>Ga0207693_10004108_pt1 | contig 12367 bp, 10 predicted proteins | sample LARL81metaG_FD_184347 | JGI IMG/M metagenome (GOLD analysis project Ga0207693, IMG submission 184347) | Corn, switchgrass and miscanthus rhizosphere microbial communities from Kellogg Biological Station, Michigan, USA - LAR L8-1 metaG... | ecosystem: Host-associated > Plants > Roots >...
CGAGAGCGCGTAGGGGCCCCCCTCGGCCGGGACCACTCAGGCGACCCCGGCCAGACCCGCCGGGTCCTCGACGATCGGCACGATCTGATCGAGGGCCGTGATCGACAGGACCTTGCGCGGCGAGCCGTTCGGGCCGACCAAGGCGAGCTCACCCCCGCGCTCGCGCGCGTGCTTCATCGCGGCCACGATCACCCCGAGCGCGGTCGAATCCATGAACGTGACGGCGCGCAGATCGATGGCGATGCGCGCGTGCTCGCTGCCGAGCGTGACGAGCGCCTCACGGAGCTCAGGACTCGTCGACAGGTCGAGCTCACCCTCGACGGCGAGCACACCCCATGCCTCATAGGTGGTCGGGGTCATCGTCATCGTCGCCATGCGCGTTGTCCGATCTCGCGCGCCGCAGACGGATCGTCGTCCGGAGCCGGAGCGCGTCGTGGCTAGTATAGGAGTGATGGGTACACCGACCTTCGGCCCTGTGTCGGTGACCGTTCCTGCGAGTCCCAACGCGATCGATGTCTTGCGGTCGGTCGCCGGCGTCGTGGCGGGACGCACACCGATGGGCTTCGACCGCGTCGACGATCTTCGTCTGGCCGTGTCGGAGGCAGCCGGTCGCCTGATCCAGGCGGCCGGCGCCATGGGCACGATCCGCGAGGTGATCGCGGTCGAAGAGGGCGGCGTGCGCGTGGACCTGACGTTGCCGGCCGCGGAGATCGGGCGCTGGCCCATCGGGCCGAACATCGACGCGTTCTCGTGGATCGTCATCGACACCCTCGCCGACGGCGCGACCGAGTCCATGACCGACGACGGGCCGTGCATCGGGCTGCGGTTCGGGTTCGTGGCGCCATGACCGCCGAGACCGACACCGCGACCAACCGACGCGAGCGCGATGAGCGGATCGCAGCAGCGTTCACCGACCGACTGCCCGACGCCGAGCTCAAGGAGGTGATCGCCCGCGAGTGCCATCCGCTCGTGCTGTACCTGGCGCGCCGCTACGCCGGACGCGGCGAGGCGCTCGAGGACCTCGTGCAGGTCGCCGAGATCGGACTGCTGCACGCGACCGACCGATTCGACCCGGAACGCGGCGTGCAGTTCTCCACGTTCGCCGCGGCCACGATCGTGGGCGAGCTGAAGCGACACCTCCGCGACAAGGCGTGGTCGGTGCGCGTGCCGAGACGGCTGCAGGAGATCGCGCTCGTCGTGAACAAGGCGCTCCCCGACCTTGCGCAGACGCTCGGCCGCTCGCCGTCGTTCGCGGAGATCGCCGAGGCGATCGGCGAGTCCGAGTCCGATGTGATCGAGGCGGTCGACGCCGCGCAGGCGTTCACCGCGTCCTCGCTCGACGGCAAGGCAGACGACGACGCGCAGGCGCCGTCGGAAACGCTCGGCGAGATCGACGAGCGCTTCGAGCTCGCGACCGGCTGGGCCGACGTGGCGCCGGCGATCCGTGAGCTGCCCGCGCGCGAGCGGCGGATCCTCTACCTGCGGTTCTTCGAGAACCGCACGCAATCCGAGATCGCCGCCGAGATCGGGATCTCGCAGATGCACGTATCGCGCATCCTCAGCCAGACGCTGGCCACCCTGCGCGACGCCGTCACCTGAACGCCGGCCGTTTGAACGGTTCTTCTTCGGGAACAACCCATCGCATCGACCGAAGGGTGAGGAGGGACCACCATGAGCAACAGCACAGAGGACAAGACGAAGGGCAGCCTCGAGCGGACCAAGGGCAAGGCCAAGGAAGCGGCCGGCAAGGTCACAGAAAACGAGGACCTCGAGCGCGAAGGCCGTCAGGATCAGGTCAAGGGTGACGCGCGCAAGGCCGCCGGCCACATCAAGGACGCCGGTTCCAAGCTGAAGGAAGGCATCGACGACGCGGTCGACGACGACTGAGCGCTCTGGCTGTCTGTTCCCCGTCCGAACGACGATCACCCACGCACGACGACGGGCGCGCCCGGAGGGAACCCCTTCCAGCGACCGTTGACTACTATGGGTACCGCTATGCCGCAACAACAGGCAGCGGCGTTCGAGTCCCCGCTCGTCGTAGCGTCCAACCGAGGACCGGTTTCGTTCGGTCGCGACGCCGACGGAGCGCTCGTCGTCGAACGCGGATCCGGCGGCCTCGTCACCGCGATAGCGGGCGTCCTGTTCGAGTCGGACGCCACGTGGCTCGCCTGTGCGATGACCGACGGGGACCGCGAGATCGCCGCGACCGGCGCCACGACCGAGGTCGAGCCCGCGGGACACGCCGGGTTCGTCGACGTTCCGCCCGAACGCTTCGCCGGCTACTACAACGGCATCTCGAACCGCGTGCTCTGGCAGCTCCACCACCACCTGTTCGATCTGTCGTACCTCCCGTCGTGGGATGCCGAGACACGGGAGATCTGGGATGACTATCGCGAGGTCAACCGGATGGTCGCCGTCTCGCTCGATGCGCACGACGACCGCGACCCGGTCTACCTCGTCCAGGACTACCACCTGTCGCTCGTGCCCGCGTTCCTGCGTCAGATGCAGCCGAACGCGCGGATCGCCCACTTCACGCACACGCCGTTCGCCGGACAGTCCTTCCTCGGCGTGATGCCGCACCCGATGCGCGACGAGCTGCTGCGCGGCATGCTCGGCGCCGACGTGCTCGGCTTCCAGGCGGAGCGATGGGCCGAGAACTTCCTGCTGTGTGCGCGCGATGCGTTGCACGATGCGCACGTCGATGTGCGCCGGCGGCGGGTCGAGATCGATGGCCGCACGGTGCTCGTGCGCACCTACCCGGTGTCGCTGGATCCCGAGCCGTTGCGCGCGACCTCGCGCAGCAAAGAGGTCAAGGACATCCGCAAGGACCTCCTCGCGTGGAAGGAGGACGCGTCGCTGCTCGTGCGCGTCGACCGCCTCGAGCTGTCGAAGAACATCGTCCGCGGGTTCCAGGCGTTCGAGACGTTCCTGCACGATCGTCCCGACTGGCACGGCAAGGTGCGGTTCCTCTCGCTGCTGCCGGCGTCGCGCACCGAGATCCCCGAGTATCAGGTCTACGCGGAGCGTGTGCGAGAGATGGTCGACATCATCAATTCGAAGTTCGGCGGCGCGGGCTGGCAGCCGATCGAGATGCGCACAGACGAGAGCTACGCGCGCGCGGTCGCGGCCTACGGGATCTACGACACGCTGCTCGTGAACCCGATCTTCGACGGGATGAACCTCGTCGCGATGGAGGGGCCGCTCGTCAACCGGCAACAGGGCTCGCTCGTCCTGTCGCAGAACGCCGGCGCGTTCGCGCGGCTCGGCCGCCACGCGCTCGCCGTCAACCCGTTCGACGTCGCGGAGACGGCCGAGGCGATCGCCGCCGGGCTCGAGATGCCGCGTGAGGAACGGGTGCGCCGTGCCCGCGGGCTCGCGCGTGCGGTGCTGGCGCGCAACCCGGTGCGGTGGCTGACGGCGCAGCTGCGCGACCTCGATGTCTTGCGCGGGATCGAGTCACATCGTGCGGAGGAGCTCGAGGAGCCCGAGGGGGCCGTCCACTTCAACATCGGCGACCTCGACGAGGCGCTCGGGCGTCCCTGACCCGACCACCGCGACGCGGCACATCTCGATCCCCGACCGCGCCAGCGCGTCGAACGCCTCAAGGTCTTGGAGATCATCGCCGGCGTAGAGCGCCGCCTGCGGATGCAGGCGCTCCAAGAGTTGCTGCACCGCACCGCCTTTGCGAGCTCCCGGGTGGGACACCTCGATCACGAGCTTCCCCTCGAACGCCGTCAGGCCGTGCGCGGCCGCGAGCTTGCGCACCGGTTCGCCGACACGCGCCAAGGCGGCCTCCGGATCGGCCGTGCGACGGGTGTGCACGGCGATGCTCACGCTCTTGTCTTCCAGTTCGGCGCCCGGCTCGGTCCCGACGATGCCCTGGAGCGAAGCGCGCACGTCGTCGCTGAGCGGCGGCATCGCGGACAACCCGTAGAGCCCGACCACCTCGAGCTGCGGCACATCGAGCACGTCGCGGACGAACGCTTCGGGACGGCCGCTGATCACCGCGACCGCGCAGGCGCGTTGACAGAGATCTGCGAGGACCAGCGCTGCGTCGGGAAGCGGCCGCGCCTTGGCCGGGTCGTCGACGATCGGCGCGAGCGTGCCGTCGAAGTCCAGCAAGATCGCGGCCTCGGCCAGATGCGCCGAGATCGCGGCCAGGCTCATCCGCGCCCGCGCCCGGTCCGCGCGCGCAAGCCGGCCCCGATCGGACGGCGCCGGCGATCCGCCGGTCCGACCTCGCCGCGCGACAGGTTCCGCGCGGTGCCGATCACCGACACGTGCGAGAACGCTTGCGGGAAGTTCCCGACCATCCGCCGGCGCACCGGGTCGTATTCCTCCGACAACAGTCCGACGTCGTTGCGGACGCCGAGCACGAGCTCGAACAACTCGCGCGCCTCGTCCTCACGCCCTTGCAGCGCGAGGCAGTCGGCGAGCCAGCACGTGCATGGGATGAACGCGCCCTCGCTTCCCGGCAATCCGTCGATGTGGGTCGACGTGTCGTAGCGGCGCACGAACCCGTCGACGATCAACCGCTCCTGGATCGCCTTCACGGTGCCGACCACACGGTCGTCGTTGGCGGGCAGGAACCCGACCAACGGCATCATCAACAGCGACGCGTCGAGCGTGCCCGACCCGTACACCTGGGTGAACGCGCCGAGCGCGTCGTCGAACCCCTCGCTGCAGATCTCGGCGTGGATCTCGTCGCGGAGCGCGCGCCACCGGTCGACCGGTCCGTCGAACCCGAACAGCTCGACCGAGCGCACGGCGCGGTCGACCCCGACCCATGCCATCACCTTCGAATGGACGAACTGCTGCCGTCCGCCGCGCACCTCCCAGATGCCCTCGTCGGGCTCGCGCCAGTTCGACTCGAGCACGTCCATGATCCGTAGCTCCATCTCCCACGCGGCGGACTCGTGAGGCAGGCCCTCACGTGAGGCCTGGTGCAGCAGGTCCAGGATCTCGCCGTACACGTCGAGCTGGAACTGACGCGACGCGTCGTTCCCGATCCGCACCGGCAACGACTCCTCGTAGCCGGGGAGCCATTCGACCGGGACCTCGGGGATCCGGCGTTCGCCGCGGATCCCGTACATGATCCGGAGGTCGCGCGGGTCGCCTGCGACGGCGCGAAGCAGCCACTCGCGCCACGCCTCGGCTTCGTCGTCGTATCCGGCCATCAGCAAGCTGTAGAGGGTGAACGTCGCGTCTCGGAGCCAGCAGAACCGGTAGTCCCAGTTCCGCGCGCCCCCGATGTCTTCCGGGAGCGAGGTCGTCGGCGCGGCGACGATGCCACCGGTCGGCCGGTGGGTGAGCGCCTTCAGCGTGATCAGCGACCGCATCACCGCGTCGCGCCACTCCCCTCGGTACTCGCAGCGCGACGACCACCGTGACCAGTACCGGACGGTGTTGCGCAGCGCGTCCTGCGGATCGATCTTCGCTGGCACCGGCTCGTAGGACCGGTGCCACGTCAGCACGAACGACACACGCTGGCCGGCGCGGATGGTCAGATCCGAGGCCATCGTCCCGGTCGTGACGTCGATCGGCGCCTCGGTGCGCAGGTGCACGGCGTCGGGACCCGCGACCGCGCGCACACCCTGCGGCACCTCGCGGAGCCATGGGATCGCGAGGCCGTAGTCGAAGCGGAGCAGCAGTTCGCTCCGCATCGGCACGACTCCGCGCAGGCCCTCGATGATCCGCACCACCCGCGCCTGTGCGCGGCGCGGGGTCATGAAATCGGTCACACGAACGGCGCCGCTCGGGGTCTCGTGTTCGGTGTCGAGCACCAGCGTGTCGGGCCGGTACCGGCGCCGTGTCCGGAACTGTTCCGTGGGCGCGATCACCCATCGTCCGTGCGACGGGTCGCCGAGCAAGGCCGCGAAGCACGCCCCGGAGTCGAACCGCGGCAGGCAGAGCCAGTCGATCGACCCGTCGCGGCCGACCAATGCGGCCGTGTGGGTGTCGCCGATCAGTGCGTAGTCCTCGAGCGGCAGCGGCACGCGATGAGGCTACCCGGCGTTCGCGACGCCCGTGTGTATGCGAGGCAGTGTCCCTGGGTACGGGTTGGCTCGGCGCACAGGGCGCGAGAGGATGGGCAGGTCACGATGCCGGAGCACCCATGAGCAACGGCGCCACCCCATCCGAAGCGTTCCCGTCCGAGCGGCTCTCCGACGTCTTGGACAGCGCGCCGGCGATCGTGTGGCTGTGGGATCGCCAGGCCGGGTGCACCTATGTGAGCAGCGCGTGGACGCGCATCACCGGCCGGCCCGCGTCGGACGCCTGGGGTGAGGGCTGGAACCGGAGCGTGCACCCCGACGACGCGCAGGCGTTCGCGGCATGCCGGCTCGCGATGCGCCGCAACGAGCGGTTCGCCGCGGAGTACCGGCTTCGGTGCGCCGACGGGAGCTACGCGACCGTCAACGATCAGGGGTATCCGCTCGAGTCGGGTGCCGGGCAGTTCCTCGGGGCCGCGCTCGAGGTGACCGCGCAGCGAGAGGCGGAGGCGCTTGTTCGAGCGAGCGACGCCCTGCTCGCCGCCGTTGCCGACGGCATGGGCGTCGCCCTCGGCGTGAAGGACCGCGCCGGCAGATACCTGATCGCGAACGACGCGATGAGCGAACTGCTCGGCGTCGAACCCGGCGCGCCGATCGGCCGTACCGACCGCGACCTCGGCATCGAGGACTGGGCGCGTCGCGACGACCAGGACCGCGCCGTGCTCGGCGGGGTCGACGTCGGCGCCGAGGACTCGCACGACGACGCGACGTTCCTGACGACGAAGAGCCCGCTCCGTGGGCCCGATGACGCGATCGAGGGCGTGATCGTGGTCGGGACCGACATCTCGGCCGAGCGTGGGCGCCGGGCCCGGGCCGAGCGGCTGGATCGCGTCACGCAGGCGCTCAGCTCGTCCACGTCAGTCCAGGAGGTCGCCGACGCCGTATTCGTCGACGCGCTCGACGCCCTCGAGACGAAGTTCGGCGCACTCGGTCTGGTCCAGCCAGACGGCCGCACGATCGAGATCACCCGGCTCAGCGGCTTCGAGACCAAGCGCATCGCCTGGCGATCGGTGCTGATCGACGGCGACGACAGCCCGATCACGCTCGCCGCCCGTGAAGGCACCAGCGCCTTCTACGGATCGACGGAGGAACTGCTTGCCCGGATGCCGCACCTGCGTGGCCGCCTGCTCGACTACGAGGCGCGCGCGGTGTTGACGCTCCGCAGCGGCGACGAGGTGCTCGGTGTCCTGTATGCGGCGTTCACCGAACCGCAGTCGTTCGACACCGATCGTCGCGCCTATTGCCTGGCCGTCGCCGACCGGATCGCGCAGGCGCTCGAGCGCGCGCGACTCTTCGACGCGGCGCGCCGCTCCGACGAGCAGACGAGGGCGCTCCAAGCGGTCACCGCGGACCTCGGTGCGGCGATGACCGTCGAAGAGGTCCAGCTCGTCACGACACGCTCGGCGTGTGCGGCGGTCGGCGCCGATGCGTGTCTCCTCGCGCTGGTCGACCCCGGATCCTCCGTCTTGACCTACGCGGACACCGACGCGTATCCATCCGACCTGCGGCCGCTGTTGCCGACCTCGCTCGATCCGGCGGCCTCCCCGGTCGCCGACGTCCTCGCGAGCGGCAAGACCCTGGTGTTCGACACCGGCGTGGCACTCGTCGACGCGTACCCGGGGCTCGGCGATCTGATCGCCGCGCTGCCGTTCGCCTCGCGTGCCTTCGTGCCCGTCGGCGCGTCCGGTGCCGTGACCGGCGTCTTGATCGCGAGCAGCGCGACCGAGGCGCGGTTCGACGACGATCCCGTCCGCCTCCTCGAGGGGATCGCGGGCCAATGCGGCCAAGCGTTGCATCGCGCGATCCTGTATCGGGACAGTGGCCGTGCGGCCGATCGGGCGTCCGCGCTGCAGGCGGCCACTCTCGCGATCGCCGAGGCGACGACGATCGGCGAGGCGGTCGAGCCGGCGGTGTCGTTCGCGCTCGAGCTCGTCGACGCGGAGATCGCCGCGCTGCTCCTGGTCGACCCCGAGAACCGGCGGCTGAGCGTCGCGCAACAGATCGGTGTCCCATCGACGCTGCTGGAGCGGTGGGGCTCCGTGCCGGTCGACTCGATCACGGTCGTCGACCACGCCGTCGAGAGCCGCCGAGGCCAGTGGCGGACGAGCGAAGAGCTCCGAGCGGGAGACCCGGAGCTCGCGGCCGACCTGGCGTCCATCGGCGTCGGATCGGTCGGCGTGTTGCCGCTGATCAGCGGTGGCGCGGTGCTCGGCGTCCTCGGGATGGGCCGCGCGGGCGCGCCACCGGATCGGTTCGTCCAGGACACCCTCGAAACGTTCGCCGAGCGCGTCGGGGCCGCGATCTATCGGGCGAACCTGTTGGAGACGGAGCGTCGCACCCGGCACCAACTGGAACGGGCCCTGTCGCGTCTGTCCCGGCTGCAGACGGTGTCGGACGCGATCAGCCAGGCGGTCCCGGTCGAGGAGGTCGCCGCGAGCGCGTTGTCGGCGTCGATGGAAGCGCTCGGCGCGCTCGGTGGCGCCGCCTACGTCGCCGACGGCACCGTGCTGCGCTTGATCGCGGCGGAAGGGAACTTCCGCTCGGCGGTCGGAGACCGGCTCGACACCGTGGCGGTCGACGCCGACATGGCGATGTGCGCCTCGTTCGCGAGCGGCACCGTGAACTGGCTCCCCACGTACCGAGAGTGGAAGCAGCGATACGCGTTCGGCGCCTCGATGTTCGAGGGCGTCGCACGGTCCACCATCGCGATCCCGTTCAGCCTCGAGGGCCGCGTCCTCGGGGTGATGACGCTGGTCTTCACCGATGAAAGCGTCCTGGACCGACCCGAGCGGCGCCTCGCGCGCACGATCGGCTATCAGGCCGCCGTTGCGCTCGAGCGATCGCAGCTGTACGAGCGCGAGATGGCGCGGAGCCGCCGGACCGAGCAGATCCAGCACCTGATCGCCGAGCTCGCCGGGAGCACCGACGCCGCGGGGATCGCCGCTGTCCTGACATCCACTGCGATGCAGGTGCTCGGCGCACAGGGCGCAGCGGTGGTCCTCCTCGACGAGGGCGCGAACGCGAACGCGGAGGTGGTCGCCGCCGCCGGGCTTTCGACCGCCGTCCTCGAGGCGATCGCCGACGACGAGGGGGCGCCCGGTCATGCGGCGCTCGGCACCGGCCGCCCCTCGCTCGCGCGCACGCAAGACGGGGTCCGCGACCGCTACCCGGCGCTCGCGGACGAGCTCGGCGCAGCGGTGGCGGAGCTTCCGTTGCTCACCGGCGGCGCGACGCTCGGCGCACTGATCGTCAGCTTCGCCTCGCCGCAGCGGTTCGACCTCGAGCAGATCGACCTGCTCGCGGCGGTTGCCTCCGAGGCCGCGCAAGCGATCGCTCGGGCGCGCGTCCGCCGGCGCGAGCGCGAGATCTCCCGGATCTTGCAGCAGAGCCTCCTGCCCGAGGAGCCGACCGCCTCGTGGAACGGTGCCCGCGTCACGTCGTGGTACTCGGCGGGGACCGAGCACCTCGACGTCGGCGGCGACTGGTACGACGCGATCGAGCTGCCGAACGGACGGCTCGGTGTGTCGATCGGCGACGTCGTCGGGCGCGGGCTCCGCGCCGCCGCGGCGATGGGCCAGCTCCGCAGCGCCCTGCGCGGCATCGCGCTCGAGATGCGGGGGCCGGCCGCCACGCTCGAGGCGCTGAACAGGTTCGCGACCCGCACTTCGGGGACCGAGCTCGCGACGGTCGCCTACGCCGAGTACGACGCGATGACCGGCGCATTCGTTTACGCGTGTGCCGGGCACCCGCCGCCCGTGGGCTGCATCGCGGGACACGCCGTTGTGTTCGAGGAGGGGCGGTCGCCGCTCCTGGCGGCCGGATACGACGGGCCGCGCGCCGAGGCCTCCGTCGTCCTGCCGCCCGACTCGACGCTGGTGCTGTACACCGACGGCCTGATCGAGCGACGCGACGAGCCGTTCCCACGCGGCGTCGACCGCCTGCGCAAGGCGATCGAACGCGGCGTCGACCTCGAGCCGGCGGCGCTGGTCGACACCCTGATCGACGCGGTGCTGGGAGATCGGGAGCGCACCGACGACGCCGCGCTGCTCGTGCTGCGGACCGGCGAGCCGATCCCGTTCGCGATGACGCTCGACGACACACCCGAGGGACTCCGCCCGATGCGCCACCGGCTGCGCGCATGGCTCGACCTCCGCGGGTGCACGCCCGACGATGCCGACGCGGTCGTCCTCGCGGTGAACGAGGCCGCGGCCAACGCGATCGAACACGGGTACCACGATGCTCGCGGCCCGGTCGAGGTGGCGGGCGACGTGGTTGGGGGCGACCTGCGGATCTCCATCGTCGACCACGGCGACTGGCGCGCCGGCCATCCCGACCCCGCGCGCGGCCGCGGCCTGCCGCTGATGCGCACGTTGATGGACGAGGTCGAGATCGAGCGCCTCGACCCCGGAACCCGGATCGTCCTCAGCCGGACGATCGACCTCAGCTCCGGCGCGCCGGCCATGGCGTGATCGCAGGCGAAGGCGCGAACCGCCCGGCCCAGTGTCCGCACCGGGGGGTATCGTCGGCCGATGGCCAAGCTCAGCGCCCGCGAACGGGCGGAGCTCCCCGATCGAGCGTTCGCCTACATCGATTCCACCGGCGCGCGGCGTCTGCCGATCAACGACGAGGCGCACGTGCGCAACGCGCTCGCGCGGTTCGACCGAGTCGCGTGGGAGGACGACGACGCCCGCGACCGCGCGCGGCAACGGCTGCTGAACGCGGCCAAGCGGTTCGGCATCATGCCGGTCGGCTTCATCAACCGGCAGCTCGGCTCGTCCGGGTCGCGACGCCCCGCGCTCCCCACCGGCACCGTCACGTTCCTGCTCACCGACATCGAGGGTTCCACCGCGTTGCTCCGGCAGCTCGGCGAGGACTACGCCGGGCTGCTCCGCGATGTACGTGCGTGCACCAAGAAGGCGGTCGCCGGCGCCGGCGGCCAACCGGTGGACACGCACGGCGACGAGTTCTTCGCGGTGTTCGAACGCCCCGACGCGGCCGTCCAGGCGGCGATCGATCTGTTCGCGCAGTTGCACGACTGGGCTTGGCCCGGCGGGGTCGAGGTGCTCGTGCGCGCCGGCATCCACGGCGGCCGGCCGACGCTCACCGACACCGGGTACGTTGGCATCTCGGTCCACACGGTCGCGCGGATCTGCTCCGTCGCGCACGGTGGCCAGATCGTCGTGTCGTCACACGCGCTCGACGGTGTCGCGCCGCCCGGCGTTCGCTACCGAAGCCTTGGCGACCACAAGCTCGCGGGGCTCGCGAAGGCCGAGGCGCTCTATCAGGTCCAGGCCGAAGGCCTGCGCACGCGGTTCCCGCCGCTCCGGATCTAGCGGTTCACGGACGCTGTTGGCGACGCGCGGCTTCGTCCCGAGTGAAGTCCCGCATCCCATGGTGCACACCGAGCCGCACCGCGAGGTACACGAACAGGAACGACAGGACCAAAGAGAAGATCCAGAACAGGCCGATGTTGAACATCGCCGGAGTATCGCACGGCCCGTACGGGCGCCGAAGGCCCGGATACCCGTGCGGTCGGGCGACCGCCTATCCTGAACGGGTCGACCCGACCTCCAAGGAGCTACACCGATGGTCAGCCAGACCGCACTGCGCTACGACGAGCAGGATTGGCAGCCGCGTCCGACCCTGTCCGGCGCCGAGTACACGAGCGACGGCGTTTACGACGAGGAACGCGAACGCATCTGGTGGGGCGACTGGGTCTGCGTCGGCCGTGAGGAAGAGCTTCCGAACCCCGGCGACTACATCGTTCGCGATCTCACCGGCGAGTCCGTCTTCATCACGCGCGACGAGGGCGGGGCGCTCCACGGCTTCTACAACGTGTGCAGCCACCGCGGTACGAAGTTCCTCGACGACGAGCCGGCCAACGGCCACGTCCGGAAGGCCTTCACGTGCCCGTACCACGGCTGGGTCTACGGCCTCGATGGGTCGCTGATCGGCACGCCGAACGTCAAGGAGAACGAGCGCTTCGAGCGTCGCGACTACCCGCTGCACGGGTTCCCGGTCGAGACGTTCGGCGGCTTCATCTTCGTGAACCTGACACGCGACACGCCGCGGCCGCTGCTCGAACAGATGAACGAGGGCGCCGAGTCGCTGTCGATGTTCGACCGGTTCAAGCTGGACGAGCTGCGGATCGGCGTGCGGATCGTCTACGAGGTCGAGGCCAACTGGAAGATCGTCGTCGAGAACTACAACGAGTGTCTCCACTGCCCCACCGTGCATCCCGAGCTCGTGCAGGTCGTGCCCCTGTTCCGGTTCGGCGAGGTCTGGGACGAGGTCACGCGCGACGACGGCAACTGGAT
>Ga0207693_10004109_pt1 | contig 12366 bp, 9 predicted proteins | sample LARL81metaG_FD_184347 | JGI IMG/M metagenome (GOLD analysis project Ga0207693, IMG submission 184347) | Corn, switchgrass and miscanthus rhizosphere microbial communities from Kellogg Biological Station, Michigan, USA - LAR L8-1 metaG... | ecosystem: Host-associated > Plants > Roots >...
TAACGAACGGATTCTCCATGGCCCGGATCACGCGGCGGGTCATCTCAACTTCACTCAAATTGAATACAGAATGAATGGACGCAACGACGTAATCGAGCTCTGACAGGACTCTGTCTGGAAAATCAAGCGAACCGTCGCGCAGAATGTCGCATTCCACGCCCGCAAAAAGGCGAAAGCCGCGCAGCTTGTCATTCAATGTCCGAATGCTGGCGACTTGGAAGCGCAACTTCGCTTCGTCCAGTCCATGTGCCTGCGTCGAGCTTCGGCTATGGTCTGCGATTCCGATGTACTCGAGTCCCAGCTCCTGTGCAGCTTCCGCCATCTCCTCGATGGAGTTGTGCCCATCGCTTGCGGTCGTGTGACAATGAAACGTACCGCGCAGGTTTTCCTTCTCAATGAGTTTTGGCAGCGAATGGTTCTCAGCGGCTTCGAATTCACCCCAATTCTCCCGTAACTCCGGCGGAATAAAATCGAGACCGACTGCGCGATAGACGCCCGCTTCATCGTGCGCGTTTGGAATTTTCTCTATCGGCCTTTTCTTCTTCCCTTTCGGATCCACCGGAAGCGGAGCGAGCCGATATTCGTTAAGCGTCCAGCCTCGCTGGAGCGCACGGCTGCGTAATTCGATGTTGTGTTCTTTGTTTCCGGTGAAATAAGCGAGCGCGAAAGGATATTCCGTCGTGCTTACCACTCGCAGGTCACACTGCACTCCCGATCGCAGTCGCACGCTCGATTTGGTGTGGCCTTGCGCGATAATCGATTCCACGAGCGGATGAGAAACGAACAATCTGGTAATGTCCGCAGGGTTCCTTGTCGCCACCAAAAGATCTAAATCATGTACGATTTCTTTTCTCCGCCGATAACTTCCAGCCAGATCGACCTGCACAGCGCTGGCATGTGCCGCCAGATCGGACCGCAACGATTCCGCTTCTGCTGCGATCTGTCCGAATTGAAATGAGCCGGCGTGCGCGGCGCGTTTCGCAATGATATCACAGAGCTTTTGCTGGGTTGTTTGGCCAAAACCGGGCAATTCGGCGACACGCCCGGTTTCGCATGCCTTTTGCAGCTGCTCGATGGAACTGATCTGAAGCTTGTCGTGGAGAACCTTGATCTTCTTGGCGCCAAGCCCTGGCAACGAAAACAATTCGAGAATTCCGGATGGGAATTCCGCGCTCAATTCCTCCAGATATTTTAGCGATCCAGTCGCCGCGAGTTCCTTGATCTTCAGCGCGATGCTCCTCCCGATTCCTGGAATTTTCGACAGCGCCTCTTCATCCTGAAAATTCGCGATATTCCCGCCAAAAGTTTCGATCGCACGCGCCGCATTCGTGTAGGCACGGATTTTGAAAGGGTTTTCGTTCTTCAATTCCAGCAGCGTTGCGATTTGCTCCAGCACGCCGGCGATTTCCTCCTTAGTCATCAACAAGACCGTTAACCGAGATTACTTCGGCGTCGATAACTAAGCATTGGACAGGCCCCGTTAAGGCGGCCGACGTCCCAAGAACGTCAACAGTTAACGCCTAAGCCAACACGCCAAGGCAGTCACTCATGGGCGACCAAGCTCCGCCCAATAGGGAGAGCGGCGCAGCTTTCGAATCGGGCCGTGATTGCGCGCTCAGATTCGTCACATTTGCCCTCGCCGCTGGTAAAATTCGTGGCGCTGGATAATTGAGTCGACGTATTTCCGCGTTCCAGGAAAGTCGATGTTCTGCAGGAACTGCTTTACCGGGATGTTACTGCCGCTGATTCCGCCGCTCCATCGCTCGACACGACTGGCGCCGGCGTTGTATTCAGCAAGCGCAAAGGGGGTGGGATCCGAGTGCATTTCCCAGCGTTCAAAGGCCCGCTGCAAATACCATGTGCCAGCCTCAAGATTCGTTTTCGGATCAAAAAGCTGCTCCACCTTGAAATTGTCGATCTTATTTTCATGCGCCCATTCGTTAGCCGCTTTTTCGCTCACTTGCATGAGTCCGCGCTCTCCGTGGCTGCCATGTTTTCCTGGATCGAAGCGGCTTTCACGCCACACGACTGCTTTCACCAGCATCGGATCAAGATGATGTTCGGCCGCGACGGCGCGAATCAGGCGATCGTACTGATGAAACCGTGCCGGGCTCATCCATTCGTAAAACGTGTAGACCGGATCGCCCGATCCCACTGCGAGGTAAGCGAAACCCGCGGCAAGCGCCAGCATTACGCACAGGACCAGTTTGAGCAGAAATTGTATCACGTCGGCATCAAATCTCGTGCTCCTGCTGTCCCGAGCAATTAAATTAACCGGTCTCCATGACCAAACCCAGCTACGTTCGCGTCATCATTGATCGGGCAATTCATCGCGAGCTCGACTATGCCGTGCCAGAGGCGTTGGTGGACCGAGTGCGAGTCGGGTCTCGCGTGCGCGTGCCGTTTCGAGACAAAGCGGCTCTTGCGACGGTCGTCGCTATCACAGAACAGAGCGAAGCGAAAGGCATCCGGATAATCGAAGCAGTTGTGGGGGAAGCGCCGATTTTAAGCGAACAATTGCTCGAGCTAGGCAGGTGGATCAGCGCCTATTATTGCTGCCCAATCGAAACAGTAATGCGCAGTTTACTGCCGCAAGTCATCCGGCGCGCGGAAATCGGATGGAAAAAGCAATTGTTCATCCAGCCCCGGTGCAAGATCGACAATGAAGAACTTGAGAAGTTACGAAGACGCGCGCCCCGGCAGGCAGAACTTCTGGAGGCGATCTTGCGATTGAAAGCTCCAACCCGAGCGTCGCAACTTCTAAGGCAAGCCTCGCTCGACAACCAGACGCTTCGCGCGCTGGAGAAACGCGGCCTCGTGGAGTTGCGCGAAGAAGCAGTCGTGCGGGATCCACATGCTGACGAACAATTCATGGCGACGTCGAACCTCACTCTCAACCAGGAGCAAACGCATGCGCTTAAGCAAATCGCACAAGCGCTCGATTCACCGGAACGGTCGCACCCGATTTTGCTCCACGGCGTGACCGGTTCGGGCAAGACCGAAATTTACCTGCAGGCAATTCGTGCCGCGCTCGGCCGCGAACACACAGCCATCGTTCTCGTGCCTGAAATTTCGCTAACGCCGCAAACCGTTGAGCGTTTCAAAGGCCGCTTTGCCGACATGCAGGACGCGGTAGCGGTGTTGCACAGCCATTTATCCGAGGGCGAACGTCACGATGAATGGCATAAAATTCATTCTGGTCTCGCGCGTATCGTAATCGGCGCGCGGAGCGCGATCTTCGCACCATTGAAGAACCTGGGGCTCATCGTTGTCGATGAAGAACACGAGACGACATATAAGCAGGAAGAAGCTCCGCGATATCATGCGCGTGACGTGGCGATCGTGCGGGCCAAGATTGAAAAATGCGTCGTGGTCCTGGGAAGCGCTACGCCGTCACTCGAGAGTTATCACAACGCTGCAACTGGAAAATATCGGCTGGTTACCCTTACTCAGCGGATAGATGAAAGGCAGATGCCGCTCATGCGCATCGTCGACCTTCGACAGGAGCGGCGAAAAGAGAAGGCCGCAACCATCTTGTCGGAAAAATTGCGAGCCGCGATTGCCGATCGAATGGAGAAGCGGGAGCAGACAATTTTGTTTTTGAATCGGCGTGGTTTCTCCACTTCGCTCCTATGCAGCAATTGTGGCGAGGCGCGTAACTGTCCGAATTGCAGTGTCGCGCTCACCTTTCATCGGCATCCCGCGGTTGCGGGACGGTTGAGCTGTCATTTGTGTGGGCACACCGCCGTGGTGCCGAAGAAATGTCCAGCCTGCGGAAAAGACGCACTGATTTACGCAGGCTTCGGCACGGAGAGAGTCGAGGCAACCGTGTCACAAATTTTTCCAAAAGCTGTCGTGCGCCGCATGGATGCAGACTCGATGACGCGCAAGGAAGCGTATCGTGAAACTCTGAGGAATTTCCGCACAGGCAACATCGACATCCTTGTCGGCACGCAAATGATCGCGAAGGGTCTCCATTTTCCGAATGTGACGCTGGTCGGAATCATCAATGCAGATCTCGCGCTGCATCTGCCGGATTTTCGCGCGGGGGAACGCACGTTTCAGCTTCTTACACAGGTCGCCGGACGCGCCGGGCGTGGAGAAACGTCCGGTGAAGTTTTTGTACAAACTTATACGCCGTTTAGTCCGTCAATTCAGTTCGCGCGACACCACGATTTCGCCGGTTATTTTCAACAGGAACTCGAATTTCGTGAGCGCTGCGATTTTCCGCCGTTCAAACATGCGATCCTGATTACTGTGCGATCTGCACACGAGGGGCGTGCAAAACTTTCCGCAGAGACATTACAACGCCGGTTGAAAGAAGCGCTGCCAGAAGAATTCATCCTGGGTGACGCGACGCCTGCGCCGCTGGAAAAACTACAAGGACAATTTCGCTTTCACATTCTGATCCGTGGTGAAGCCATCATGCGCCTGAGCCGCCTCGTCCGCGAAACCGTCGACAAATTGCCCTTCCCCGAAGACGTCACCGTCACTGTCGACGTCGATCCTTATCAGTTGCTGTAGCGGGGGGACGTACGCGCGCGGCGCGATCGCCAACTTATTTCTGCCGTCCCGATTCCCCGCCAAGAATTCGAACGTTCAATTTAGCTTTGATCATTTTCGGAACAGTCGCCTTGGCGAGGCTCGTAAATGCGGCCACCGCGGTATTTGCTGCTGAATCGCTCAATCGCAATAGCCCAATATCCACTCCGAGATTTTTGCCATTCAAACGAATCGCCCGTAATTTCAAATTCTCCCGGCCAAGCAACGCGATCTTTGGCATCAGCGTGGAGGCTTGCAATGGACCAAGCGAACGAAGAAGGGTTTCAATAGCATCGATCTCCGCAAGCACATGGGGACGGACCTGATGCTTTCGACAAATTTCGTCTGCCATTCTGCGCATCACAAACGTATCGGGCAGTTGCAGCAGGCGCTGCTGGTGCAATTTTGAAAATCCAACGACGCGGCGGTTTGCCCACGGATGGTTCTGGGCCACGATTAGGGTGAATTCATCCGTGCAAAGACGCTCATAGCGCAAGTTTGGAGAGTGGCGTGTCAGAAAACCCAGGCCGACGTCCATGCGACCTTCTTCGAGAGCCGTCTCGATTTCGGTCGAAGAGATTTCCTCAACTGTGATGCTGATCGCCGGATGATCGGCGACAAAAGAGCCGAGCAGCTGTGGCACCAGCGGTACATTCAACACCGGGATAACACCCAAATGCATTGCGCCGCGTAATTCTCCGGGCTGGCTATTCAGGTCCTGGAGAAAATTCTCCAACTGATGAAGGAGCGCCCGGGCATGCTCCTGGAAAATCAGACCGCGTGGGGTAAGCAGGATCCGCTTTCCACGGCGCTGAAACAGCGGCACGCGAAGACCCGCTTCCAAATCCCGCATTTGCTGCGAAACACTCGGTTGCGAGATTCCCAACCGGTCAGCTGCCCGGCTGAAACTTCCCGCTTCGGCAACCGCCAGAAAATAGCGGAGGTGACGAATGTCCAGAGGGTCCGGCATAGGGAAAGAAATACTGTTCGGCGCATTCGCCAAATGCAATCAGGAGCTTGACCCTCGAGAGCGTTCGGAGTTGATTGCGCGGCAAGGTTCTGCTTCCATAGGCAAAACTTATTGGGGCATTTTCAAAACCTTTGAAAGGCACAAATGACATCAAAGCTTATCACCGCCGTTTTGCTAAGTGTTTTGCTGCTGGCAGGGTGCAATAAAAAGTCCAGTACCGCCGTTCGGAATTCAAACAAAGTCCGCGTCGGTTACATCGGTTTGACCTGCGAAGCTCCGATTTACGCTGCGTACGAGAAGGGCTTCTTCAAGGAGGAGGGACTCGAGCCTGAACTAGTGAAGTGCAATTGGGCAACTTATAAAGACTCGCTGGCGCTTGGCAGCTACGACATCACCCACCACCTGGTGATGTACTTCCTCAAGCCAATCGAACAGGGTTTGGATGTGCGATTCCTCGCTGGAATTCATCGCGGATGTCTGCGCGTCCAGGCGGGTGTCAAAACGAATATTCACACGATTCAGGATCTAAAAGGCAAGCGAATTGGTGTCCCAGGAATGGGCACGCCCCCCTTTGTTTTCGCAAATCGTGTCTTCGGGGTACACGGAATCGACGCCGGGAAGGACATTACCTGGAAAGTTTATCCGGCGGGTGAATTAGGTTTGGCGATCGACAAAGGCGAAGTGGACGCCGTCGCGGACGCTGAACCAATCGGAAGCCTGCTGATCGCTGAGGGCAAGGTAAGAAATATTGCGGACCAGATAATGGATGCCCCGTACAAAGACGAGTATTGCTGCGAGGTCATCGCTAACGGCAAATGGGTGGATGCCAATCCCGATACCGCGGCCAGAGCGACGCGTGCCTTGCTGAAGGGCGCCAAATGGGTGGAGACAAACCCGAAGGCGGCGGCGATCCTGGCGGTGGAGAAAAAATATCTCGCTTCAACGCCCGAATTAAACACCGTCGCGCTCGCGCGTTTGCGCTACATACCAAGTGTCCACCTGGCCGAGGAATCCGTTTACACTGCCGCCAGGGAAATGAAAGTCGCCAAGATGCTTTCCCCTGAGACCGATACCGACGCACTCGCTAAACGTGCTTTCATGCACCTGGACAGTGTTACAGACGAGTGGGTCAAGACTCTGGTGGTGGAAAAGATTGCCGGCGCCCAGGTCTCACCCGACGAGGACATCCGGCTAATCGCGGCGCTGATCCAGAAAGATACGGGAGATTCGTGCTGCCGAAGAAAAATGTTTGACCAGCCGGACCAGGATGCGCCGAATCTCGCCGACCCTGACGCACCGTGCCTTCAGAAAAATACGGTAGCCGCTGACAAGTGAGTTTGTGTTGACCCTCTGGTCATGTCGCGCAAATGAAACTGACTTATCGGAATCCAAGGCGCTGGAACACCAGTACACTCCAAAAACGCAAACCCGGATTGATCACGACGCGCGCGTCGCTGCGCCGCTTTCTACGCGCCGGAACTTACCTACGCTTGTCGGTTTGAGATCGAAGACATCATTGTATACGTACAGCCTTGAACCAAACCGCGACTCAGTTAAGTTTCGTGCGAACACAGCCAGAGAATAACCGCACGGAGCGGTTTGAAAGCAGATCGACGTTGCCGTGGCCGATGCAGTTGGCCGTCCCGATCGCAGCATTCGTTACATTTGGAATTCACTTACTTCTTTCCAAAAACGCGCCGCCACTCGAGACACATTCTTACATGCTGCTGTTTTGGGAAATTGTCGGTGTCTCAATTGTCCTTGCAATCGCGCAAAGGTTCTGGGTGGCGCTGCGCCGATGGATGCGGCATATCTGGCCGATTTTTACGGTTGCAATCCTGCTACTCGGTGTTTGGGACGTGATTACATTGGGTTTCCACTTGCTTCCGCTGCCGTATTTTCCCGGGCCCGCGGCGGTTTTACGCAGCTTGATTAGCGATCGCACGCTTCTGCTGGATAGCACCTGGCACTCACTCGTTTTACTCTTGAGTGGCTACACACTCGGAGTGATCGTCGGACTTGTTAGCGGCGTGTGCATCGGCTGGTCGAGTTCGGTGCGTTATTGGGGGATGCCACTGCTCAAAGTTGTGGGGCCAATTCCGGCGACAGCATGGATCCCTTTTGCGATGGTAGTGTCACCGTCGGCAATCGTGTCCGCAGCGGGATTAGTCGCGCTCGCCGTATGGTTCCCGGTCACAATGTTGACTGCGTCTGGAATTTCCAATACTCGCGCGTCCTATCTTGACGTCGCTCGAACGCTCGGTGCCGGACGCGCCTACCTCATTTTTCGGGTCGCGATTCCCGCCGCAGTTCCGAACATTTTCATCGGCTTGTTCATGGGCCTCGGTGCTTCCTTTCTAACTCTTGTAGTTGCGGAAACTGTAGGGGTTAGGTCCGGTCTCGGCTGGTATGTCAGTTGGGCGCAAGGCTGGGCCGAATACGGTAAAGTCTTCGCCGCCCTAATCATCATGGCCGGGTTCTTCTCAACCCTAATGACGCTCCTGTTTAAGATCCGCGACAGCGTACTCGTCTGGCAAAAGGGGATTATCAAATGGTAGCGGTAGCTGAGACCGAACCGTCCTCGCTCCGCATTCAGCAGGTCAGCAAAGGCTTTCCGGCGCCAGATGACCCACTCACGCGTCGGCAAGCTTTGAGTGATATTTCGCTATCCATAGCTCCCGGAGAATTGGTTTCGCTCATTGGTCCGAGTGGCTGCGGCAAGTCCACGCTGCTTCGACTCATTGCCGGTCTAGATCTTCCCGACTCGGGCGAATTGTTGGTTGGCTCAGACCCAATTAATGAACCGAGTGCGGAACGTGGTCTCGTTTTCCAGGATCCAAATCTGTTTCCGTGGCTCACTGTTCGTCGCAATATTGAGGCTGGGCTTGTTGCGCGCCGAGTGTTGCGCGAAAAACGAAACGAAGTGGACGAGTTCATGCGGCTTGTCGGACTCGAAGCATTTGCCGATGCTTATCCACATCACCTTTCCGGGGGTATGGCCCAGCGCGTTGCTCTGGCGCGCGCGCTCATCAATCACCCGAAAGTTCTTCTTCTCGACGAACCGCTCGGCGCGCTCGACGCCTTCACGCGCATGCGCATGCAGGACGAAGTGCTGCGACTCTGGGAAAATCACCGCACCACAATGCTTCTGGTCACTCACGACATCGACGAAGCTATTTACATGAGCGATCGAATCATGATCATGACTCAGCGCCCGGGCCGAATCGATCGGACCATTACTAATGCGCTGGTTCGACCACGCGATCGCAGCAGTTCGGAATTTCTTCGCCTCCGCGCAGATATCCTCGAACTTCTTCACTTCGCCGGCAACGCGACTTCATCGTCAAACTGATGAATGCAAGCCCACGCTGGCGAAACGGCTGGCGTCTAAAGTGAGATCACTGCGGACTAACGAGTCGCGGCAGTTTGCATCACCTCTCGCGCATGCGCTTTGATTTTTTCCAGAAATGCGTGTGCTACGGGTGGCAGTTTTCCCTGCCATAGAGCCGCGATCACCAACGGCGGAAAATTCGGCAGGGGCAATTGCCGAATCTTCGGTGGCGGTCTTTCGCCCGGCACAGCTACGGAGACGCCGATCCCAAAACCGGCCCGCACATAACTCGGAATTAAATCGAGCGAACTTACTTCCACGCTGGTAGGCCAGTTGACTGAGATCTGTTGCAACCCTTGGCGAAAGAGTTTTGTGATGGCTTCAATCGACGGCATGCAAATCAGTGGATCGCCGATCTCATCCTGTTTCCATAGGTCCGAAGCGGAACGAATTCGGTGTCGTTGTGGAGCGAGCAGATGTAATCGCAGTTTCAATAGTTCGCAGCATTGAATCCCGGCGGACGGCCGACCCTCGAGTTCCGTGATAGCCAGATCGACATCCTGCTTGCGCAACAACGCCTCAGCGGTGGCTTGGTTTGCATCGTGCAAGCTCATCCGCAATTTCGGAAACGCACTGCGGTGTTGTTCGAGCAACTTAGGTAAATGGTCGCGAAGAATCGCGCTCGGCGCAGCGAGGCGTAGCTGTTGAGCTACCTCGCCGCGCAATCGCGTCCGGGTCGCTTCAATTTTGCTGAAGAATGGCTCGATAAATTCTAGCAATTCGCGACCAGCAGGAGTAAGCGTGAACGGCCGGCGCTGGAAAAGTCTTACTTCGAGGTCGTCCTCAAGCCGCAAAATTTGGCCGCTTACAGCTGGTTGCTGAATTCCGTACGGCATTCGGCGCACGGCTTCGCTGATTCCGCCGTGTTTGGCCACGTGATAAAAAAGCTCGAGGTGATGAATGTTCACAGGATCGCCATGGTCATGCGGCAAGACGTCGTGCACGGCATGCAGCGCGCAATTTCCTAACAAATCGCTCGCCGCGTTCCCGCACGAAATTCTTTTCGTACAGTTTCAGACCAAGCTCCTTAAAGCCGCTTTGTAATTCCGACACGCTCAGCTTTTGTGGTTGAAAATTGATATCGAATAACGTGCAGCGTTCCCATGCCCCTTCTTCCAGAATCCGGTTTTGCGAGCGCAACCGTTCGTAAAGCGGCGTTCCGGGAAACGGCGTCATAAACGTAATCTGCACATCGTACAAGCCGCTTTCGCGCACAAAATGATAAACTCCATCGAAGCATTCCGGACCCGCGCCATCCAGTCCCATGACGAAACACCCGTTCACAGTAATGCCGTTGTTTTGGATCGTTTCGATAGCCTTGCAATAATTCGTAAACTGCTTCGCCTTCCAATTCGCTTTGTGCTCGATTCCATCCAACGCCAGTCGCGAAGGGCTTTCGAATCCGATGAGAACCTGGGCGCAACCTGCGTCGCGCATCAAACGCAGCAGCTCCTCGTCCTCGGCAATCGACAGATCGCTTTCAGTGAACCAGCGAACACGCTCCCGCCCTAAAGCGCGCATGAGTTGTTTCGCGTGCGGGCGATTCACGAACGTGTTGTCGTCGGCAAACTCAATGAACGGATTACGCCACAGTTCTTTCAGGCGGCGGACCTCGGCGATGACTTTTTCGACTGGCTTCACCTTGAATTTCGGCGAGATGCGGATCGACGCCGCGCAAAATTCGCAATGCCAGGGACAACCGCGCTGAGTCTGCACGGTAAAACGCGGATAGCGATCCGGTTCAAGCAACTCAAACCGCGGCATCGGCGCATTTCCCAGGTCAAATGATCGCAATCGCGCGTCATAAACCGATTTCAATTTCCCGCGTTCAAGATCGGCAATCACTTCTGGCCAGACCGATTCGCCCTCGCCAATGACAATGCCGTCCGCGTGCAGCGCAGCTTCGTTGGGCACAAGCGAAATGTGCAGCCCGCCTAGGATGACACGCGTGCCTACCTCGCGAAACCGCGCCGCCAGCAGGTACGCTTCCTTTGCGGTTGCAGTTAAACTGGAAATTGCAACCGCATCGAAATCGCGCGGCAAATCGTCGCGATCCACGTCGCGCACTTCGAGATATTCCATGCCGATGTTCCCCGGCGTCATCCCGGCCAGTGTTAGTAATCCCAGGCTAGGAAGCGATTCAATCGCCTGTTTGCGCCGCGCGACTCCGGGAAAGGTCAATCCCAGTTCGAGCAACTCCGCGTTGCAAAGCCGCAGCCCGCTCATCGCGATGAAGCCGATTTTCATGAACGCACAAGCATTAGGACGACGAGCGCCACACTGCCGAGCAAACTCGCCACCGGAATTGGAAATAACGTCCGGAGAGATTTTCGCCATGCCGCAGCGAAGCAACACAATGGCATTGTGATCGCACCGATAAGCAGACCAATTGATGCCAGATGGCTGGCTAACTCCGGCATTTGAACGGTCGAAACCGTCAGAGCAAACAGCGCGTTGAGAAATCCGAGACCGAAAAACGAAATGTGCCCGAGTCGCACCAGTCGACGCGGGTAGGAACCGTAACCGCCGAGCCAGTCTTCGCGATGAAAAAACAGGCCCGCGATCGCGCCTGAGAGAACGCCACATAGGAAACCGATCCATGCGGCCAGAAGATGAACGCTGCAAATCTGGATGTTGTACATGGCTCCAGATTAGGCTGCGCCGTTTCATTGCTTAAATCGATAAAATTTAAGATAACATCAGTTATGTCGATGGTCTGCCTAAGTCGAACAAGGTCAAATTGATAGTCGCCTCAATTTTTTTGATAAGCACAAGCGCGGCGCCGCCAAGTAACTTTGCGCGATGAATGATTTCACAACACGAGTGTGGAAAGCGGCTTTGTCGATCACTGCGATTTTCAATGTTACCACGCTGGAACCGCCAAATAGGTACGCAACGTCTGCCGATAGTCGCCTCTGTGATCGTGGTGCACACAATGCTGTTCTCTTGGTACATGGCTTTCGCGATTCTGCGGCATCGATGGAGCCGATGAGACGCTGGTTAATCACGCGCGGCTGGAATGCTTCCACCATCAGTCTTTTTCCGAGCGACGGAACCGCGTCACTAGAAGATCTCGCCAAACAGCTCGCAAGTCATGTGAACAAGTCATTTCCGGTTGACCAAAGAGTAGATCTGGTCGGTTTCAGCATGGGCGGCTTGGTTTGCCGTTACTATGTGCAAAGATTAAACGGCGCGAGTCGCGTCGATCGGTTAATCACTATCTCCGCGCCTAATCAGGGAACTTGGCTGGCCTGTTTAAGCAGAAAGCGTGGCTGCTTGGAAATGCGACCGAGCAGCGCTTTTCTCACTTCGTTGAATCGCGATACCGAGGCGCTTACCCACGTCCAGTGTACGTCGATCTGGACGCCGCTCGACGTGATGATTGTTCCCGCTTCGAGCTCCCGCATGCCCGTCGGCCACGAACAAAGATTTTGGGCCCTAGCACATCCCCTCATGATTTTGC
>Ga0207693_10004110_pt1 | contig 12364 bp, 9 predicted proteins | sample LARL81metaG_FD_184347 | JGI IMG/M metagenome (GOLD analysis project Ga0207693, IMG submission 184347) | Corn, switchgrass and miscanthus rhizosphere microbial communities from Kellogg Biological Station, Michigan, USA - LAR L8-1 metaG... | ecosystem: Host-associated > Plants > Roots >...
ACATCCCTCTCCCTCACCGAGGGAGAGGGCAGGGTGAGGGTGGCCTCTGACTCTCGTGCGGGAATTCTAGCGGACTGACACGCCCCCTCACCCTGGCCCTCTCCCCCTTCCGGGGGCGAGGGGATCGGCGTGACTCCCTCTCCCTCACTGAGGGAGAGGGTAGGGTGAGGTGGACGGCCTCTGACTCTCGTGCAGTGACTCTTGGCGGACTGACACGCCCCCTCACCCTGGCCCTCTCCCCTCCGGGGGCGAGGGGATCTGCTAGCCGGTGGTGACGGGGCCCGCCCCCACCAGCGTCCGCGCGAGCTCGATCTCGCCGAAGTGGGTCATGCCGTGGGTGAGGCAGACCATGCCGAGCGCGCGCATGGCGTGCATCTCGCCGAGCGGCCGAACGGTCACCATGCGGTCGAGCAGCGCCTGGTCGTTCTTGGCGATGAGGGCGTCGGTGGAGGCCCACACCTTGCCCATGTATTCCTTGAACGCGCCCAAATCCTTGATGCGGAGGGCCTGGGCGTCGGCGGTGGACATGCCCGTGCCCTGGGCCGTCTCGGGCAGGCCCGTCTTCGCCGCGTAGCCGCCCTCGATCCATAGGGGCGTCTTCTTGTTCTGCAGGATGTACTGCACCACGTTGTCCTCGGTGCGCACATAGTGCCAGAGCCCCCACGCGATGGTGTTGGCCTTGGCGTTGCCCGAGGGGACGGCGTGGAGCTGGTCAGCGGTGATGTTGTCGAGCTGCTTGTCGAGGTTGCCGTGGAGCTGCTTGAGTCCGCCCTGGATGAACTCGAGTGCCGTGATCATGTACGCCCCCTCCGTGTGGGCCCGCCCATATTACTCCGGGGTGCGAGCCCGCGGCGCTCCTCCATCTCTTCGAGGGTGCGCGGCCAGTCCGCGCGCAAGAGGCGCGACAGGGCGCGGTCCGCGAGGAGCTTGCCCCCCGTCTGGCACTTCGCGCAGTAGTTGGTCTCGTTGTCGGCATGACGGATGCGCTGCACGGGCGCCCCGCAGTCGGGGCAGGGCCGGCCGTAGCGACCGTGCACGGCCATCTCCGGTCGAAAAGCGGTGACGCCCTCGGGAAAGTCGCCGCCCGCGCTGTGCCGGAGCCGAACGATCCAGTCGTAGAGGGTGGCGCGTATGGCCTCGAAGAGCCGCGCGTGCTCTCCGTCGCTGAGCGCCCGCGTCTGCCTCACCGGCGAGAGCCTGGCCGTGTGCAGGATTTCGTCCGAGTACGCGTTGCCGATGCCACTCAGGATGTGCGGATCGGTCAGCGCGCGCTTGAGCGTGTGGTTCTCGCGGGTGATGGCCGCGCTCAGCTCCTCCGCGGTGCAGGCGAGGGGTTCGAGCCCCCCGGGGTCGAGCCCGGCCAGCGCCTGCTCGCCCGTGATCAGATGGATCGCCGCGCGCTTCTTGGTCCCTGCCTCGGTGAGCGTCACCGTGCCCGTGGAGAAATCGAAGGCTGCGAGGCCGACCTTGCCCGGCACCTTGGCGCCCGCTGGCTTCCAGTGAAGCCGCCCGGCGATCATCAGGTGGATGACCAGGAAAAGATCACCCTCGAGAGCGATGACGATGCGCTTGCCCACACGTCGCAAGCCGGTGACCACCCGGCCATGGGCGTCGGAGATCGACGGGTCGAACGACCGGAGTACGAAAGGGCTCGCCAGCCTCACGCGCTCGAGCGTGGCGCCCCTGATGCGCACGTCGAGCGCCTCGATATAGACGGTGATGTCCGGCAGCTCAGGCACGCTGGTCGGGCGTGAAGCCCTGGATCTTTTTCACCTTGTTGTCCTCATCCACGCGGTCCACGGGAACAAAGCCTATGCCCGGCCGATTCCGTTGACAAGGCCGCGCAGGCGGTAACCCCGTTCCGACCCTATCGAATACATGCGCCTCGGAACTTGCTTTACGGTGGAGGGGGCGGCGGCTACAATACCCGCGGTTCGCAGGGCCGGGACCCGCAAAGCCCCACCGTGGGCGGGGTCAGGTCTGAAACCGGGCACGCTCGAGCCCCCCACCCGTAGCTTCTGCTCCAGCCCCTCCGGAGAACTCGGCGGCTCGGGAGCGCATGAGCGCTCCCTTAGCCCTTCACGACGTCAGCGTCCACGGCCTCTAGGTCGAAGGCGGCGGCCATGAGCGCGCGCGTGTAGGGCTCGCGCGGCTCGGCGAAGATCTGCGCCGCGGGCCCCCGCTCGACGATCCGCCCCTCGCGCATGACGAGAACCTCCTCGCTGAGCGCGCGCACCACTCTGAGATCGTGGCTGATGAAGAGGTAGGCAAGGTTGTGACGGCGCTGCAGCTCGCGCAGGAGGTCGACGATCTGCGCCTGCACCGACATGTCGAGCGCGGAAGTCGGCTCGTCGAGCACGACCAGCCGAGGTTTGAGCACCATGGCGCGGGCGATGGCGATGCGCTGGCGCTGCCCGCCAGAGAACTCATGCGGGTAGCGGTCACGCGTCTCGGGATCGAGCCCCACCTCGATCAGGGCGTGCTCGATGAAGCGCCGGCGCTCTTCGGCGGTGGCGCCGATCCCGTGGACGCGGAGCCCTTCCTCCACGATCTGGCCAACGGAGAGCCGCGGCGACAGCGAGCCGTAGGGGTCCTGGAAGACGATCTGCATTTCTCGGCGGAGCGGGCGCAGGGCGCGCGAGGAGAGCCCCTGGATGTCGCGCCCGGCGAACTGGATCGAGCCCTTGCTCCGCACCAGCCGGAGGAGCGCCAGGCCCAGCGTCGTCTTGCCTGACCCACTTTCACCGACCACGCCCACCGTGTGCCCTTCGCGCACGGTGAGGCTCACGCCGTCTACCGCCTTGATGTGGCCGACGGTGCGCCGCAACACCCCGCCCTTGAGGGGGAACCAGACCCGCAGGTCCCGGCCGTCGACGATGGAGGGGACGCCCTCGACCGCTCGATGGGGCTCGCCGCGGGGCTCGGCTTCGAGCAACCGGCGTGTGTAGGCGTGCTGGGGGCGGGCGAAGATCTCCTCGGTGCTCCCTGCCTCCACGATCTCGCCCTGGGTCATGACGCACACGCGGTCGGCCATTTTCCGGACGATGCCGAGGTCGTGGGTGATGAGAAGGAGCGCCATCCCGAACCGGTCGCGCAGGTCGCGCAGCAGGCGCAGGATCTGGGCCTGGATGGTGACGTCGAGGGCGGTGGTCGGCTCGTCGGCAATGAGGAGGTCGGGCTCGTTGGCGAGCGCCATCGCGATCATCACGCGCTGGCGCTGGCCGCCCGACAGCTGGTGTGGATAGGCGCCGAGCCGGCTGGCCGCCTCCGGCAGACCGACCAGGCGCAGCAGTTCCAGCGTCCGCGCCCGCGCCGCGCGACGGCCGAGCCGCTTGTGCACGAGAAGCACCTCGTTGATCTGCTTCTCGATCGTGTGTAGCGGGTTGAGCGACGTCATCGGCTCCTGGAAGATCATGGCGATACGGTTGCCGCGTATGACGCGCAGGAGTCGCTCTCGCGCCCCCAGCAGCTGGTCGCTCCGGAAATGGATGCTCCCGCTCGGGTGGCGGGCCGGTGGGTAGGACAGCAACTGCACGATCGACAGCGCTGTCACCGACTTGCCGGAGCCGCTCTCCCCGACCAGGGCAACCGTCTCGCCGCGGCCGATGTCGAAGGAGACGTGACGCACGGCCCGCACCTCGCCGCCCGGCGCGTCGAAGGAGACGGAAAGATCGCGCACGCTGAGTAGCGTCTCACCGCCGCGCGAGGGGCTGGCTTCGGTACTCACGCGATCGTCTTCCGGGGGTCGAAGGCATCACGCACGGCCTCGCCGATGAAGATGAGGAGGCTCAGCATGACGGCGAGCACGGCGAAGCCGGTGATGCCGAGCCAGGGCGCATGGAGGTTGGCCTTGCCCTGGGCGAGGATCTCGCCGAGCGACGGGGAGCCGGGCGGCAGCCCGAAGCCGAGGAAGTCGAGCGAGGTGAGGGTGGTGATGGAGCCGTTCATGACGAACGGCAGGAAGGTCAGCGCAGCCACCATCGCGTTGGGAAGCACGTGCTTGACCATGATCACCGCGCTACCGACGCCGAGCGCGCGCGCGGCCCGCACGTAGTCGAAATTGCGGGCGCGCAGGAACTCGGCCCGCACCACCCCCACCAGGGCCATCCAGCTGAAGAGCAGCATCAGACCCAGCAGCCACCAGAAGTTCGGCTCCACAATGCTGGCCAGGATGATCAGCAGATAGAGGACGGGCAGCCCCGACCAGACCTCGATGAAGCGCTGGAAGAGCAGGTCCGGCCAGCCGCCGAAGTACCCCTGCACGGCGCCGGCGGCGATGCCGATGACCGAGCTGGCGAGGGTGAGCGCGAGCCCGAAGAGCACGGAGGTCCGAAAGCCGTAGATGACCCGCGCCGCGAGGTCCCGCCCCTGGTCGTCGGTGCCGAGCCAGTTGACCCGGGACGGCGGGGCGGGGGCCGGGACGGGCAGGGCGTAGTTGATGGTGTCGTAGCGGAAGGGGATGGGCGGCCACACGATCCATCCCTTCGCCTCGATGAGCTTGATCACGGCCGGGTCGCGGTAGTCCGTCTCGGTGAGGAACGTGCCGCCGAAGGTCGTCTCGGGGTGCCCGACGAGGGCCGGGACGTAGAAGCTGCCGTCGTAGCGGACGAGCAGCGGCCGGTCGTTGGCGATCAGTTCGGCGCCGAGGCTCAGCAGGAACAGGGCCAGGAAGATCCAGAGCGACCAGAAGCCGCGCCGGTTCTTGCGGAAGTTGCGGAGCCGGCGGCGCGTGAGCGGGCTGAGGGACGGAATGGCCTAGACCTCCCGGGTCGCGAAGTCGATGCGGGGGTCCACGGCGACGTAGGTCAGGTCGCTGACCAGGTTCAGGAGCAGGCCGACCAGCGTGTAGATATAGAGCGTCCCGAACATGATGGGATAGTCGCGGTTGATTGCCGCCTCGAAGCCGAGCAGCCCGAGCCCGTCCAGGGAGAAGATGACCTCGATCAGAAGGGCCCCCGTGAAGAAGATGCCGATGAAGGCGGAGGGGAAGCCGGCGATCACGATCAGCATCGCGTTGCGGAAGACGTGACCGTACAGCACGCGGCGCCGCGTGAGCCCCTTCGAGCGAGCGGTCACGACATAGTGCTTGTTGATCTCATCCAGGAAGGAGTTCTTGGTCAGCATGGTGAGGCTGGCGAAGCCGCCCACCACGAGCGCCGTCACGGGCAGCACCATGTGCCAGAGGTAGTCGAGGATGCGCGCCGGCCAGGAGAGCAGGGTCCAGTGGTCGGAGACGAGGCCGCGCAGCGGGAACCAGGCGAAGACGCTGCCGCCGGCGAAGAGGACGACGAGCAGGATGGCGAAGAGGAAGCCGGGGATCGCGTAGCCGACGATCACCACCGCGCTCGTCCAGACGTCGAAGGTGGAGCCGTCGCGGATCGCCTTGGCCACACCGAGCGGGATCGAGATCAGGTAGATCAGGAGGGTTGTCCAGAGCCCCAGCGAGACCGAGACCGGCAGCTTCTGGACGATGAGGTCGATCACGCGCTGGTCGCGGAAGAAGCTGGTGCCGAAGTCGAAGGTGACGTAGCTGCGCAGCATGCGAAAGAAGCGTTCATGGGCTGGCCGGTCGAAGCCGAACTGGCGCTCGAGCTGGCGGATCAGCTCGGGATCGAGCCCACGGGCGCCGCGGTACTTGCTGCTCCCCTCGCTGCCCGGCACCGCACCCGGCATCTGCGGGGCCGCCGTCTCCCCGGTGGCCGAGCCGCCCACGCGGGCGGTGGCCTCGCCGGCTTCTCCCTTGATGCGGGCGATCATCAGTTCCACCGGCCCGCCCGGCGCCGCCTGCACCACGATGAAGTTGACCACCATGATGCCGAAGAGCGTCGGGACCATCAGGAGGAGACGGCGCGCGATGTAAGCGAGCATGAGGGTGGGTGACCGGCTACTTCGTCATCTCGCCCTTGCGGCGGGCGAGCGCTGCCTCCTGCTTGGCGTCGAGCCACCAGGTGTCGAAGCCGAGCGCGTACTTCGGCACGACCGCCGGACGGCGGAGCTTGTCCCAGTAGGCGACGCGGAAGGCCTGGATGTGCCAGTGCGGGATGACGTACTGGCCCCACAGGAGGACGCGGTCGAGCGCTCGGGTGCGAGCCACCAGGCCGGGCCGGTCGGGCGCCTGGATGACCAGGTCGATGAGCTTGTCGACCACCGGGTCGCGGATGCCGGCCACGTTACGGCTGCCCTTTGTCGCCGCCGCTGCCGAACTCCAGAAGTCGCTCTGCTCGTTGCCGGGGGAGAGCGACTGTCCGAAGACCTGCACGGTCATGTCGAAGTCGAAGTTCTCGACGCGCTTCTGGTACTGGGCGGCGTCGACCGTCCGGACGCGGGCCGTGACGCCGAGCCGCTCCAGGTTCTTGATGAAGGGCAGCGCGATCCGCTCCCACTGCGCATCGCTGAGGAGGATCTCGAAGGCGAAGGGCTCACCGGTCTTCGCGTGGACGAGCTTCTGACCCTTGATGACCCAGCCCGCCTCCTTCAGGAGGTTGAGGGCTTCGTGGGCGCCTTCGCGGATGTTGCCGGAACCGTCGGTGACCGGCGGCTGGTATTCCCGGGTGAAGACCTCCTCGAGGACCTTCCCGCGAAACGGCTCCAGGACCTTCAGTTCGTCCGGGCCCGGCAGCCCGCGTGACGCCAGCTCGGAATTGGAGAAGTAGCTCTTGGTTCGCGTGTAGGCGCCGTAGAAGAGGTTCTTGTTCGCCCATTCGAAATCGAAGGCGTGGGCGATCGCCCGCCGCACCCGCCGATCCTGGAAGACCGGACGCCGGATGTTGTAGACAAATCCTTGCATGCCGGTGGGGACCTCGTTCTTGATTGCCTCCTTCTTGATGAGGCCCTGGGTGACGGCGGGGGTTGTGTACGCGGTGGCCCAGTTCTTGGCGCCGTTCTCCTGGCGGAAGTCGTACTCGCCACCCTTGAAGGCCTCGAGCGCGACGGTGGTGTCGCGGTAGTAGTCGAAGCGGAGGGTATCGAAGTTGTCGCGGCCGACGTTCACGGGCAGCCGCGCTCCCCAGTAGTCCTTGACCCGGCGGTACGTGATCGAGCGGCCGGGCTCCACGATGTCCACGCGGTAGGCGGCGCTGCCCAGCGGCGGATCCAGGATGGTCTTCTCAAAGTCGCGCTTGCTCCACCAGGCCTTCGAAAGGACCGGCAGCTGGCCGACGATCAGCGGCAGCTCGCGGTTTTCGCCCGGCCCGAAGCTGAACTTCACCTTGCGGTCGCCGATCTTCTCGGCCTTGACGACCTGGGCGTAGTAGCTGCGGTAGAAGGGTTGCCCCTTTACCTTGAGCGTCTCGAAAGTCCAGATGACGTCCTCGACCGTCATGGGATTGCCGTCGTGGAAGCGGGCTTCCGGCCTGAGCGTGTAGGCCACCCAGGAACGGTCGGCCGGCACCTCGATGCTCTCGGCGACCAGGCCGTACTGGGAGAACGGCTCGTCCAAAGAGCTCACGGTGAGCGTGTCGAAGATCTCGCCGAGGCCGACCGCCGGCACACCCTTGAGGATGAAGGGGTTGAGGGTGTCGAAGGTGCCGATGGCGGCCAGCTTCACGTTGCCCCCCTTGGGCGCTTCCGGGTTGACGTAGCCGAAGTGCTTGAAGCCGGGGCCGTACTTCAGGTCGCCGTGCATCGACAGGCCGTGGCTGGCCGTCACGCGGTCGCCCCCGGCTTGGCTGCTGGCGGGGCGGGGCGTCGCCGCCACGGCGACCGTGAGAAGGAGTGCGGAGACAACGGTGGTAGTCAGTCGCATGGGGCTCCTCATCTCAGGGTTCGTCGATCGGGGAGGTGCCATAGCCAGTGTGGCGGGTCACCATCGCCGAGTCAACGCTTGGCCTGGGCAGTCGTCGACCGCGCGCGGAAGCGCCGCCTGATTCTTGCCACCCGGCGACACAAACCCTGGTCTCGGTCATGGGCCGGCCTTGCCATCGCGGAGATGAGGGCACGGCCATCGCAGCGATCCTGCCAGATCGCCAGGGACGCAGCAACAGGTCAGACACCCACTCGATTGTCACCCAGGGCCACCTCCCGAGGCGTGTTTGTGTATCCCGCTCGCGGAGGAGCGCATCGCCCGTCCGCACTGCTCGGCCTGAACGAGCAAGTTGCCCGCGGTAATGGCCAAGGAGGGCATGATCGGACAGCCAGCGGCCCGCAGGGCCTCCGCCACCCAGGTATTGCAGGTATGGAGCAGCGAAGAGCGGCCGGTGGCGGCATAGAAACGGCTCAGGGGATAGAGCCCGGGGCCAACCTCGATCGGCTGGCCTGCTCCATCGAGTGCGTAAGTGGCGAAGACGAAGTGCGCCAGGGCCTCCACGCCGCGGCCGGAAAGCTCGATCGCGATGATCTCGGCGCGCGAGAAGTACGTGGCCGGCAGGGGGTCGAAGCCCGCCACGTGAAGCACGCTACCCTCCGAGCTGAAGGCCGCCTTGAGGGCCAGCCTCACGCCGGCCTCCGGCGACTCGTAGAAGGCGCGGTCGCCCCATCCGACCTCGAGGAACCGTGCCGCGAGGATGCGATGGTGTTCGGGCCACGCCGCGGCTGGGATGTCGTCGCGCCTGATCACGATCCCGGTGTGCCAGCCATGCTCCACGACATAGATTGTGACGGTTGCTTCGCCGGGCAATGGTGAGGAGACTTCTCGAACGTGACCGTGACAGCCCGCCGTGAGCAAGAACGCTCCCGCGACGAGCAGGGACCCGAATGGCTGCACGAGGCACTCCTCCCATAAGACGCATCTTCTACCCCCAAGGCCGCTTGACCACGCGCTCCATAGGGGAGCCTCGCGTCAAAATACGCCGGAGCGTCCCTCTCACGAGCTCGGCGCGCCCGACGGCCACGAGCATTCATGTTACTTACGCGCCGTCTGACTCGAAGAGAACCTCGATATGAAAGCCCCGAGCGCGTGCAGACAGCACGGCCAGAAATCGATCAGCGCGCAGCAATCCGGCGAGGCCGTCTATACCTGCGGGCTTGGCTGCGAGTGCCCGCCGGATGGCTCGAGCTCCCGAAACCGGCTCTGTGACGATCCCGGAAACTTCTTCCGCGGCAACCAGAATGTCGCCGCCGCGGCCTGACCAGCCCGGCGACCCTGATCCCCTCTCCCCCGCCGAGGGGGAGAGGGTAGGGTGAGGGAGTTCGAGAAGCAGCGTCCTCAGGCGGAGCGGCCGAGCGCCACCTTGCGTCCGGTCTCGCGGAGCAGACGCGCATCCGCGGAGGGGTCCGCCTCCGCCGGAATGCGGAGGACGGTGTCCTGACAGGCGGTGGCGATGGGCGGGGCGGGCGCGCGGAGGAGGAAATTCGGGTCGCGGCCGGCGGCCACCGCACGGATGCCGTCGCGCACGATCTTGCGGAACATGATCACCCCGCGATCCGTCGAGGCGAGGTGCTCGAGGGCGTGCACGGCGATCTCGCGCTGGCTCGCCTGCGCGTCGTAGTCGGCGGGGTGCCGCTGTCGCTCCGCGTACGGCCGGTCGTCGGACTGGCCGAAGCCGGGGCTGCCGATCTGTTCCGGGGTGAGCCCCCACGCCGGATCCACCTGCGCCAGCTCCATGTTCCAGGTGTGCGTGTCGTCGATGGGGACGGCCCAGCGGATCACCACGGGCCGACTCGACGCCTTCTCCTTCGTGGCGTCCTCGAGCTCGCGGGTGAACTGATGGACGTTGGGGGCCATGAAGTCGGCCACGCGCACCCACACCAGCTCGCCGATCCGGCGCGTGGCGATGTACATCATCCCGTACCGTGTCTCCTCCCAGTCGAGCTCCGCGAGCGCGCCGAAGGCTTCCGTGAATTGATACCCACTCGAGATCGCGTGGAGGAACGAGGTGTGCACCGGGTCCATGCTGTTGTCCTTGATCTGGAGCCAGTTGCACGGCAGCGCGAACTTGCCCGCGGGCATGAGCGTGAAGCCCGGCAGGTCGAAAGTGTCGTAGCGCGGGAAGACCGGCTTCTGGTCGGGCGGGCCCAGGTAGGCGAAGACGAGCCCACCGAACTCGTGGGTGGGATACGCGCCCTGGCACAGCCGATCCTTGAGGGTGCTCGACGCCGGCTCGCCCGGTGTCTCGAGGATGCGTCCGTCCACGTCGTACATCCAGCCGTGATAGCAGCAGCGGATGCCGCGCTCGCTGATCAGCCCGTACTCGAGCGAGGTGCCCCGATGCGCGCAGTGGAGCTGAAGGAGCCCCACGCGTCGGGCCTTGTCGCGGAAGACCACGAGGTCCTCTCCCATGATCCTGATCCGCAGCGGCACGTCGAGGAGGTCGCGGGCAAAGGCCACGGGCTGCCAGAAGCGCCGGAGGTATTCGCCGCCGGGAGTTCCCGGGCCCACGCGGGTGAGCTCGGGATCGGGCGGTGGCACTTCGCGCGCCAGGTAGGCGCCGTAGGGCGTGTTGAGGAAGGGTGTGGGCGGAGTCATGGTGCCGATATACCACATTCGGCCGCCTTGACAACCCGCGTGCGGCCCGTACAGTAACGTGTCCATGCCGACACCACCGGTCGCGAAAAAAGTCCCCAAGATCGACGTGCTCCACGGCGACACGCGCCAGGACGACTATTTCTGGCTGCGCGAGAAGGACAATCCCGCCGTCGTCGCCTATCTCCGCGAAGAGAATGCCTATACCGGCGAGCTCCTGAAGCCCACGGAGGCATTCCAGGAGACGCTCTACCAGGAGATGCTCGCCCGCATCAAGGAGGATGACTCGTCGGTGCCCTTCCGCCGCGACGGCTACTTCTATTACTCGCGCACGGAGAAAGGCAAGCAGTACCCGATCTACTGCCGCAAGGCGGGCGGCCTCGATGCGCCCGAAGAGGTGATGCTGGATCTGAACCTCCTCGCCGCCGGGCACCCGTTCTTCTCCCTCGGCGCCTACGCGGTGAGCGACGACAGCCATCTCCTCGCCTACTCCACCGACGTCACGGGCTTTCGCGAGTACACCCTGTACGTGAAGGACCTGCGCACGGGGACGCTCCTTCCCGGCACCATCGACAAGGTGTCGTCGGTGGCCTGGGCCGCCGACAACGCGACCATCTTCTACGTCACCGAGGACGAGGCCAAGCGCCCCTACCGGTTCTGGCGCCATCGTCCGGGCCTCGCGGGCAGCGACCTCGTGTACGAGGAGACGGACCAGCTCTTCCGCATCGGCGTGGAGCGCTCGCGCAGCCGCGCCTTCCTCTTCCTGGGCGCGGGCTCCTTCACAAGCAGCGAGTGGCGTTACCTGCCCGCCCACGAGCCGGCCGCGGTCTGGCAGATGCTCATGCCGCGCGAGAAGGATCACGAGTACGCGGTGGATCATGGTGGCGACCGCTTCTACATCCGCACGAACGGGAGCGGCCTGCGCAACTTCCGCCTCGTCTCGGCGCCGATCAACGATCCGCGTCCCCAGAGCTTCACCGAGCTGGTGCCCCATCGCGAGAGCGTCATGCTGGAGGACGTCGAGGTTTTCGCCAGCCACTTCATCGTGCACGAGCGGGAGGGCGGCCTCACCCGCCTCCACATCACGTGGCTGGCCGACGGCTCCACCCATCACATCGAGTTTCCCGAGCCGACCTACGAAGTGAGCGCGGACGCGAACGCGGAATTCGACACGCGCCTGTACCGCTTCCGCTACCAGTCGCTGATCACGCCCGCCTCCGTCTTCGACTACGACGTGATCACACGCGCGCGCACCCTGCTCAAGCAGACAGAGGTGCTGGGCGGCTACGACCTCGCGCGCTACCGCTCCGAGCGGATCTGGGCCACCGCCCCCGACGGCGTGTCGGTGCCCATCTCCCTCGTGTGCCGCGCGGAGACGCCCCGCGACGGCACCGCGCCCATGTACCTGACGGGCTACGGTGCCTACGGCATGCCCTATCCGGTGACGTTCTCATCCAATCGGCTGAGCCTGCTCGATCGCGGCTACACCCTGGCCATCGGCCACATCCGCGGAGGGGGCGAGCTCGGCAAGCGCTGGCACGATGCGGGCCGCATGATGAACAAGCGCAACACTTTCACCGACTTCATCGCGGTGGCCGATCACCTCGTGAAGGAGGGCTATACCGCCACCGATCGCCTGGTGATCGAAGGGGGCAGCGCGGGTGGCCTCCTCATCGGGGCCGTCCTCAACATGCGGCCCGACCTCTGCCACGCCGCCATTCTGCGCGTGCCGTTCGTGGACGTGATCAACACCATGCTGGACGAATCGCTGCCCCTCACCGTGGGCGAGTTCGAGGAATGGGGCAATCCGAAGATCCGCGAGCACTACGAGTACATGAAGACCTACTGCCCGTATACCAACCTGGCCACCCGCTCCTACCCGGACATCCTGGTGAGGACCTCGCTGAACGACAGCCAGGTGATGTACTGGGAGCCCGCCAAGTGGGTCGCCAAGCTGCGCGCGCC
>Ga0207693_10004111_pt1 | contig 12364 bp, 11 predicted proteins | sample LARL81metaG_FD_184347 | JGI IMG/M metagenome (GOLD analysis project Ga0207693, IMG submission 184347) | Corn, switchgrass and miscanthus rhizosphere microbial communities from Kellogg Biological Station, Michigan, USA - LAR L8-1 metaG... | ecosystem: Host-associated > Plants > Roots >...
ATCCCGTCACACTTGTAACTCCCAGGGGGACCGAGCCCGGTCGTAGTCTAACCCACACGATAGAGACAACGGAGAATGATGATGACGACACACAAAACCGGAACACGTGAACAGTGGCTTGCGGCGCGGCTCGAGCTGCTCGATGCGGAAAAGACGCTGACGCGGCAGAGCGATGAACTCACGCAGAGGCGCCAGGAACTGCCCTGGGTCCGCGTGGACCGGGACTACCGGTTCGATACCGACCAGGGGAAGGCTTCGCTTGCGGATCTCTTCCGGGGGCGCTCGCAGCTCCTCGTCTATCACTTTATGTTCGGGCCGGACTACAAAGCGGGCTGCATTTCCTGCTCTTCGATCGCCGACGGCTTCAACGGCATCGCCGTGCACCTCGCAAACCACGACGTGATGTTCTGGGCGGCGTCGCTGGCACCGCTGCCGAAGCTGCAGGCGTTCAAACAGCGGATGGGCTGGACCTTTCCCTGGGCATCTTCGCAGGGTGGCGACTTCAACTACGACTTCAACGTCTCCATCACCGAAGAGCAGCAGCGCGGCGGCGGCAGTGAATACAATTATCGTCGCGGCGGCCATGCGATGACCGAAACTACGCTTCCGCCTGTGGTGATTGAGAACGCGGCGCGGGCCGGCGCCGAGCCGATCGCCTATGTGCGCGAGCGGCCGGGCCTCAGCGCTTTCGTTCTCGAAGATGGCGTCGTCTATCACACCTATTCGACCTATGCCCGCGGACTGGACGGGCTATGGGGCATGTACCAGTGGCTCGACCGTGCTCCCAAAGGCCGCAACGAACAGGGTGTCTGGTGGCGTCACCACGACAGCTACGAGCAGGCGGCGCGATGAGCGTCGTCGGACATGAAACCGGGCGCCGCAGCGATGCGGCGGCGCCCGGCGCGGCCGATTGGCTCGGCCTTGCGGCCGCGCCGACCTTCGCCGTCATGGCGCTGCTGACCTCTGTGCTCGGCGGAGGCACGGACATGATGTGCTCGGCCGCGCCTGGCGTGTCACAGCTCGGCGGAATGGTCCCGATGTACGTGCTGATGAGCGCATTCCACTTGGCGCCTTGGCTGAAACTGATCTCCCGCCGGCGAAACGCCGCCGACCGGTGATCGCAAATGGACACATGGTTGAATGATTGTTTGGAGCGAACATCCGTCCGGCTATTTGCACCTCGGCTCAATTCTCGGGCAGGGTGAAGACCGCGCATGGAGATGCGATCCCGCGCAGGGCATGTGTTCCGAGCGCGATCAACGGCGCTTCGGTCTCTGCTGCGAGTGCGCCCGACACGAGGACCGTCTTTCCGAGCGGCCGGCACAGCCCCTCCAGCCGACTGACCAGATTGACGGCGGGGCCGATCGCCGTGAAATCCAGGCGATCGGCGGCGCCGATATTGCCCCACAGCATCTCGCCGAGGTGGAGGGCAGCACCGAAGGGCAGAGGTGGCAGCCCCTGCCGCTGTCGCTCTCGATCCAGATGCGTCATCCCGACCTGTGCGGCGGAGACCGCGCGCAGAGCAGCATCACAGGCGTCGCGCGGCACACCTCCGGCCACTGGAAAGATCGCCAGAATGCCGTCGCCGATGAATTTCAGCACCTCGCCCCCGAAAGCGTGAACAGCGCCGGCGATACGATCGAACCATGCGTCGAGAGCCGAGATGACGACCGCGGGGGGATTGCTTTCGGACAGCGCCGTGAAGCCGCGAAGATCGGCATAGAGCAACGCGGCCTCGATGGTCTCGCCGACATTGCGCCGCAATGGCGCCTCCAGCATCCGCGCCGCGCTGCGCCGACCGAGATAGGCCTCCAGAGCCGCCATCAATGTGGCGCGCGCAGCGAGAGCGGCAAGCGGCGCTGCAGTGAAGCGCGCGGCCTGCCGCAATTCATCGGTCTCGCGTGGCGTGAATGGACGCGGCCCGATCCAGCTCAGCAAAGGGCCACCCCGCTTTCGGCCTATCACATCCTCATGCACAGCGCCGGCCGCGATCTGAGACAGCCAGCGCCGACCGGCATCGCCGGACGGGCCTGCGCCTGGCGCTGCCACAGGTCCGCCCGGTGCGAACCCCAAAGCCTCGATGACTTCGCCGCTCTCGGCGCGCCACAGCCAGGTGCGCCTGGCAATGAGCGGGTGCGGAACGTCCAGAGTCAGGGCTCCGCCCGCAAGTGGCAATCCGTCCTCGAGCAGATGCGCGCCGAGTTCCGCCAGCAGTCGGTCCGCGCCTGCGGTTTCAGCGGCGAAATCGACCAGCCAGGAGAGCGTCGAGGAAAGCTTCATCCGGCCATCATGGGGTTGACGCACCGCCCTTGTCACGAGCTATCCTCCGCACGGCTTGGCTCAGGACGCACTCTCAGGATGCACCAATGACTGAACCGTTCGTGGTCCGACGCGAAATGCATATTGCGGCCCCGCCTGCCACGGTTTTCGCTTTCCTCACCGATCCGGAAAAGATCGTGAGCTGGATGGGCGTCGAGGCGACGACGGAGGCGCATCCGGGCGGGCTCTATCTCGTCAAAGGCGTCCGCGACCGCACCAACGTGGCGCGCGGAACGTTCCGGGAGGTCGTTCCGGTGCACCGTCTCGCCTACAGCTTTGGTTGGGACGGACGCGAAGAGGTGCCGCCGGGATCGAGCCTGATCGAGATCGATCTCATCGATCAAGATGACGGCACCTTGCTGCGCATGACCCACAGCGGTCTTCCGAACGCGACCCAGTGCGCCAATCACGACAAGGGCTGGGCGCATTACCTGAGCCGGCTGGCCGTTGCCGCAGCGGGCGGCAATCCCGGCATCGATCGTGGTGCCGCGTAGCGCGATCTGCGGCTGAAACGCTGCCGTTGCCTTTGCCGCCTTCTCATTCCATATCTCTTCGCATGACAGAGCCGTTGCTGGGCCAAAGCGTCAACCGCCTCGAAGACGAGCGCTTCGTGCGGGGGCGAGGACACTACATCGCCGATCTCGCCGTACCCGGCGCTCTTCATGGCATGGTCGTCCGCTCGACGCATGCGCATGCGCGCATCGGCGCGATCCATATCGATGCGGCGCTTCGGACACCGGGCGTGACGGCCGTTCTCACGGGATTGGATCTTGCCGCGGACAATATCGGACCTTTGCCTTGCGCGGTGACCAACATCCCGATGGCGTCGCCTTTGATTGTCCCGCCCTATGACGCGCTGGCTCGCGACATCGTTCGCCATGTCGGGGAGCCCGTAGCGTTCGTGGTTGCGGAAAGCGCCGAAATCGCACGCGACGCGGCCGAGGCCATCGTTGTCGACTACGAGCCGCTGCAGCCCATCATTTCGATCGCAGACGCCATTCTGTCGGGAAGCCCGCCGATTTGGCCGCAAGCCCGGAACAACGTTGCCTTTGAATTCCAGCGCGGCGAGATCGGGCCGGTGCAGGCGGCGATCCACGGTGCCGCCCATGTCGTGGAATGCGAACTGGTCAATAACCGCGTGGTAGCCGCGCCGCTGGAAACGCGTGGCGCGCTCGGCGCATTCGACCCGTCGAACGGTCGGCTGCACCTGACCGCTTCGGCCGCCGGCGCGCATATGATCCGGGATCTGCTCGCAGACGCGGTGTTTCGGGTCCCTCGTGAGCAACTTCGCGTCAGCATTCCCGATGTCGGTGGCGGCTTCGGGATGAAGAACGTTCTTTATCCGGAATGGGTGCTGGTGCTGTGGGCGGCACGTCGCCTTGGCCGTCCCGTGAAGTGGATCGGGGACCGCAGCGAGGACTTCGTTGCCTCCGTGCATGGCCGCGACAGCCTCGTCCAGGCTCGCCTGGCGCTCGACACGGATGGCAGGTTCCTGGCGCTCGAAGTCAAAGTGCTGGCCAACATGGGTGCCTATGTCTCAACAGTGGCGCCGATCGTACCGACCATGGCAATGGCTAGTGCGATGGGTGGCGTGTATGACATCCCGCTGATCGCATTTCAGACCAGAGGCGTCTTCACCAACACGACGCCGGTGGACGCCTATCGCGGCGCCGGAAAGCCTGAGGCAAACTATCTGATCGAGCGAATGATCGACATCGCGGCGGCTGAGCTCGGGATGGATGCGCTGGAGTTGCGGCGCAAAAACATCTTTGGTCGTTTTCCGCATCGCTCCGCGATGGGGCTGTCGGTCGAGCAAGGCAGCTTTGCTCAAGCAATCGATCTCGCAGTCGCTTCAGCAGCAGGATTCGAGACACGCCGGCAAGGCACGCGAGAGCGGGGCAAGCTGCGTGGTCTCGGCTATGCCTGCTTTCTCGAAACCGCGCGCGGCCAGCCGAACGAAGTGGCGGAATTGCATTTTGGTGAGGACGGCCGGATCTGTTTGAGAGTCGGCACGCATTCCAATGGCCAGGGGCATGAGACCACGTATGCCCAAATCGCGGCCGACACGCTCGGTTTGCCGCTCGAGCGTTTTCAGTTTCGGCAGGGCGATACGGATGATCTCGGCAGCGGGGGTGGCCATGGCGGGGCGCGCTCCATGCACCAGGGAGGCACCGCGCTGTTGCTCGCGGCCGAAGGCATGATCGAGAATGCGCAGCGGCTCGCCGCACGCCTCTTGCAGACCAGTGTCGATGCCGTCCATTACGAGGCGGGCGTTTTGCGCGTCGCCGCGACGGGACAGGAGATCAGCTTGGACGAGGTGGCACGAGCCTCACACCAGGCGAGCAGCGACGATGTCGTGCCAGGTCTGGCGTACAAGGCGACGCACCTCTGCGACCATTACACGTTTCCAAACGGGTGCCACGTCGCCGAAGTAGAGGTCGATACCACGACGGGTGAGGTGAAGCTCGACCGCTACGTGATCTTTGATGACTATGGTCGCCTGCTTGATCCCCGCCTTACGCTGGGCCAGGTGCATGGCGGCGTGGTCCAAGGCATCGGCCAGGCTTTGTTCGAACAGGCGCTGTACGATACAGAGACGGGACAGATTCTCTCGGGCTCGCTGATGGATTATGCACTGCCGCGAGCGGACGATATTCCATCGTTCGAAGGCAAGCTGACATCCGAGTTTCCAAGCCGCGCCAACCGGCTGGGCGTGAAGGGCAGCGGTCAGGCCGGCGCAATCGCCGCCCCCGCGACCATCATGAACGCCGTGATGAACGCGCTTAGCCCGCTGGGTGTGCGGCATCTCGATATGCCCGCGACGCCCGCCCGCATTTGGGAGGCCGTACAGGCGGCTCGATCGTCACGAACGTTGCGGTGAGATGCAGTGGACGCGGGAGCTGCGGGGACGAACTTGGCTGACGCGCGATGGGTCAGTTCAGTTTGTTCTCAAGCTCCATGACCACGCCGGGAAAGCGTTCCGGCCGATTTGACTTGTCAAGAGTGCAATAGCCTTTCGCAAAAACCCATCTCACACGGTCGTCGGTGATAATGCGATACTCTGCTTCGAAGATGCCGCCCCCCCGCAAAGCAACGCCAATCGCCCTATTCAGTAACAGGATATCGTGAGGGTGGACAGCCTTCAAATAAACACCGATCGGCAAACCCTTGCGCGCTCGAGCGGCTGCAACACCAAACAGCGCCGCGCAACCCGGGTCCAGGTGGTTGATGTCTTTTGCGACGTCCCAGTCCCAAAAACCGATGACGTTGTGTCCTATGCGTTGGACGGGGACGACCGTTTGGTCGGCTTCCAGGGCCGCCATTCGGCAGAGGTGAGCCAGGACCGGTTCTTCATATAAGGATGCCTGACCCGCAATTTCCTTTAATAGTTCTGATAAGGTTCTCGCCATGCGGGAACTCCCAAGGGCATAGACTTTTACACCCATAACTTGCGAAATTCAAAGCGACGACCGTCGGAGGTGGCAATGCTGGGACGTCCTTCAGATGAAGAAGCCTTGCGTCTGGCGGTAGCTTTCTACTGCATCATGGAGCCCGAAAAACGGGCCGAGGTCATGCAGCTCGCCGAAATGCTTGCGAAGCAATCGCAAGTCGTTGATGGCTGCACTCATTTCCTGTTGTTGGACCGCATTTGTGAGACATGATCAGGAGCAAAGCGCCGCGCGATCAGCTTTTCGCATTCCGTCCCAATTCTGCGGCTCAGCACATGCCGCATGCCGTTGCGAAAGCGCCGAAATATCCGGACCTGCGATTGTAGACAGCAACGCTCCTTCCATAAGATAGCCGCTTGATGTAACGTATCGGCGAGCCGCCACCAGGACGTGCCGAAGTCCCGCGATATTATCGGCGGCGACTGTGCCCACGGCGGGCCTTGCAGTCTGTTTATTTCCGCGCCTATGGCCAACCTTCTTTCGACCGTGTCGGATGAGGGCATCAATCTTATTGATTATAGCGCATATCAACGGAGAGGATTGCCATGCATTTCTGTATGACAGGACAATACACGCCACGAGCGCTCAACAGCATTATGGAGAACCCGACAACCAATCGCTACGAAGCGGCCAAGAAACTGATCGAAGCCGCAGGCGGAAAGCTGATCTCGATGTACAGCACCGCCGCCGATGGCCCCGGAGTCTTGACGATCTTGGATGTACCCGACCCTAGTGCGGCGCCCGCAATTTGTGGGGTCGTGGTGGCGGCCGGTACCCTTCAGAATGTAAAGCTCACGCGTCTGCTGACGCAGGACGAAGTGATGCAAGTCCGTCAAAAAGCCAGTCAGCTTCGTGCCGCATACACCCCGCCTGGCGGTTAGAGAATAATGGTGGCAGCCGATAGGGCTGCCACCAAGCTCTCAAATGTCTCGCATCACCAGCCGCAAATATTGCGCCAGGTCGGCGCGGCGATAAGGCTTGGCAATGATCGGAAACTCGTCTTCGGCCCCATGCCGCGCCAGCACATCGGCTGCGTTGCCCGAGGTGAGGAGAACCTTGATGCCGCTGCAAAGCCGCTTCGCTTCGCGCGCCAATTCAACGCCGTTAATGCCCTGTGGCATCACGACGTCGCTGAACAGCAGGTCAAATGATGCGCCGGCCTTCAGCACCTCGACGGCATCGGTGCCATTGCGCGCACATTGCACTTGATAGCCGAGCTGGCGCAGCAACTCCGATGTGACGTCGAGGACATCGTCGTCGTCCTCGACCATGAGGATTCGCTCTGAGCCTGCTGGTATGTCCCGGATCGGGGCGACCTCCGCCACTTCCGCGGGCGCCTGGGTGGATTTGGGCAGATAGAGACTGATCGTCGTGCCCACGCCGACTTCGCTCTCGATCGCGACATGGCCGCCGGACTGCCGCACGAAGCCGTAGACCATGCTGAGGCCGAGCCCCGTTCCCCGGCCGACCTCCTTTGTAGTGAAGAACGGCTCAAAGACCCGATCCAGCGTTTCCGGAGCCATGCCGCAACCGGTATCTCTCACCGAGAGCCTGACATATGGCCCGGCCGCGACGTCGGCGATGGCATTGTCCCGCAACGTCACGTTGCGTACCTCGATCTCGAGGGTGCCGCCCCCCGGCATCGCATCGCGAGCGTTCAGTGCCAGATTGAGCAGGGAAGTCTCCAGCTGTGCCGGATCGGCGTGGCACAGCCACAATCGATCTTCGACAACGAGCTTGATCTTGCAGCCTTCTCCGATCGCGCGCTGAATCAGTTCCTGAAAGTCCCGGACGAGAGAGCCCGCGTGCACCGGTTTCGGGTTCAGCGTCTGCCGGCGGGAGAAGGCGAGCAGCTGCGCTGTCAGCCTCGCGCCGCGGTCCGCGGCCTTCCGCGCGGCCACTGCGAACTCCTGGATGCCATTTCTGTTCGCGGCGCGGTCATCGATCAGTTCGAGGTTTCCGGAAATGACCATCAGCAGATTGTTGAAGTCGTGGGCGACGCCTCCTGTGAGCTGGCCGATGGCCTCCATCTTCTGGCTCTGGTGAAGCTGCTCCTCGATCTGGCGGCGCGCTTCGAGGGCCTGTTTGTGCGCGGTGATGTCCCGGCTGAAGAGGGCGAGACCTTCGCCGGACGGAAATGCATTGATTTCGCGCCAGACCGCCCGGAGCGGAAGGTAGGCTTCGAACGAAGCCGAGCATTGCTCCGACATCGCCTGACGGATCCGTTCCTCGGTTTCGGTGCCAACCGCGTCCGGAAAGACGTGCCAGAGGTTCATGTCGACGAGAGCGCCGCAGACATCCGCTTTGGCCCGCTCGTTCACATAGCTGATGTTCCAGTTCCGGTCGATGAGGAGGACGCAGTCGGTCGTACTTTCGAAGATCGTCGTGATCCGGGCGGCCGCGTCCTCGGCCTTCTCCTTGGCGTCGTAAAGTTCGCGCTCGCGTTCTTCGAGCGCGTCGGCCATGGCGTTGAACGCGCCGGCGACGCCGGCGATTTCCGAGCATTGATCATGGATCAGCACCCGGCGCGCAAAGTCGCCAAGCCGCCACCGGTTGGCGGCGTCAACCAGTTGCCCGAGCGGCTGATGGATGAAGCGACGGGCGCCGGACCATGTCAGCATCAGCACCAGTGACGTGCTGAGGACGATCAGGAAGACGCCGAGGCGCGTCCGACGCTGTATCTCGCCGAACGCAAGTGCCTTGTCCAGACCGTAGGTGATGAGAAGCCCACCGGAATTGGCCTGCAGAGGGGCGTAGCCTACGATCCGCTCGACGCCGTCGAGATCGAGCGCTGTGGTCGTGCCCGGACGGTCGACGTTCAAATATTGATCGCGCGGCATCTTCCGGCCGACGAACCGGTCATTATCGGGGTAGCGGGCTAGATAGATGCCGTTGCGGTCGGTAATGGAGAGCGAAGCACCAGCAGGAATCTCCATCTGAACGATGGACGTGGCAAGCCACTTCAGACTGATGGCTGTGATGATCGCGCCGGCGACCTGGCCGTCTTCACCATAGAATGGCACGGCAAACGGTATGAGTTTAAGGCCGGTCAATACGCCGATCGAATAGCCACCGACCGCGAATTCACCGGCTTTCGTCGCGTTGACGAAGTCGGCCCGACCCGCGACGCTCGCCCTTTGGCCACTGGTGGTACAAAACGATTGGCCATCGATGTCGACGACGATGAAGGCGAGGAACGCCGGATATCGCCGCTTGATCGCCAGAAGATAAGCGCTGCAGGCCTGGGGGTCTTTCGCCTTGACCGCCGGCAGTTCCGAGAGCGCAATCAGGACTTGGTGAATTCCCTCGACAATCTGTTGCTGTTCCGCGGCAGCGAGCTTGGCAAGACCCAGCACCTGATCCTGCACCTCCGTTCGGCGTGAACGGCGAAGGTCAAACTCGTTGTAGGACTGGATTGCGATTGCCGGCAGAAGCGCAAACGCCACCAGCAAGAATAGGCGCGACAATAAGGCCACCGCTTATCGTCCCGGATTGAAGCGTTGGATGTGGCAGGCTGTAGGGCCCGTGCGTGTCAAGACAATCATCAACCCCGTGCGCACGGTGACGAGTGCCTCGGCCGGCAGCGCAGGCCAGTCGGCGACGCTCCAGACGGGATCCGTGCCATCTCTCACCGTTGTTTGTTGGTCCCAAGGGGAGGTGCATTGACCTTGTTACAAGACGATTTCGATGACCGCAGACCATGTTACGATTGTAATATTCTGCTCAGGTTGCCACGGGATACGTCATGTTTTACCTCATTGCGGTCGAACGCGGCTGCAATTCCCCGAGAGCAGGGGGCGTTGGAATGCGACCCCATACCCTCACGCTGTTGGAATTTGAACCTGTGAGCGTTGCTATCGAGCCGGAAGCAGCGAAGCCCCGCCGAATAATGGCCCAAGCGAGTCGCGACATAACAAGCGAGTCGCAACTTAAAGCCGCGTCGAGCGGCTCACCGGAATTTCAAGTCTGCGATAGTCTCTGGATTCCCAAGCGGTTTACCGTCGAACTGGATCCGGAGTATTGGCCGAAATACGACGTTGCGCTTCTTTAGTTCTTTCGGGCCGAGCCACACATTGTCTCGCTTGAACTTCGTCCATTGCCGATTGAAATCCGCTACAGCGCTCTTCACCGCGTCAACTGCAGTCTCATGAATTCGATCAAAGCGATCATTGTCATAAGGGATTGAAGCAAACATCTGTTGCCAGATGTAGACATTGAACTGGTTGAGCAGCGCATCGTCAGGCTGGTCCCAATCCTGAAGCCGCTCAAATCTGGATCCCCAGTCCTGACGTTTCTCTTGGTAATATGTCTCCAATCCCCCTCGCGCTTTTGCGACTTTCTTCCGAAGCATCGCTTTAGCATCCTCGGGATTCTTCGGCTCAGGGGGACCGAGGTCGCCCATAGCTTGAATGCCCCCAGAACCAATGGCAGCCCCCGCAAACGACATGCCCTTGATCAGCACTCCGGCCAGCGCGGCCTCCGGATTTACCAGGCAGGTTGCAGCCCATAGCAGGTTTCCGCCGAGCGCGATCCACCAATAAAGTTTGCTTTCGGACTCCACCGGGACGTAATCCGCATCGGTGATTGCGTTATCGACCTGTTGTTGCCACGCACCTACCAAGATCGGTATCTGCTGGTTTATGTACGTCAGAATGCCGGGCAGATTGTGTGCACGGCGCTCTCGAAAGGCCTGAAGGTGCTTGAGATAGGCGGCCTCAATGGCGGCCTGCTTTTCTGCATCGCGCGCAATCTGCGCGTTCCTCTTAGGGTCGCGAGTAGGGGCCCAATCGCCCTTCGGATTTCCCATTCGATTTCTCCGTTAGCAAAAAAAAGCGGCGCAGTCGTTCGACGCTGACCTTTGGTCGTCAGCCGTCATAAGCTCCGCGAATGGTGGCGAAAGATACTTGCGGTGCGCGATCGAGGTGTCAGTTCCAGGCATAGGCGAAATCATTCCCTTCGATCGTTACACGTGCCCGCGTGATTTTGTCTTTCGCCAGGGACCGTTTCAGAAACTCGCGGGATAGTGCGGGCAGGAGCGTGTTGGTGATGATGTTGTCGATCATGCGCCCGCCGGAATCCGGATCGTTGCACTTGGAAATGATATGATCGACAACTGCGTCATCGTAGACAAACGAGGCGCCGTGATTGGAGCGGATGCGCTGATCGATACGGCCGAGCTGCAGCCGGACGATGCCGTCGAGCATCGTATTCGAAAGCGGGAAATAGGGGATGGTCACGATGCGCCCGAGCAGGGCGGCGGGAAAGACCTGGAGCAGTTCGGGCCGTAGCCGAACCGCAAGCTCGTCGGGATTGTGACGATAGGTCGGCTCGCGCGATAGCTCCATGATCAAGTCGGTGCCGACATTCGTGGTCAGGATGATCAGGGTGTTCTTAAAGTCGATCCGCCGGCCGTTGCCGTCCTCCATGATGCCCTTGTCGAACACCTGAAAGAAAATCTCGTGCACGTCGGGATGGGCTTTCTCGACCTCGTCGATCAAAATCACGCTGTAAGGCTTTCGCCTCACTGCTTCCGTCAGCCGGCCGCCTTCGCCATAACCCACATAGCCGGGAGGCGCGCCCTTGAGGGAGGAGACCGTGTGTGCCTCCTGAAACTCGGACATGTTGATGGTGATCATGTTCTGCTCACCGCCGTAGAGCGCCTCGGCCAGCGCCAGCGCGGTCTCGGTCTTGCCGACGCCGGACGGGCCGGCGAGCATGAATACGCCGATCGGCTTCGACGGGTTGTCGAGCCTGGCGCGGCTGGTCTCGATCCGCTTGGCGATCATCGCCAGTCCATGGGACTGGCCGATGACCCGACGGTTGAGAATTTCCGGGAGCCTGAGAACGGTTTCGATTTCGTCGCGTACCATGCGGCCAACGGGAATGCCGGTCCAGTCCGACACCACCGACGCAACCGATTGCTCGTTGACATGGGCATAAATCATGCGCTTTTCAGGCGCGATGCCCTCCAGCGCATCGAACTTGCCGCGCAATTCGGCGCGCCTTGAACTGGTATCGTTGCCTTGCTTCTCCGCCAGTATCTGCCTGATGCTTCTGATATCGGTGACCAGTGCCTGCTCCGCGGCCCATTCGGACTCCAGGGCGACGAGCTTGTCCTTGAGCGCCACGATATCCGCGTCGAGCGTCGTCATGCGATCGGCGTCCTCCACGCCGAGATCGCTGTCGCTGACGAGCGCGGCTCGTTCCGCTTCGCGTGCCGCAATGGCTACCCGCGCGTCCTCGATCAGGGCCGGCGTTGCACTCTGGCTGATCGCCACCCGCGCCGCAGCGGTGTCGAGGAGGCTGACGGCCTTATCCGGCAATTGGCGCGCCGGGATATAGCGGTGCGACAGATTGACGGCAGCGACAATTGCGGCGTCGGAAATGCGTACGCCGTGATGCTTCTCCATCGGCCCGAGCAGCCCGCGCAGCATCACGCAACAGGTTTCGACGTCGGGCTCGTCGACTTGTATCGGTTGAAAGCGCCGGGTGAGCGCCGGATCCTTCTCGATATACTGGCGGTATTCGGTCCAGGTGGTCGCGGCGATGGTGCGCAAGGTGCCGCGGGCGAGGGGAGGCTTGAGAAGATTGGCGGC
>Ga0207693_10004112_pt1 | contig 12361 bp, 10 predicted proteins | sample LARL81metaG_FD_184347 | JGI IMG/M metagenome (GOLD analysis project Ga0207693, IMG submission 184347) | Corn, switchgrass and miscanthus rhizosphere microbial communities from Kellogg Biological Station, Michigan, USA - LAR L8-1 metaG... | ecosystem: Host-associated > Plants > Roots >...
GCCGGCAAATGCGGAAACGGCGCTCAAGAGGCCAAGCGCAAGCACAGGAAAGGCGAGCTGACGGCGATCGATTTGCATGGCGTTTCCTCCCGTTTTGATTGTGTCGACAGTCTTGCAGTTGGGCTCAGTCTTGCAGTTGGGCTGCGGCTTGTCGAGCACTTGGTAGGCCTTCTCAAGCGGCTCGGCGGATCGTCTCAAATTGTTTGAACGCAATATCGCTCTTGCCCAGACCCGTTTCCGGGTTACCGCCACAGAATTGAGCGTGACGAGGTGTTTGATTTTCCACCGCATCATCGGATGTCCGCGCGGCGACCCCCTTCTGCTGCGCTGACTGTCAGGACGCGAGACCAAATCCTACCATCATGAGTCCGATTGCGGCGATCCAGCCGCCGAACGCCCGCAGGGTGATCTGCCGCCAGGTGATCGAGGCCGTGGTTTCTGTCCCGCGAAAAGCGAGCGCCAAGGCCATGATGAGCGTGATCACGACGTAGCCGGCGCAGGTGAGCCCCGCCGCGAATAGCGCGCGATCGGTCTCGGGCCCGAGGTCAGTTGCGTTTGCCGCTCCGCGTATCGCCGCCAATGCGAAAGCAAGCGCGCAGAGCTGAGCTATCGGCATCCGTATCGCCGACGCCAGGAGCAAACCCAGCACGAGAGTCATGGCGGCATCCGCCGTCGGCGCCGTTGAAACGATGCCAAAAGACCGGCCAAGCATCAGTCCCGCCAGCAGCCCGAGGGGGAACACCACCACGAGCCAGCGTCCCTTGGCCGCGCCATGCGAACCCGCCAGTAGGCCCATCGCGCCCCAAAGGATGAGATCCTGCAAATTTGTCAACGGATGCAAAGCACCGGCATAGAAATCGCCGAGGCGCGCACCGACGATGTGCGCATCCGCCGAATTGGCCTGGGCAAGCAACATTGCTGCAGCAATGGAGCCGCGACGGAACGTCATATTCATGCGACAGCTCCCAGGCTCTGCGCGAGAAAGTACCCGCCAAGCAAGGCGATCCCCGCGCCGAGCCCTTGAATTAATCGCTCTCCGGCAGGCCAACGCGTCAGCCTGCCGATCGCGATGCCGCAGAGGTGGAGCAGGCCGGTTGAAGCGACGAAGCCGACGCCAAAGGCGAGCGGGTCAGCGGAGCCCGGAAGCTCGGAGCCGTGTGCGTGACCATGAAAGACGGCAAATACCGCAACGATCGCGGCAGCTGACACAAACGGCAAACGTAGGCGCATCGCAACCGCGATCCCGAGAACGAAAGCCGAAAGCGCGACCATGACTTCCGGCACGGGCAGTGGAACTCGGAGGACGCCAAGAACACCTCCGAGCCCCATTACCAGTGGGAAAGTGATTGGAAGCACCCATATCGCGGGCGCGCCGAGCTGCGCGCCCCATATGCCGACCGCGACCATGGCGATCAAGTGGTCTATCCCGGTCAACGGATGCAGGAGCCCGCTCATGAGACCCCCGCCTACACCGGCTTGCTCATGCGCGAGAGCGGGGGACGCCAGGACAAGGCCAGCCACTGCGACCGGGCAACATCTGAAGATGCGCAAGAACATGGTTCGACCGTTTCGTGTCATGTCGCGACAAGCACGCGCAGCAGGCGGCCGAAAAACCAGAACATGGATACCGAGCCGATAGCGTAGGCGGGGAGGGCATCTCCCCATCGTGGCACGACCGCGTCGAGGCGCCGATGAGCCCACATCAGCGCTAACACCAAAAGCACAAAGGCGAGCTGACCGATCTCCACGCCGATGTTGAAGAAGAATAGGGCAATCGGCAACAGGCGGCGTTCCAGTCCAAGTCCCGCCAGCGCGCTCGCGAAACCGACGCCGTGAACCAGACCAAAAGTGAACGCGACCGCCCAGGGATAGCGGGCGGTCAGTCCGGTCTCGCCTCGCTGCTGTTTTACGATCTCAATTCCGATAAACACGATGCTTAGCGCGATGCAGGCATTGAGCGGCCGCTCCGGCACGCCGATCAGGCCGAAAGCCGCCGCTGCAAGCGATGCGCTGTGTCCGATCGTGAATGCCGTGATCGTTTTCACAAGCCGCCACCCGCCACCCACGATCCAAACTAGCCCGAGCACGAAGAGCAGGTGATCGGCCCCGAGCAGGATGTGATCAGTGCCGAGGTTCACATAGGTTCTGGCCAGTTCGATCCAGGTTTGCAGTGTCGGGGCGCCGGTGCCGAGCACTGAAACAACCGGATTCGCGGTCGAGATCGTGTAGGAGCGCGGCTCGCCCGTCATCGGAATCACCTTGATCAGTGCCGCCGACATGTCGGCACCAAGATTGGTGATCGTGATGGGTCCGATCAGCCCCTTGTCGCCGCAATTCAGCTCCGGCAGCCTGAGGAAGCAGTGCGGTGGCACCCGCAGATCGACGCGTGCGGCCCCGATCGTGGGCTCCATGGTCCAGAGGCCGATGAATACGCCTGGCCTCATCTCGCGGAATTCGAGCACGCCCAGCGTGGCCTCGTGCGCAAGGAGCTTGCCTGGCAGAACGAGCGTGACGAAAACGAGTAGCGCGGCCGCAAGATGTCGCATGCCGGTCACCGCTCGTACTGTACTTTATAGTTGGCCTTGAGGCGGTTGACCGCCTCCCACGCCCGCTTGCGCGTCTCCTCCGTGTACCAGATCTTTGCGGCGGCTTCCTGTACATCCTCGAACTTGGCCAGCGCGCCCGGACGACGGGAGTCCAGGCGAATGACATGCCAGCCTTCCTTGGACCGCACCACGTTCCATTGTCCCTGCGGCATCGCAAGCAATGCATCGCGAAAGCCTTCGCCGAACGAGGCAGAGAGGCTTGCGACGGGACGTCCAAGGATCGCGCGCGTCTGATTGCGAAGCTCTTCGGCTTCTCGTTGTGCCGTTACATCCTCGAGCTGATGCCGCGCCGTCGCCTCGTCGGTTGCCGGCGTTAGATAGAATCCGACCTCCTCCGGCTCATCGAACTGCTCGTGGTTGCCGGCGAACCATGCGCGTAACTGCTCTTCCGTGGGCTGCGCCACACGAACCTGATCGAAGATAAGCAGTTGCAGCTTGAAGGCGACACGGTCTCGGATCATGTCGTCACCGCGGTCGACGCCGAGCGCCTTGCCTTCGCGGTAGAGAATCTCGCTGGCCACCCAGCTGTCGATCATCTTCTCGAGTTCGGAGTCGGCGGGAACGCGTGCCTTGTCCTCGTCGAAATTGTCGATGAAGGATTGGCGCATCGCTTTCGTCACGATGATGACCTTGTCATCCTTCGCGGGCGGACGCAGTGCGGCGTCGATGCCAAAGATCAGCGCGCCGAGCAAAGCAAAATGCAGGAGCGGCTCGCGCCCGAGAGCGCGAACGGCCGCAGGTAGCTTGAAGCGAGATGGCTTCGATGCGGGGTCCGACGAATTCGCAGTGAAAGTGTCGGCTTTGGTTTCAAGAGTATGTGCGGCGTCCGTCATGGCAAATGTTGACACATAAGCTTCACAAAACCTTCAGCTTCGCAAAATCTCTGACGCGCGACAATTCGGGGTCAATGGCGGCAGGCTTATGCAACGTCGCGCGCGATCTGTCACCCGCAATCGGTCGCGCATTCGAAAAAATCCGATAGCGAGATTTTGTCGCAGGCGTTCTGCAGCCGAACGCCGGCCCCAACAAAAAACCTTCACCGAACTGTCTCCAAGTTCTGATTGGTTCCACGATGGAGAGCCCACGCAGCAGACGTGTGATGGCTTTCATTTTCTTCGTTTGCAAGAAAACATTCAGGGGCAACTATATGGTTCAATCTACCAAGACAATTCTGCTGACTGCGGCCTCGGTCTCGCTGGCCCTGACGCACGCGGCCAATGCCACCGATCGGCGGGATCCCAAGCCGGACAATCCATATGTCGCCGGCGACATGCACAATCACAACACCTGCACCGACGGCTCGGTTTCGGCCGGCTACGCCATCGATCGTTCCGTCGCGACAGGCGTCGCCGCCGCGGGCGGCAGGAATTTCGATCTCGACTGGTTTACGCTAGGCAATCACGGAGGTTCGGGCAATCGTGACTGTCGCTTCAGCGACACCAGCGCCAACATTCCGGGCGATACAACCACGACGTGGAGCCAAACGCTGGGCAAGACCATCGATGGCATCACGATCACCAGCCTGAAGGGTACGCCGAACGGCACGGGTGATAGCGCGCAGATGTGGCGCTGGCAGTCGATCAAGGAGGTCGAGTATCCGACGATCGTCAATCGCACGCCGATATACGACAAGGTTCTGATCGAAGGCCTGGAATGGATCGTCCCCGGACACGAACATACTGACGTGGCGGTGATCTCCGGGCAAAACCCGCGTGGCTACGGCAACGCCGACAAGATGGCGGAGTATGAATTCCGCTTCGACCGCGCCGATACCGACGCGATCGGTCCGCTGGATTCGAAGAGCAATCAGGTTTGGCCTGGCAAGGACAATGTCAACAACAGCGGAACGGCCGGCCATCAAAAGGCGGTGGCGGGCATCCAGTGGTTGCAGAAAAACCACCCGCTGCAGTCTTACGCGATTCCAACGCACTCGGAACGAGCGGGTCCGTTCAATCCGAGCAGCAGCAATGGCTACAATATCGAGCATTTCCGAGATTTCAACAATGCCGGTCCGACCGTGGCGATCGGTATCGAATCGCCGGGCCATATGGCCCAGGGGTCGCTCACCGGCGGCTCCGGCTCCTACACCACCAGCGCGGTCGGTGGCGGGACGTATGGCATGAGCGGCATCTACACCGCCAAGGTCGGTGGCCTCTGGGACGGCCTGCTTGGCGAAGGTCGTAATGTCTTCGTGTATGTCAGCTCCGACTGGCACAATCGTGGCGCGGCCGGCGCGCGCGACGCCTTCACGACCTCCGACTTCATCCCCGGCGAATACACCAAGCTCTATGTCCCGAACGAGGAGCATTTCCGCTCGCAGTCCGTTATTGACGGCATGCGTTCGGGCAACTCCTATTCCGTCAATGCCGACATCATCGGTCCGGACATGGTTTTCCGCGCCAGGGGCCACGACGGCGATTGGAAGACGATGGGCGAAACTCTGGTCGTCACGCCCGGCGAAAAGATTACGGTCGAGATGCAGGTGACCATCCCGGCCAAGAACAACAGCCCGTACAGCTTCAATAATCCGTTGCTGCTGCCGGTGGGCATCAAGCAGCCGCTGAACAAGCCGTCACTCGACCATGTCGACCTGATCAGCGGTCAGATCACGGGGCCGATCGATCCGGGTGCGCCAGGGTATGCCGTGCCCAACGCCGGTGGCGTTGCCGGGGCGGCGATCGTGTACAACCCCACGACCACCATCGCCCAGCAGATCCTTGCAAAGCATATGCAGCGCGACTCTCAGCGGGATGGTTCGACGCGGCTGAAGTTCACGGCCACGTTCACGGCCGGCAAGAACCCGTTCTATATCCGGGCGCGTGGAACGAATATTCCGGTCGCGACGCCGAACGTCAGCGACACCGCTGGAAGTCCGCTGCTCGATGTCAACAACGTCCAGGTCAGCTGCACGGACCCTGCCTGCCCGTCGCACTTGCAGACGGTCAGTGGTGTCAAGAAGGTGACGTTCGACGTTCAAGCGTATTCGAACGTCTGGTTCTACGCTAACCCGATCTTCATCCGGCCGCATGGTTCGCCCAAGCTGCTGGTGGAGAAGAACGCCGAGCTTGCCGAGAAACTTGGCGATCACGGGGATGATCATCATGACCATGACCATGACCATGACCAACACCATGGCCAAGGCTACCCTCACGATTGGTGGCACTTCAGCTGGTGGAAACGCTACGGCCAGCGCTTCCTCTGACCTAAGAAGCGACGGTCGCACCACCTGGCGGAGCGGAAAATTTCGCTCCGCCGGATTGTTTCTCAGCCCGCCGCGACGACTTGTTCATGCTGTATTGAACGAATGTTGTGCCGAATGAAGCCAATCCTGGTCTGCTTGCTCGCGGGCCTGGGCCACTATGTGGTGTTGCCGTGCAGTGCCGAGCCTGCTTCGGTCGGACCCGGCCGGCAGGATTGTGACGCCGCGGTCGGGCAAGCGCGCGCGGTGGCGGCCGCTTTGCCGGCGGAAGATATTTCTCGCTACTTTGCCGAGCGTGACCTCTATCAGGCCATGGTTGAGGCCGGCAACGGCGAGTTTGACGAGTGTCTGGAGTTGGCGGCTCGCGCGGCGGACGAGTTACGGACGCGCCGTCACGAATTGCCGCCAGGAGAGAAGCTGAAGGTCCTCAGAGCGGACGAATAGACAATCGCCGTACCGCGAGCAAGCCGCCCGAGATCAGCCACGACATTTCCGGGAATCCCATCCGCTGTCATCGGAGTGTCACCCTCACTCGTTCATTGTCTCCCGCATTGTCTCCCGCATTGTCGCCCGGCACTCCAAACGAGCGTGAATTCCAAAACATGGATCAGATCGAGCCGCTTTTCCCGATTCCCCTGCTTCGTTCGCCAGGACTGCTCCCTTCGGCGCTCAACGAAGCCGCTGTCACGGCCATCCGCAACGCGCGGATCGAAAGCAATCTGCGCTCGGGCCAGCTCTTTCACACCGAGGTCGCCGACCCGCGGGACAATCAACTGTTCAAGGAAATCGCCGATTTGTCGATCCCAAAGCTCGTCGATTTTGGCGTCCTGCTGTTTGGTGAGGAGTTACGTTGGACGGTCAAGGAGATGTGGACCAACATGCTCGAGACGGGCGGAAACCAGACGCTGCATGCCCACGCGAACAGCTTCATCTCGGGCATCATCTATCTGACCCCGTCGCATCCCGCCTGCCGGACGGTTTTCGTGAAACCCCCTGGCGGCTTCGATTTCTCGTTTCGACACCACACAAGAACTGCCGCTGTTGGACCGTACAGCGCCGGCAAATACATTCTGCCGCGAGCCGAACCGGGTGATCTCGTTCTCTTTCCAAGCTACCTCTATCACGAGGTTCCGAGAAATCAGGGCGAGCAACGAATTACGATCTCGTTCAACGCCATTCCCGACCATTTGGATTGCTGGGGCTATCGGGTCACCTTCGCTCCCTGAAGGCAGGTTCGGCTGATCACTGATTTAATTCGCGAGCAAGCAGTTCTCTCGCCTCCCCCCGCGAGGGAGCCGCATCGTTGATCTCACGAAGCAGGTGCGCCGCCGCCGCGGGCTCGGATGCCAGCAGTGACCTTGCCATACCGATCAGCGGTCCATAGGCCGGATCAAATTCGGGACTGAGGCGAAGGGCGTCGAGCAGGCCCGGCGCGGCTGCATCGATCAAAGCCCGCCCGCGCGGATCGCCCGGCAGCGCAGCGCCCGCCTCGAGAAAGCGATTGCGCGCGCGCCAGTAGGCGTCGAGGCGGTCGTCCAATGGGTCGCGGTGCAGTAGCGGGTCGAAAAGCTCGGCCGGGTCGGGCCGTATCCCGCGTATAACGGCAAGCAACAACGACCAGGGCGGCGCCGTCAACGCGCGGACGTTCCGGCGCGCATCGAACGTCACGAAGGGATAGTCGTCCGTATTGCGAGAGCCTTCGCCGGCGAACGCGGAGAGCGCGCGAGGGCCGCCAACATATTGTCCGAGCAGGTCGGTCGGCGCGTTGAAACCCAGCGGGCGAACGACGGATTGAACCGACGGATCGCGCAACCGTGCCGTGAGGGCGCCGACATCGAGATGGCCTCCATCGCGGCGGCCGATCAGCGCAAGCATGGGGGTGCGCACGCTGTAGTGATTGAGCCAGGCCGACCCGTCGGGATAGATCTCGAGAAAACTGCGGATGATCGCATGCAAAGACGGCAAGTCGAGCTGATACAGAGGCAGCCACTGACAAAACACCCCGCCGGGGGCCAATCGCTTTTTAACGGCCTCGAAGTGCTCCACCGTGTAGAGCGCCCCACTGCCGTCCAGCGCCGGATGAAATAGATCCGCGACGATCACGTCATATCGATCGGTATCGGCGGCGACGTACCGGCGCGCGTCAGCCACAGTCACCGCGGGTGCCGGGCCGCTTGCTGCCGGATCGGCGAACCAGGGCAGCAATTCGACCACTTCCCGTGATAATTCGACGCCATGCACCGTGACGCCCGGCATCTTCGATCCGCCGACCACCGTGGCGCCGGTGCCGATGCCCAGGAACAAAGCGAGATGCGGCGCCGAATGCAGCAACAGCGGCAGCGTCGCTTGCCGATAGTCGGAACGGCTTGAACTCGTGCCGCCCATGCGGAAGTGGCCGTTGACTTCGAGATACCGGGTGCCGGATGCGTCATCGACGACGCTCGCAGTCACCATCGGCCCTTCGCGGACGGCAAGCAGCGCACCGCCCGGCGGTATCCGCGTTGGAGAGGGGGCGGGGCGTACCCACAGGATGAGGGCGACGATCGCCGGCGGCAAGGACCAGACCAGCGCAGCCCGGCTGGGCGGAAGCAGGAGCAGATAACCCAGCGCAACCGGAAAGAGCGCCATCCATGTGCCGAAGGTTGGAATCAGGATTTGTGCCGCCAGCAGCGGTGCCAGCGATGCTCCGATGCTATTGACGCCGACCGCCCATCCAAGCGATCCGCGCTGATCTCGCACCCGTTCTGCCAGGAGGCCGAACAGTGCTCCCATCGCAATCGATGGCACCAGGAATAGCGCCAGCGCGACGGCCAATTCGCCAACGATGCCCGCCTCGACGGCTGTCTCGGCAATGCGAGCGATGTTTGGGGCGAGAAAGGCCGTCGTCAGGCAGGCGAGAGATGTCCCGGCGAGCAACCATCCGAGGCTTCCTTTCCGGGCGTGACGCCCGGCTCGCTGCCAGAAGAAGCCTCCCGCCGCGGTACCCAGCAAATACGCAGCCAGCAGTCCAGCCAAGGTGTAGACCGTGTCTTGCATCACCTGCGCAGCAAGGCGGACGACCAGGACCTCAAATGCGATTCCAAGCAGGCCCGTGGCGAACAAGGTGACTGTGAGCCGCAGCCCGCCTATCGCCTGCTCCGGCGCTTCGTTGCGCGCCGCTGTCAATCGACCGGTGGCCGCGCCGAGCGCGAGCGCGCCCAAGGCGCAGGCGGCGTTCACGCCGGCGAGGCAAAGCAGCGTTCCGGAAAATCCAAGCGCGGGGATCAGCACGAAGGTGGAACCGAGAGTGCCGACCACGGCGCCAGCAGTGTTCGCGCCATAGACGCCGGCGCTGACGCGGGCATCGCCGCGAACTTCCCTCGTCATTCGCTCAAGCGCAGCCAACGTCCCGCCCATTGCCACGGTTGCTGGAAGCAGCACGAATGTCGGTAGCGCAAAACTGACGGCCCAAAGCAGCGCCGGTGCAGGTTCGGTCCCGAGCAGGGGCGGCAAAGCACGTCCCGCAATGGGCAGGAGCCACACGTTCACCAAGCCCCAGAGCCCGATCACGCCCTCAAGCGCCGCGTAGATGGTTCGCGGTGATCTCGCGCGCCGGATGAGGCCATCAAGAGCAAACGCACCCAGCGCCAATCCGGCGAAAAATCCGGCAATCGCGCCCAGCACTGCCATCATTTCAGTTCCGAGCGCGAGGCTCAATTGGCGCGTCCACACGATCTCATAGCCAAGACCTGCGAAGCCGGAGGCCGCGACGATAGGCATCAGCGCCCAGCGGTTGTCGATCCGAGCGCGCTTTCGCGCCATTCCCGCTGCGTCGACCTCAACCGCGGTCGCCAATCCATCTGCCGAAGTCGACGCGCCGCTGTTCGGATCGGATTGCATAGTCGCCATTTCCAATTTGAAGTTAATGCAACACCGCGTCCGGTGCGAACTGCGCCGCCATTTCATGTACGTACGCGAGCGGTTCGGCAAGCGTGAGATCCTCACTCATGACAGCAAGACACGTCGGAGCGCTTTCTCTCTGTTTCAGATTTGTTTTCGGTTTGTGACGGCCGTGCGACGGATGCGCCGAATTGCCACGTTCGAGACCGATGTCATGAAGCGTCGACGACGATTCAATTTGTTCTCATCGCGCTTTATGCCTCGTTTAAAGCCTGCGCGATGTCCGCGATCAGATCGGACGGGTGTTCGATGCCGATCGACAGCCGGATCGTGGAATCGAGAACGCCGATCTTCTCACGGATGTCAGCCGGGACCCCTGAGTGGGTCATGCTTGCGGGCAGGCTTGCCAGCGACTCGGTGCCGCCAAGGCTCACCGCCAGCTTAAAGATTTGCAGCGCGTTCAAGAATTTGAAGGCGGCAGCTTGGCCGCCTACAATGTCGAACGAAAATGTAGAGCCCGCGCCTGTGCATTGCCTCGCAAAAAGACGGCCGGCGGAGGAGTCCGCTTCGTGGTGAGCAAGGTAATGGACCTTCATTACTTTCGCGTGGTCGCGCAAGTAATCCGCCACGAGCCGCGCGTTTCTGTCAGCCTTTTCCATGCGGATGCTCAGTGTTTCGAGCGACCGGCTGATCATCCAGCAGGAATGAGGGTCCAGTTGGGTGCCGATGGCGCCTCGCAATGCTTTGACGTCTTTCATGAGGTTTTTTGACCCGAGCGCAGCGCCTGCGATCAAGTCGGAATGACCGCCGACATATTTGGTCAGCGAGTATAACGAAATATCCGCGCCGTGTTCGATCGGCCGCTGAAACACCGGCCCGAGTAATGTATTGTCGCACGCAACGATTGGTCTGTAGCCCTGCGCCTGGCCGATTGTCTCCGCAACACGGCGGACCATCGCAATATCGACGAGTCCGTTGGTTGGATTTGCCGGGGTCTCGATAAAAATCATCGCAACCCGTCCTTTGCGCATGGCGTCCTCCGCTGCCAGGGCGACGACGGCTTCGTCGATGCCGTCGGTAAAGCCAACGGCGTCGATGGAGAGGCCCGCAAGTGTCTTCGCAAACAGAGTCTCTGTCCCGCCATAGAGCGGTTGAGAATGCAGAATGACGTCGCCAGGACGGACGAACGCAAGGATGGTGGTCGCAATCGCCGCCATGCCGGATGAGAACAACACGCAATTCTCGGTACGCTCGTAGACAGAGAGCCTGTCCTCGACGATCTCGCTGTTGGGGTGATTGAAACGCGAATAAACCAGGCCTGCGCCCATCCCCTCGGGAGGTTCGCGCCGACCTGAGACGAAATCGAAGAAGTCCTGCCCGTCTTCGGCGGTCCTGAAGACGAACGTCGAGGTCAAGAAGACCGGTGGTTTGACGGCTCCTTCCGACAGTTGCGGATCGTAGCCGTAGTTCAGCATCAGCGTTTCCGGATGCAGCAAGTGGTTGCCGATGTGGGTCTTCGAAGGAAACGGTTTCACCATGGCTTGCCTCGCTGTCCTTGTTCGGAACGCCGCCTTGCGTCGGGAGTCTTCCGCAGCGACGAGGCGGTCAGGAGCGGTGGATGCGGCGGCATCCAACGGCCCTAAAGCGCGATGAGATTAGGTTGAATCGTCATCGCGCTTTAGGTCTTTGATTGAGCATGATCGTTTCGGAAAACCGTTGCACACTTTTCCGGATCATGCTCCAGCCAACATTTGGATCAGCGTAGCAACATTCGGCACCAAATTCACCGCGCTCAAGTGGATTTGGCATGAGCCATCCGGGTACCGGCTTCTGTTCCGGATCAGCATTTGTCAGGTGAAGTTGCAGGCAACAAAGCCGCTCTATCGCTCGCCGAGTTGAACCGGTCGATCCACCAGAAGCCAAGTCGCTTGCGCGACCGCCAGGCATTTGCCGTCCGAGCTCAGTAATGCACTGTTTGCAAATAGTTTGCGGCCGTCTCTGCCTGTCGGCCACGCGATAACGATGCATTGGTCGCCAGGGTAGGGCCGTCTCTCGATGCGCGCACTCATACGTCCGAGAAGAATTGTTTCAGCGCCGGTCATGCCCAAGTGCTGCGCGCCAACACCGGCAAATCCGGTTGGGCAATCCAATGCGGCCCAGATGAACTCGCTGGCGACCGCGCCATCCTCACCCGCCAGATTGGAATAGGGCATCCAGGGTGAAGCGAGCGTTCCGGTCTTGCAGTCGACGCGCGGCGGCAAAGGACCTGGGATGATGCGCAGACCATCGCCGTGCGCACGCGCCGGACCACACACAAAGCACATCGGCAATGGATGGCGGCGTTCGTCATAGGGCGATCGGCGAACCGCATCCTGGGCTTCGCGAAAATTAACGATGGGGATTTCGGGAGCATCGATACGGACTCTGCGACCCATCGCGAGTGTCGTCTCTTCCTTCCTTAGTTCCACGCCGTGCTCGCCTGCGACAATATCGAGCCGTTGGTCGAGCGGCGGGGGTGCCAGCAACGTAATCTCCGCGCTCCCGTCGATGTGTGCGGCGAGGAGCCCGCAAACGTAACCGCCATTAGCTGACTTTGGAGGACCGCAGAAACGTTTCTCGATGACGACGGATTTCATGGAAGCCTCTTCGGTAGGGATCTCTCGCAATAGGTTGGAAC
>Ga0207693_10004114_pt1 | contig 12353 bp, 12 predicted proteins | sample LARL81metaG_FD_184347 | JGI IMG/M metagenome (GOLD analysis project Ga0207693, IMG submission 184347) | Corn, switchgrass and miscanthus rhizosphere microbial communities from Kellogg Biological Station, Michigan, USA - LAR L8-1 metaG... | ecosystem: Host-associated > Plants > Roots >...
GCGCAGCCGTAATTCGAGCCGCCGATCGTTCATGAAATTGTTCGCAGCCGCGCCTCTGCTGAGCCAGATTGCGGCCCGCGATCTCTACGCACAGGCCGCGTCAGCCATCGGCCACGACCCGCGGCAAAACGTCTACACGCGGCTCGGGGTTAAAACGGTCATCAATTGCCGCGGCACGTGGACTTATCTCAGCGGCTCGCTCGAGTTTCCGGAAGTGCGCCAAGCCCAGGTAGAAGCCGCGCAGCACTTCGTCAACATGCTCGAACTGCAGCGCGCCGTGGGCAAGCGTTTATCGGAACTCACCGGCGCGGAGTCCGGCATCATCACCTCCGGCGCTGCGGGCGCTATGGCCGCCGCGACTGCCGCCTGCATGGCCGGGGCCGACGATAAACACATCTGGCAACTCCCCGACACTACGGGATTGAAGCATGAAGTGATCATGGTCGGAGGCCGCAGCGCCTTCGACAGTGCCATCCGCCTGACGGGCGCCAAGCTGGTGCTCACCTACTCCCCCGAAGAACTCACCAAGGCGATCAACGACAACACCGCGATGATTTACACCACCGATCTCGGTGACAAGTTGAAGCAGGTTCTGGCGATTGCTAAGGACCACAAAGTCCCCATGCTTTTGGACGACGCGGCGGGCATTCCGCCCGCCGACAACGCCAAGCTCTACGCGCGCATGGGCATAGACATGTATTGCTTCTCGGGCGGGAAAGGGCTTTGCGGCCCGCAATGCAGCGGCCTTCTCTTGGGGCGGAAAGATCTGATCGAGGCCGCTCTGCTGAACTGCAGTCCGCGAGAAGGGGCGGTATGCCGCCCGATGAAGGTCGGCAAAGAGGAGATCATCGGTTGCCTGACTGCGCTCGAAACGTGGCTTAACCTCGATGAAAAGAAAATCTATGCCGAGTGGAACGAGCGTGTCGATCGCATTCGCAAGCTTGTCGAGACGGTGCCCGGCGTGAAGACAGAAATCTTCATCCCCGAAGACGGCAATCGCTACCCGACTCTGAAGATCTTCTGGGATCAGCAAGCCTGGCACTACTCCATTGCCGACTGCGTAGCGGAACTGCGCGCCGGCGACCCGGTGATCGAGGTGCTTGGCGTCGACAATCCTAGCCTGGTCACCACGGTGCGCGAGGGCAACCCGAATCACAAAGAGCGAAAGGTGCCCGATCACATCGAACTGGTTTCGATGACTATCAAACCTGGCGAAGAAATGATCGTCGGTCAGAGACTGCGTACGCTTCTCGGCGCCGCTCAGAAAAAATCGGCAGCGTAAGCGCCAGAGTTTATTTCGAGGGACTGTGCTATGCGTTTGGCTGGATTCCTATTCGTGGCGGCGCTCACATTGCAAGCGCAGGTTCGCCCCATTGTCCCGAAGTCGGCATCTACCCAACCTCCTCGTTTCTACACCCCGGCGATCGATGCGGGCGACTATGTCTACATCTCAGCGCAGGGCTCTCGCAGCGCGGAAGGCACGCTTCCGACAACCTTCAACGCGCAGGTTCGCCAATCTCTCGACAACGTGAAGGCCATCGTTGAAGCTGCCGGCTTGACGATGGAAAACATCGTCTACACACAAGTTTATCTCGAAGACGTTTCGCAGTATGACGAGTTGAATAAAGTTTGGTCGGGGTACTTTCCGAAGACTCCGCCTGCACGCGCCGTTCTAGGAGTGGCGCAAGTTCCGGATTCAGCTGTGCAAGTCACCGCAGTGGCGGTGCGCAACTTGTCAGATCGACGCGCGGTTTCTCCTCCGAACTATCACGCCGACGCCCCCTTTTCTCCGGGAATGATCACACATGATCGCCTATTCGTTTCGAGCATGGAAGGACGCGATCCGGCGACAGGCAAGGTTCCTGACGATCCCGCCGCGCAAGTCGATTTCGCACTCGATGGCGTGGAAGCAGTGACCAAAGCCGCCGGCATCGACCTCCGCAACATGGTCTTCGTGAATCCATATCTGACTTCAGCGATCCCGATGCGGGTGATGAACGAGCACTACGCGCGCCGATTCGAATTCGGAAACACCCCGGCTCGCGCCACCATCGAAGTGTCTTCGCTTCCCGGTGGCGCCCACATCGAGTACACCGGCGTCGCCGTGCGAGACTTGGCTCAGCGCAAATCGATCCGCCCGAAAAACATGGCACCGAGCCCGACCGCGAGCCCCTGTGTTTTTGCAGGAGACACGCTCTACTGCTCTGCCAAGAGTGGCTTCATCCCCGGTCCGCACGGCGGAATGTACGCGACGACCACCCCTCATCAGCTTCGACAAACGATGCGCAATCAGCTCGACAACCTGGAAGAAGCCGATATGAATTTTGACCAGATCGTCTCTACCACGATTTACCTCGACAATCTCACCGACTTGCCCGCGTTTGACGAGGTGTTCGGCCAATACTTCGGCCAGCCAATGCCCGCACGCACCGTCGTTCAGCAGATTCCTCCTACCGATCGCAAAGCCGACAAGGACGACCACTTCCCGGACCTCGAGCAAGTGTCGTTGATCGCGATCCGTGGGTCGTCGAAGCACTGAAGCCCCCATCGTTCTCGAGCAGCGAGAAACATTCGTTGAGCTCGCGTTGCCTTCTTCCAGCCGGTAGGGAATAATCCTAGGCTCGCTTCAGCAGAGCACCTTGTCGCGAAAGGCATCCGTCACGCTGCCGGCCACCACCACATCTCGCCTTGCGTACATTGACTGGATGCGTGGGCTTGCATGCCTGCTGATGTTTCAGACGCACTGCTACGATGCTTGGCTTTCCCCTGAAGCGCGCAAAAGCACGTTTTTCATGTACTCGCAGCTCGGCGGAACGCTGCCGGCTCCGCTGTTCCTTTTTCTCGCGGGCATCTCCTTCGCGCTAGTCACCAGGAAGCTCGTGGGCAAGGGACGCGCACCTATTCAAATCGCGAAAATCACCCTTCGCCGGGGCGCAGAGATTTTCGCGCTTGGCCTGCTCTTCCGTTTGCAGGAATATGTCATCGCTTGGGGATGGGCGCCGTGGAGTGATTTGTTCCGCGTCGACATTCTGAACACCATTGGCATGTCGATGATGCTGATGGGAGTGCTGTGCTGGCTCGTGCTCGCGCTGCGACCCCCGGGCAACTCGACTCTGAGCCTCACGGTTGCTGCTGTCGGGGCCGCGACGGCCATTGCCCTACTCACGCCACAGCTATGGACTACTTGGCGGCCGGACTGGCTGCCCTGGCCGATCGAGTCGTACATCAACGGCATTCACAACCTGGGCTCTCCGCAGGCTTGGCTGTTCCCGATCTTTCCCTGGGGTGCATTCGCCTTTGCGGGACTGGCGTTTGGATTTCTTCTTCAGGGTGCATGGACAAAACTGCACGAAGGCCAGGCGTTCGCATGGGCGGGCGTGATCGGTCTGGCGTTCATTCTCGTGGCACGCTGGCTCGATGCGCGCACCGGACAGCTTTACAGCACGTACGATTACTGGCACACGAGTCCCAACTTCTTTTTACTGCGAGTTGGAATGCTGTTGATGATCCTATCCGCGTGCTACGTGTGGTGCCGCTGGGGTGCGGCACAGTGGGGATTCAGTCCCCTAATTCAATTGGGCCAGACTTCCCTGCTCGTGTACTGGGTGCACATCGAATTGGTTTACGGACGGATTTCGATTCTGCCGAAGCGTTCCGAGAACATAATCGGAGCGAGCATCGGCCTGTTGATTATCACGATGATGATGCTGTCTTTGTCCATCGCGCGCACTATGCTTAAAGGGCAAGGCGACCGACTTTGGAGACTGGCCCGGGGCACTGCTCCTGCTGCGTAAGTTAAGTCACACCCCTTCCGCCACCCAGTTGCTCCGCTCCAGGAAAGTCGGCGGCTCATAGGTTCGTCCGGCTTGCAGACGCCGATCTTCACGCCGCGCTGTCCAGGAAAGTAACGGTCCACCCAGGTGCGCCGAGAGCCATGCAGTGCTCCCGAACTCTGTCTGTACCTCCTGCCGTAAGGCGCGGATCTCATTGCTGACGTCGCGCTGTACCTGCCGGAGGCGTTGCTCCATTGCCCAGAGGGCTGCGCTGTATGCGGTCCGCAGTTTTACAGACTCGCGCGCAAAACGTTCGCGAACCCGCGCATCCGGAAACTGCTTGTAGCGCGACCAGCCTTGCAGCATGGTCCGACACATGCGGTAGAGACTCGGTCCATTCTGTTCATAGTCGCGCTGGAAGGCCCAATCGAGAAAACGCTTCGAATCTTCGCGCGAAATCGCGGCATGCTGAAAATTGAACCGGTCCTGCCCGTGAATGTCGGCGAGGTTCACGTTCCGCAGCATCCGCCCCTGCTCCGACATTTGCTGGAAGAGTGGAGTACCCGGCACTGGCGTGTACAGCATGAACTGGTGGAAGTCCGTACTGTGGCTGATGGCGTAATCGATTTCTCCGCGGATGTTGGCGGGCGTGTGGTGCTCAAGGCCGATAATGGTCGACCCCTGCACGCGAATGCCATGCACGCGCAATTCCCGCGTCAGCTCGCGCGTGTCAGTCCCCTGCAGTTTGGTGTATGAGGATCGCGGAGATTCAAGACCCATCCATATCCACGACACGCCCAGCTCGACCAACTCTTCCATCGTGTATTTGCGGATCGCGTTGGCGGAGGCGAACACCGCGAGCCCCCAGCTCTTGCCGTTCTTCTTCATGCGCCGCAGTAGTTGCATCGCGCGTTCGCGGTGAAGCAGAAAATTCTCGTCCATTACGAAGAAGGATTGGACGCGCAGTGATTTTTCTAGCTGACTCATCACATCGAAGAGCTCGTCCCCGGTTTCATAGAAGTTCACGAACTTACCTTTGCCTCCGAAGAAAGACGACGTGGTGCAGAAGTTGCAGCCCATCGGGCAGCCGACCGATGGAATCACGGTAGCCGCAGTCGCTCCTTTGCGGTCGGGAATGCGTACGCCGAGAATCCGGGTTTCGAGCCCGGAAACGATCTCCGGATGCTGGATCGCGCGGTCCGGATTCTCCCCCAGGAACTCACGCATCCAGCGAATGCCCTCGCCTTTCACGATGTGATCGGCATCGAGCAGGTTCTCTACGCCGGGAATTGCAGTGACGTGGCCGCCAACGATGATGGTCGACGGAGGCGACAGCTCCCGTACCATGCGGCACATCTCGCGAACCTTGCCCACGTTCACAATAATTGAGGAGATGCCGACGACGTCGTATTGATTTGCAGTGAGTTCGCGCGCAAAGTCTTCGCGGGTTGGAAAATCCAGCACGGCGCACGGACTGGAAATATTGGCCTGAATCATCATGATTCCCCAAGAACGATGGAACATGCGGAGCGAGAAAGCACCCTGCGCGCGCGTCACCTGGTTGTGGTAAAGCTCCATGGGATTGATCGAGCGGCTGCCGAATTCGTCGTCCTGCGCGTACGGCCCGAATACAGACGTCAGAAGCACGCGTGTTCGCGCGCCTTTAGGGTGGGATTTCATTATTTTTGTGCTCCGCAGGTCCAGCCTAGGTGGACGAAAGCACGCCTGTATGTGAGGAAGGTACGAAAATACAAAACTATTACAGAGCGAGGTGGCGGGAAGACAACTGGGTGATGGCGGCGGCTACGATTTTCAAGGCAATTCCCCACTGTTTGCGGGCATGGGCCTCATCTTCGCCGTAGCCGAAGAGGTAGAAGGTCAAGTAGTAGCCCTCGCGCGCTGCTTCGCCTTCGCGGTAGAAGCAACGGCGCAGGCAGAATTCGGCCGAGGCAGGAATTTCGGGCACGACTTTGAGCAGGCCGATCAAGTGTTTCAGGAACGTCTCATGTTTCTCGAAAGAAAAGCGGACCGTGGGGTCTGAGATCAACAGATCTACGTACGACCCGAATTTCCAGGGGACGCCGAAAATGTCCTCTTCAGGATTGAGTTCGGTGGTTGACCATGCATCGCACTTTGCGCTCTCGAGCATCGAAGGCTGTGCGTTGACGGGAACCAGGAACTCGCGCATTTCCGGCCAGAGCTTGGCTTCTTCGATATGCGCGAGAGCCGCCGGATCGCGCTTCAGATCGTGGTAGCGCAGCCTGCCATCCGGCGCCGCCCACGGCAATTCGAGGGTCTCATCGTCCCGGCCGAGTTCGACTGCAAAATCGGCTTGCATCGTGATCATAAAAAGCAGGCGGGCACGGACGCCCGCCTCTTCGCCAAATGCTGATGATTTTCCCGCTTCCTTCTACTTCGCGGGTGCTGGCTGCTGCGCGGGCTTTCCGAAATTTACCTTCGGAACTTCTCTAGATCCCTCAGCTGCCTTGAAGTATGCGTCGTTGGCCTTGAAGCCGGCCCAACTCGCGAACAGACTCGCCGGGAACTGCTGCACGTACGTGTTGTAGTCCTGCAGCGTATCGTTGTAGCGCTTGCGCTCAAGCGAGATGCGGTTCTCGGTGCCCGCCAGTTCATCCTGCAGGCGCATGAAGTTCTCGTTCGACTTCAGCTGCGGATAATTCTCCACCAGCACCAGCAACCGGCCGATCGCGCCATCGAGTTGATTGTTGGCGGCGATCTTCTCGCTGGGCGATCCCGCTCCAAGCAGCGCCGAGCGCGCTTTGGCGATATCGCCGAACACGGTTTGCTCCTGCGTGGCGTAGCCCTTCACTGTCTCGACCAGGTTCGGGATGAGATCAGCGCGGCGCTGGAGAGCGATATCTACCTGCGACCAGGACGCCTTCACGGCCTCGTTCTTGGTGACGAGTGTGTTGCGCACTCCGATGTACTGGCCGAATGCCACCAGCGCGATCAGCGCTAGGATGATCACTACGATGAGTCCTTTACTCATGTTGCTCTCCTCGAAACAAAGTTTCGGAAATCGGATCGAATCTCAATGCCCAGGTGTGTCCAGCATTCTATCGACTGCCGAGGTAACTTGCTCGACCGCCGCCAGGTAACGTGCCGCGACGTCCTGCACGCGAAATTGTTTGGGGTCTGCGATGTGCTCGCGGATGTCCAACAGATTCTCGAAAGGGCTGGCATCGAATGCAAGCATGGCGGCCAGCGCCTTGATCGAAGCCCGCTTTGTTCCCGGTTCCGGTTGACCCTGCGTGATCAGGGCATGGCGGAACAATGTCGCGAAGGCGGGCAGCGAACGCAAAAGCAGATGCCAGGTGCGCGTCTCATCGCGCGATTCCACTAGCAAGCGCTGGCGTAGCAGGATCAACTTCTCCCGCAACTCGTACTCCAGTTGCGCTCGGTGAAGCACCATGGGTATCTGCAGCGAGGCGACTACGTCGAGACCGAACAGGACGCGATGCTGGCGCTTCATATCCATCAGTTCGATTGAGAAGACGTCGGCGGAACGTTCCAGCTCATTCTGAGTGATGAGCATGGGCGCGGGCCGGCGCTGCTGCGTCCAACTCTCGACAACCGCCGCTAACACGATCAGGCTGGAGAACGACGTATCCTTCAGCACGACCAGCAGATTGATGTTCGAATAATCGGTCTCATACTCGCCCGAAGCCGCCGAACCGTACAGGATGATGCTCTCCAGGTTCGCTCCGGCAGCCTGTTGCAGCTTGTCGACGAACTCGCTGATCTGCTTCTCGGGAATGGGATTTTCACGAGCCATAGCATTCCTCAATTTCTTTTGTTACCAACTGCCTCCTGCGCCACCACCGCCCGTGCTGCCGCCACCAAATCCGCCGAAACCGCCGCCCCCGCCAAAACCGCCACCACCGAAGCCTCCACCTCCCCAATCGCCCCCACTGAAACCGCCGCCCCGGTAACCGCCTCCCCCACCGCCACCGCCGAACAGGAACAAGAAAAAAAGCAGACGACGCAGCGGAGGAACGGCCAGCACAATGACGATCACGATGACAATCGCGATGATCACTCCGGGAGACACTTGCGCTTCATGCGCAGCCGAAGTAAGAGGTTCAACGCGCCGTGGTTGCGAAGTCGTGATTTCAACACCCACATCCTTGGCGATCACATCGACCACGCGCGAGGTTAGCAGGCTCACCGCGCCGTCGTAGTCCCCGCGCTTCAGGTAAGGCACAGCCTCGCGACCGAAGCCACCCACTTTCCCGTCGGGGAGAATCGGCTCCAACCCGTAGCCTACGTTGATGAAATATTTGCGATCCTGAACGGCGAGCAGGATCAGAACTCCGCGATCCTTGCCTTTCTGACCGATTCCCCACTTCTGATACATGTCCACCGAATAGTTAAAAATGTCTTCGCCATCGGTGGATTTGATGGTCGCGACCACGACCGAAGCCTGGGCCTTGTCGAGAACCTGACGGCACATCTCTTTCAATTGAGTAATGGTGGCGGGACCTAGAACGCCGGCGAAATCATTAACGCAATCTGTGGGCTTGAGCGACGAAACCGGTTCTGCGTACCCAAACGCAGTCATCGTCACAACAGCCAACACAACTGCGACAAAGTGAAAGCGCGCGCGCATCGCGCAAATTGTACAGGAAGTTTCGGGCACACCGCGGTGCAGAGAACAAGGACGCACTTAGAACTGGCGGAGGAATTCGATCACTTGTTGCTCAGCCCAACGGCCGTCATATCCGTTGGCATCGGCGATAAATGAACAGTGGCCGCCGTCGGCTTCCTCCACGAACGTCAGGTTGGGGTTGTCTGCGATTTTCTTGCGCGTTTCGGGAATCAAGCGCACGAACGGATCGTTCGCGGCATGCAGAATCAATCCCGGCACTGAGATTTGATCGACAACGTTCGAAGCCGCGGCGCGTGCGTAGTAATCGACCGCGCCCTCGAAACCGCAATAGTATGCAGTGATCTTGTCGTCGAAGTCGCGCAGGCTGCGGAGCCCGCGCAGACGCGTCGGATCGAACTGTCCTGGAAAGAGCTTAGCCTTGCTGCGGAAACGCCGGCGAAGTTTCCGCATGAAGTAGGCTTCGTAGAGCCGGTTGCCTGGGAGATGTAAAGCATCCGCCGATGCCGCCAAGTCCATGGCCGGACACACCGCAGCAACTGCCTGGAATTCCCGGGGCCCTTCTCTGCCCCACTCGCCCGCAGTCTTCAGCACGAGATTGCCGCCCATCGAGAATCCCACCAGAGCGAAGCGCGAGACGCCACCTTCCACGAGGTGGCGAGCGACCGAGGCGATGTCTCCAGAGAGGCTTGAATTGTAGAGCGTAGGTGCGAGGTGGTCAGTCCCGCCGCAATTGCGCTGGTTCACACGAACGACGTTCATGCCGGCGGCCAGGCCTTTTTGGGCGATGCCGATGACGTAGCCCGATTCACTCGAGCCCTCAAGACCGTGCACCACGACAACGGTTAAGGCCCTGCTACGGTCCGGCTGCCAATGACAATGGCACAGGGTCTCCACCCCGGGCGCGACCTCAATGAGCCGTTCCTCGGGCTTCAGCAGGCCTGATTTTCGAGGCAGAAAAAATCCGGCGAGTGTTTGCAGATGCCCGCCACGAAAGAATTTTCGCGGTTTGAAGACTGGACGGTCGCTCCCGGTTTGCGTGATTCCCACCAATTGATTTTAAATAAAGTTGACGGTATTTTGCGGAACGAAGAGGGACCGAGGTTTTTATGCCGATTTTCGAGTATGTCTGCCTGGATTGTGAACACGGGTTCGAAGCGCTGGTGTACGGGGAGCAGAAGGCGCAGTGTCCGAAGTGTCAGAGCAAGAAGCTGGCTCCACAACTCTCGACCTTCGCCGTTTCGAGCAAGAGCGGCACTGGCGCGCCGAGAACTGCGCCCTGTGGCTCATGCGGAGACCCCGGTGGTCCGGGAGCCTGCAGCCGTCGGGACTTCAACTAAATCCCCGCACCTCTCTGCAATAACTCAATTGCTGTTCTCTGCAACCCGTCTCAAAGCGAGATCAACACTCTCAGCACCTCCGTCGCTTCGATGAACAATTCAGCCCCTGCACGATTTTCGAATTTGCCGGCATTTCGGAGACTTACTACTTAATCGACGTAGGTCGGCCTACAGCGACGATCCCGTAGACTGACTGCAACCACCTTTGCAAGGAGAATCCGTCATGAAGGCGAGACGATGTTTCCAGCTGCTGGCCAGCGTGTCGCTAGCAGCTTTGCTTACGACTACCGCATCTGCCCAAACGAATTACCCCGGCCAGCCTCCGCAACGGCCCGGACCGAGTGTGACATGCGAATCCCAAAACAACCGTCGCAATTATTGCGCCGCCGACACTCGGGGTGGAGTTACACTCCGGCGGCAACTGAGCCAGTCGCAATGTGTGCAGGGACGCACCTGGGGCTTCGATGCGCGCGGGATCTGGGTAGAAGGAGGCTGTCGCGCCGAGTTCCAGATCAACGCTTACGACGGCAGCCCGAACTGGGGGAACCCAGGCTACGGGCATCGTCCGCCCACGCCAGGCGGGCCGACCTGGGGTAAAAACGCCGGAGCTTGCTTCTACAAGGAGATTAATTATGCAGGAGAATACTTCTGCATGCGTCGCGGCGAGAGCTATCCAAATCTTCCTCCCGGCTACAACGACCGCATCTCGTCTATCAAAGTCATGCATGGCGCCGAAGTCAGCGTCTACAACGACTCGAACTTTGGCGGACGACGAGGCGCGACGAGACGAGACATTCCAAACATGAAGGCCTGGCGCACCGCGGATGACCCTTCACGCACCTGGAACGACAGGATCTCGGCGATTCAAGTCCGCTAGAAAGCGTGCCAGGACGGAAACGGGGCCGGCACCGGCCCCGTTTTCTTTAAAGACGCAACCGATCTAGTGCTTGAATAAAACTCCGACGGAAATGCGCACATTGTTCTGGCTTCCACCATTGGCGCGCGATTGCAGAAAATCCAACTGCGCTAGACGAATTCCGAAGTGACGGCTAACATCGATATCAACTCCTCCGCCCGCGGCCCACGTGAAATCAGTTTCCGATAATCCCAGCCCGAATGCTCCTGCAGAAAAGCGTCCGCCTCCAAGCAGCGCGTGGCCAAAGGGAATGAGGTGAGTAGCGTTAGGAAAACGCACCGTGGGCCCGAAGAGGTACGAATAAAATTTCGTGTCCACGCTCACGCCCAACACGTTCGGCTTCGCATAGTTCCCACTAAAGTCGGCAGTCACACCGAAGTTACGCGTGAAATAGCCGCTCACGGCCGCATTCCATCCATTGAAATTCCACCCGCCCACGCCCGAGACCCCGCTATTGGCATGGAGATATTGATACCCTCCGAAAATATCCACCTTCGAAGGTTCTTGTTCCTGGGCAGCCGCCCACATCGAACACAACAATAGCAGCGCACTAATTACCACCAACTTCTTTAACATGACGTGCTCCTTTCAAACAGACGTATCCCAGAAGAAATGAAGTTTCGACGTTTGCTTACAGGAAGATACTCTTGAAATGATAGAAGATCTGATGTTCGGCGCGGCGTGACGGTAGTCACTACATGGCGTGAGAAGGTAAGCGGAGAACAACAACCTCGGATTGTCACTTTTGCCAGCGTGGAGAGTGTAAAAGAAATGGGCGACCGAAGCCGCCCATCTCATTCAACTTACCGAAAAGACTAAGTACCTTCGGACCAGCCGGATAAGTACTCTTCCTGCTCAGGCGTCAGCCGGTCGATCTTGATACCCATCGATTCCAGCTTCAACTTAGCGACACGCTTGTCGAGTTCCACCGGCACCGTGTACACCGTCTTTTCAAGCTTTGAGTAATTCTTCACCATGTGCTCAACCGATAACGCCTGGTCGGCGAAGCTCATGTCCATCACTGACGGCGGATGTCCCTCGGCGGCAGCCAGGTTGATCAACCGGCCTTCGCCCAGAAGATTGATCTTCCGGCCATCCTTCATCGAGTACTCCTCGACAAAGTTGCGCGTCGTGCGCTTCGAAGATGCCATTTTCTCGAGCGACGGAATGTCGATTTCCACGTTGAAGTGGCCCGAGTTCGAAATGATGGCGCCGTTCTTCATCACCTCGAAGTGTTCTTTGGCGAGAACGTTCTTGTTGCCGGTTACCGTGCAGAACACGTCGCCCATCCGTGCAGCGTCGATCATCGCCATAACTCGGAAACCGTCCATCACCGCTTCCAGCGCCTTCGTAGGATCAACTTCGGTGATGATAACTTCCGCTCCGGCGCCGCGCGCGCGGCTCGCCAGACCACGGCCGCACCATCCATACCCAGCCACTACGAACTTCGATCCAGCGAGCAGGAAGTTGGTCGCGCGAATGATGCCGTCGATCGTGGACTGCCCAGTGCCGTACCGGTTGTCGAACAGATGCTTAGTATCCGCGTCATTAACGGCGATGATCGGATAGCGCAGCACGCCTTCCTTCGCCATCGCGCGCAGTCGAATGACGCCGGTAGTGGTCTCTTCCGTGCCCCCGATCACGCCCTCGAGAACGTCCGTGCGTTTGGTGTGCAGGACGCTAACCAGGTCGGCGCC
>Ga0207693_10004117_pt1 | contig 12344 bp, 9 predicted proteins | sample LARL81metaG_FD_184347 | JGI IMG/M metagenome (GOLD analysis project Ga0207693, IMG submission 184347) | Corn, switchgrass and miscanthus rhizosphere microbial communities from Kellogg Biological Station, Michigan, USA - LAR L8-1 metaG... | ecosystem: Host-associated > Plants > Roots >...
CCCCGCGGCGATCAGCCCCCCTCCCGCGAACGCGAGCGCCACGCCGACCCACTGCGACCGGGTGAGGCGTTCGCGCAGGAGCGTCCAGGCGAGTAGCACCGTCGCGACCGGGTACAGCGACCCGACCACCGAGATCAACGCGAGCAGCCCGGTCTGACCGGCGAGCGCGAACGTCAGGTTCGCCAGGTTGTCGAGCAGCCCGACGCCGACCATGGTCGCGGTGTCGCGCGGCGTCGGGTGTCGTCCCCGCCACGCGCGCGTGACCAACAGCGCGATCAAGAACACGGGCACCGACACGAGCCGCAGCGTGAACACCGCCCACGGCGCGCTCTCCTTGCCGGCCTCGTTCAGGAACGTCACCAACAACCCGAGGAACACCGCGGCCACGATGCCGTACACGACGCCACGCACGCGGGGGACCGTCGCGTCCGCGTCGGCCGCGGTCTCTCGTGACGCGAGCACCACACCGACGACACCGATCAGGATGCCCGCGATCTGCACCGAGCTCGGCCGGTCTCCGCGGACGAACCCGACGGTGACCGGCACGACGACCTCGAGCGCGGTGATCGGCGCGACCACGCTCATCGGCCCGACGGCCAGACCCTGGTACAGCGCGCCGAGTCCGACCGTCGCGCAGACCCCGGCCGCGACGCCGAACAGGATGCCGCGCTCGTCGGGCATCGGCGACCCACCGATCACGATGAACGCGCCGGTGAGGAGCAGGCCGGCGCCTTGTGAGATCACACCGACGAGCAGGATGCCGAACCGGCGGGTCGTCAGCCCGCCGAAGAAGTCCGCCGTTCCCCATGAGAGCGCGGAGAACAGCGCCAGCCCAAGGGCGCCCATGCAGAGCGGGTCAGACGACCCGCACGCCGTCCTTCCACACCTGCTCGATGCGGTCCTTCAGGGTCTCGAACGCGAACGGGTCGCCGTCGACCACGACGACATCGGCGATCTTGCCGGGCTCGAGCGAGCCGAGCTTGTCCTCCCAGCCCATCAGCTCCGCGGCCGACAGGGTGCCGGCGTGCAGCGCCTGCTCCGGTGTGAACCCGTTGTTCGCCATGTGGGTGAGCTCGTTCAGGTTCCACCCGTGTGGGAACACGGCGGCGTCGGTTCCGAGCGCCACCTTCAGCCCCGCCTGCGCCGCGAGCTTCATCGCGTCGAACTCTGGCCGCCCGAGGTCGGCGAACTTCGCCCGGATCTCCGGCGCGAGCTTCTCGTCGTTCGCCAGCTCCTCGGTGGTGTCGCCCGACGTGATCGTCGGCACGAGCCACGTGCCACGCTCGAGCATCAGGTCGGCCGAGTCCTGGTCCAGGAACGTGCCGTGCTCGACCGAGCGCACACCCGCGCGCACCGCGCGCTTGATCCCCTCAGGCCCGTGCGCGTGCGACATCACCCACCGCCCGAGGTCGGCCGCCGTCGACACGATCATGTCGAGCTCGTCCTGCGCGAAGTGCGGGTCCATCGGATCGTCGGCCGGCGAGAAGAAGCCACCGCTCGACGCGATCTTGATCACGTCGGCCCCGGCGCGGATCACCTCGCGCACCTTCTGGCGAACACCGTCGACGCCGTCGCAGACGCCGCTCGGGAACCCCGGGTACGGCTGCCACCCTGCGGAGATGCCGCCGCTCGGTAGCACCTCGTCGTTGTGCCCGCCCGTCTGGCTGAGCATCGTGATCGAGACCTGCATGCGTGGGCCGACCAGCACGCCGTCGTCGACCGCCCGGCGCAACCCCGCGTCGGCGCCGCCCGCGTCGCGCACCGACGTGATGCCGAGCGCCAAGGTCGTCAGAAGGTTCTTCGGCGTCTGATAGAAGCCGTAGCTGAACGGCCGGTGCTGGACCGTGAGCTCGTCGTCCTCGTACGTACCGGTCAGGTGGACGTGGACGTCGAACAGGCCGGGGAGCAACGCTTTGCCCGCACAGTCGACACGTTCGTCGCCGTCCAGACCCGGACCGACCTCGACGATCCTGCCGTCCTCGATCACCACGTCGGCGTCGGCAAGCGGCGCCATCGTCCCGTCGAACACCTTGCCGCCCTGGAACAGCGTCCTCATCGCAGCACCTTTCCCTCGTCGACCACCAACACGCCGTCCTTCCAGACCCGGCGCACGCGCTCGCGGAGCGTCGCCACCTCGAGCGGATCGCCGTCCAACAGCACGAGATCGGCGCGCGTCCCGGGCGCGAGCGTGCCCAGCTCGTCGCCGAGGCCCATCAGCGCAGCGGCGCTGCTCGTCGTCGCGACGAGCGCCTGCTGGGGCGACATCCCGCACCGGACAAGCTCCTCGAGCTCTCGCAGGTTCGCGCCGTGCGGCGCGACGCCGCTGTCGGTGCCCATCGCGACCTTGACCCCGGCGGTGATCGCGCGGCCCACGTTGCGGCGGTGCACGTCGACCACCGACCTCGCCTTCTCGATCGTGGACGCGGGCAGGGACGCGCCGGCGTCGACCGCGTCGAGCACGCCGAGTGGTGCGACCAAGGTCGGGACCAGCCACGTGCCGCGCTCGAGCATCAGCTCGATGCCTTCGTCGTCGAGATAGATGCCGTGCTCGATCGAGCGGATCCCCGCGCGGACCGCGTTCTTGATGCCATCCGCGCCCTGCGCGTGCGCCATCACGTAGATCCCGGCCGCCGTCGCCTCGGCGACCATCTCCTCGAGCTCGTCGGGGCGGAAATGCGGATGCCGCGGGTCATCGGTGGGCGACAGCACGCCGCCCGAGGTCGCGACCTTGATCACATCGGCGCCGGCACGGATCATCTCGCGCACCTTGCGCCGGACGGCGTCGGGCCCGTCCACCAGTCCGCTGGGGCTCCCCGGCCACTCCAGATCGAGGTCGACGCCGCTGCGCAACCAGCCGTCGGCATGGCCGCCGGTCTGCGACAGCATGTTGACGCTGATGCGCATCCGCGGACCGGCGATCACGCCGTCGTCGACCGCCTTCTTGATGCCGGCATCGGCGCCCGCGGCGTCACGCACCGTCGTGATGCCCGTCGCGAGCGTCGCCTCGAGGTTCCGCATCGCGTCGTAGAACTTGAACGAGAAGGGCGTGACGAGCTCCTCGACCCAATCCAGCGTCGAGAAGATCACGTGGGTGTGGGTGTCGAAGAGACCCGGCAGAACCGTCTGCCCGGTGCACTCGACGCCGTCGTCGCCGTCGAGTCCGGGACCGACCTCCACGATCCGGCCGTCCTCGACCACGACGTCTGCGGCGGTGATCGGCGCCATCGTGCCGTCGAACACGTTGCCCCCGTGGAACACCGTCCTGGTCACTGAGCCCCCCTCGGTGCGGGACGCTACAGCCGGCCGCGCAACTCGACCAACGCGTCCGCGAGATCCGAGGGCCGCGACAGGAACGGCGCGTGGGAACCGGGAAGCTCGACCACCGGCGCGTCGAGGAGACGCACCTTGGCCGCCCATCGCCCCCACGCCGCGGTCGCGACCCGGTCGTCGGCGCACACGATCGACGCGCACGGCGCCGACGGCGGGCTCACGGGGTCGTTGATGTGCTCATGCGGGGTGGTCGACTGTGGCTTGAGCTGCGCGGCCGCCCACGCCGCGGTCTCGGCGTCGACGTCGGGGAAGAAGTCGCGGATCGCGTCGTTGGGGTCGGGGAAGAAGATCCGTCCGTCGGCGTCACGCTCCAACCCTTCGAACGCGCCGTCCGCCTCGAGGTGCGGCTCGGCGCTCGTGTCCTCTCCTTCGCGCGGCGGGATCACGCCACACACGAACAGCACCGCGGCGACCGGCATCACGTGGCTCGCGCGGACGGCCGTATGCGCGCCAAGGCTGTGCCCGACCAGCACGACGTCGTCGTCGACGCCGTCCAGCGCCTGTTGGGTCACCTCGACGTACCGGTCGAAGCCGGCCGTCACGTCGTCACACGGCAGGTCGATCGCGATCGCGCGATGGCCGCGCTCCTTCAGGGCCGCGACGGTGGTGATCCAACACCACGGACCGTGGCATGCGCCTGGTAGCAATCCGTACGTCGTCATATTGGCTCACGGCCCGTCGACGGCCGCCTCTATGCTCCGGGAACACTAGTCCCGGGGGTGACCGTGGATCTCCAGCTCCAGCCCGACGACGCCGCACTGCAAGCGCGGGCGCGGCGATTCTCCGACGAGGTGCTGCAGCCGCTGGAACTCGAGTGCGAGGAACACGACGGCCTGACGCCCGAGAGCGCCGCCGCCGCGAAGCAAGCAGTGCTCGATCACGACTTCGCCGCGATCAACCACACCGTCGCAGACGGCGGGAAGGGGCTCGACACGTTCCAAGTGATGCTTGTCGAGGAGCAATGGGGACGTGTGACCAACGCCCTGTGGGACGTTCCGTGGCGTCCGTCGATCCCGCTCGCAGCAGGCACCGAGGAACAGAAGGAACGCTTCTTGCGACCGGCGTGCCGCGGCGAGCGGCGCGACGCCTACGCGATCACCGAGGCGGGCGCCGGGTCCGACGTCACGATGGTCGAGACCACGGCGCGTCGCGACGGCGACGCTTGGGTGCTCGACGGCGAGAAATGGCACGTGACCAGCGGCGATGTCGCCGACTTCTTCCTCGTGCACGCGCACGTCGACGGCGACCCCGCCAAGGCGACGGTCTTCCTGGTCGACAAGGACACGCCCGGCGTGCGGCTCGTCCGCACGCCGAAGTACACGCACACGTTCGTGTTCGAGCACCCGATCTTCGCGTTCGACGGCGTGCGCGTGACGGATGATCGTGTGCTCGGCGAGGTCGGCGAAGGCTTCGAGCTGACGAAGGACTGGTTCGTCGAGGAGCGGTTGATGATCGGCGCACGTACGGTCGGCGCGTCGCAGCGGTGTCTCGACGAATCGCTCGCGTTCGCGACCGAACGCCGGCAGTTCGGCTCGCCGATCGCGGACTTCCAGGCGATCGGCACCATGCTCGCCGATATGGCCGTCGAGATCATGACCGCGAAGTCGCTGCTGTATCGGGTGTGCTGGGAGGCGGCTCGGGGCGGTATCGACCGCAAACAACTCCACGCCGAGGCGAGCGCGGTGAAGCTCCTGTGTTCCGAAACCGCCGGCCGTGTCGCCGACCGAGCGGTGCAGATCTTCGGCGGCCGCGGCTACATGCGCGAGTTCGCGGTCGAACGCCACTGGCGTGAGCTCCGCGTCGACCGGATCTGGGAGGGCACCAGCGAGATCCAACGGCTGGTCGTCACGAACGAACTCCGCAAGCGCGGGACGCGCGCGTATACCGCGTGGCCGGGCGGGATCTAACCGCCGATCGGGTTCGGCACGTGACGCTCGATCAGGTGCAGCGCGTTCAGCACCGGGTACGACAGCGCGATGATCCCGAGGATGATCGACAGAACCGTTGAGCCGGCGCCTCGGCCGCCCAGTCCGCCGATGATGCCGAGCACCACGGCGATCGCGCCGAAGACGATCGCGAGCGTGCCGAGCTGATCGGCGAGCTGCCCGCCGTGCACCATCTGTGCGGAGTAGGACCCGAGGATCGTCGAGTCGGGGTTGAAGTGATAGAGCCACAGCAGGGCCGAGAACCCGGCGCCGATCGCGCCGACCACCGCGCCCACGACGCCGAGCGGGTTCGAGGTCTTGCCGCTGCTGCCGAACATCCCCGCCATGGGGCGATGATGACCGACGTCGTTCAGTCGGGCAAGCGCTCCGCCTCGCGTGGCATCGCCATCGGGGCGTGCCGTGGGATGACGACCGCCGCGAGGAGCGCGACCCCGAGGAAACAGACGCCGATGACGAGGAACGCGGCCGGCGGGCTCACGCTCGCGCCGATCGCGGCGACGATCGCCGCGCCGACCACGTAGGCGCCGTCCGACCCGGATTCCACCGTGGCGAACACGCGGCCGCGGAACCGCTCGGGCGTGCCGACCTGCAGCATCGTTTCGTAGGTGACGTTCACGCAGCCGCCGGCGAGGCCGTTGCACGCCCATGCGAACAGCGCCACGGGAACGAGCGTCGTCCGCGACACCAGCACGAAGGCGGTCGTGACGACGAGCAACGCGCCCACGAGCAGCGTCCGGCCCGCGATCCGGCCGCTCAGCCACGGCGTGACGATGGACCCGACGACCATGCCCACGCCGAACACGGCCGTCATGCCGCCGAGGATCGCCGCCCATTCGTTGCTGCCACCGCTCGGCGCCAACACCTCCCGGACGAGCGCGACCTGGAAGACCCCCTGCCCGGCCAACAGCAGCAGCACCGATGCCATCACGATCGTGATGCCACGCGCGAGCCGCGACCCGAGGATGTAGGCGGCTCCTTCGCGGAGATCCGCGAACGGCGTGAATCGCTCCTTCCCCTCGCGCGTGCGCTTCGGCAGCCGGAGCCTCAGCAACAGCAGCGCCGAGACCGCGAACGACGCTGCGTTCACAGCGAACGCGCCCTTCGTCCCGACGACCGTGAGGAGGCCGGCGCCCAGCGCCGGCCCGATCATGATCGCCAGGTGGAAGGTGCTCGAGAGGAACCCGTTGGCGACGACGAGCGAGTCGTCATCGACCAGGTCGGGCACCGTCGCCATCATCGCCGGGTTGAAGAGCGACCGGAACGCGCCGAGCGTCGCCGCGACGGCGACGACGTGCGGCCACGTCGGGCTCCCCGCGAACAGCAGGGTCGCAACCGCCAGGCAGCGCACGAGGTCGGCCACGATCATCACCGTTCGGCGCGGATAGCGGTCGACGATCGGACCCGCGATCGTCAGCCCGACCACCGCCGAGGTGAGCCCCTCCACGCCGAGGAACAGCGCCGTCGCCCGCACGAGTTGGTGGGTGTCGAGCGTTGCCGCGAAGCCGACCTCCACGGCGAGCAGATAGGCCCAGTCGCCGAGGTTGGAGATGATCTGCGCGATCCACAAGCGCAGGAACGAGCGGTTCTTGAGCAGCCGTCGGGCGCGTGCCCCGCCTGCGGCGCGCACGCTCCGGTCCCCGTCAGAGATCAGATCTGGCGGCTCCATGTCCGAGTTGTCGGCACGCAACCGGGCGCTCTTACGGGACGCTGAAATAGGAGCTGCACTATCGGTCACGTCGAACGCGGAGAAGCCCAGAGGCCCTAGGCCGCAAGGCGAAGCGCCGCAGCCGCGTCCCGGATGTCCGAAGGACCTGTGCCGCAACAGCCCCCGATGAGCAGGGCGCCCGACCCCCGGAGCTCGAGCGCGACCGGGCCAAGGCCCGCAGGTAGGTCGTTGCCCGTCCACCGCTTGGCCGCGCCGTCCCAGGTTCCGCCTCGGTTGGGATAGGCGACGATCGGGGTCGCGGTTCGTGCGGCTGCGATCCGGACCAGGTCCGGCACCAGGGTCGGAGCGGTGCAGTTCACCCCGATGGCGACGACCGACGGGTGCCCGGCGACGAGGTCCACGGCATCTCCGAACGGCGTGCCGTCGTTCAGGTGTCCGGCGTCGCGGCACGAGAACGACATCCACGCCGGCACGTTCGAAACGGTGTCGAGTACGGCGAGGAGCGCCTCCGCCTCAACGACGGACGGGATCGTCTCGATCGCGAGCACGTCGGGGCGGGCCGAGGCGAGCACCTCCGCACGTGGCCCGTGGAAGTCGAGAAGGAACGCACGAGCCGCGACGGCGTCGCCGAGGCCGTAGTCGCCGGTGTACTCGGCGCCGTTCGCGAGCACCGCGCCATACGGTCCGATCGACGCGGCAACGAGCGCTCGGTCTGCGGCTCCCTCGCGCGCGAGGTCCACGCTTCGAACGAACAAGGCTGCGGCGGCCTGGTGATCGAGACCACGGTGCGCGAGCCCCTCGAAGCTCGCCTGGTAGCTCGCGCCGATCACCACGTCGGCGCCGGCGTCGACGTAGGCGCGATGCACCTCGACGATCAGGCCGGGGTCGTCGAGCAGCAGACGCGCCGACCAGAGCTCGTCGGTCAGATCGGCGCCGCGCGCCTCGAGCTCGGTCGCCAGGCCACCGTCGAGCACGACGACATCGGAGAATGCCGCGAACGGATCAACGACCATGGCTCCGAGGGTACCGGCGGTCGCGACGGCGACGGCTCAGTCGCGTGGCAGTTCGACGAGCGCGTCCACCGCGATACAGCCCTTCGGTCCGACGATCACGGGATTCACATCGAGGGCGGCGATCAGATCGCCGAGGTCGGTCGCCAGCACGGACAGACGCGCGATCGCGTCCGCGAGCGCATCCACGTCCGACGGCTCGGCTCCACGAACCCCGTCGAGGATGGGTCGAACCGCCAGCCGATCGATGATGCGATGCGCGCCGGTCGCGTCGATCGGGGGCAGGGCCAGCGCCCGGTCGTGCAGCACCTCCACGAGGACGCCCCCAGCACCGACCAGGACGAGCGGCCCGAAGGTGGGGTCGACGATCACGCCGAGCGCCATCTCGATGCCCGGTGGAACCTGCGCCGCGACGGTGACCTCGGGGCCGAGCCGGCCGCTGATGTCGTCGTAGGCGATCCGCACGGCGTCCTCGTCCGCGAGCCCGACGCGGACACCGTCGACGTCGGACTTGTGGGTGATGCCGGGCGCTGCGGTCTTCAGCACGACGGGGGATCCGATGGAGGTCGCCGCCTCAACGGCCGCCTGGGCACTCGACGCGGGCTGGGCGGCCGCCGTCTCCAGGCCGTACTCGGCGAGCAACGTGAGGCCGTCGAGCTCGGACAGCGGGACCCCGGTCGCGAGCCGGTCCCGCCACCGCGAACGGATCGCGTGGTCCACCGGTGCGCCGGGCTCGACGGGCGGTCGGGCGCGGAACCGCTCGTCTTGCAGCAGATGCCCGAGCGCGCGCAGACCGTTCTCGGTTCCCTCGAGCACGGGGATCCCTGCATCGCGCAGCATCCGGATCTCGTGCTGTGTGACCGAGCTCGCGAGGTTCGACAGCACACAGAAGGGTTCCGACGTTCCGTCGTACGCCTCACGTGCGAGCAGCAGGTAGCCCTCGTCGTACGGCTCACCCTGCAATGTCATGTCGACACAGAACACGCTCGCGCTCACGGCGGGGTCCTCGGCGAACGCCGCGAACGCCTCACGGAAGATCCGGTCCCCGTCGATGCCCGTCCCCCACGCATCCAACGGGTTGGACGACTCCATCCCGGGGTCGAGCGTGTCGGCGATCTTCGCGATCGTTGCCTCGCTCACCGATGCGAACGGCACGCCGAGGTCGCCGGCGAGGTCAACGAACATCGCGCGCTCCCCGCCGCTGTCGTGCACGCTCGCGATGCCGTCGCCGCGGCGGACGCGCCGCGGCGACGAGAACAGCTCGATCGTGTCGGCCAGCTCGTCGAGCGACCGCATCTCGTGCACGCCGAACGCATCGAAGAGCGCCTCATACGCACCGTGTTCTCCGGCGAGCGCCCCGGAGTGCGCCGTCACCATCGCCTGGCTGGCGGCGGTGCGCCCGACCTTCAGCGCCAAGACCGCGACGTCGCGCTCGACCGCGCGCGCGAGCATCGCCCGGAACCCCCTGGAGTCGCGCACGGTCTCGAGCAGCAGCGCGAGCACCCGCGTCTCGTCCTGCTCGAGCGCGTATGCCATGTAGTCGGCCATCGTCGTCACGACCTCCTGGCCGCTCGACACCAACAGGTTGAACCCGAGACCGCGATCACTGAACGCCAACGCGGAGAACGCCGACCCGCTGTGCGACAGGAACGTGACCGGTCCGCGCCGGATGACCTCGGGGGTGAGGAACCCGGTCGCGCGCACGCGCGACGACTGATTCATGAATCCCATGCCGTTGCCGCCGCACATCGCCATGCCGTGCTCGAGGGCGATCGCACGCAACCGTGCGCGCAGGTCGGGGCCGTCAGACGGCTCGTCGTAGAGCGACGAGAAGGTGACCGCGCTCCCCGCCCCAGCAGCGGCCGCATCGGCGAGCGCCTGTTCGATCCGCTGGTTGGCGACCCCGAGGATCACGAGGTCCACCGGCTCGGCCACATCCGCGATCGACGGGTAGCACCGCAACCCGGCGACCTCGTCGTACCCCGGGTTCACCGGGTAGATCGCACCCTCGAACCCGCCGCGCTGCAGCTCGGCCATCATCGACTCGCCGAGCGAACCGGTCTTGACCGACGCCCCGACGACCGCGATCGAGCGCGGCTCGAGCATCCGGCGAACCGCCGGCAGTGCATCGTCGGGTTGGGTCACGCCTACTTCTTCCCCAGGGCGTGGTCCTTCTTCGCCATCCTGAAGGCCTGCCAGCCGGGGATCCCGTTCACGCCGCCGCCGGCGTGCGTCGCGCTCGACCCGTGGTACAGCCCGCGAAGCGGCGTTCGGTAATCGGAGTACCCGATCGCCGGTCGCATGTGGAACAGCTGATCCACCGAGAGCTCGCCGTGGAAGATATTGCCGCCGATCAGCCCGAGCTCCTGTTCCATGTCGTAAGGCCCGATCACCTGGTAGTCGATGATCGAGCTCTTGAAGTTGGGCGCGAGCTGGTCGTACAGGTCGAAGATCCGCTTCGCGTACGCGTCGAGCTCGTCGCGGTGCGGCTCCGTGTTCCAGTCGTCGGGCACCCACTGCGTGAACATCGAGAACACGTGCGTGCCCTCCGGCGCGAGCTTCTTGTCCAGGGTCGTCGGGATCGTGCCGTCGACGAACGGCGCGACCGAACCCGTGCGCTCCATATGTGCGTCCTGGAACGCCTGCTCCGCGTACTGCGGCGAGAAGCAGAGCTCGACCGATCCGGTGTGGTGCGCCTGCATGTCGGTGCCGGGCAGCGCCACGAAGTCGGGCAGCTCGCTGATCGCGACATTGATCTTCACGACGCCGCTGCGGGTCTTCCACCGCTCGATGTCCCAGACGAAGTCCGCGGGGAGCTCATGGCGGTCGATCATGTCGAGGAAGGCGATCTTCGGGTGCACGGTCGTCACCAGCACCGGTGCGCGGAGCTCGGTGCCGTCCTCGAGGGCGACACCGACCGCTCGGCCGCCACGCACGATGATCTTCTTCACGCGCGCGTCGGTGCGGATCTCGGCGCCGAACGCCTCCGCGGCGGAGCGGATCGAGTCGCTCACCGCGCCCATCCCACCTTGCTGGAATCCCCACGAGCCGAGGTGGCCGTCGCCGACGTCACCGATCGAGTGGTGGAGCATCACGTAGGCGGTGCCGGGCTCGTCGGGACCGGCCCAGGTGCCGATCACGCCGTTGACGGTGAGCATCGCCTTGATCGCGTCGGACTCGAACCAGTCGTTGAGCAGGTCGCTGACCGACATCGTGAACAGGCGCGTGACGTCGCCGACGCCGCGCTCGCCCAGCTTGCGCATCTTCCACGCCTGCTGAAGCGTCGCGAGCAGGTCGCCGGGCTTCATCGAGCCGACGTGCGGCGGCACCTGCAGCAATAGCGGGCCGAGCACGTCGGAGACGCCCGCGAGCCAGGCTTCCCACTTCGGCAAGGTGTCGGCGTCGCGCTTGGAGAACTGCGCGATCGAGTCGTAGCTCTTCTGGTGATCGTCGGCGTACACGGTGATCGCTCGGCCATCCGGGAATGCCTGGAAGTACGGACCGAACGGGGTGACGTCGTACCCGAACTGCTTGAGCTTGAGCTCGCGGATGATCGTCGGCGGCATCAGCGACATCACATAGGAGTAGGTGGTGACGTTGATCTCGGGGTGATCGGCGAACGGCGCGCTCGTGTCGGCGGCGCCGCCGGTCTTGTTCCGCGCCTCAAGGACGACGGTGCGCGCTCCCTCGCGCGCGAAGTAGGCGCCCGCCGTGAGCCCGTTGTGGCCGCCGCCGATGATGATCGCGTCGTAGACGTTCGAAGCCATGCAGGATCGATCCTTCCCGTTCGGGTCGGCCCGTATCATGGACCTTGACTGAACAACCAGTCAAATCAGTTTCCCGCCGTTCGATGGATTTGACTGTGCAGGTCAGACGGGTATGGTGCCTTGAACGACGGGTCAGAGATGACGCACCCAACGGCCCTCGGTTTAGATACCGTTCAAGGAGTCACATGGCCACCAAGACCCGGAAACCGCAGCGTGATCGCCACCAGGAGATCCTGGAAGCGGCCTCGCGCGTCATCACCGACCGGGGCCTCGCCGAGACCCGGATCCAGGACATCGCCGAGGCCTGCGGGGTCTCCCCCGGCCTGATCCTCTACTACTTCGAGTCCAAGGACCGGCTCCTCGTCGAGGCGCTGACGTTCACGAGCGACCAGTTCTACCTGCGGACCGCGCGCGAGCTTCGGAAGATGCCGTCGGCGCGCGACCGGCTGATCCGCGTGATCGAGCTGTCGGTTCCGGGGCTCTTGCCCGAGTACGACCTGCTCGACGAATGGGCGCTGTGGCTCGAGATCTGGGTGCGGGCGCTCCGCGATCCCGACCTGGCGAAGGAGCGCGAGGTGCTCGACCGCCGGTGGGTGCAGACGATCGCCGAGATGATCCGCTACGG
>Ga0207693_10004118_pt1 | contig 12344 bp, 13 predicted proteins | sample LARL81metaG_FD_184347 | JGI IMG/M metagenome (GOLD analysis project Ga0207693, IMG submission 184347) | Corn, switchgrass and miscanthus rhizosphere microbial communities from Kellogg Biological Station, Michigan, USA - LAR L8-1 metaG... | ecosystem: Host-associated > Plants > Roots >...
TGGTTGCGGATGCCGTCGGGATTGACCGCCTCGCCGCTGTCGATCGCGGCCGCGACGCGGCCGACGCGGATCTCGCCGCTCTCGCGCACGACTTCGACTTCCATCGCAACGGCGCAATACGCGGCGAGGTTCTTGTAGCGCGCGAAGGCGAAGCCGTAGCCGCGATCCTGCGGCGCTTTCTGGTCCTTGCGCCAGCCGAACTCCTGCGCAGCCTTCTCGATGACTTCGCGGCCGCGCGGATCGTCGAGATGTTTCAGCCTGAACGCGACGGGATCGGCGCCCGCGAGCGCGGCGAGCTCGTCCATGAAGCTCTCGATCGAAAACACGTTGTGATACGCGCCGAGCGAACGCATCGCAGATATCCGCAGCGGCATGTCGGGAAGAAAGTGATGTACGACATGCGCGTTCGGGAAGGTGTAGATCGGGATCGCGTTGCGGTCGCCGCCGCCTTCGGGGAGCGGCAAAGGTTTTGCCGGCGGCACCGCGAAAGCCTGCTCCATATGCTGGCCCGCCAGCATGCAGCCGGCGCCACCCGGCCGCATCGAATGGGTGTTGCTCCACACCTCGAAATTCCAGTCTGCGATCTTGCCGTCGCCGTCCAGCGAGGCCTTCAGCCGTGTCATCATGGCCGGTCCGAAAGGCTCCCAGCCATGCTCCTGCTCGCGCATCCATTGCACGCGGACCGGCGTGTCCGGCATCGCGCGCGCGATCAATGCCGCATCGGCTGCGGCATCGTCGGCGCCGTTATGTCCGTAGCAGCCGGAGCCTTCGACATGAATGCAGCGAACGTCATTCGGCGCCATGTGCAGCATCTCCGCGATGCCCTGGCGATCGGGATAGACGCCCTGCGTGTGCGTCCAGACCGTCATCTTGCCGTCGGTGAATTCCGCGACTGCGCAGGACGGCCCGATCGAGCCGTGCGCCTGATAAGGCCGTGTGTAAATGGCTTCGATCGTCCTCTGACTGAACACGGTTGGATCGCTGCGCTCGAAGATGGTCGAGGTCTGCGCCGGCAAACTGGTGAGCACGGACGGCAGATCGTCCTGCTTTGGCAGTTTCGCGGTTTCCTTCCATTGCGCTGCCGCTGCGAGCGCCTTCATCGCCTTGACGGTCTGGAATTCCCTGTTTCCGACTACCGCGAGGAAGTTGCCGTCGCGAACCACCTTCACAACGCCCGTCATTTTCTCGACGGCCGCGGTGTCGCAACCCGTCAACTCGGCGCCATAGCTCGGCGGGCGCACCACGCGCGCATGCACCATGCCGGCGGGCCGCATGTCCTGGACATAGGCGGCGCCACCCGTCACCTTCGCCGGAATGTCGACGCGCGGCACGGATTTGCCCATCACCTTGAAGGTCGCGGGCTCCTTCAGCTTCGAGGTCGGCGTCGCCTGCACATGTAGCATGTCGCCGGCTACAAGTTCGCCGTAAGAGAGGCGGCGTCCATTGGATCCGATCACTGCGCCGGTCTCGGTCTTCAGCCGCCTGACCGGCAGATCAAGGCGCTTGGCCGCCTCGTTGAGCAGAAGAGCGCGCGCCTGCGCCGCCGCGTTCTGGATTGCCGTACCGCTGTCCTGCATCGAGTGACTGCCGGACGTATAGCCTTCGTTGGCGGTCAGCTTGGTGTCGGCGGTGACGACCTTCAACGAAGCGAAGGGCACATCCAGCTCTTCGGCAGCGATCTGCTGGAACGCGGTCTTGAAGCCCTGACCGAGCTCTGCCTTGCCGGTGAATACCGTGATCGAACCGTCGGCATCGATCCTAAGCCAGGAATCGAGATAGGGTGAGGTCTTCAAGCTGCCTGGCGGAGGCGGCGCGGGAGCGGTTGCGGGCGGCGCAGCCTGATCCTCCCCGAAAGCGTTCGTCAGCGAGAAACTGACAATCAGCGCGCCACCGCCCGCAAGCACTTGACGGCGGTCGAGCTGGCGGCGATCGAGATCGACCGGGGCATTCATTGCGCGCTCCTCTGCTCTGCCGGCGAAAGCTCGGCCGTATCCATCAGCCGCGCGGCGCGATGGATCGCGCGCAGGATCCGCATATGCGTCCCGCAGCGGCACAAATGCGGGGCGAGCTCGGCGCGGATCTGTTCGTCGCTGGCCTTCGGATTTCGTTGCAGCAGTGCCTGCGCACGCATCATCATGCCGGCGATGCAGTAGCCACATTGCGCCGACTGCTCCTCCATGAAGGCGCGCTGGATCGGCGCTGGCTCCGAGACCGTGCCTAGGCCTTCCAGCGTCGTCACGTGCTTGCCTTCGAGCAATACCAGCGGCGTCACGCAGGACAGCACCGCCTTGCCATCGACGATCACCGTGCACGCGCCGCACTGGCCAAGTCCGCAACCAAACTTCGCCGCGTTGAGCTGCAACTCGTCGCGCAGCACGTAGAGCAGCGGCGTATCTGGTTCGGAGTCGATCTGATGATCCTGGCCGTTGACCTTCAACGTCATCATGGCTTCGCTCGCTGTGCTGGATCGGCGGGCGGCGCTTGACGGGCGCCAGCCGATGGCTGGAGTGACGCGGTCTCGGTGCCTCGTGCTTCCCTGACCGTCTTTTCGACACCGGTCCAAGCCGGCTGGTTGCTGAAGCGGGACCGCAGATAGTTAAAGAGTGAAACGATCTGCGCGTCGTTCATGCTGCCGGCAAAGGCGGGCATGATCGGACTGCGCTCGCCTTCCACGGGACGAACGCCCGAGAGCACGATATTGGCGAGGTTGCGCGGATCCGGATCGCTGATCGCAGTGCTAAGGCCGAGATTGATCCCGCCATAGGGCGGCGGCCTGCCACTCTCGTGGCATGTGGCGCAGGCCGAGGCATAGATCGCAGCCCCCGGCGAATCCATCCGCAACGCCTCCGGGCCTGAGGCCGCCGCGCCTGATTTGGCCTGCGCCAGCGCTTCTTCACCCTTGCGGCTGCGTTCCGGAGCGGGTGGGCCGAACTTATCGGCCATGTAGGTCGCAATGGCCTGGACATCGCCTGGCGTCACCTGAGACAGATTTCTCACGACCTCGGCCATAGGGCCGCGCGCAGTACCATGATCTGGGTGCCAGCCATCACGCAGATATGCGTAAAGCGCCTCGGCATCCCAAGGCACCGGTGACGACGACTGCGCGTTGAGCGCATAGGCCTTCCAGTTGTCGACATTGCCGCCGGCGAACGAGGCGTTTGCGCGCTCGGCGCCGAGCGGATTGCGCGGCGTATGACACGCACCACAATGCGCAAGCCCTTCGACCAGATAGGCGCCGCGATTCCATTCGGCGCTTTTCGCAGGATTGGGTTGCAGCGTGCCGCGATGGAAGAACAAGAGTTTCCAGCCGGCGATCATGACCCGCTGGTTGAGCGGAAAGAGCAGCCGGTTGTCTTGCGCGGGTGCGCGAACCGGCTGGCGCGTCATCAGAAACGCGTAGAGCGCATGATTGTCGTCGTCGCTCACATTGGTGAAGTGATCATAGGGAAAGGTCGGGTAGAGATGCCGGCCTTCGCGATCCACGCCGGCAAGCATGGCGCGGCGGAAGGCTGCTTCCGACCAGCGACCGATGCCGGTTTCCGTGTCAGGCGTGATGTTGGATGAAAACACCGTGCCGAACGGCGTCGGCACCGGAAGTCCGCCGGCGAAACTCTTGCTACCGCTCACGGTGTGGCAGTCGTTGCAATTGCCGATCGCGGCCAGTTCGCGGCCGCGCTTGACGAGATCTGGGGCGAAAGACTGCGGCGCCGGCGGTTCGATCGCTGCGATCGCCGGCCGCCACGCAATCAAAAACACGGCGCCCGCACCGCCGACAATCAGTGCGGCGAATGCGCCGCCGATGATCGCTGATCTTGCCATACGTCCCCTGAACTCCCGGCAAATTTTTATCACAGGCATCCGGCAGCAGCCCGAGCCGATCCGCTTCTCTCACCAGCTGTTGATCATCCGATAATTTCGTCGGCCGTGCGGCTACTCAGGAACCACGGGAGTGTTGAGACGTTCCATTACACGCCTGGAAAATGCCCCGTCAAACGGCTTGAACACGGTCGCAAAGAGATCGGACCAGCAGATGCAGGACGGCGAGTCGCGAGACCGCGGCGCAGCAATGATACTGGCAATGGCCTGTCATACCGCGATGGGCATTGCGCTTGGGCTCGGCTTCTCGTTCGCGCTTATATGTATCGACACGTCCGCCCTCACCGTCCTGATCGCCCACAACAGCGAGCCGAAGGCGACGACCATCATTGTCGTCAGCTTTTTCACGCTGACTTTTGGTGTCGGCGCCACGCTGACGGGCTTCGTCTTCACGATGATGGAAGAGCGTTGAGGGCTCCGCCGGCCTCGGCGCGTCGACTGTTACACGAAGACCACATCCAGAAACTACCACAAGTTGTTCATGATCTGTTCGTTAGAGTTGATGACGTGCACATGAAGGGCGCGGCTAAGTTCGGCCGAGGTTGAAATTCGCGGTACTTTTCTCATTTGCGAAGGAGAGCCGAAATGCCAGCCTACATCCATCATCATGAAATCGAGATGGCGCCCGTCATTTGTCCGGGCTGCGCTGGTATGCTGCCGATGTATGTGCGGGACGTGGAGCCGCACTGGAGCCTGGCGAAGATTGATTTCATCTATGAATGTGCCGATTGCGGTGCGGAAGTCCGTCAAACAGTTCGGAAGCCGGAACTACACTGACATCGCAAGCCCGGCTCCTTGCGTGAACGCGACCACCCGGGCGTGCAATTTTTGTCAGGCCGCGAAACGCCACGATCGATCCGCGTCACGGCGCGGACGGCAATCAGTCACCGAGGGTATCAACGAGAACGTGTGACGCCTAAAGCGTTGCCGGTGATCGTGCTTCGAAATCGCCGAGGTTGCACTCTCTGAAGTGATAGGCGATCTCGTCCAGCGCACGCTGCTCCCACTCTTCGGCTTGCGCCAGCCAGAATAGTTTTCGCTCGGAATCCAACGCAGCGCGCTCGCGGCAAATCGCCTCCTGGCTACGGATTTCGACGAGCTTATTCATGACCTCCACTCCTTCGTGTGAAGCCAACCAGCCGATGCACCCTAGCAGAGTTCAAGCGCTGTTGTCTTCCAAAAGCCGTGTCGAAAGTTGGAGCATTCCGTGCCTGCGAAGATGGCAACCGCAATGCAACATGTTCGTCGTATCCGCTCAATGCGACGAGGCAGCAATCAGCAACGGATATAGCAGTGAAAGCCGCCATATATTCCCGATCGATCGAGCTCGAACCCGATCTCACTACGCTCCTCATCGCGGCGCCAGATCGACCGAAGCGACGCCAGCGCCTCACCTTCCAGAGGCGACTCCGAGCCGGCCGTGCGAAAGATGACGCGAACGTTGTCGCTGCCGGCGCGATCGATGGCATCCCAAAGACTGCGGATCTCCTCAATCGCCATCCGATCCTGTGAGTCCAGCAAGATCACCGCATCGACTTCGCGCGCCGGAAGGTTCTCCAGAAACTGCTGCAGATTGGCGCGCACCGGGATGATCAAGCCTGCATTGTTGCGCAGTCGGGCGAAGCGCTTCCGTTGCAGATAAGGCGGCAGGCAACGGTCTCCGGGACCAGGATAGCTGCGATGCAACGCTTGCCAGGCAAAATAATTGCTATCATTGGGATGCCCGTTGATCAGGCGCAACAGGCGCTCGAGCAGCACCTCGTTGAGCGGCGCATCCTTTTCGAGCAGGGCGCGCTGCCGCGGTGGGATGCCGAGGCCAAGCGACAAGGCGGGCGTTCGCGTCAAAAGCCACGCCAGCCGAGATCGAAACAGCCGGCGCAGGCGCTCCAGCGCCTCGATACGCTCCGGCGCGTCGATCTTTCCGGTCAACAGGGCCGCAAGATCGATCCGTGCGAACCTCGCCACGAGATGCGAGAGTCCGATGAAACGGCCAAGCATGCCGTGACGATAGAAGCCGTCCGTAAAATAGGCATGCCGCGGGCGCCCCATGAAGCTGCGTCTGTCCCAATAGACTCGAGCCTCATGATCGAGCAGCGGCCACAACCGCTCGCGATAAAGCCGCGCATTGGCGGGCGACGCCCCCTCGCCGAAGAATTGCCAGAATTCCGAATAGTCGGAGAACGCTCGGATGCCGGCAAGCTTCAGTTTCAGCAGCGCGAGATGTGCGTCGTCGAGATCGACCGCATAAACCTGCGCCGGCCGTGCGGTCAGATAGGACAGCGCGTTGCAGCCGCCCGAGGACATCGTGACGATCGTCGATCCGAGCGGCAGCTGCAACGCCGCGAGATCGGCTTCTGGATCCTCCCAGATTTGCGTGTAGACGAAGCGCCGGAACCAGGCTGCGAAAATCCTGTCCCAGATGGTCTCTCCATACCACGCTCCGCCGTTACGCGCTGCGTTCGCGACCAGTTGCGCGCTCATCCGAACCTCGAATCAATAAGCCTATGATGCTATCGATTGCGCGCTGCAGTTTTGCGACAACGGCTCGCGCTCTACGGCGCAACGCCTGTCACACGCTTGTCGCGCGAACATCGCAAGGAAGGCTCGATCATCGCGTGGACGAAGCGTGCGGATGCTGGCGTATCCTTTTGGGACAGCCAAAGACAGATCGCTGGCGAACGACGCATCGTGTCAAATCACGCCTATGTGCTGTGCGTCAGGACCGCAATGAAATTGGAGAGGTTGCCGTGAGCGCGTGGCTTGCTCTTCTCGCCGCAGGTCTCCTCGAGGTTGGCTGGGCGCTGGGGCTGAAATATTCCGACGGACTGACCCGGTTCTGGCCGACGGTCGCAACCCTGCTCGCAATCGCGCTCAGCTTCGCGCTGATGGCGCTTGCGCTACGGTCGCTGCCGTTTGGCACCGCGTATGCGGTATGGACCGGGATCGGCGCGGTCGGCAGCATTGTGGTCGGCATGTTGCTCTATAGCGAGCCGACTGACCCGGTGCGGATCATCTGCCTCACGCTGATCGTCGCTGGCATGGTCGGCTTGAAGCTCAACTCGCCGGTTTGAACTGCCGCTGTCATCGGCAACTGGCGCTTTTGTCCGCAGTCTTCGCCAGGCCTCGACACTGCCGAACAGCGCGAGCGCGATGAACAGCGGCACGAGGTGATAGAGAAAGCGGAACATCAAAAGCGCTGCAAGCAGCGGCTCTCGCTGTTCACCGCCGAGCCCAAGCAAGAGCGTTGCATCGAACACGCCCAGTCCCGCCGGTGCATGGCTCGCAAAGCCCAAGAGAGTCGCGGCGACAAATACGGCGGTCAGGCGACACGGCCCGATATCCAATCCAGTCGGCAACAGGACGTACAGCGCGACGGCGGCAGCCGTGAGGTCGAGAAGGCCGACGACGATCTGCACCAAGACCAACGGACCGGAGGGAAGCCGAACCGACCAAGCGCCTCTTCCAATCCGCCGCGGACGCAGCCAGCTCCATAGCAGGAATGCACTGACGCCACACAGGACCGCCACCGCCAGCACGCGATTGATCTGCGGTGAGAGATGATCAATCACGCTAATGGCCGCCGGCTCATACAGCAGGCTGAAGCCCAACGCCGTCATATTGCCGAGCCAAAAAGTCACGCCCGTGATGAAGCAGATATTCGCGACGCCGATCGCACCGATGCCGTGCTCGGAATAGATCCGGTACCTGATGACCGGCGACACCAGCGCCACCGCACCCAATCCATGCGCAATCGGATAGCTGGTGAAGCTCGCCAGTGCTGCGATGCGGTATGGCACGTCCTCGCGCTCGATCGTGTGCAGCGCCAGCCAATCATACAGAGTGATACTGCCGTAGGAGGCAGTGACCAGAACCAGAGCGAGCGCGATCACGCTGAAATGCGTCTGACGAATGATCGCGGAAACTTGATGGAAATCGACGTGCCTAAGTGAATGGGTCAGCGCAAATATCGCACCGATGCCGATCACGACGCTGAGAAGCACGCCCGCCAAGCCTTTCAGACGGGCAATTCCGCCGAGCTTCTCTTGCAGCAAATTGGGACCCAGGGTCGTTTCCAGTAGGAGCTTCGGCAATAACGCAATGCGCCGATCGATTCGATATATTTGATGGATTCATCTGACACGTTGATGTGACAGTCGCGTAACCGGGCCTGCGATTTGCGCAAACGAATGTGAATGGCCGCACACACCTGCGGACCAAATCAGGCGCAATACGGTCGCATCCTTTTCATGCAGTCTGGGTAATAGACGCGCATGAAATCGAAGACTCGGTAATCCTTCGAGGCCGCATGGATACAGAACTCGACTACGACTTCACGCTGGATCAATGGGAAACGCTGAAAGCGCTTCGCATTCCTGCGACGGAAAGACGCGGCCTGCGCCGATCCATGATCGATCATTTCGTCGCGCTGGAACTCGCGACGATCAGCGACGGCGCGCCGCGAATTACCGCAAAAGGCCGTAGCGTGCTGCTGCGCGGCTCACCGAGGCTGTTGCTGGATCTCGCGGCTTGAGCTCTTGCATCTACCACATCGTCTGGCGCGCTCGTTCGGGCCATTCGCGATCGTATTTTTCGCCGCCCACCGCGTTGTCGCTCATCGCGGCCAGAATCTGGCCCGGCGTCGGCAGCGTCCTCGGATCGACGCGTTTCTCGGGATTCCACAGGTCAGCCCGCACGATTGCGCGCGCGCATTGAAAATAGATTTCCTCGACCGTCATGACGATGACCGACCGCGGCGCCTTGCCGTCGATCTTGAACGAGGCGACAAGCTCCAGATCCCGCGACAGATGCGCGTAACCGTTGACGCGCAACGTATTGCCCGAACCTGGAATCAAGAACAGCAATGCCACGCGAGGATCGCGGACGATGTTGCGCAGCGAATCGATCCGATTGTTGCCACGACGATCGGGCATCATCAGCGTCTTCTCATCGTGGATGCGCACGAAGCCGGGCAGATCGCCGCGCGGCGAACAGTCCAATCCTTCCGGGCCCGCTGTCGCCAGCGCCGCGAACGGCGACTTTTCGATCAGGATGCGATAGGGCGGCGTCACGCGATCGGCGACCTTCACGGTCGAGGCGTCATTCGGATGTCCATAGATCGCCTCCAGTTCTTCAACCGTTGCGATAACCGACATGCGCTGCCCTCCCCTGCATTTCGCAAAAAATTGCGATTTCAATCGCTCCTGATGGCGTTCACCATCCGCCGCGCATGAGCTTCGGCGTCGCCGACGTTGACGATCGTGACATCGGGCCCAGCGTACTCGACGGCACGGCCGAGCCGCGCTTCGATCCGCCCGTCGCTGTCTCTCCCCCGCATCGCCAGCCGCTCGGCCAGAATCGCCGGCGGCGCCGTCACCAGGACCACGACCGTCTCCGTATAGGCGCGTCGTGCTGCATCAATTATCGTACGCGAGACGTTGACCACCACCGTCCGTCCGACGCGTATATCGTCATCGAGCGCACGCGGTACGCCATAGCAATGACCATGCGCTTCCCAATGCAGAGAAAACTCGCCACGCGCCAGCGCATGCTGGAACGCATCAACGCTCAAATAATCGTTGTCTTCCGACGATGACGCCTCTCGCGTCACCACGCGCCGTGGAAACACAATGCCGGTATCACCGGTGCACGCGGCCTGCGCCAGATTAAGCAGCGTGTCCTTGCCCGCCCCGCTCGGGCCGACCACCAGGACGAGCCGACCCGGCCCGATCTTCGCCGGTGCATCAGCGGATATGGCCGTTCCCTCGCTCACGCCACGCGATGCCCCTCGCGCCAGACGCTGCGGACCACCGGAATGTCGCGTGCGATATGGACGCGGATCAGGTCGGCGCGCTTGCCAGCCGCGATCTCGCCGCGATCGGCAAGACCGACGGCCTCGGCTGGCGCCTTGGTGACAGTGCGGACCGCCGCTGCAAGATCGATCGTGGGAACGCGCATCGGCAGCTGCAATGCCCCCATCAGCAGGCTGGATGGAACGTAGTCGGATGACAGGATATCGAGCAGCCCTTCCTGAGCGAGATCGACCGCAGCAATGTTGCCGGAATGCGAGCCGCCACGCACCACGTTCGGCGCGCCCATCAGAATGCCGATGCCGGCCTGGTGCAGACCACGCGCGGCCTCGATCGTGGTCGGAAATTCCGCAACTGACACGCGGTCGCGGATGGCGTCGGTGACGTTCTCCGCCGTCGTGTCATCATGACTAGCGAGCGGGATTTCATATTGCTGCGCCAGCGTCACGATCGCGCGCAGGTTAGCCCCCGCATAGGCCTTTTGATACTCCAGACGACGCGCGAACAAGACGTCGAGCTGGGCATCGGTCATGCCGCCGCCCTTGCCGCGGTAGTAGTCGCGCAGCTTGACCTCGTCGCGGAACTGCCGCTGCCCGGGCGTGTGATCCATCAGCGACATCAGCCGCACATCGGGGCGCCCTACCAGTTGCTTCGCTTCGTCGACAACATTCGGCATCGGCACTTCGCAACGAAGATGCAGGAAATGGTCGGCGCGCAGGATATTGGCCTCGCGGGCGGCCCCGATCGCATCAGCCAGCAATGCCGACCGGCCATCAACGCCTTCGGCGCCATTCTCGGTCCAGACGCGCAAGGAGTCGAACACCGTGGTGATGCCCGACGTCGCAAGCTGCGCATCGTAGGAAACGACGGAGGCGATCGGATCCCAGTACACTTTCGGGCGCGGCACGTAATGCATCTCGAGATGGTCGGTGTGAAGCTCGACCAGCCCGGGCATGACAATGTCGCCGGCCGCGTCTTCGCTCGCGCCGCGCGCGTCTCCCTCGCCGAACTCCGCAATGCGACCATCGAACCAGGCAACCCAGCCGCGCTCGATCACCCGGTCCGCCAACACGATCCGGGCATTGCTAATCACGGTCTCGGACTTGAATGTGCTCATTTCACCTGGCTTTCTTCATGCGTCAGCTCACGCAGCCGCCGCAAAGGTCGTCACGTCCACGATCCGATCGGCGATCAGATGGCGGATCTCGTCGTCATGCACGATCGCGACCATGGCCACACCCGCGCGCTTCTTCTCGTCGATCAGGCCGACCACGACATCGCGATTCTTGGCATCGAGCGACGCGGTTGGCTCGTCCAGGAGCAGGATCGGATGATTGGAGATAAAACCGTGCGCGATGTTGACGCGTTGCTGCTCGCCGCCGGAAAAGGTCGACGGCGGCAACGCCCACAGCCGCTCCGGGATGTTGAGACGGTGCAACAACTGCCCGGCCTGCTCGCACGCCTTATCGCGCGGTGAGCCTGTCGCGATCAAAGGCTCGGCGACGACGTCGATGGTCGGCACACGCGGCACCGCACGCAGGAACTGGCTGACATAGCCGATCGTCGAGCGGCGGACGTTCAGGATCTCCCGCGGCTCGGCCTTTGCCAGATCGATCAGCGCGCCGTCATGACGAATGCCGATGCGGCCGCCATCGCAGCGATAATTGCCAAACATCATCTTCAGGATCGATGATTTGCCCGCGCCCGAGGGCCCGGAGAGCACGATGCATTCGCCGGCGTTGACCTGGAAGGACACACCGTGCACCACGGGCAGCCGCACGCCACCCTGCAGATGCATGGTGAAGGTCTTTTCCGCGTTGACGATCTCGATCATGGCGGTCATCGGTGTGCTCATGGCGGCAAAATCGAAGAGACGAGAAGTTGCGTATAGGGCTCATGCGGATCATCAAGCACCTGGTCGGTCAGGCCCGTCTCGATCACATGCCCGCCCTTCATCACCATCACGCGGTGCGACAACAACCGCGCGACCGCGAGATCATGTGTGACCACGATCGCCGCCAATCCCAATTCGCCGACGAGATTTCGCATCAGGTCGAGCAGGCGCGCCTGCACGGACACATCGAGCCCGCCGGTCGGCTCATCCATGAAGACAAGGCGCGGCTCAGTGACGAGATTGCGCGCGATCTGCAACCGTTGGCGCATGCCGCCGGAATAGGTGCGCGGCGCATCGTCGATCCGTGCGGTGTCGATCTCGACGCGTTCCAGCCACGACGATGCGGTCTGCCTGATCCGTCCGTAGTGATTCCACCCAACCGCCATCAGCCGTTCGCCGACATTGGCGCCGGCAGATACCGCCATGCGCAGACCCTGCGCCGGATCCTGATGCACGAAACCCCAGTCGGTGCGGAACAGGAAGCGCCGTTCGGCTTCGCCGAGCGACGCAAGATCGCGCAGCACGCCGTCACGCATGCGATACGACACGCGTCCGGCCGTCGGTGTCAGTTGCGCCGACAGCAGTTGCAGCAGCGTCGATTTGCCCGAGCCGGATTCGCCGACGATCGCCAGCACCTCGCCCGCATAGAGCGCGAACGAAATGTCGCGGCAGGCGGCGAGCCGGCCGTACGTCTTCCCGAGCCCCTCGGCGACCAGAAGCGGCTGATCGTGCTTTGCGTCTCGCGTCTCAGCCACCGACCACCTCCT
>Ga0207693_10004119_pt1 | contig 12343 bp, 14 predicted proteins | sample LARL81metaG_FD_184347 | JGI IMG/M metagenome (GOLD analysis project Ga0207693, IMG submission 184347) | Corn, switchgrass and miscanthus rhizosphere microbial communities from Kellogg Biological Station, Michigan, USA - LAR L8-1 metaG... | ecosystem: Host-associated > Plants > Roots >...
AATGAACGCGGCCCCATCGTCGTCGGCCGGGACCAGCACGACCCCTGGCTTGGTGCAGAACTGACCGGTGCCGCCCGTGACCGATGCCGTTAGCCCCTCAGCGACGGTGGCGGCGCGTGCACGCAGCGCGGCGGTCGTGATCAGCGTGGGATTGACCGAACCCATCTCGGCGAACACGGGAATCGGCCGGGGGCGTGAGGCCGCCACATCGAACAGCGCGCGGCCGCCCGCCAGCGAGCCGGTGAACGCCACCGCCTCGATCTCGTCGGCTCGCGCCAGCACTTCGCCGACGTGACTTGATGCGCCGTGGACGAGCGAGAAGGTGCCCGCCGGCAGCCCGACCTCCTCGACGGCGGCAAGGACGATCGCGGCCACCAGGCCCGAAGTTCCGGGATGCGAGGGATGGGCCTTGACGACGACAGGGCATCCGGCGGCAAACGCCGATGCGGTGTCGCCACCGGCGACGCTGAACGCGTAGGGGAAGTTGCTCGCGCCGAACACCGCGACCGGCCCGATCGGGATCAGCATCCGGCGCAGGTCCGGACGCGGGGCGATCGGCGCGTCGGGGTCGGCGGTGTCGATGATGGCCTCGACGCAGCTGCCCTCGGCGACGACGTCGGCGAGCAGCTCGAGCTGAACGCACGTGCGCTCGAGCTCGCCCTCCAGCCGTGCCCGCGGCAGGCCGGTCTCGCGGCCGCACAGCTCGTGCAGCTCGGGACCCGCGGCGCGCAGCATGCGCGCAGTCTCACGTAGCAGTCGCACGCGAACCTGCTCGTCGCGGAGCGCGGAAGACGCGGCGGCAGCCTGTCGGCACGCGATCGCGATCGTCTCGTCATCGGCGTCGGAGTAGCTGCCCAGGATCGCGCCGGTCCGAGGATCCTGGGCGGTGAAGACGGCGCCTGCCATCAGAGGTTCATACCAGACGGCGATCTGGTGTAGTAGGCAGACGGTGAGGGCATCTCGTTACTTCTCGGCAATTGACTCCCACACGGAAGGGATGCCGACGCGCGTGATCACGTCGGGCATCGGGGTCGTGCCGGGAGCGACGATGCAGGAGCGCCGGTTGTACTTCGAGGACCATCTCGATCACCTGCGGCTGATGCTGATGCGCGAGCCGCGGGGACACTCGGCCATGTCCGGAGCGTTCCTTCAGCCCGCCACGCGCCCGGACGCCGACTGGGGCGTCCTGTTCGTGGAGGTCTCGGGGCTGCTTCCGATGTGCGGCCACGGCACGATCGGCGTCGCGACGGTGCTCGTCGAAACCGGCATGGTCGCGGTCACAGAGCCCGAGACCGTGATCCGGTTGGACACCCCGGCCGGCTTAGTCGAGGCGACGGTGACAGTGACGGACGGCCATGCCGAACGTGTCCGCCTGCGCAACGTGCCCGCGTTCGTCGTCGAGCTCGACGCCGAAGTTGACGTCCCGTCGCTCGGGACGGTCCGCTACGACATGGCGTTCGGTGGCAACTTCTACGCGCTCGTCGCCGCGGACTCGGTCGGTCTGGATCCTGTACCGGAGAACTCCCAGCGCCTGATCGAAGCCGGACTGGACACGATCCACGCGATCAACGCATCCGCGCGGCCGGCGCATCCGCTTGACCCGGCGATCGGCGGTTGCAAGCACGTCGTCTTCCACAAGCCCGGTCACGACGGCGCCCACGCACGCAACGCGACTTCGATCCATCCGGGGTGGCTGGATCGCTCTCCCTGCGGGACCGGGACGTCGGCTCGCATGGCGGCGCTGCACCGGCGCGGCGAGCTTGCGCTCGGCGAGGAGTTCGTCAACGAGTCGGTGATCGGGAGTCGCTTCGTCGGGCGGCTGCTGGAAGAGACGCGCGTCGGCGATGTGCCCGCGGTGATCCCCGAGGTCGGCGGACGCGCGTGGGTGACCGGCATGGGCCAGTACCTGCTCGACCCGACCGACCCGTTCCCCTCGGGCTTCGTGCTGTGAGCGAGGGCGTCGCCGCGGACCCGGTCGTGGTCGTCGGCGGGGGCGCGGTCGGCCTGGCGATCGCCGAGGCACTGACCAGCCGCGGCGCCGACACGATCGTCGTCGAGCGCGGCCGCTGCGGCGGCGGCGCCTCTGCGGGAAATGCCGGCTGGATCACGCCGTCGCTGGCGATCCCCGTGCCCGGCCCCGGCGTGATCGGCGAATCGCTGCGATGGCTGATCAACCCCTCGGGGCCGCTGTGGATACGGCCGTCACTGTCGCCGGCGATGCTGGAATGGATCGCACGCTTCGTGCGCGGCTGCTCGCGAACGTCGTATCACCGAGGCCTCGTCGCGCTTCAGGGCGCCGGGACGCTCGCCGGTCCCGCGTTCGATCGCCTGGCGGAGCGCGGCGTCGAGTTCGAGCTCCACGACGAGCCGCTTCTGTATCCCGCCTTCGCGCAGGCCGAGTTCGATCACCTGTTGCGCGTCGCCGACGAGCTCGCGCGGGTGGGCGGTCACGCCCCCCGTCGGCTGTCCGCAGCCGAGACGGTAGCGGGCGAGCCCGCGCTCGGCGACGGCGTCGTCGGGGGCCTGATCGCCGACGGCGATAGTCGCGTGCGGCCCGAGTCGCTGACAGCCGGGCTCCAGCGGGCGCTCGAGGCCCGCGGCGTGCAGGTCAGGCAGGGCGAGCCGGTGACAGCACTGACCCCCGACCGTGGGCGGTGGCTCGTGCAAACCTCGGACGGCTCGCTCGCGGCGAACACCGTCGTCCTCGCGTCGGGGGTTGAGACGGTGCGGCTGACGGCACCGCTGGGTAGGCGGTTTCCGATCGTCGCGGCAAAGGGCTACAGCCGCACGTACAGGCCAGACCCGAGCGGACCGCGGCGCGCGGTGTACCTCGAGGGGCCAAAGGTCGCGATCAGTGCCTACGACGGCGGCGTCCGGGTATCGGGAACACTGGAGCTCGGCGCACAGGGACTCGCACTGTCGTCGCGTCGGCTTGCGGCGATCACGGCGGGAGCGCAGCGGGCGATGCCGGGCTGGCGGATGCCGTCCGACCCCCAGGACTGGGCCGGGATGCGGTCGATGTCGCCCGACGGTCTGCCCCTGATCGGACCCGTGCCTGGTCGGCCCGGCCTGCATGTGGCGACGGCGCACGCGACGCTCGGGATCACGCTGGCGCCGGCCACCGGGGAGCTCTTGGCCGGTCTGCTGCTCGACGGCAAGCACGATCCGTTGTTGGAGGCGTTCGATCCGGCGCGCTTCGGGCGCGCCAAAATGAGAGCCCGAGGATGACAACCGGAGGAGAGCAATGAACGGCGTTTACGCAGCCATCGTCACCCACTTCGACTCCAACCTCGAGGTCGACCACGAGGCCGTCGCCGCGCAGGTTCACCGTCTGATCGACGGCGGAATCCACGGGATCGTGCCCAACGGGACCGTCGGCGAGGGCGGCAGCCTCACCCGCGATGAGCGTCGCGACGTCATCGAGACGGTGGTCGCCGCGAGCGCCGGGCGGGTGCCCGTGTGTGTCGGCGTCTCGGCATCGACCGCCGAGCAGGCGTCCGTCTACGCGCGCGACGCGAAGGCCGCCGGCGCCGACGGCGTGATGACGCTACCGCCGCTGCTGTATCGCGCCGATCGCGTCGAGCTGCTGGAGTTCTTCGCGGCGGTCGCCCACGCGGCCGACCTGCCGCTGATGATCTACAACAACCCGGCCGCGAGCGGCTCGGATCTCGCGCCGGCACTGCTGGCCGACATCGCTCGCGCGATTCCGTCCGTCGGCGCGCTCAAGGAGTCCTCCGGAGACGCGAGGCGGATCGCCGAGCTCGTCAACCTCTGTCCGGACGTCGACGTCATGGTCGGCGGCGACGATTGGGCGCTCGAGGGGTTCTGTGCGGGTGCGGCCGGGTGGATCACGGGCGTCGGCGTGGTGCTGCCTGCGCCGAGCGTGCGGCTCTGGGACCTGTGCGCAGCGGGGGATCTCGTTGGCGCGCGAAGCGTCTACGCCGAGCTGCTGCCACTGTGCCGGCTCGACATGAACCCCAAGCTCGTGCAGTACTTCAAGGCGGCGCTTGACGAACTCGGGCTCGACGGGGGACCGTGCCGTCCGCCCAGGCTGGCGTTGACCGAAGACGAGCTCGTCGTCCTGCGCGAGGCCGTCGCCCACGCCACCTCGCCCGCCGTCAGCTAAGCGGGCGCGCTTGACAGCAGCTGTTTGACGACGGCGGTCAGCCGCTCTGAGCCGTCCGCGCGCTTGTCGAGTACGGTGACCGCGGGCGTCAAGCGCGCGCGCTCGTGCCGCGACAGGGTCATGCCAGTCTGGACCACGACGGGAATCGCGGCCGTATCCGGCGCGTGCTTGAGCTCTTCGAGCACGTCGAAGCCGTCGATCCCGGGCATCCGAAGGTCGAGCACGATCAGGTCCGGTGGCTCCTCGCGGACCGCTCGCAGTCCGGTTTCGCCGTCGCCGGCCTCAGTCACCCGGAAGCCCAGCGAGAGCAACGCGTGGACGGCCAGGTAGCGCGACATCTCGTCGTCATCGATCACGATGGCGGCCTTTCTGCCACCCGCCTGCGCGCCCGGTATGGGCGAACCATCGTCCCGGGTCGACAGTCGCGCCGGCGATTTCGCGTCGCTGTACTGCACTGGGATCGACAGCTTGAACGTCGACCCGACGCCCGGCCTTGAATCAACGCTGATCGCGCCGCCGAGAACGGCAGCCAGGTGCTGCGAGACGGCTAGGCCCAGTCCCGTCCCACGCACGCCTGCCTGGAGCGGCCCCTGAACCTGCTCGAACTCCTCGAAGATGCGCTCCCGGTCCTCGTCCGCAATCCCGATCCCAGTGTCTGCGACGACGAAGGCGACGGTGCCCTGCTCCTGATCGAGGCGAGCGCACACCCGGACCTCGCCCGTCTGCGTGAACTTCAAGGCGTTGGAGACGAGGTTGCGCAGCACCTGTGCGACCTTGGATTCGTCTGAGCGGATCGTCGGCAGGTCATCGGCCGGCTCGAACACGAGCGCGACGTCATCGTCGCGATGCAGCGGGCGGAACATGCCACGCAGCGAGGCAAACAGGTCCGCGATCGCGAACGTGTCGGCGCGCACGACAGTCTTGCCGGCCTCGATTCGCGCCAGGTCGAGCAGGTCGTTGACGAGCGGGAGCAACGACTCGGCCCCGCCCCGGATATACGCGATCTGGCGTTGCTGCTCCTCGGTTAGCGGACCGTCGGTGCCATCCAACAACAGGTCGCAGAGCGCCAGCATCGAGGTCAGCGGAGTGCGGAGCTCATGACTGACACTCGACAGAAAGTCCGACTTGGCCTCGCTGTTGCGCCGCAGTTCTTCGGCGCGCTCGTCGAGCTCCGCATACAACGCGACCACGCCACGGTTGGTCTCCTCGAGCTCCCGGTTGAGCCGGGCGAGTTCCTCCCTGCGGACGGTCAGCTCCTCGAGCGTGCGCATCAGCTCCTGGTTCTGAAGCTGCAGCTCCCGGGTTGGCTCGTCGATCTCGACCTGCGTGAGCGAGTCTGCGATCTTGCTCAGCTCCGCGTCTGTCGGCGGCGGCCGCTGCAGCCGCTTGGCTGTCGAGACCGTGGTACCGGCTCCGGGCTTGGACGTGATCTCGAACCGGTCCATCAGCCTCCGGGCGCCGATGATCCCGAGGCCCATCCCCGTGGTCGACTCGTAACGCCCGTCGAGGATGTCGTCCAGGTTCGGAATTCCTGGTCCCTGGTCGCTGATCTCGATCACGAGCTCAAGCTCGGTGCTCCAGGCCACGGTGTACCTCACGATGCCTCCACCCGCGTATTGGAACGCGTTTCGTGCGAGCTCGGAAACGGCGGTGGCAACTCTGGCCTGATCCTGTGCATCAAAATCCAGAAGCAGCGCGATCTGGCGAGCGCGCTGACGGGCGACGACGATGTCCCGCTCGCGGTCGATCACGATCGTGGTGAGCGCCTGGGTCATGCTCGGGCGACCAAAGCAGTGGCGTCGTCGCGCCCGCGCTGGTAGTCGCGGAACAGGACCGCTGCGACGAGCGTCGGATCGCGGCGGGTGAGACCCGCGTACCCGTCCAGCGTCCAGCGGCTCTTGAGCCCGTCTGAGTGCAGGACCGCCAGCGAGCCGGCCGGGAAGTCGTAGCTGAATTCCTGGATCCGGCGGATCGCGTGACCGACGATGCCGTTGTGCGAGACCAGGTTGCGGACGCCCTCTCGCGACTGGATCGTGCCGCTGATGTTCCCGATCCCGACATACTGCAGGCTTCGGCGGCTCGGATCGATCTCGGCGATCGACACGGCGGCGCCGCGCGTGGGGCGCAGAGCGCGATGGATGCTGTCCAGGAGCTCGCCGATCGTCGTGCGCTGATCCTCTTCGAACACGGCGACGGCCTTGGCCGCGGCGACCTCTGCTTCGGCGCCATGTCCGAGCCCGTCGGCCACCAGGATCCTGGTCCGGCCGGCAACGTCGACCACCGAGCACGCGTCACCGGGAACGCGCTCGCCCACCATCGTCGCGCAGAGGGCACCGACGGCGACGCTCGGCTCGTCTGGCGCATCGCCGCGCCAGATCCGCGACACGATCGCGGTGCCCGCGCCCGGCGAGGTGTAGAGGTCGAACTCATCCGACAGCCGGGCCACGGCGCCGAGTCCGGTACCTTGGGTGCCGGCCGTCGAGAACCCGTCGCGCAGGGCCTGTTGTTGGTCACCCAGCCCAGGGCCCTGATCCACGGCTACGGTCTCGATCGCCAGCGTGCCGTTGCGCGCCACCGAGCGCAGGAACAGCTCGCCGCCGCCCGGGACATGCTTGACGAGGTTGCCGGCGAGCTCTGAGACGACAAGCGCTATCCGACCCGCCGATTCCTCGTCGAACCCGAGCGAGTGCGCGCTCGCGGCGGCGGCCCGCCTAGCCTCCCCACGCTGGCTGCTCTCGGCGACCTGAAAGCGCGAGTAGAGCATCGGACCGCGCGTTACCGCCAGCGGGTGGCGACGATCCTCGTGCCGGCGCCCGGCTTGGATTCGATGTTGAACTCGCTCACCAGGCGACGAGCACCACCCAGTCCCATCCCGAGACCGGTGCCCGTGGTGTAGCCGTCGCTAAGTGCCTTCTCTATGTCCGGAATGCCGGGGCCGTCATCTTCGAAGATCAGCCTGAGGCCGTGGCGGCTGCCGCTGTTGAGCAGCTCGGCGCGGAAACGGCCTCCGCCTCCGTAGGTGTAGGTGTTACGCGCGAGCTCGCTCGCGGCCGTGACCACCTTGGTCTGATCGACGATCGAGAATCCGAGCTCGACGGCGGCGTCGCGCACGATCTGGCGTACACGCACGACGTCGTCGGACTCTCCGATGTGGAGTTCCTCAGCGCGAACGTCCGTCATGGTGCGGCCAACCGTTCGCCTTGCCACCGTCGGCGAGCAACTGCATTCCCTGCTCGACGTTGAGGGCGGTCCTGACGTCGGGGAGAGAGAGGCCGAGCTCCACCAACGTGATCGCCACCGCCGGACGCATTCCGACGACCACGGTGTCGGCGTCGAGCACGCGCGACATCGCCGCGATGTTGGCGAGCATCCGGCCGATGAAAGAGTCGACGATCTCAAGCGAAGAGATGTCGATCAGCACCCCGCGCGCGTGGTCGGAGACGATCCGCTCGGTGAGATCGTCCTGTAGTCGCATCGCGATGCGGTCGTGCATGTCGACCTGGATCGTGACGAGCAGCAGATCGCCCATCTTCAAGATCGGGATCCGCTCAGCCTCGGCCATCGTCACTCCTTGGTCACGGGAGCGATGCGCAGCCCGGATTGGTCGAGCGCGTGCGTGATCGCATCCGCCATCGTCGCCTTGGTCGTCACCTCCGACAGTGTCAGGCCGAGATGCACGATCGTCTGCGCGATCTGTGGGCGGATACCGCTGATCACGCAGTCGGCGCCCATCAGCCGAGCGGCAGCGACGGTCTTGAGGAGGTGCTGTGCGACGAGCGTGTCGACGGTCGGCACGCCGGTGATGTCGATGATCGCCATCGTCGAGTTCGTCTCGACGATTCGCTCGAGCAGGCTCTCCATCACGATCTGCGTGCGCTCGCTGTCGAGGGTGCCGATCAGCGGCACCGCCACCACGCCGTCCCACAGCTTCACGACGGGCGTCGAGAGCTCGATCAGCTCGCGCTGTTGCCGTGCGATCACGGCCTCGCGTCCCTTCTGGTACTCCTCGGTCGTCACCAGGCCGAGCCGGTCGATCAGCGAGGTCGTCTCCCAGATGATGTCGATCAGGCTCCGCGCGTCGTCCCCGAACTCCTGTGACAGGCGCGACAGCAACGGCTGCTTGAGCGAGAACACGAACATCGCCGTGTCCGACGGGGAGAACCCCGCCTCCGCGCGGCTCCGTGACAGGCCGCTGAGGAAGTCGCGCACCGGATCCCATTGCGGCCCGTCGACGCTCGTCCCGTCACCGTCTGCCAGTGCACGCTGGAGCAAGCCAAGCAGCTCACGCGACTCCCGCTCGAGGTCGGCGTTGGTGATCAGACCCATGCGGCGCGACGTCATCAGCTGCTGGGCCTGGACCCATTCGCTCAACAGCTCGTCCTGGTGCCTGTTGACGACGTCCGCCAGCCGGCTAGTCGGGGTAGTGCTCATCCGCCCTCCTCATCGCGCCAATACCAAACGGCTCGGCGCGCGCTCCTGCAGTTCCGAGGATCGCAGCTTATCCCGTGCTGTCGACGATCGTCAGGCGCTGCGCGAGGCCCGAGATGCGCAGCACCATGGCGACCGACGGCTGCGGGGCCGCCAGCAACAGGGACCACCCTTCCAATCGGGCGCGCTCGTTCACCACGACGAGGGCCCCGAGGCCGGAGGAGTCCATGAACGACAGTTCGCGAAGATCCAGCACCAGAGAGCTTCTCGGCCTCACCGCAGCGATCGCGGCTTCGAACGCCGCAATGCCGGTCAGGTCGAACTCGCCGCGGAGCACGAGCACAGTCTCCCGTTCGAGCTCGAGCGGCTCGACCGACAACCCAGGGCGCCGTAGCCTGCCGATCGGGTTTGTCGAGGCCGACACGATCGCTGAACTCGTGGGCTTAACGACTGCCGCCTAGCTCAGGCATGGCCAGCTCCCGCAACCGGTCCGTCGCCCGGCGGAGGATCCGCGACACCTGCATCTGCGACACGTCGATTCGCTGTCCGATCTGCGCCTGGGTGAGCTCCTCGAGGAAGTACATGCTCAGCACCCGGCGTTCGAGGTTGGTCAGCCCCTGAAGGCTGTCGGCGATGGTCACGGCGTCTTCGACATGCTCGAAGCGCTCGTCTTCGGCGCCGAACGTCTCCAGCAAGGTCGCGCCCTCTTCGTTGCCATCGTCGAGCGGTGCGTCGATTGAGGAGGCGTGGTGAGCCTGTGCCGCGTAGAGACCGTCGAGCACGTCCTCGATCGGCAACTCGAGATAGGCGGCGAGGTCGTGGGCGGTGGGGGCGCCCCCGCTGGTCACGCTGAGCCGCCGCTGCGCCTCCTGGACGCGCGCCGCGAGCTCCTGCATGCCACGCGGGACGTGCACGAACCAGCCGGCATCGCGGAAGTAACGCTTGATCTCGCCGAGGATCGTCGGGACCGCAAGCGACGAGAAGGCTGTGCCACGGTCGGGGTCGAAGCGGTCGATCGCCTTGAGCAGGGCAAGCCTCGCGACCTGCAGGAGATCCTCGAACGGCTCCCTGCCGCCGTAGCGGCGGGCAAGCTTCCGAGCCAGTGGCTCGTAGCGGCCGAAGAGCTCATCACGGGCGCCGACGTCACGCCCTTGCTGCCAACGCAGGAACAGCACGTCGGACTCGACATGTGTCAGTTGGCTGACCTTGGAAGCGCTCATGGCGGGCAAGGTACTCACTGGCGACCGTACTTTCGCCTGTGAGTCCTGTGAAGATTTCTTCACACGGGGCGCAGCTGATAGCCGACGCCGCGGACCGTGACCAGGCGCTCCGGCTGCGGCGGATCGCGCTCGATCTTGCGGCGCACGTTGCGGACGTGGACGTCGACGTTGCGGGTATCGCCGACGAATGCGCTCTGCCATAGATGGCGCATGATCTCCTCGCGCGAGAACACACGTTCGGGGTCGGAGGCCAACAGCGACACCAGCCTGAACTCGGTCGGGGTCAGCTGGACGGTCGCGCCGTCGACCTCTACGCGGTGTCGCGCGAGGTCGAGCACGACGCCGCCGACGGACTGGACCTGGCGCTGATCGCCGAGGTCGATCGCCCGGCGGCGCATCAGCGAGCGGATCCTGCTGACCAGCTCGGCGGAGGAGAAGGGCTTGGTGACGTAGTCGTCGGCGCCGAGCTCGAGCCCCAGCACACGATTGGCCTCGGTCTCCTTGGCCGTGAGCATGATGATCGGTACCGCGCTCTCGGCTCGCAGAGCGCGGCAGACGTCGATTCCCGAGATCTTGGGCAGCATCCAGTCGAGCAGGACGACGTCGTATTCGCTGCTGCGCGCGGCGTCGATCCCCGCCTCGCCGTCGTTGGCCAGGTCGACGGCGAACCCGTCTCGTTCGAGCAGGCGTGAGATCGCGTAGCGGAGCGTGGCGTCGTCCTCGACGATCAGAATTCGCCCCGACATGACGCGTCGAATCTATAGCTCTGGGAGGCGCGCCGCTGGAAGCTGAGATTAAGCGTCGCGGACGCCGTCGCCTTCGCCGGCACTAAGCTTGCGGGCATGGAGGAGATCAGCGTCCGCGAGGTCCAACCCACCGACGCCGAGGCGCTGGCGCGGGTGCACGCTGACGTGGCGCGTTACTACGACGAACGCGCCACGCACTATTTCGACGAGGGCCAGTTGCGGCTGGTCGCGGAGATCGAGGGCGAGGTCGTAGGAGCGCTGACGGCCCGCCTGCTCGAGCCGGTCACCGTTGGCAAGGATGGCGAGGGCGAAGCCGAGACGCGTCTGCTGATCGACTACCTGGCGACCGCCGCCGCGAGCCGGCGCGCCGGTATCGGCACGCGGCTGGTGCAGGCCGCCGAGAGCTGGGGCCGGAAAGTGGGGGCGACAATCGCCGAAACGACCGCTTTTCGCGGCAGCGCGCTGTCGATCCCGTTCTGGGAGGACCGGATGGGCTACGAGGAGCAGCCGATGAGCCTCGAGAAGCGCCTCGACTTGCCGTCTACTTCTCCAGCCTGACGGGCGAGACCAGGGCGCGAATTTGTGCGCCGGACCACAAAACAGACTCGACGGGCTGTTACGCGGTCGAGCCGCGCTCGATCATCACCGACGTCGCCTTGACGACGGCGGTTGCGGTCACGCCGGCGGCTAGCCCGAGCTCTTCGATCGAGTCGCGGGTGATCGCCGCGGTGACCAGGAACGGGCCCGCTTCGAGCTCGACCAGCGCCATCACGCCATCGGTTTCGACAGACCGAACAACGCCGGCAAAGCGGTTGCGCGCCGACCGCTCGGTGCCGGTTCGATGCCGCTCCGGGCGCTCGGTGAGCCGCCGGATCTCTGACGCGGGCACGAGCCGCCGGTTGCGTTCGTCGCGCTTGGTCTTGATTCGGCCGTTGCGATCCCAGCGGCGCAGCGTGTCGACGCTGACGCCGAGCGCGGTTGCGGCTTCACCGAGCGAGAGGTCCTTTGGCACGCCGACAACGCTATCGCTCAGGTCCGGCGCGGTGGGCTCAGACGCCGGTTCCGCCCGGCGTGCCGCAGGCGTGCAGTCCGTACTGCACGGCCAGAGACGCGACTGGGCTCGCCTGCAGCTTCGCTTCGGCGCTCGCCACGCCCTGCTCGTCACCGCGCTTGGCGGAAGCGGCGAGCCGGCGGTATTCGGCCACCACCTCGGCCTGGGCCGACAGGTAGCGGTCGAGCAGCGGCTGGTCGCCGCTCGGACGCTTTAGCGCGCGGATCTGGCTGGCCTCTGACTGCACGATCGGCAGCACCTTGGCCAGATACTGCGACAGCGCTCGGAGCTCCTGGCCCCCTGTCGCACCTGGGGAATTGAGCGAGCGGATCTGTCTCACCGCGTTGGTGCAGATCCCGTCGGCGCGCGCGACGTAGTCGCTCTTGGTGTACTTGCTGCCGCAGCCGGCCAGCAGCACAGCGAGCGAGACGATGGCGACGATCGCTTCCAGGCGGCGCACGCCGCGATCATAGGCGGGCGCCCGCTCCTGGCAGATCTCTTACATGGGTGGAGGGGCTTCCTGCATAGGCACTGCCTATATAGTCGCGGAATGAGAAAAACGCTTGCCATCCCTGCCGGTCTGCTCGCCGCCGCGGCGCTGATGTTCGCGCCCGCGCTCGCGAGCGCCGACACGGCATCGTCGCTCACCGTCGTTGGGACAAGCGACGTAAGCGACTCGGGTCTGATCCCGAATTTTCTGCAGCCTCAGTTTCAGCAGCAGTTCCCGCAGTTCACGTTCAAGTATGTGGGCTCGGCTACCGGGGCGGCGATT
>Ga0207693_10004121_pt1 | contig 12340 bp, 14 predicted proteins | sample LARL81metaG_FD_184347 | JGI IMG/M metagenome (GOLD analysis project Ga0207693, IMG submission 184347) | Corn, switchgrass and miscanthus rhizosphere microbial communities from Kellogg Biological Station, Michigan, USA - LAR L8-1 metaG... | ecosystem: Host-associated > Plants > Roots >...
CCCGCGCATGGCCGCCAGCCCGCGCGAGGAAGCGCTTTCAGCTGCGTGTGACTACTACACTCGAATGCGCTCACACGTGCTCCGACGCAACTCCGCAGTCCGAGCAGAGACCTCTACGGCTTCGCCGTTCGCAGGCAGTCCGAGGTCTTAGCCGAGGATGAGTCCGGACGTCGGCACGCCGGTCCCTGCGGTGACGAGCACATGCTCGACTTCATCCACCTGGTTCACCGATGTGCCACGTAGCTGGCGTACCCCCTCGGCGACGCCGTTCATGCCATGGATATAGGCCTCACCCAACTGACCACCGTGGGTGTTGATCGGCAGCCGGCCGCCGATCTCGATCGCACCGTCGGCGATGTAATCCTTGGCCTCACCCTGACCGCAGAACCTCAACTCCTCCAACTGAATCAGCGTGAATGGAGTGAAGTGGTCATAGAGGATCGCGGTCTGAATGTCGGCCGGCTCCAGCCCCGACTGCGACCACAGCTGCCTGCCGACCAGACCCATCTCGGGCAGACCCAGCTCCGGCCGGTAGTAACTGACCATCGAATACTGGTCCGGGCTCGCCCCTTGCGACGCAGCCTCAACGATCGCCGGCCGGTGCTTGAGATCCCTGGCCCGCTCCGCCGACGTGACGACCAGCGCGACCGCACCGTCGGTCTCCTGGCAGCAGTCCAGCAGCCGCAGCGGTTCGGCGATCCACCGCGAATTCTGGTGATCCTCAATGGTGATCGGCTTGCCGTAGAAGTAGGCCTTCGGGTTCTTGGCCGCATGCTTGCGGTCCGCCACCGAAACCGCACCGAAGTCCTTGCTCGTCGCCCCCGACAGATGCATGTAGCGCCTGGCGATCATCGCCACCTGCGCCGCCGGGGTCGACAGGCCGTGCGGATACGAGAACGAGTTGTCCACACCCGTGGAATCGGCGTTCTCCACCAACCGCATCTGCACCTGCCCGAACCGCGTGCCCGAACGTTCGTTGAACGCACGGTATGCGACAACGCATTCCGCGACACCCGTCGCTACCGCGATGGCCGCCTGCTGAACCGTGGCGCACGCCGCGCCACCGCCGTGATGGATCTTGGAAAAGAACTTCAGCTCACCGATACCCGTGGCCCGCGCGATGGCGACTTCGGTGTTCGAGTCCATTGTGAACGTCACCATGCCGTCGACATCGGCCGGAGTCAGACCGGCATCGTCAAGCGCGTCCAGGACGGCCTCGGAGGCGAGCCGGAGTTCACTGCGGCCGGAGTTCTTCGAGAAGTCGGTGGCGCCGATCCCGACGATCGCGGCCTTTCCGGACAGTTCGCCCGGCATCAGGCACCTCCGATAGTCAGTGTGGCGGTCGCGATCACATGGTCGCCAAGACTGTTGCTACCAACGACTTTCACTGTGATCACGCCGTCCTCGATAGCGAGGACCTCACCCCTGAAGGTCACGGTGTCGTAGGCGTACCACGGCACACCGAGTCGCAGAGATATCGTCTTGATGATCGCATTCGGTCCCGCCCAGTCGGTGACGTAACGCTGGACCAGGCCGGTGTCGGTGAGGATGTTGACGAAGATGTCCTTGCTGCCCTTCGCCTGCGCCTTGTCGCGGTCGTGGTGGACGTCCTGGTAGTCACGCGTGGCGATCGCCGTCGAGACGATGAACGTCGGGTCACCATAGAGCTTGAGCTCGGGAAGCTTGGTCCCCACGTCTGGCTTCGACGAAACTTCAGCCGCGCTCATGCGTCCGGCTCCCACGCGTAGAGAGTCCACGCCGGACCCGAGTCGCCGTCGGGAAAGTCGATATACGTTGCGCGAACTGGCATTCCGATCTCCACCCTGGCGGGGTCCACGTTGCGCAGCTCACCCAGCATCCGCACCCCCTCTTCGAGTTCGACGAGCGCGACGACGAATGGCAGCGTCCGGCCGGGCACCTTCGGGGCGTGGTGCACGACGAAGGTGAACACCGTGCCCTTGCCGCTCACCACCTGATAGTCGATCGCGGTATCTTTGTCTTGCCAGACTGCGGGCACCGGTGGATGCTGCAGGCTGCCGTCGGGTCGCTTCTGGATGCGCAGCTCGTGCGCGTTGACGCCGTCCCAGAAGAACTTTGTGTCCCGGGACGATGCCGGACGCATCATCGAGTCGGCGTCGAGGTCATGGGGCACCCGGTCGCCGGCGTCACTGGCAGTCGGCTTGAACTTCATGATGCGCCACATCATTTCGGCGACGTCCTCGTCGCCGACCTGCCAGGTGATCTTCTGCGTGATGAAGAAGCCCTCGCCCAGCGCCGTCCGCTTCGGCCCCACGACGTCGGTCAACTCCGCCGCGACGCTGACCTCTTCACCGGGCCGCAGATACCGGTGGTAGGTCTGCTCACAGTTGGTCGCGACGACGCCGATATAGCCCGCCTCGTCGAACAATCCGAGGATCTTGCTCAGCGGGTCGTCATCGGGCCGGACGCCGCCGAGGCCCATCATCGTCCACACCTGGACCATCGCCGGCGGAGCGACGATCCCCGGATGACCTGCCGCCTTGGCGGCCTGCTCGTCGACGTAAATCGGGTTCCTGTCGCCTATCGCGTCCAGCCAGTGATCGACCATCGGCTGGTTGACCGGATGACGGCCGACGCGTGGCTTGCTCTTGCCCTCGGTCTTGACCTTCTCGGCCGCGGCCCGGATATCGTCGACCGCACTCATAGTTGTCCGTTCTTCGCGCAAGCGCTCATCATCGGGGCACCCTCGGTACCTGCAGACCCGACGCCGCAATCATTTCGCGCATCACCTCGTTCACTCCGCCGCCGAACGTGATCACCAGATTCCGCTTGGTCTGACTGTCCAGCCACTTCAGCAGCTCGGCGGTCTCCGGTTCGGCCGGGTTGCCGTACTTGCCGACGATCTCCTCAGCCAACCGCCCGACGTACTGAACACGCTCGGTACCAAAGACTTTCGTCGCTGCGGCGTCGGCCACGTTGATGTCCTCGCCTGCGGCCGCCACCTGCCAATTGAGCAACTCGTTGATCCGCCAGATCGCATGGATCTCACCAAGTGAACGCTTCACGTCGTCACGATCGATCGGGGTCACCCCATTGCCACCGGGCTTGGACGCCCAGGCGTGTATCCGGTCGTAAATGCTGGCGAACCGTCCGGCCGGACCGAGCATCACCCGCTCGTTGTTCAGCTGTGTGGTGATCAGCCGCCAGCCGCCGTTCTCCTCGCCGACCAGCATGTCCGCCGGGACCCGGACATCGCTGTAATACGTGGCGTTGGTGTGGTGTGCACCATCGGACAGGATCATCGGCGTCCACGAGTAGCCCGGATCCTTCGTATCCACAATCAGGATCGAAATACCCTTGTGCTTCACCGCTTCCGGATCGGTACGGCACGCCAGCCAGATGTAGTCGGCGTCATGCCCGCCGGTAGTGAACACCTTCTGCCCGTTGACGATGTACTCGTCGCCCTGGCGGACCGCAGTAGTGCGCAACGACGCGAGGTCGGTGCCGGCCTCCGGCTCCGTGTACCCGATCGCAAAGTGCACGTCACCGGCGAGGATTGCGGGCAGGAACTTCTTCTTCTGCGCGTCGCTGCCGAACCTCTGCAGAGTCGGCCCGACCGTCTGCAGGGTGACCGCGGGCAGCGGCACATCGGCCCGGTGCGCTTCATTGACGAAGATCTGCTGCTCGATCGGCCCGTAGCCAAGGCCGCCGAACTCCTTGGGCCAGCCGACACCCAGCTTGCCGTCCGAACCCAATCGCTTGATCACCGCGCGGTAGGCCTTGCCGTGCCGGTCGGCCTCCATTTCCTTGTGCTCGTCGGCGGAGATGAGGTTCGAAAAGTACTGCCGCAGCTCGGCTTGCAGTTGCCTCTGCTCGGGGGTCAGTTCGATGAACATTGCGCTCCCACCAGGTCCAGACGATGCGACGGCCCGCCCACCAACCGGGTCAGATCCTTGATGGTGGAGTAGTAGCGGTCCATCGGGTAGTCGATGTCCATGCCCATGCCACCGTGCAGGTGGTGGCAGATCTGCATCACCGGCGGCGCCTGTGAGGCCAGCCAGTAGCCGAGGACATCGAGATCATCGTCGGCGTCACGTCCCTCGGAGAGCCGCCACACGACCGACGTTGCCGCCAATGTCAGTGTGCGCGAGGCGATGTACACCTCCGCAAGCTGTGTGGCGACCGTCTGGAACGTGGAAAGCGGTTTGCCGAACTGATGGCGATTGGCCACGTAATCGGCGGTCAGCCTCAGCGCACCCGCGACGAGCCCGGATGCGAACGCGCCAATAGCTGCCAGCGCCAACTGATTCACCCGGTGCACCTGGGCGCCCTCCAGCACTCCGTCGGGCTCGGCGTCGGAGAACGTCACGGTGTATTCGTCGGCTCTATTCGACGACTGGGTCTTGGTCACCTGCACGCCGTCGGCCTTCGGAGATACCACCACGACCGCGCTGTCGGCCGTCACGATGATCCAATCCGCTTGCTCCGCATAGGGAACGGCGACCTTCGTGCCGGTCAGCCGTCCGTTGGCGAACGTCGTCGCAGGCCGATCCGTCAGCGGCGCGCCTGGTTCGTTCAGCGCCGCCGTCAGGACCGAACCCTTCGCGACATGAACGAGGTAGCGGTCCTGTTGGGCGTCGGACGCCAGGTCGAGCAGCACCGCGCTGCCGAGTCCGAGGGTGGCCAGCGCCGGGCTGATGGTGCCGTGTCTGCCGATCTCGGTCAGCGCCGTCGCGATCTCGGACAGGCCAAGGCCGTCACCCCCGAGGCGCTCCGGCACGGCCAACGCGGTCACACCGCCAGCCACCAGCGCATCCCAGCTGTTGTCCCGGTCGAGCACCGACGTCACCACATGGGCAACAGCCTGCTGCCCTTCGTCTGGACTGAAGTCCACCCGAATCCTCCTTGATCCTGGGAGTTTGAGCGCTACTCCGCGGCCGGGACCTGATTCGCCGGCTCGCCGGCGCCGGTGTAGTCGACCTGCCAGTGCTTAATGCCGTTGAGCCACCCCGACCGTAGCCGTTCGGGCTCGCCGACGGGCTTGAGATCGGGCATGTGATCGGCCACCGCGTTGAAGATCAGGTTGATCGTCATCCGCGCCAGGTTCGCGCCGATGCAGTAATGGGCGCCGGTGCCGCCGAAGCCGACGTGTGGGTTGGGGTCGCGCAGGATATCGAATGTATGTGGGTGTTCAAATATCTCCTCGTCGAAATTGGCCGACCGGTAGGACATCACCAGTCGCTGGCCCTTCTCGATCTGCACGCCGCCCAATTCGAGGTCCTTGTTGGCGGTTCGTTGGAAAGCCGACACCGGCGTCGCCCAGCGCACGATCTCGTCGGCGGCCGTTGACGGGCGCTCCTTCTTGAAGAGCTCCCACTGGTCGGGGTTCTGCGAAAAGGCGATCATGCCGTGCGTGATCGAGTTCCGCGTGGTTTCGTTGCCCGCGACGGCGAGCATGATCACGAAGAAGCCGAACTCGTCGTCGGACAGCTTCTCGCCGTCGAGGTCAGCCTCGATCAGCGTCGTGACGATGTCATCGGTCGGGTTCTTGCCCCGCTCGTCGGCCATGGCCATCGCGTACATGATCAGTTCCATCGACGACTGCGCGGGATCGATGTCGGCGTACTCGGGATCCTCGCCGCCGGTCATCTCGTTGGACCAACGGAACAGTTTGTCGCGATCATCCTGGGGCACACCGAGCAGGCCGGCGATGGCCTGCAGCGGAAGCTCGCACGACACCTGCTCGACGAAGTCGCCGCTGCCCTCGGCGGCCGCGGACTTGACGATGTTCTGAGCGCGCTGTGCGAGCTCCTCTTCCAGCCGTGCGATGGCTCGGGGCGTGAACCCGCGGGAGATGATCTTGCGCAGCCGGGTGTGGTGCGGCGCGTCCATGTTGAGCATCACACTGCGCTGCAGTTCGACTTGCTCGAACTTCATCTCCTTCGGCCAGACGGGGATGGCCCCGTTCTGCCAGCTCGAGAAGACGTCGTTGCGCTTGGACACGTCCTTCACGTCCGCATGCTTGGAGACGAGCCAGTAGCCCTTGTCCTCGAAGCCCCCACAACCACTCGGCACATCCACCCAGTGGATCGGCGCGTACTTGCGGAGTTCGGCGAGCTCCGCCACGGGCAGCCCCGCGAGGTTGACGTCCGGGTCGAGGAAGTCGAAGTCAGCGGGGATATTGGGGGTTGGCATGGGTCTGCACTCCTCAATTGTAACGTGTTCTAGTTCCAGTAAAACATGGCTTCGTAGCAGATAAAAGGCCAGGTGGCATCGCCGCTTGTCAGACTAATGAAACGTGTTCTAGCCTGGCGGAATGGGAAACCCTGTCATCGTTGAAGCCACCCGCAGCCCCATCGGCAAGCGGAACGGATGGCTGTCCGGCCTGCACGCCACCGAGTTGCTGGGCGCCACCCAGAAGGCTCTCGTGGAGAAGGCGGGCATCGACGCCGGCGACGTCGAGCAGATCGTCGGCGGCTGCGTCACACAGTTCGGCGAGCAGTCAAACAACATCACCAGGGTGAGCTGGCTCGTCGCCGGTCTGCCCGAGCACGTGGGCGCGATGACCGTCGACTGTCAGTGCGGCAGCGGCCAGCAGGCCAACGGCTTGATCGCCGGGCTCATCGCGGCGGGCGCCATCGACATCGGGATCGCGTGCGGCATCGAGGCGATGAGCCGCGTCGGTCTCGGCGCCAACGCCGGTCCCGATCGCAGCATCCTGCGGCCCGCGTCGTGGGACATCGACCTGCCCGACCAGTTCACCGCCGCCGAGCGGATCGCCAAGCGGCGCGGCATCACCCGCGAGGAGATCGACCAGTTCGGCTTCGACTCGCAGCGCAAGGCCAAGCAGGCGTGGGCCGAGGGCCGTTTCGACCGCGAGATCAGCCCGATCGAGGCGCCGGTGCTCGACGAGAACAAGCAGCCGACGTCCGAGCGCGCACCCGTCACTCGCGACCAGGGGCTGCGCGACACCACGCTGGACGGCCTGGCGTCGCTCAAGCCCGTGCTCGAGGACGGCATCCACACGGCGGGCACCTCGTCGCAGATCTCCGACGGCGCCGCCGCGGTGCTGTGGATGGACGAAGACAAGGCGCGGGCGCTCGGCCTGCGGCCGCGAGCACGAATCGTGAGCCAGGCTCTGGTGGGTGCGGAACCGTACTACCACCTCGACGGCCCGGTGCAGTCGACGGCCAAGGTGCTGGAGAAGGCTGGCATGAAGATCGGCGACATCGACCTCGTCGAGATCAACGAGGCGTTCGCGTCCGTCGTGCTGTCGTGGGCTCGCGTGCACGAGCCCGACATGGAGCGGGTGAACGTGAATGGCGGCGCGATCGCCCTTGGCCACCCCGTCGGCAGCACCGGAAGCAGGCTGATCACTACCGCACTTCATGAGTTGGAGCGCACCGATCAGAGCACCGCGCTGATCACCATGTGTGCAGGCGGCGCGCTGTCCACCGGAACGATCGTCGAGCGAATCTGACGCGAAATCCCCCGATCAGTCGTGTCAGGGGATCTCACGTCGGGTGGTGGCGCGACGCGCAAGTCTCAGTACCAATAGACGAAGGACGTCGACTTGCCGTTGTCGCAGTTCACTTTCACGTCCCACGGGTGGAACAGCGGAACGCCGGGGAACTCCAGATCCTGGCTGCCAAAGGCGGACAGATTCACGTTGCGCACGATCCACCCGTCGGCGGTATACGTGCACTTGGTACTGAATTTCGTCCAGTTCTTAACGGTGGCGGTGAGGCCGCCCGGATGCGGGTTGTAGAGCACTTCCGGATTCCCGTTCAACGCATCGGCCTGCGCCGTCCCGCCGCCCGCGAGCAGCAGGGCCGGTGCCACAGCCGCCGCGGCGACGGCGGTGAGCACGGGTTTCTTCAGTCGGGTGAACATCTTTGCCCCCTCCATCTTGCGGTTTCCCAACGCGTTTGCGCCGGTTGCACCGCAAACGATGCCGGGGAGGCGGCCGCGTGCTACGCGTAGACCAGTACGCAAGTTCTTGTGACGGAACTACGCGATGTGCCCCAGAGCGGACGGATCTAGACCTTCACGATGCGCGGGTAGAACCGGGCCCGGATGTGGTGGATTTTGCCGTCGGACCCGGGAATCAGAAACGTTTCCTTCACCGGTGCGACAACGCGACGGCCGGCCAGCTTGGCCTTCGTTACGACGGTGAACGTGGCATGCACTTCGTCCCCATCGACGGCGAACTCGCGGTCGGTGGTTGCGGCGATGATGCGGTACTGCGGTCCACGATCAAGGCTGCGCCGCAAGTGATTTCCGGAGAAGCCGGTCTTGACGCCCTGCTCGATGCGGACGCAATCCGGCGCGAAGGGCACGGAATCGCCGTCGTGGCTGGCGAGCGCATCGACATAGGCATCGGCCGCCGCGATGCGGTCGGTTTCTGAAACGGTGTCCACCCGCCGAGCATAGGATGACTGACATGCCAAAGTCTCGCCCCCGCTTCATCGATACGAAGCCCGCGGACTTCTTCATCAAGTGGACGTCGAAGATCAACGCCTACATGTACCGCCGAAGCGACGGTGAGGGATTCGGCAGTAACATCCAGGGCATCCCGGTCGCGCTTCTCACCACGACGGGCCGCAAGAGCGGACAACCCCGCGTCAGCCCGCTCTATTTCCACCGCGACGGTGACACCGTGGTGGTGGCCGCGTCCAAGGGCGGGAGTGACAAGAACCCGATGTGGTACCTGAACCTCAAGGCCAATCGGAAGGTCCAGGTTCAGATCAAGAAAGAGGTGCTCGACCTCACCGCACGTGACGCCACGGACGAGGAACGCGCGAAGTACTGGCCGAAGCTGGTCGAGATGTACCCGACCTATGAGGACTACCAATCCTGGACCGATCGAACGATCCCGCTGGTGGTCTGCGAGCCGTGAGTTCTCCGCCAGAGTTCGATCTGCACTTCTACTTTGATCCGGTGTGCCCGTTCGCCTGGATGACGAGCAAGTGGGTGCGCATGGTGGCCGCCCAGCGTGACTACCGGGTGGACTGGCGGTTCATCTCGCTGCGGCTCCTCAACGCCGATGTCGACTATGCGTCGCACTTTCCGCCGGAGTACGAGGACGGGCATACGGCGGGGCTGCGGCTGCTGCGGGTCGCCGCGCGGGTGCGCAGCGAGCACGGGCGGCCCGCGGTCGGGCCGCTCTACTCGGCGATCGGCGGCCGAATTTTCGACACGCCACGTGACGTTGATCCCCTGTCAGCGTCGAGCCTGGGCCCACGCGGACGCCGGGGAGAGGCGCGGCGCATGCTCGAACCGTTGTTGCGCGACGCTGGTCTGCCAACCGATCTCGCGGATGCGCTCGACGACGCCGCGTTCGACGACGGGATCCGAGCGGAGACCGAGGAGGCGCTTGCATTGACGGGGCGCGATGTCGGCACACCGATCCTGCACTTCCAGCCGCCGGGTGGGACGGCGTTCTTCGGGCCCGTGATCAGCCGGCTGCCGTCGGCCGACGACGCGGCTCCGCTATGGGACCACGTTATTGCGCTTGCGGCCTTTCCCGGCTTCGCCGAGATCAAACGCAGCCTGCGGGAGCGGCCCCAGCTGGTCAGCTTCGGCATCGACACCGAATCGGTTGGCAAGGAAGAGGATTGGCACGGCGGTAGCCGGCGGCTCAAGAAGTAGTTTGCGGATCGCGCTTCGCGGCAAGGCAGTGGGCATGACAGAGCGGCGATGGATTCGCAATTCGCAGATGCTCGCACTGCTGCTCAAGTACTTCGCGCACGCCCACATCTGGATCTACCGGCGGACGAACGGCCGTTTGGGTGCTCGTCTGCTCTGGTTTCCTGCGGCACTGGTGACCACGACGGGGCGCAGGACGGGCGAGCCGCTAGTCACGCCGACGCTGTATCTGCGTGACGGCGACCGCGTGGTGCTGCCCGCATCGTTCGGTGGACGCTCCGACCATCCGGCGTGGTATCGCAACCTCAAGGTGAATCCGCAAGTGGCCATGTAGATTCGCAGCGAACTCCTCGAACTTTTCGCGCGTGGCGCGACGGATCATGAGCGCGACCGCTACTGGCTACAGTTGATCCGGATGTACCCGCCGTACAAGGGATATCGCGACGCCACCGACGGGGTGATCCCGCTGGTGGTGTGCGAACCGAGCGGGTAGGCGACACACGGCTCCACCACCAAGGGCTCAGACGCGGCCGGTAAGTCCGACGGTGGCAGCGACGGCAGTAACTGCGTAGACCGAAGGCCGCCTGAAGGGGCCAGTCGGCCGCGGCAACTACGCGCCGTAGACCGGAACCGGCGGACGGGCCTTGCCGAGCAGATCGCTGACTACGGTACCGAGCTCGGCGGGATCCCAGCGGGCTCCCTTGTCGACCTGGGGTCCATGCGCCCAGCCCTCGGCCACCCGGATGATGCCACCCTCGACCTCGAACATCTTGCCCGTGACATCCTTTGACTCGACGCTGCCGAGCCAAACCACAAGCGGTGAAATGTTTTCCGGCGCCATGGCGTCGAAATCGTTGTCCTGCGTCGACATCATCTCAGCGAAAACGGTCTCGGTCATCCGCGTTCGTGCCGACGGCGCGATGGCGTTGACCGTGACGCCGTAGCGGCCCATCTCAGCGGCGGCGACCAACGTCATCGCTGCGATGCCTGCCTTGGCGGCGCTGTAATTGGCCTGCCCCACGCTGCCTTGCAGGCCGGCGCCCGAGCTGGTGTTGATGATTCGGGCGTCGGGGGTGTTGCCCGTCTTGGACTGCGCACGCCAATAGGCCGCCGCGTGCCGCATGGCGGCGAAGTGGCCCTTGAGATGGACGGCCACGACCGCGTCGAATTCTTCCTCGCTGGTGTTGGCGAACATCCGGTCACGGACAATGCCCGCATTGTTGACCAGGACGTCCAGCCCGCCGAAGGTGTCGACCGCGATCTGGACCAGGCCGGCCGCCTGCTCCCAGTCGGCGACGTTCGCCCTACTGGTGACGGCTTCGCCTCCGGCTGCGGTGATCTCGTCGACGACGCCCTGTGCGGCGCTGCCGCCACCCGCAGGTGAGCCATCAAGGCCCACGCCGATATCGTTGACCACCACCCGCGCGCCCTCAGCGGCGAACGCCAGGGCGTGCGCACGCCCGATGCCGCCGCCCGCACCCGTCACGATGACCACGCGGCCGTCGAGCAAACCCATGCCTATGTCTCCTTACTTGATTGCGTTCGTTGTCGCCAGGTAGTGCGGCGGCTCACCGCCACCGTGCACCTCGAGGGACGCACCGCTGATGTAGGAAGCGGCCTCCGATGCCAAAAATGCAGCGGCCCAACCGACATCGGCGGGCTTGGCGAGCCGGCCGAGTGGCACATTGGCAGAGATGGCTGCGATAGATTCCTCGTCGCCGTAGAACAGTTCCGACTGTTCGGTCTCGACCATGCCGACTACGACGGAATTGACCCTGACCTTCGGCGCCCACTCGACAGCCAGTGTGCTGGTGAGGCTTTCGACGCCGGCCTTGGCCGCCCCGTATGCCGCGGTGCCGGGAGTGGGCCGACGGCCGCTGACACTGGCGATGTTCACGATCGAACCGCCCTGCTCCTGCGACTGCATCACAACATTCGCGTGTTGTGAAACCAACAGCGGCCCAATCAGGTTGAGCTCGATGATCTTGGTGCTGAATTTTGCCGATGCGTCTGAAGCGAGCACATACGGCGATCCACCTGCGTTGTTCACCACGACGTCCAGCCGCCCGTGCCGTTGCACGATCGTTCTGATCAGCACGGCGACGGCTTCGTCGTCGCGCACGTCGCAGGCATGGAACTCGTAGGGCAGCCCGTCGACCGCACGACGCGCACAGGTGACCACCGTGGCGCCCTGACCGGCGAATACGGCGCTGATGCCCGCACCGACGCCGCGGACCCCACCGGTCACCAGAACGACCCTGTCCTTGAGTCCGAGGTTCATGTCAGCGGCGCCGGTCACTGTGCTAGCGTACCAAGCAAGTGCTTGCTTAGGTACCGACCCCAGGAAGTGCAATGCCAATCACGTCTACGACCACTGAACCGGGCATCGTCTCGGTCACCGTCGACTACCCGCCGGTCAACGCCATTCCGTCGCGCGGCTGGTTCGAACTCGCCGACGTCATCACAAAGGCGGGCGAAGACCCCGATACGCACGTCGTGATCCTCCGCGCGGAGGGCCGGGGGTTCAACGCCGGCGTCGACATCAAGGAGATGCAGAACACCGAAGGCTTCACCGCACTCATCGACGCCAACCGCGGCTGCTTCGCGGCATTCCGCGCAGTCTATGAATGCGCGGTGCCGGTGGTCGCGACCGTCAACGGCTTCTGCGTGGGCGGTGGTGTCGGCCTGGTCGGCAACGCCGACGTGATCGTCG
>Ga0207693_10004125_pt1 | contig 12334 bp, 12 predicted proteins | sample LARL81metaG_FD_184347 | JGI IMG/M metagenome (GOLD analysis project Ga0207693, IMG submission 184347) | Corn, switchgrass and miscanthus rhizosphere microbial communities from Kellogg Biological Station, Michigan, USA - LAR L8-1 metaG... | ecosystem: Host-associated > Plants > Roots >...
GTGTTCTGGTGGTAATTATCCTAAGTTCCAAGTTCCATCGTGGCAAGGAACAATAGAAAAAATATAAATTGCTCGCATAGGAGGTAACGGGTTGCCGCAATGATTGTCCTTCCGCTTTCTCCTTGGTGACAAAGTTTGGCCAGGTTCGTCGGACGTCGGGAACGACAATTTCAGCGCCGGGACTGCACAGTTCGGCTATTTGCTTCACTAAGCCATTCAAGCGTTTAGTGAACGTCCTGAACCTCCGGAAGAACATGAAAAAATCCCGCTGGCGCCGCTGTGGCTCAGTGGGATTGCCCTCCAGCGGCGGTACGAAAGCGAGTCCATCGAAGGCAGGTTCAAGTTCGCCTTTAAGGCCGAGCGTCGGTCACTCGTTCGTTCAACTCCAGGAGCGAAGCGCTTGCATGGGCACGCGAACGTGCTTGCGGCAGACCAGGGTTAAGGGATAATGCGCGCCAAGAGAGCGATGCGCACCGCATGCGGTCTGGATTTGGCCTTGAGCTTCTTGCGCGCGGCGTAGAGAAGGTTGTTGACCCGGCCAATGCTGACGCCGAGCCGATCGGCAATTTCTTTCTCGCTGTCACCCAGCGAGTAGCGGATGAGACTCAATTGCTCACGCGGCGACAGCGGGGCAGCAACGCTATCGAGCTTCTTTTTGCGCGCCACCATCAACTGTTCCAGTCGCGCCGCAGCGAAGTATGCTGCAATGTCCAGAACCTTGCGGTCGTCGTCTGTCGGTTTGAAGATGGTCGGGCTCCAGAAACCGACCGTCCATTGCCGATGCGAGCAATATAGACCGTCCAATATGCCATAGCGTTCCGCCAGTTCGTGGAACCAAAGGCCATCACGAGTCGATTTCAGGCGTTGGCGGTGCTCACGCCATGTCAACAATGCCGGAGTTCGGTTCAATCGGGCATACCGTGCCATGGGCGTATGGCCGTGATGGGCATAAGCCTGCACGAACTCCCGATAGAATCCCTTCGGCACGCTGGCGTGAACGAACACGTTGCGACCGAGGAGATAGCTGGTATCGCGATCATTGATCGTTGATCGCCACGCAGCGTAGACGCGCGCACCCTGCGGTCGCGCGAAGTGTCGGTCTAGCGCATTGAGGACGTCGATGAAGTGATTAAGGCGTTCTATTTCATCGACAAAAAGAGGGAGGTGGGGAAGCCTGACTTTCATTCTCAAGCACCCGGTGCAGATTGCACTGGGCGCTTTGTTAGCGAAAAAGAGGCTTTGAGACAATGCAAGCGACGAAATGTGGTCTTTGGTGTCGCCGTGCGCCCACATATGGCGTGACTTTCTGTCCGGTTGAAGTTGGCGCGTACCACCACATTTCATGAGATCGTCGGAATGATAAATTGCACTTCTCTGCGTTTGCTTGAACGCGCGCCAGCGCGGGTAGCGGCGTTCATCGGACCTGAGTGGGAGAACGGCAATTGCAGTGGTCAATGGATGCGTTGGACGTTGTTCTTGCAACCGGCCGCGAACGTTCGGTCGAGCCGTCAATCGGCGTGAGACCGGCGTCGAGGGTGAAAGGGGAATCCAGTGGCGAATTTTGGGTTTTTCTGGTCGACGATGACCACGCTGTACTGGAAAGCCTGACAAGACTTCTCCGGACCACTGGCTATCGAATCAAAGCGTATTCTTCGTCAGAAACGTTTCTCGCAGAGCGCGACATCTCCGTGCCGGGGTGCGTCGTGCTGGATATGGCCATGCCGGTCTTGAACGGACTGGACGTCCAGCGCGTGCTCAAGCGCCAGGATTTTGAGCGGCCCGTCATCTTTCTCACCGGACACGCGAATATTCATTCAACCGTTCTCGCGATGCGAGCGGGTGCGACCGATGTCCTCGTAAAGCCGGTCAACCCATCCACATTGCTGCAGGCGATAAAATCAGCCGAGGAGCAGGACAAGATAAGTCGCCGCGCCGAGAGAGAACGTCAGGCGACTTTGGCTTTGCTCGGGAAACTTTCGCCGCGCGAGAAAGAGGTCCTCACGCACGTCGTTGCTGGCAGGCAGAACAAGCAGATCGCCGGCGTCCTCGGAATCAGCCTGAAAACGACAAAAGTCCACCGCGGTAACATGATGGCGAAGATGCGGGTCGGAAGCGTGGCCGAGCTGGTTCGAATGACAACCAGATTCTCCGCTTAGGGTCATTAGCCGAAGCTCCCCGAAAGCAGACATATGCAGTGCAACTAGCGATGTCTGTTAGGGGCCAATGCCAGACATTGCGCCATCGCGTTGCGTTGTCGGCTTGGATGCTGCCAAGCCGCCATACACTCTTTCAGCGATCACCCACTGCCGCGGGCGTGAAATAACTGCAAATATTACGACTACGCCACCGATTCGCAGCCGTTGGGTTCGTCAAACAGAACGCCTTCCAATATGGAGCAAACCTCCAACTCGAACGCTATCGATGTGTTGGCTATTCCCCCAGGCGGCCTCGTTCAGCGCAAAGCTCACAGGCCGCTACGCCGCTTTCTGCGCGCCTTCATTCATTTCTTTTCCTATCACCTTATCCTTAGCCGCAGGAGCGTCCGAACGATCCGAGCAGCGCGCTTCCGCCTGCGCGTTCGGCCGACCGTGTTCCACCCAAGCTTCTTTCTCAGCAGCGAGTATTTCGCGGAATACCTCGACGGGCTGGACTTGAGCGGTAAGAGCGTGGCCGATATTGGCACCGGTTCCGGCATTCTCGCTCTCGCCGCAGCACGCGCCGGCGCCAGCGAGGTCCTGGCGCTCGACATCAATCCTAATGCAGCGCTTTCGGCACTGGAGAATGCGCGCGCGAACGGTTTTGGCGACCGCGTAACCGTTGCCTGCATGAACCTTCTCGCTGCACTTCCGCCTCTGCCGCTCTTTGACGTGATCCTGTCGAGTCCTCCAAAGCATGCGGGCGAGCCCCGCGATTTGGCGGATCGGGGCTGGCACGCCGGCCCGCACTATCGGGACGTGGCAGCCCTGTTTGAACAGGCTCGCGAACGCCTCAAACCCGACGGTTGTCTCTACGTCATGCTCTCATCGGATTCCGATCTCGACTTGCTCGGCCGGTTGATCCACAGGGCCGGCTTCCGCACTCGCCTCGTCTACCAGCGCTCGTTCTATATCGAGTCGATGATCCTCTACGAGCTGCGCATTTGAAAGTGCGTCGGCAGCGTGGCCATGCTTGGCCGCATTTCCCAGAAGCCGGCATTTGGCAGCATGCAGAGAGACCCCTTATCCCTCATTGCCCGGATTTGCTGAGAGTGCTGTAACGGTCCGTGCCAAAAAGGCGGACGAACTGCGATGAAAATCCTGCTTCTCGTCAACAGCGACGTCAGCACCTATTACTCGGCATCGCTCATGCAGCGTGGGCATCGAATCGTCGTGCATGACAGTGGTGCCTTCGAAAACCCGCCGATCAAGGAGTACATGGATTGCGATGGCTGTCTGCTCTTCAGCGACGATCCGCAGATGATAAAAATCGCGGACCATTTCGCGGAGGTCGGCAAGCCGGTTTGGCGTAGCCTCGGGGACGTGCCGCGCGCCAAGATGGGTCACGACAGACTCTTGTATGTACTGGTCCCGCTGTTTCTGGTCATCGTCGGAGCGCTGGTCTTTAGACAAATATCTCTTCGAGAAGCAGCGAAACCCGTAGCTATCCAGAATAAGCCACCTGTCGCTGTGGAAGAAAAAGCACCCGTTAAGGCAAGAGATGCCGGTTCGCAGGCTGATGGGTCCAGTGGCAAGCGAGGCTTAACGCCAGACTGTGAAAAGGAATTACGGCGTACAGCCGATTTATTGAGATTTTTTGCAAATAGAATCCAGGCGGGAGAGGAAATACAATCGGTCGTGGGTGACATGCGACAGCAAGAGAAAAGAATAGCGGCGGCTTGCCCTGATTGAGCGTCATTCGCTTTCCCAAGCCGTTCAAGCGGTTAGTGAACTTCCTGAACCTTCGCTAGAACGTGAGGAAGTCTGGCTGGCGCCGCCGTGGCACAGCCCAATTCAAACCTTTGGTGAGAAGATGCGGTCATGCGGGGCACGCCACGCTCGGCGATCAGCGACCAAAAAAATAGCGGCCCGACAATGCGCGATTGTCGGGCCGCTGAACGGCAAGATGAACTATTGCTTGGCTTCTCCCAGCTTCGACATGACCTCGTCCAGGTTGAAGCTGGCTGCTTTCTGTCGCTGCGGATAGTCCCTGAAGGTCGCCAGGAACTGGCCAACGTAGTCTTGCGCCGGCACGAGCAGGAAGACGTGGTCGAAAAGCCAGTCGTAGTATGTGTTCGACGTTATGTCCGCCCTCTCATACGGATCGGTGCGGAGATTGAAGATCTTTGGCACCCGCAGGTTGGTGAAAGGGTTGGCCCAGAGCAGCAATTGTCCATTGGCGCGCTGTTCCATGAACACGAACTTCCAGTTGTCGTACCGCAGTGCGACCACTTGCTGGTCGTCGTTGACGTACAAGAATGATTCGCGCGGGCTCTTCGTGGCCTGGCCGGTCAAGTAAGGTACGAGGTTGAAGCCATCGAGATGCACTTTGTAGTTCATGTCGCCGATCTTGTAGCCGGTCCGTAACTTGTCGCTGACCTGTGCATCGCCGGCAACGCCAAGCATGGTCGGCAACATGTCGTGGTGCGCGACCATTTCATTTGATACCTGGCCTGGCTTGATCCTGCCCGGCCATCGCAAAATCGCCGGCACGCGATAGGCGCCTTCCCAGTTCGTATTCTTCTCGCTGCGGAACGGAGTCATTCCTGCATCTGGCCAGGTGTTCATGTGCGGACCGTTGTCGGTCGAGTACATGACAAAGGTGTTGTTGGCGATGCCAAGGTCATCGAGCGCCTTAAGCACCGTGCCAACATTCTTGTCATGATCGATCATGGCGTCGTGGTAGGTGCTCTGCCAACGTCCAGCCTGACCGACGCTCTCCGGCTTCGCATGGGTGCGCAGATGCATGTGCGTAAAGTTGACCCAAACGAAGAACGGCCTGTTCGCAGTCGACTGTCGCTTTATGAAATCGGCAGCGCGATTGGCGATGTCGTCGTCGATGGTTTCCATCCGCTTCTTGGTGAGCGGACCTGTGTCGGTGCAAGTCTGCTTGCCCACTTTACCGAAGCGGGCGTCAACGGTCGGATCGTCCCGATTGGAAGCTTTGCAGTCCAACACCCCGCGTGGACCGTACTTGGCCTTGAATGCCGGGTCTTTCGGGTAGTCGGGTAACTCTGGCTCTTCTTCCGCATTCAAGTGATAAAGATTGCCGTAGAACTCGTCGAAGCCGTGCACGGTCGGCAGAAATTCGTTGCGGTCGCCAAGATGGTTTTTGCCGAACTGGCCTGTCGTATAGCCGAGCGGTTTTAACAGCTCCGCAATCGTCGGATCTTCCTTCTGCAGGCCCAGCGTTGCGCCGGGCAGGCCGACCTTGGTCATTCCGGTTCGCAATCCTGACTGGCCAGTGAGAAACGAGGCACGACCAGCCGTGCAGCTTTGCTCGGCGTAGTAGTCGGTAAACATGATGCCTTCGCCCGCGAGGCGATCGATGTTGGGCGTTTGATAGCCCATCATCCCTCGCGAGTAAGCGCTCACATTCGATTGTCCGATGTCGTCTCCCCAGATGACGACAATGTTGGGTCTCTGCTGCTGTTGCGCAGCAACGGGCGTCGGCCCACTCAAGAGCGTTAGCGTCGTCAGCACGGCGGCGCAGCTCAGGAGCCGTAGGGTTCGCGGTACCATGGTCTTTCCTCATCTGCGTGTGGGACAGGGGGTACGCTGCTTGCCTAAATCATTGCATCCGACAACAATGCACAAAATTGTGCAATTGCGATGTCGGTATGTTTCGAGATCAAGCGCACTTAATAATGCGCCGGTTTGGTTGGCTTTCCTCTCAACCCCGCGCGTTTCAGGATCAAGTGCTGGAGCTCACAGAGCTGCGACATTTTGCGGCGGGCGCCACCATCTACAATATTGGCGATGTTGCGCTCGACATCTGGGGCCTTGTGGAAGGCGAGCTGGGCGTATTCATGGCTCCTGAAGCGTCCGCACCTTTTCTCGTGCACGTTGCCAAGCCGGGCTGGTGGGTAGGGGACACCGCGCTAATTTCCGAAACACCGCGTCGTGCAGAACTAATGACACGAGAGGAGAGTTGGCTGCTCCGCCTCTCCAAACAATCGATCGATCAGCTTGCCAAGACCGATCCGGAAACCTGGCGGCGTCTCGCGCTGATCAGCATTGGCCATCTCGACCATGCACTGAGCATTATCGCCGGATTGACCGATCGCGATTCGCGCGCGCGCGTGGCCATTGCGCTTCGACGGCTTGCCAGCATCAGCGACAAGAATCCTGCGCGCAGTGCCACACTTAACGTCTCGCATGCAGAACTCGGTGAGATGGTGCACCTGACCCGCAATGCCTTGGCTCCAATCCTCAAAGAGTTTGAATCCCTTGGTCTGATAAGCCAGCGATATCGGGCCATTGAAATCCCCGACATATCGGCACTTGACCGCTATGCAGTGAAGCGGACTTTGCCACTCGAATTGCCTGGTCAAGAACGGCCGGCAAGCCGCGCTCTGACGAACTGAGTGTAGGGGATGATGACCGCGACCTCGACGATGAAGTAGCCAGTCAGGAAGGCGACGAATTTCGCAAATGACAGGTCATCGAAGATGCTTCGACCGACGATAAGCGCGACCCCGATGTTGCGCACGGAGCTCTCGATGACGAGAACCGGTCTCTCCTCGGGCTTCATCCCGTAGCCCAGCACGTGTCCGAGCAACATGGCTCCAAGAATGAAAGATGCTGCCGCGAGCACAACATCGCCGGCAAGCGTGAGCGCCTGATCCCGTACCGCCCAAACCGTCGCAAGAAGAAGCGACACGATGATAACGAACGACGCCAACCTGAAGACGACATTCCGCCGTTCAATGGCCCGAGGAAACGCGCGTGCCAAAATCATTCCCAGGATCAAGGGAAGGATCATCAAGGCGATCAGCTGGGCAATGATCTTTGTCGCCGACAGATACATCAAGGCCGGATCGAACGTCGACGAGCCGGACATGACCTTCAACCAAAACGGAATGCTGACAAGACAGAGCAGGGTACCGACCGCCGTGATCGTCGCCGAAAGCGATACGTTGCAACGCGCCAGGTAACAATAGTTGTTGGAGATTGGTCCGCCCGGACACAGCGCGATCAGCAATATTGCCGTTGCCACGAACGGGCTGACCGCGGCGGCCGCTGCAACCAGGAAACTCAGGGGTGGCAATACAACCAGTTGTCCGAGCGCCCCCAGCAAGACCGGCCTCGGATGTTTCATCAACCGCGCAAAATCACGAACGGCCATTTCGGTGCCTGCTATCAGCATCAGCACGAAAATGCCTGCGGGGATTCCAAAATCGACCACCTGCTTGAGCATTTGCGCGTTGCCAATCTCTAGGCCGTTCAAGCGTTTAGTGAACTTCCTGAACCTCCGCAAGAACGTGAGGAAGTCTTGCTCACGCTGCACTGGCACAGAAAAAAGCGACGCCCGGGCCTTGCGTCGCTTTACTCTTGAACCATGATTTTAACGGCCGCGCGGTTCAACGCTTCTGGTAGGGGTGGAAGATGTGGTCCTTCGCCTTCACGGCCACATGGCAGGCGTGTCCGCAATCCGCGGGGCTCGGATCAGCGGTGAACTTGTCGGATGCAGCATCGTAGTTGAACAGCGCGTATCCCCATCCGCCGCTTTCCGGGAATCTCTTGGCGTCCTTCTCCATGACGAAAGCCTGCGTAAAGACGTCCGGCACGTCGACGGCGAAAGGGGCCTCCGTGCTCTTTTTCGGCTTCCATTGAAGCTTCGCGACCTTGGAGCCATCCGGGAATGGCTGGCCGTTGCCCGGAACGCCGGCCTTGAACGCTTCGATCATGGTCGGATTTCCCACGATCACCTTGAGCACCTCGTCGGTTCGGGCGGAAGAAATGACCGCCCAGTCCTCGTATCCCTTGAAGTCGGAGAACGCGATTCCAGCCGGCGTTTTCAGCGAGTACTTCTCCTGCGCGTAAATTGCCGTGCTGCCAAGCACGCCGAGCACTAGCGTACTGATCACGATCTTCGACGAAGGAATTCTCGTCATAGTTCACTCCTGCACTGATGAAATCAGATGTGGGCCGTCCCGGCAGAACAGCAGACTGGAAGAGGCGGGGCGGTTTGTAAACTTGAACAGTCGTATGTTGTCCGCTCTGGATCAAAACCGGAAGCAAAGACGTACTTTAACGTCCTGAACCTTCGCAAGAACATGAAGAAGCCTCGCGTGCGCTGCGCACGCGCAGCGCAATCAGGTGTCGGTCAGCGCCGGTAGCTTCAACTCCAGGCGGAGCCACAGCGCACGCCACCCCAGCCGTCGCGCGAGCAACGCCGGCAATGCAGGCGACCTCGACTATCGCGCCAGCAACGGTTCCAGGCAGCAAGCGTCAGGTGATTTTCTGCGAAGCCGGCGGACAATGGCGCGGCAGGCACTGCCATCGCCTTCTCAGACGCGATGGAAAAGATCACAACCGCGAACGACAGCGGAAGAATTGATTTCATGCGTGCCCCAGCAAGCTCGCTCTAGACGAGCTTGGCACGAAGGCGAAGAAACTCATCTTCGGAAATCGAGCCGGCCTTCTTCAGCTGATCGAGCTTGGAGATTTCGTCGGCCACGCTGTAGCCCACCACTTGACGCAATTCCTCACGCGCCTGCTGGGTCTGCTGGGCACTGCGCTCGGCCATTCCTCGTCCTTGCGTGATCAGGTAGGCGAGGATGCCCAGATACGAGGTCAGAACCAGCGCTATCACCCAAAGCGCCTTGCCCCAGCCGGAGATGTCGTGACGTCTGAAGAGATCGCTGTAAATCACAACAAGCAGCCAGAACCAGACGACGAACGCGAAAATCGCCAGCGCGTCCATCAAGAAATTCGAAAATGTAAAACCGCCCTCAAAAAACATGGCAAGCCTCCGTGATCATCCAATGACCCGGACAGACTCTTGACGCAATCCGGTTGCCAATCGAATTGGACCAAGGTCCTATCTTGAAGCGAATTTATGAGAATTGATGTCCGCGTAGATCAGCGGACGACCGAACCGACTTTATCGGTGAGCACGACCGGACCGCCGGCCTTGATAACGCCAGGGGTCTGGGCAGCCATGACGTCGGTGCCGAGGTTGAGCTCGCGCGCAGAAATGCCAATCACTGCGATCAGGATCGCGGCGACAAGTCCGACCACCACAATCTTCAGGTGGGTGGTGCGATCTGCGGTGTACAAGGACGAGTTCATGGGCGCACAAGATCACCTCGACCGCCAGGCGAATATTGTATTTGGGAACAATACCCGTATACCAAGGTAGTAAGCGCCACTCGCCGGTAAAATCCTCAATTAAATCAGTTCGGTAGGCCGGCTTTGACGAGCCCGTCACGCAGGTGCTCTGCGTCCGAATGTTGTTGATAGTGCAGGTTGCCCAGGAAGCCTTCAGCGGTAAATGCCGGCTCGCGCTGGAGCACCTCTCGAGCATGGGCTGCCGCGGCCGTGCTGTTGCCCAGTTGCGCCAGTGAAGCGGCGAGGAAGGCGTGGTGCGTGTAATCAGGTGCCGTCAGCTTGCTGAACGACTGAATTGCATCCGCATAGAGCCGCGCCGTGTATTGGGCGCGGCCAAGATGGCTCCAGTAACGCTGGGGATGATAGGGATTCAACCGCATCGCGCGATGAATCCATTCGATTCCTTCGACCGGGCGGCCGAGCCAGGTCAGTAACTCGCCCTGCTGCACAACGACGATGTCGCTGTTCGGGTTGAGGCTGAGCGCGCGCTCCTGATGATAGGTTGCCTTGTCATACTCATCGAAATTGAGCTTGAGCGCACCCAGAATCCGGTGCACGTCGGCCTCGTTCTCATCGAGCGTCAGCACAGTCTGCACTTCATCCAGGATCGCGCGCATGCTGGCGTCACGGTCTTCGCACCAATTGTTCATCCAGGCCTGACCAATAACGCAGGCCCTCCAGGCACGAGCGTGTGCGTAGTTCGGGTCAAGCTCGATGGCCCGGTTGAGCATCCGCATCGCCTCGGCATTGGCCTCGCGGGTCGACCAATGATGCAAGACTTTCCCGGTCAGGACGCATTCGTACGCCGCCATGTTGGCGGTTCGCTTGCGCTGCACGCGATCATGCCGGGCCGCTTCAACGCGACCGAACAGGGTCGCGACAATGGCAGAGGTGATCTCGTCCTGAATTGCGAAAATATCGTCGAGCTTTCGATCGTATCGCTCGGCCCAGATGTGCGTCTCCGTCTCGCCATCAATGAGCTGGATCGTCACCCTGACCCGGTCCGCCACCTTGCGCACGCTGCCTTCCACAACGTAGTCGACGCCAAATTCGCGCGCGACCTGTCGCGCTTTTATCGCCTTGCCCTTGTGCGTGAAAACGGCATTGCGCGAAATGACCAGAAGCTCACGGAAGCGCGACAGCTCCGTAATGATGTCTTCCGTCAGTCCGTCGGCAAAGAATTCCTGTTCCGCATCGCCGCTCATGTTGGCGAAGGGGAGCACCGCGATCGACGGCTTGCGGGCAGTCGCCGGGGGCGTGGCCTGGTTGGTGTCGCTACTGCTGGCAAGGCCGGTCGCGAGGATCTTGAACGCGCGGATTGGCCGATTGATGTTCTTGAATTGCTGTTCGCCGAGATCCTCGTATCCCACGCCGATCCTGTCGCCGACCTGATCGCGTACGGCTGCCGAGATGCATATCCCGCCGGCGTCGGCCATGGCTTCGAGGCGCGCGGCCACGTTGACGCCGTCGCCGAATATGTCGCTCTCCTCGACAATGACATCGCCAAGATTGATGCCGATTCTGTAAAGCAGGCAGCGCGAGGCGGGCATGTCGCCATTGCGGCGGGCCATTTGCTGCTGAAATTCCACGGCACAGCGGACTGCCTCAGTCACGCTTTGGAATTCAACCAGCATTCCATCGCCTGTGGTTTTGACGATGCGGCCCTTGCACTTGGCGATTGCTGGGTCGATCAGCTCCAGCCGGATTGTCTTGAGCCGGGCGAGGGTGCCGGCCTCGTCGGCTTCCATGAGGCGGCTATAGCCGACGACATCCGCTGCCAGAATCGCTGCAAGCCGGCGTTCAACACTCTGGTCTTGCATTTATGGGGGTCCGGCCCTTCACGTTGCAAACCTGAGATAAAGCATCACCGCGCAGAAGACCAAGGGTGCGCGATGTCACACCCGGCGTGACCGCCCGCGCTCACACCCCGAACAGTTTGCTGTAGCGCACCTTGATCTCCTCGCTCTGCGCCAGCATCAGCCTGGGATCGGCCTGCAACAATTTGAAGCTCGACAGGGGCGCGCGGCCGGCTTTCTCCTTGGCCAATGCATGGAACGAGCGGTGGGCGAACACATCGATGAAGATTTGTTGCGCATCCACGCTGAACAGAAAGCTTTGGAATAGCCGCGCGGCGTTCGGATTGGGCGCGCTGCGGAAGATGCCCGACGGCACCGGAATAACCGGCGAACCCTCCGTCGCATGCACGACCTCGACAGGTTGACCGTTTAATTTCGCAACCTCGAGGCTGTAGTCGTTGCCATCAGCCATCACCGCGCGCTCGCCGATGGCAATCTTCTTTGGCGGATCGGCGGCCGACTGGAGTTGCATCACCTTCTGCTGCGCCAGTTTTTCGATGAATGGCCAGCCGAGTTCACGCACCCACAGATACGTATTGGTCAGTATCGCGCCACTGTAACCGGGATGGCCTTTGACAAGCTTTCCCTGCCATTTCGGATTGAGCAGATCGACATAGCTTTTGGGCGCGTCTTCGGGCTTCACCAGATTGGTGTTGTAGCCAATGACCTCGAGCCACGCGCAAAGAGTCGCCTGCATGCCATTCGGGTCGCGCTGGTCGGCCGGAAAATGCTTTGCCATGTCCTCGGTGACGTAAGGCTCGACCCAATCCTTGTCCTTGGCGGTCCAGTCGAGGAAATGCGATGGATCGGTGCTGCACACCACATCAACCGCATAGATGCGGCTGGCCTGTTCCTGAATGATGCGTTGATAGATGCGTTCGGCGCCCGAGCGCTCGACGCGGATAGCGACCCCGGGATATTTGGCTTCGAAGGTGCGTGCCAGCCGTTCCGAGGTGTTCAGCTCGAGCGCCGTGTAGAAAGAAGCCTTGCCTTCCTTCCGCGCCGCTGCGATCAGCGCTGGCGTCACTTCGCTCGGCGGCGGTGCTGCGGCTCTGAGCGGTTGGGCAAAAACGGTCGCCGCACCGACAGCAAGGCCGCTCTTGAGTACGGTGCGTCGCGAGACCTGCGTCTGGTCCATGCCGTCCCTCCCGGTGCTGTTCGCCTCAA
>Ga0207693_10004127_pt1 | contig 12331 bp, 8 predicted proteins | sample LARL81metaG_FD_184347 | JGI IMG/M metagenome (GOLD analysis project Ga0207693, IMG submission 184347) | Corn, switchgrass and miscanthus rhizosphere microbial communities from Kellogg Biological Station, Michigan, USA - LAR L8-1 metaG... | ecosystem: Host-associated > Plants > Roots >...
TTCCGGCGCCTTGTCGATCTGGTCATAGGCCGTGAACGTCGCTCCACCCGTCTCCGCCAAGACCTTCGTGATCGCCGCCGTCAGCGACGTCTTGCCATGATCGACATGGCCAATCGTCCCGATGTTGCAGTGCGGCTTCGTCCGCTCAAATTTGGCCTTCGCCATGGTGTCTCTCCGTATTCCTAGGACCTAACGTGATTACGCGTATTTGGCTTTGACTTCGTCCGCGATCGCCTGCGGTACCTGCTCATAGTGATCGAACTGCATTGAATACTGCGCGCGGCCCTGGGACATCGAGCGTAGCGTGTTGATGTAGCCGAACATGTTGGCGAGCGGCACCATCGCGGTGACGACCTGCGCGTTGCCGCGCGAGTCAGTGCCCTGCACCTGGCCGCGACGTGAATTGAGATCGCCGATCACGCCGCCGAGGAAATCCTCCGGCGTCACGACTTCGACCTTCATGATTGGTTCGAGCAGCTTGACCGCACCCTTCGCGGCGAGCTCGCGGAACGCAGCGCGCGCCGCGATGTCGAAGGTGAGCGCATTGGAGTCGACTTCGTGGTACTTGCCGTCGGTCAAGGTCGCCTTGAAGTCGATGACCGGGAAGCCCGCGAGCAGTCCGGATTCCTTTTGCGCCTTCAGGCCCTTTTCGACCGAGGGGATGAACTCCTTCGGGATCGAACCACCAACGACGTCATTCTCAAACACAAAACCCGACCCGGGCGGCAGCGGTTCGAAATCGATCGACACTTCAGCGAACTGGCCAGAACCGCCGGTTTGCTTCTTGTGCGTGTATTTGATCGAAACCGGTCGGCTCAGCGTCTCGCGGTAGGCCACCTGCGGCGCGCCGACATTGGCTTCGACCTTATAAGTGCGCTTCAGAATGTCGACCTTGATCTCGAGGTGGAGTTCGCCCATGCCCTTCAAGATGGTCTGACCGGATTCCTGATCGGTCGAGACGCGGAACGACGGGTCCTCCTGCGCCAGGCGCACGAGGGCCATGCCCATCTTTTCCTGATCGGCCTTGGTCTTGGGTTCGATCGCGACTTCGATGACGGGATCGGGGAATTCCATTTTTTCCAGAATGATCGGATGGCTCGGATCGCACAGCGTCTCGCCGGTCGTGGAATATTTCAGGCCCGCAAAGGCGACGATGTCGCCGGCGAACGCTTCCTTCACGTCTTCGCGGCTGTTGGCATGCATCAACAGCATGCGACCGACGCGTTCGGTCTTGTCTTTGACCGAGTTGAGAACACCGGTGCCGGAATTCACGGTGCCGGAGTAGACGCGCACGAAGGTGATCGAACCAACGAACGGATCGTCCATGATCTTGAATGCAAGTCCGGCGAACGGCGCCTTGTCGTCGGCCGGACGCTCTTCTTCCTTGTGCGAATGCGGCACGACGCCCATCAAGGGCGGGATATCGAGCGGCGACGGCAGATAGTCGACAACGGCGTCGAGCAGAGGTTGCACGCCCTTGTTCTTGAATGCGGAACCGCACATCACCGGCACGAAGGCGAAGTGGATCGTGCCCTTGCGAATGCAGCGCTTGAGATCAGCCTCAGACGGTTCGTGCCCGTCGAGATAGGCTTCCAGCAACTTGTCGTCCTGTTCGACCGCCATTTCGACCAATGCGGAGCGCAGCTCCTTGGCTTTGTCGAGATATTCAGCGGGAATTTCCACTTCGTCGAATTTGGCGCCGAGTTGTTCGTCGTACCAAATCAGCGCCTTCATCTTCACGACGTCGACGATACCTTTGAATTCCGACTCCGCGCCGATTGGCCAGGTCAGAACCATTGGACGCGTGCCAAGACGATCGACCATCATCGCGATGCAGCGCGGGAAATCGGAACCTGTGCGATCCATCTTGTTGACGAAGCAGATGCGCGGCACCTTGTACTTGTCCGCTTGACGCCAGACCGTTTCCGATTGCGGTTCGACACCGGCGACGGCGTCGAACACGGCGACTGCACCGTCGAGCACGCGCATCGAACGCTCAACCTCGATCGTGAAGTCGACATGACCCGGCGTGTCGATAATGTTGATGCGGTGATCTTTCCAGTAACAGGTCGTCGCCGCCGACGTGATCGTGATGCCGCGCTCCTGCTCCTGCTCCATGAAATCCATGGTTGCGGCGCCGTCATGCACTTCGCCGATCTTATGGCTCTTGCCCGTGTAATAGAGGATACGCTCGGTCGTCGTTGTCTTGCCGGCGTCGATGTGCGCGGCGATGCCGATGTTGCGATAGCGTTCGAGCGGGGTTGTGCGGGGCATCGGTCTTTCTCGCAACTACCAGCGGTAATGGGAGAAGGCGCGGTTGGCATCGGCCATCTTGTGCGTGTCTTCACGCTTCTTGACGGCGGAGCCGCGATTGTTTGCGGCATCCATGAGCTCGCCTGAAAGACGGCCGGTCATGGTAGGTTCATTGCGGCCGCGCGCGGCAGTGATGAGCCAGCGAATGGCGAGCGCGCGGGCGCGATCGGTGCGCACTTCGACGGGCACCTGGTAGGTGGCGCCACCGACGCGGCGCGACTTCACCTCGATCGCCGGGCTGACGTTGCGCAGCGCCTCGTGGAAAATCTGAATCGGATCCTGCTTGGTTTTCTGCTGGATCGTGTCGAACGCACCGTAGATGATGCCTTCGGCGGCCGACTTCTTGCCGTCATACATCAGGCTGTTCATGAACTTGGCGAGCACGAGATCGCCATACTTGGCGTCCGGAACGATTTCGCGTTTGTCAGCGCGGCGGCGGCGGGACATGAGTGCTCTCCTTACTTCGGACGCTTGGCGCCGTAGAGGGACCGGCGTTGTTTGCGGTCCTTGACGCCCTGCGTGTCGAGCACGCCGCGAATAATGTGATAGCGAACGCCCGGAAGGTCCTTCACGCGGCCGCCGCGGATCAGCACGACCGAGTGTTCCTGAAGGTTGTGACCCTCGCCGGGAATATAAGAGAGAGCTTCATAGCCGTTGGTGAGGCGTACCTTTGCGACCTTGCGCAGCGCCGAGTTCGGCTTTTTCGGAGTGACGGTATAGACGCGCGTGCACACGGCGCGCTTCTGCGGACAACCCTGAAGTGCGGGCACCTTGTTGCGCTTCGGCTTTTCGCCGCGCGGCTTGCGGATCAACTGATTGATCGTCGGCATTCACTCTTCCATCTGTTGCACGGCTAACCGCGCGGGATTCACATTGCGCATGCGCCAATCGCATGCGCCGAAACAAATTCCGGCGCCGGCCAACGGGCCTGCCCCGGTAAAATCGCGGAGGACTGAGGGGGTGCCTAAGTCGCGCGGTTCGACGCTCTAAACTGGCTTTCCGACAGCGTTTTGGCGCCTGCGCGCCGACGGCCTGTCACTGAAAGGTGGCGCTATGTATACGCGGCATTCTTGTGGGTCAAGCAGGTTCGGAAAGGATATTGCGCGCGACAAAATCCGCGTGTTTGGCCGCACAGAATTGACGGACGGCGGAGCATTCGCGGATTGGCGACTGTATACGCCGCAAAGGGTCGCAACCCGCCATTCGCGGCCAAGCGCATTTACATGATAAGATTTTTGTCTTATATCTTGACAATTATCCTATCTCGTCCATATTGCTGTCCATGAGCGAAGATATCGAAAGCCGGCGCTCGCGGGTCGCCGCGGCGTTGGAAAAGCAGTTTGACGAGTGCGGCCGACTGGCAGCCTCGTTGTTCGAACAGGCGACGGGCGAGTTGCCGGATTATTACAACCTACCGATCGCGGTGGCGCTGCTTCGCATCAGCAGCCAGCTTGGCACCGCGATCGCGCGCCTTGAAAAAGAGGAGGAAGAGCGCGAACGGAAAAAAGTCGAAAACAGCGGTTCAATTCCGAAATAAAATTTCATGCCCTACAAACGCGGTGCGCCGCGCGGAAATCGAAATCGGCTGAAGCACGGTCGCTATGCGTCGGTGACGCTGAATCTGCGGCGCGCATGTCGACGCGCCGTGTACGAAGCACGTCAGCGCTTAGCCGAAGCGCGCATGGTGGCTGCGCAGCTCAGCGCGCTTCAGGCCATCATCAAACTGCAGGAGGAGCGCGACGAGCAGGTGAAGGACTAGAGTTGCGCCATGATTTCGCGCGCCGCCATCGCCATCAATACGAGCGTCGAAAGCGCGAAGACTGAAAAACGCAGATTCACATTGTTGACTGTGCACTGGATGAGCGTGTGCACGACGCGCAGCACAACGTAGGACCAAGCCAGATAGATGTGTAGCTGGTCGGTATGCCCGGCGAGGTAAATGAAAAAGACCAACGCATAAAAGATCGTGGGCTGTTCCATCAGATGGTTGTAGTTGTCAGCGACCTGGCGAGCGCTGTCAGGCAATCGGTCTAGCGAGCCGGGAAATTTGGCTTCCTGCGGCACGATCGCCGCGCGTTGCATCGCCGGGATGCGAGTCGCGTACATCCAGATCCAGACCAGAAGCGACAGGACGACGAGTACTAGGACAGGCGTCAGAATAGAGTGCATGGCGATTCCCCCGTGATGGGGAACTCTCGCGCAACCGCTCTTAAATGCAATCGCGGGCCTGCTCAGTTCGCTCTGGTCGACGGCAATTTTTGCGAATAAGTCTCATTGACATCTTTGGAGCCGTCGGTAGGCTGCACCTAATTGCGAATGATTATCATTTGAAGGTTTTGTCCCCGAAAATGCGTCTTTTGTCTGTGATCAGACCGCTGGTCTTGGCGGGCGCTGCCGCCGCGTCCGCGTGGTTCCTGCCGGTCCATGCCGAAGACCAGCCATTTCTGACCATGGACTCCACGGACATCGAGCCGGAATTCGGTCGCGAGTTGGAACAGAACTTCAACTGGGCCTCCGGCAAGCCAGGACAATCATTCAATGCAATCTTGGGTGAAACCGAGTTCGAGTATGGCCTCAGCGATCAGATCAAGCTGGCCGCCATCCTCGACTATGATTGGACGCGCACCCGCGATCACAATGTGAGCGGTGCGCCGGCGATTTCGGGAACGGCGGTGGACGGTGTCGGCGGTGAAATCGTCTATCAGGCGATGAACGTCTATTTCGATCCCATCGGGCTTGGATTTCTCGTCTCTCCCGGCGTCGGCCGCAACAGCCGCAATGTCGAGGCGAAAGTCCTGCTGCAGAAGAATTTCCTGAACGACCGATTGCGGGCTGTCGTCAACGTCGGTGGCGACTTCGGGACCGAGCGCGACGCCGGCGCCTGGAGCGATGTCAGCGCTCTGACCTTCGATGCCGGCATCGCCTACAACATCACGTGGGAGTGGTCGGCGGCACTCGAATTCAACGCCGAGCACAGCTTTGAAGGTCTCCTTCTGAACGGCCGCGGCATTCCCGCAACGAGCACCTATTTCGCCGGACCGACTATTCAGTATGTCGCTCATCCCTGGACGGCGTCGCTTGGCGTGCAGGCGCAATTGCCATGGGCGAGCGACGCGACCCACACGCCTGGCGCGCTGGATCATGGGTATTCTGCTGACGCGGAACGTTTTCGCGTCATGCTGCGCATCACGCGGGACACGCTCTGAAGACTTAGTCACCTTCGAAAGAAAAAAAGGGCCGCTGTTTCCAGCGGCCCTTTTCACACTCCGTTGACCCCTATTATTCGGCCGCGACCGGTCCTTCGATCTGGGCCACGGGCACGTTCTTTGCCTGCTCTTCCTGGATCGCCCTGTCGCGTTCGGACGCGATGTGGCGCAGACGAGCGATCGCGCCGCCCGTACCTGCCGGGATGAGACGTCCAACGATGACGTTCTCCTTGAGGCCTTCGAGCGTGTCGACCTTGCCGTTGACGGCCGCATCGGTGAGGACGCGCGTCGTTTCCTGGAAGGACGCGGCGGAGAAGACCGAGCGTGTCTGCAGCGACGCCTTGGTGATGCCCAGCAGAACGGGACGTCCTTCGGCGATCTTGCCGCCGACGTCGATCGCTTTCTGATTGGCCTCGTCGAGTTCGAGCTGATCGACCTGCTCGCCGGCCAGCAAGGTGGTTTCGCCGCCTTCGGTGATCTCCAACTTCTGCATCATCTGGCGGCAGATCACTTCGATATGCTTGTCGTTGATCTTCACGCCCTGCAGGCGATAGACGTCCTGGATTTCCTTCACGAGATAGGTCGCCAGTTCCTCCATGCCCTTGATGCGCAGGATGTCATGCGGCGAGGGGTTTCCTTCGACGATATAGTCGCCCTTCTCCACATAATCGCCCTCGCGCACGCTGATGTGCTTGCCCTTGGGTATGAGATATTCCGTCGGTTCGATCTTGTCCGACTTTGGCTTGACGATGACGCGGCGCTTGTTTTTGTAGTCCTTGCCGAACTCGACGAAGCCATCGGTCTCGGCGAGCACCGCCGCTTCCTTCGGTTTGCGAGCCTCGAACAGCTCGGCAACACGCGGCAAACCGCCGGTGATGTCGCGCGTCTTCGCACCTTCGGTCGGAATACGCGCGATAACGTCGCCGGCCTTGACTTCAGCACCATCCTCAATTGAGAGAATCGCATCGACAGATAGCGCGTAACGTGCCTCGCCACCGCCCGGCAGCTGGATCGTCTTGCCCTTTTTGTCGACCACAACCATCGTCGGACGCAGTTCCGGCGCCTTCGAGCCGGAGCCGACCCGGCTGTCGATCACGACCTTGTTCGACACGCCGGTCTTTTCGTCCGACACATCGCGCATCGAAACACCCGAGATCAGATCCTCGTATTTCACGACGCCTTCGACGTCGGTGAGCACGGGAAGCGTGTTCGGATTCCACTCTGCGAGGCGATCGCCGCGCTTGACGCTCGAGCCTTCGTCGACCTTCAGCCGCGCGCCATAGACAATGCGATAGGAGGCGCGTTCCTGGCCCTTCGGGTCCATGATCACCGCCTGCATGTTGCGGCCCATCGCGATCAACTCACCGTCGGAATTCTTGACGATGTTGCGGTTCACGATTTTGATCCTGCCGTCATAGCTGGCTTCGATCTTGGATTGGCCTGCCACCTGTGCCGCGCCACCAATATGGAAGGTACGCATGGTGAGCTGCGTTCCCGGCTCGCCAATCGACTGTGCAGCGATGACGCCGACCGCTTCGCCAATATTGACCGGCGTTCCACGCGCCAAGTCGCGTCCGTAGCACTTGCCGCAGACGCCATCCTTGAGTTCGCAGGTCAAGACCGAGCGCACGCGCACTTTTTGAATGTGCGCAGCCTCGATCCTGTCGGCGACGTCTTCGCTTACTTCCTTGCCGCGACGAAGGACGACTTCGCCAGTGTCGGGATGCTTGACGTCCTCGGCCGTGGTGCGGCCCAGAATGCGTTCAGCGAGCGAGGAAACGACTGTGCCGCCATCGATTTCGGCCTGGACATAAACGCCCTTCTTGGTGCCGCAATCTTCGGTGGTAATTATGCAATCGTTGGCGACATCGACGAGGCGGCGTGTGAGATAACCGGAATTCGCCGTCTTGAGCGCGGTATCGGCCAGGCCCTTTCGCGCGCCGTGTGTCGAGTTGAAGTACTCAAGGACCGTGAGCCCTTCCTTGAAGTTGGAAAGGATCGGCGTCTCGATGATTGAGCCGTCCGGACGCGCCATCAGGCCGCGCATACCGGCCAATTGCTTCATCTGCTGCGGTGAACCGCGCGCACCCGAATGGCTCATCATGTAGATGGAGTTCATCTCCTCCATGCGGCCGGTCTTTGGATCGATCCGCGATTCGGAAATTTCCTTCATCATTTCTGCCGCCACGAGGTCGGTGCACTTCGACCACGTGTCAACGACGAGATTGTACTTCTCCTTGTCAGTCGTCAGGCCGTCGAGATACTGCTGCTCATACTCGCGCACGCGATGGCGTGTCTCATCGATCAGCTTAGTCTTGGTATCTGGAACGACCATGTCGTCCTTGCCGAACGAGATGCCGGCTTTGCAGGCTTCACGGAAGCCAAGTCCCATGACGGCGTCGGCAAAGAGAACGGTCTCCTTCTGGCCGCAGTGGCGGTAGACCTCATCGATGATGTGGCTGACTTCTTGCTTGCGCAACAACTTGTTCACCAACGAGAACGGGATCTTGGGATGGCGCGGCAAGATATCCGCGATCATCATGCGGCCCGGCGTCGATTCCACGCGCAGCGTGATGGGCTTGCCTTCTGCGTCGACAGTTTTGTAGCGGCACTTGATTTTGGCGTGCAGCGAGAGCGAACCGGCGAACAGAGCATGCTCGATCTCGCCGATGTCGTTGAACACCATGCCTTCGCCCGGTTCGTTGGGACGTTCCTGGCTCAAGTAATAGAGGCCAAGAACAATGTCCTGCGTCGGTACGATGATCGGTTTGCCGTTGGCGGGCGAGAGAATGTTGTTGGTCGACATCATCAAAACGCGCGCTTCTAGCTGCGCCTCGAGCGACAGCGGAACGTGCACGGCCATCTGGTCGCCGTCGAAGTCAGCATTGAACGCGGTGCACACCAGCGGATGGAGCTGGATGGCCTTGCCTTCAATCAGCACCGGCTCGAACGCCTGGATGCCAAGCCGATGCAATGTCGGTGCGCGGTTGAGCAACACCGGATGCTCGCGGATCACCTCTTCCAGGATGTCCCAGACTTCCGGCTTCTCTTTCTCGACCAGCTTCTTGGACTGCTTGACCGTCTGACTGAAGCCCTTCGCTTCCAGCCGCGCATAGATGAACGGCTTGAACAGCTCGAGCGCCATTTTCTTGGGCAAGCCGCATTGATGCAGCTTGAGCTCCGGGCCGACCACGATGACCGAGCGGCCAGAATAGTCGACGCGCTTGCCGAGCAGGTTCTGCCGGAAGCGGCCCTGCTTGCCCTTCAGCATGTCGGCGATGGACTTCAGCGGACGCTTGTTCGCGCCCGTAATGACGCGGCCGCGCCTGCCATTATCGAATAGCGCATCGACGGATTCCTGCAGCATGCGCTTTTCGTTGCGCACGATGATGTCGGGCGCCTTGAGCTCGATCAGACGCTTCAGGCGGTTATTGCGGTTGATGACGCGGCGATAGAGATCGTTCAGATCCGACGTTGCAAAGCGGCCGCCATCCAGCGGCACAAGCGGGCGCAGATCCGGTGGAATAACAGGCACTACGGTGAGGATCATCCATTCCGGACGATTGCCGGAATCGATGAACGCTTCGACCACCTTCAGCCGCTTGACGAGCTTCTTCTGTTTTTCGCCACCATTGCTGCCGGCAATGTCGACCCGCAGCTGATCGCGCAGCTTTTCGAGGTCGATGGCCATGAGCAGCTTACGGATCGCTTCCGCGCCGATCTCGGCGGTGAAGCTGTCATTGCCGTATTCGTCCTGTGCTTTGTAGAACTCGTCTTCAGAGAGCAGTTGACGCTCTTTAAGTGGCGTCAGACCCGGCTCGATGACAATATAGTTCTCGAAATAGAGGACGCGCTCGAGATCCTTCAGTGTCATGTCGAGCATCAGGCCGATGCGCGAAGGAAGCGACTTCAGGAACCAGATGTGCGCGACTGGTGACGCCAATTCGATGTGCGCCATGCGATCGCGGCGCACTTTCTGAACCGTGACTTCGACGCCGCACTTTTCGCAGACGATACCCTTGTACTTCATTCGCTTGTACTTGCCGCACAAGCACTCATAGTCCTTCACCGGCCCGAAAATGCGGGCGCAGAACAACCCGTCGCGTTCCGGCTTGAAGGTACGATAGTTGATCGTCTCGGGCTTCTTCACCTCGCCATGCGACCAGCGCAGGATTTGTTCGGGACTGGCGAGAGAAATCCGGATGCGGTCGAAGGCGGGGATTTCCTTGCCGACCTGGAAGACGTTCATCAGCTCCTGGTTGGCACGCGCCGTGTCGCGGCGATGCGATCTTGCTTCAGTTTCAAACTCAGCCATTGAGCAGCTCCACATTCAGGGATAGCGAACGCATTTCCTTGACGAGGACGTTGAACGATTCCGGGATACCGGCCTCGAACGTGTCTTCGCCTCTGACGATCGCTTCGTACACTTTGGTTCTTCCCGCCACGTCGTCCGACTTCACAGTCAAGATTTCCTGCAGCGTATAGGCGGCGCCGTACGCCTCGAGCGCCCAGACTTCCATCTCGCCGAAGCGCTGGCCGCCGAACTGGGCCTTACCACCCAGAGGCTGCTGCGTGACGAGCGAGTAGGGACCGATCGAACGCGCGTGGATCTTGTCGTCCACCAGATGGTTCAGCTTCAGCATGTAGATGTAGCCGACCGTGACGGCGCGCTTGAACGCTTCGCCGGTGCGTCCGTCGAACAGCGTGACCTGACCGGATGAGGTCAGACCCGCCTGCTCCAGCATATCGACGATGTCCTTTTCCTTCGCGCCGTCGAACACCGGTGTGGCGATTGGAAGACCGCCACGGAGGTTCTCGCTGAGTTCGGCGAGGCCGGCTTCGTCGAGCTGGGCCAAGCGTTCGTCGTTGGCGTAGGCGCTCCGCAACGCACGCCGCAGCGGCTCGTACTTGCCGTCGCGACGAACTTTGTCGAGTGCATCACCAATCTGGCGACCGAGCCCGGCACACGCCCAGCCCAGATGCGTTTCCAGAATCTGTCCGACATTCATGCGCGACGGCACGCCGAGGGGATTTAGCACGACGTCGACCGCCGTGCCGTCATCCAGATGTGGCATGTCTTCGATCGGAACGATGCGGCTGATCACGCCCTTGTTGCCGTGGCGTCCGGCCATCTTGTCGCCGGGCTGCAGCTTGCGCTTCACCGCGACGAACACCTTGACCATCTTCATGACGCCGGGAGCAAGCTCATCGCCGCGACGAAGCTTTTCCACCTTGTCGGCGAAGCGTTTGTCGAGGCGCGACTTGGAGTCGTCGTACTGCTTGCGCAGACCCTCGATCTCGCTCATCGCCTTTTCGTTGCGCAACGCAATCTGCCACCACTGATGCTTGGTAATCGCATCGAGCACGCCTTGCGTGATCTTGGTGTCCGCGGCCATGCCCTTCGGGCCGTGTGCGGCGGTCTTGTTGAGCAAGATCTCCGACAGACGCGAAAAGATGTTGCGCTCCAAGATGGCGAGTTCGTCATCGCGGTCCTCGGCCAGGCGCTCTTCTTCCGCCTTCTCGATCGCCATGGCGCGTTGGTCCTTGTCGACGCCGTGACGGTTGAAGACCCGCACTTCGACGACCGTTCCGGTGACGCCAGGCGGAACGCGCAGAGAGGTGTCGCGCACATCGGCCGCCTTTTCGCCGAAGATGGCGCGCAGCAGCTTCTCTTCCGGCGTCATCGGCGTTTCGCCTTTCGGCGTCACCTTGCCCACCAGAATATCGCCCGCGACAACCTCGGCACCGATATAGGTAATGCCGGCCTCGTCGAGGTTCTTCAGGTTCTCCTCGCCGACATTGGGAATATCGCGCGTGATTTCCTCAGGCCCGAGCTTGGTATCGCGCGCCATCGTTTCGAATTCCTCGATGTGGATCGAGGTGAAGACGTCGTCGCGCACGATGCGCTCGGAGATGAGGATGGAGTCCTCGAAGTTGTAGCCGTTCCACGGCATGAACGCGACGAGCGCATTCTTGCCGAGCGCCAGTTCGCCTAGCTGCGTCGACGGACCGTCAGCGATAATGTCGCCCTTGAGCACCGCGTCGCCGACCTTCACCAGCGGACGCTGGTTGATGCAGGTGGAGGCATTTGAACGCTGAAACTTGCGCAGGCGATAGATGTCGATACCCGGCTTGGTCGGATCGGTTTCTTCGGTTGCACGGATGACGATACGCGTCGCGTCGACCTGGTCGACCACGCCGGTGCGGCGTGCACTGATCGCCGAACCGGAGTCCCGCGCCACGACTTCTTCCATGCCGGTTCCGACGAGCGGAGCCTCGGGACGAAGCAGCGGCACGGCCTGACGTTGCATATTCGAACCCATGAGCGCGCGGTTGGCGTCGTCGTTCTCGAGGAATGGCACCAGCGCAGCGGCCACTGAAACAAGCTGCTTCGGCGACACGTCAATAAACTCGACCTGATCCGGCGTCGTCATCATGAAGTTGCCGTGTTTGCGGCAGGAAACGAGCTCATCGATGATGCGATTGCGACCGTCGATCGTCGCGTTGGCTTGAGCGATCGTGTACTTCGCCTCCTCCATTGCCGAGAGATAGACGACCTCGTCCGTCAGGTGCTTGTTGATCACTTTGCGATACGGACTTTCGATAAAGCCGTACTTGTTGACGCGCGCATAGGTCGCAAGACTGTTGATCAGTCCGATGTTCGGGCCTTCCGGCGTCTCGATCGGGCAGATTCGTCCATAGTGCGTCGGGTGCACGTCGCGCACCTCGAAGCCCGCACGTTCGCGTGTCAAACCGCCCGGCCCAAGCGCTGACATGCGCCGTTTGTGCGTCAACTCCGACAGTGGGTTCTG
>Ga0207693_10004129_pt1 | contig 12327 bp, 9 predicted proteins | sample LARL81metaG_FD_184347 | JGI IMG/M metagenome (GOLD analysis project Ga0207693, IMG submission 184347) | Corn, switchgrass and miscanthus rhizosphere microbial communities from Kellogg Biological Station, Michigan, USA - LAR L8-1 metaG... | ecosystem: Host-associated > Plants > Roots >...
TCAGGGATTCGGTCTCGCCGCGTGCCGCTCCGAGCCGCTCGACCGCGGAGTGGCGGTCGCCGGCGCGAGCTTCTTCTTGCAACGCAATCTCAAGCACAACGTCCCCCATACCCTGTTGCATTGCCTCGGCTAACACCCTTGTCGCCGAGTCGTTTCGCTAGCGAAGATAACGATCACGCAGATGGCGCTCGAAACTCGCTGTCCCGAGCGGTCGCCCCGTGGCGGTTTCGACCAGCTCCGCCGTCGACAACAACGATGCCTTGGAATGCACCCGCTCTCCTGTCCAGCCGAGCAGCGGTGCAAATTCGCCCTCGGCAATCGCCTCCATCAAATCCGGAAGGTCGCGCCGCGCTGCCTCAAACAGCTGGGCTGCAATCAGCGCGCCGAGCGTGTAAGTCGGGAAATACCCCCAGTTTCCGTCGTACCAATGAATATCCTGGAGACAGCCCTCGCAGTCGTTCTCCGGAACGACCCCGAGCATTTCGCGCATCGCTGCTGCCCAGGCCGCGGGAAGATCGGACGGCTTGAGGTCTCCCGCAATCATCGCGCGTTCAAGGCGGTAGCGAAGGATCACATGGGCCGGATAGGTCACCTCGTCGGCATCGACCCGGATAAACCCGCGGCGAACTCTGATTTGTCGCCGGTGCAGTGCGTCGACTTCCCACTCCGGCCCGTCACCGGCAAAAGCCTCGCGGATGATCGGTGCGGCATAGGTCAAAAAAGCACGGCTTCGGCAGACCTGCATTTCGAGCAGCAGTGATTGGCTCTCGTGCATCGCCATGCCTCGGGCACGACCGACCGGCTGCAGACGCCATTCGACCGGGAGCCCGCGCTGATAGAGGGCGTGGCCTGTCTCGTGCAGCACACCCATCAGAGCGCGCGCGAAATCGCTCTCGTTGTAGCGCGTCGTGATGCGCACGTCGTCAGGGGTGCCGCCGCAAAACGGATGGGCGCTGACGTCCAGCCGGCCGTGCGCGAAGTCGAAGCCGATATGCTCCATCAGCCGCATCGCTAGGCGGCGTTGCTTTTCGACGGGGAACGGGCCGGAGGTGATCGGCGGGGCCAGGGCCGCTTGCCGGTCCAGCGCGCCCTCGATCACGTCAGGCAAAAATCCGGCTATTTCATCAAAGAGGCGGTCGATAACAGCGACCGAAGCGCCTGGCTCGTATTGGTCGAGCAGCGCCTCGTATGGGCTCGTCCCGAGCCGCTCACATTTGATGGCGCCGATTTCGCGTTCGATACGGAGGATCCGCTCGAGGCCGGGAAGCACGGCGGCAAAATCGCTTTGTAAACGAGCTCTGCGCCACACGGCTTCGCATTCCGAGCAGGCGTGTGATTCGGCCTCGACTAGCGCGCCAGGCACGGCTGCGGCGTGGAGCCACCGTCGCCGCATCTCGCGCAAATTGGCGCGTTGCCACTCTCCCAGATCGCCATCCGACGCCTCGGCACCAGCCAGCAGTTCCTCGACTTCCGGTGCCACCAGATCCTGATGCGCGATCAGGCGTAAGGTCGCGAGCTGCTCGGCGCGGGCTACCGCTCCGCCCTCGGGCATCATCGATGCGGTATCCCAGTGGAGAACCGAGATCGCTTGCTCGATCGCCCCGATTCGTCGAAACCGCTCTTCCAGCTGACGATAGGCGGTCATCCCACCCCCGCGTTGCGGCGATGGAACAGGACATAGATGACGATTAACGCAATCGCCAGCGAAAACCATGTTATCGCATATTGCAGATGGTTGTTCGGGAGCGTCAGGCGGGTCACGCCGCCCTTCGGCCAGCCGCCTGGGTTCGGTGTCGCGTCCGCATCGATGTAGAACGGCGCAACCCGGTCGAGGTTGTCAGCGGCGGCCATCGCCGGAAGGTCGACCCAGAACCAATAGTTCAGATCAGGACGGTTGTCGGGCAGAAACCAGTTCGGCCTTGCGGTCGGCGGTAACCGAAGCAATCCCTGCACGTGAACAGTGCCCGGGATTTGGGCGGCGGAGCGCCTTGCCGAATCCTTCAGCTCGGCCGGGATATACCCCCGATTGACAAAAACGACGCGACCCCCCGGCTCCAGCAATGGGGTCAGGACCTGATATCCTTGGCCTCCCGCGTCCGAGGTCGCGCCGAGAAAGATTTCCTTGTCGTATAAATAAGACCCTTCATTGCTGACGTGGCGGTATTCCATGCCGCGTGCTTCGGCGAGAGTTTTCGGCACAGGAGCCGGGGCGGCTGCGACCGCAGCGTCCCTTCGCGCAATCAGGTCCTGCTTCCAGAACAAGCGCTCTATCTGCCACGCGCCGAGCGCCAGGCAGATCAGCAGTGCCGGTAGGGAGAATACGGTTGGCCAAAACGTCGGCCGAAAATTCGTCATCCCGAAAATTCGTCATCAATGACCGCGCAAGCGCGAGCAGAGCTTCAAGGCTGAGGAGGCGCGACCAGCAGACGATGACGATATTGCAGCGCGATCAATCCCGCCTTCAGAGGCCGCAACATGGCAATCGCACCGCCGATGATCAACGGGGTCCACAAAACGAGATGTATCCAGATCGGCGGCGAGAATTTTATCTCGACCAAAGCCGCGAGCCCGACGACGATCAAGCCAAGGAACAAAATGACGAAAACGGCTGGGCCGTCTCCGGCATCTTGTGCGGAGAGATCAAGGCCGCAGACCTCGCAAGCGCCGCGTACATTCAACAGCCCAGCGTATAATCCACCCCTGCCGCAGCGTGGGCACCGGCAACCGAGCGCGGCGCGGATAGGGGATACCGCCGGAAAGTCATTCATCCCGCCACGCCGGCGCCGCCGCTGCCCTCACCCCACCAATAAACGCAAACGAACAGGAAAAGCCAGACCACGTCGACGAAATGCCAGTACCACGCTGCCGCTTCGAACCCAAAGTGATGATCGGGTTTGAAGTGCCCGGCCCATGCTCGACAGAGGCAAACGATCAGGAACGTCGTGCCGATGATGACATGGAAGCCGTGAAACCCGGTCGCTATAAAAAAAGTCGAGGGGTAGATGCCGTCGGTGAAGTGGAACGGAGCGTGGCTGTACTCCCACGCCTGAACCGAGGTGAAGCAGATGCCGAGAAAAACAGTCAGTGCCAGTCCGCGCAGCAGCCCGCTACGGTCCCCTTCGATCAAAGAATGATGCGCCCAGGTCACTGTGGTTCCGGACAACAAAAGGATCAGCGTGTTCAGAAACGGGAACTCGAAAGGATCGAAGGGGTGGATGGTCTTGGGCGGCCAAACGCCGCCGACCGGGAACAGGCTCGATGCGAAAAATGCCCAGAAAAACGCGGCAAAGAACATCACCTCGGAGGCGATGAACAACGCCATGCCGTAACGCATCCCGAGCTGTACTACAGGGGTGTGATAGCCCTGGAAGGTCGCCTCGCGAATCACGTCGCGCCACCATACGGCCATCACCGCCAGCACCGCCAGGACGCCGATGATCAGCAACGTCCAGCCGTAACCATGCATGTACAGAACGCCGCCTGTGGTGATCAGACCGGCGGCAACCGCGCCGATTAGCGGCCAGATGCTTGGGGCGACGAGATGATAGGGGTGCTTCGGCGGTGCGTGCGCTTCGCTCATCGATTGGGGCTCTGATCGGTCAATTTACGGAATCTGGCCGTGATCGAGGTGCCGCGGATGCGGTCGAAGGCTCGGTCTCGGGCGCCCGAAACATCGTGTAGGACAAGGTGATCGAGCGGACCTCACTGGTGCTCGGATCGGTCGAGATGTCGGGATCGACAAAGAAAACGACCCCCATATCGACGCTTTGACCGGGCGAGAGGGTCTGACTATTGAAGCAGAAGCACTGCAGCTTGTCGAAATAGATCCCGGCCTTGGTCGGGGTGACGTTATAGACCGCCTGAGCGGTGACCGGCTCGGCAGTACGGTTGACGGCGCGAAAAAAGACCTGGTTCTGCGCGCCGGGATGAACCGCGATCACGCTTTTCAAGGGACGAAATTCCCAATCGAGACCTGGGGCGACCTGGGCATCGAAGCGGACTGTCATTAGCCCGGCCGCGATTCGCGACGGCGCGGTCTCTGCGCGCTGGGTGGTGCCCCCAAAGCCGGTCGCGGCGCAGAACAGCCGGTAGAGCGGCACAGACGCAAAGGACAACCCAACCATGCCGGCGACCACGGAAATCAGCAGCACCACTGTCGTGCCGTTGCGGCGGCGGTGCGATCGGCTTGCCGCAGCCACCGCTATCCCCCCATCCGGACAATTGTGATGGCGTAAAACAGCGCGACGAGAGCGACGAGGACGGCTACCAGCGCACGGTTGCGGGTGCGAATGGTCTTTTCCCGATCGTGCTCCGCGGCACTCAAAGCCAACCCCCGCTCGCGTGGTCGACCAGCAACAGGCTGAAGATCAGAAACAAATAGAGCAGCGAAAAGGCGAACATCCTGCGGGCGCTGCGATCGGTCGGGTCACGGCAGACAAGAATGGCCGAGCCCGTGAAAATGCCGCTCAACAACAAAGCGCCGGCGCCGTAAAGTGCTCCCGCCATCCCGAGGAGCCACGGCGCCAAGGCGACCGGCCACAGAACGACGGTATAGAGCAGCATCTGCCGCTTGGTTTCGCGAGCTCCGGCGACGACCGGCAGCATCGGCACGCCCGCGGCGGCATAATCGCCGGTGCGGTACAGCGACAGCGCCCAGAAATGCGGCGGCGTCCAAAAAAAGATCACTGCAAACAGTGCGATCGCCCCCCAGCCTATATCACCGGTAACCGCCGCCCAGCCGATCATCGGCGGAAAGGCGCCCGCGGCGCCGCCGATCACGATATTCTGCGGGGTCCGGCGCTTGAGCCAGATTGTGTAGACAAAGACGTAAAAGGCGATCGTCATGGCCAGGAGCTCGGCTGCGACGGTGTTGACGGCCAACCCCATCATCAGCACTGCTCCGGCACCGAGTACGATGCCAAAGCCGAGCGCCTCGCCGGGCATCATGCGGCCCGCGGGCAACGGCCGGCTCGCGGTTCGGCGCATCACCGCGTCGATATCGCGGTCGTACCACATATTGATCGCGCCGGCCGCTCCCGCCCCGATGGCAATGCACAGCACCGCGACCACCGCGAGCAACGGATGGAGGTGCCCTGGCGCCAGCACGAGCCCAACCACCGCGGTGAAGACGACGAGCGACATGACCCTGGGTTTGAGAATCTCAACATAATCCGCAACCCGCGCGGCGGGCGCCGCGCCGAGACGAACCGGAACGGTCGGCGGGGTCTGCGACAAGTCGCTCACCGAAACCCGCGCTCCTGCTAGACGACGACCGGCAGTTCTTCGTAGCTGTGGAACGGCGGCGGCGACGACACCTTCCATTCGAGGGTGGTCGCACCCTCTCCCCAGTAATTGGCGCCGACCCGCCTTCCAGCTATCAGCGTGTGCAGCACGATGAAGACAAAGAATAAGGTCGAGGCAAACGAGATGTACGACCCGATCGAAGCGATGAAGTTCCAAGGAGCGAATGCATCAGGGTAGTCGGCAATCCGCCGCGGCATGCCGGCGAGCCCAAGGAAATGCATCGGGAAGAAGGTCAGGTTCACACCAATGAAGCTGGTCCAAAAGTGGATTTTGCCCCAGGTCTCGTTGTATTGGCGGCCGGACATCTTGCCGATCCAGTAATAGAAACCGGCAAAGATCGAGAAAATGGCGCCGAGCGACAGCACATAGTGGAAGTGTGCGACGACGTAATAGGTGTTATGCAGCGCGAAATCGACGCCGGCATTGGCGAGCACGACACCGGTCACCCCCCCGACGGTAAACAGGAAGATGAAACCCATCGCCCACAGCATCGGGGTCTTGAATTCGATCGAGCCGCCCCACATCGTCGCGATCCAGGAGAAGATTTTGACGCCGGTCGGCACCGCGATGACCATCGTCGCCGCGGTGAAATAGGCGCGCGTATCGACCGAAATGCCGGTCGTGAACATGTGATGCGCCCAGACGACAAAGCCGATCACGCCGATCGCGACCATCGCGTAGGCCATGCCGAGATAGCCGAAGACGGGCTTTTTCGAGAAGGTCGAAACGACCTGCGAGATCATGCCGAAACCCGGTAGGATCAGGATGTAGACTTCCGGATGGCCGAAGAACCAGAACAGGTTCAAGAAAAGGAGCGGGTCGCCGCCGCCCGCCGGGTCGAAAAAGGTCGTGCCGAAATTGCGGTCGGTCAGCAGCATCGTGATCGCTCCGGCCAGCACCGGCAGCGACAACAGCAGCAGAAAGGCGGTGACCAGGATCGACCACACGAACAGCGGCATCTTGTGCAACGTCATGCCGGGGGCGCGCATGTTGAGGATCGTCGTGATGAAGTTGATCGCGCCCATGATCGACGACGCGCCAGCAAGGTGCAGCGAGAAGATCACCATATCGACCGACGGTCCGGGGTGGCCGACCGGCCCCGAAAGCGGCGGGTAGATCGTCCAACCAACCCCGGCGCCTTGGCCGACCATCGTCGATCCGACCAGCAACGCGAATGCCGGCACCAAAAGCCAGAAGCTGACGTTGTTCATCCGCGGGAACGCCATGTCCGGCGAGCCGATCATCAGCGGCACCATCCAGTTGCCAAAGCCGCCGATCATCGCCGGCATGATCACGAAAAAAACCATGATCAGGCCGTGCGCCGTGACGATGACGTTGTAGAGCTGGTGGTCCGAAATGAACTCGTTGGCCGGATGCATCAATTGCATCCGCATGAGCACCGACAGGACGCCGCCGATCACCCCGGCAATGATTGCGAAGAGCAGATAGAGGGTTCCGATGTCCTTGTGGTTGGTCGAGCAGAACCAGCGAACGAAGAAGCCCGGCCCATGGCCGTGGCCATAAACGTCATGGCCGTGCAGGTCGGCGACATCGACACCGCGCTCGTAAGCCATTTCTCGCTCCCTCGATCTCAGTTTCCGGCCGGCGTCGCGCGGGCCGCGTCGGTCGCCGCCGGGGCGGAGGCGACGCGCGTCGCCTCATCGCCCCCGTCATGGTGGGCGAACTTCTTTTTGGCATCACCCAACCAACGTTCGAAATCGCCTTTCGATACCGCCTGTATCTTGATCGGCATGAAAGCGTGATTGATGCCGCAGATCTGATTGCACTGACCGTAATAGACACCGGGCTGTTCGACCTTCATCCAGCTCTCGTTGAGACGGCCGACGACCGCGTATTCCTGGACACCGAAAGACGGCACGAACCAGCTGTGGATCACATCGGTACCGGTTACATAAACCCGGATCACCGTGTCGACCGGGACGACCAGGGCATTGTCGACATCCAGCAGCCGTTTCTGACCGGGTTTCAAATCGGCCTCGGGAATGAGATTGCTGTCAAAGGAGAGGCCAGCTTGGTCAGGGTATTCGTAAGTCCAGTACCATTGATGCCCGGTGACTTTGATTGTCATGTCTGGGTTCGGCACCCGGTCCATGTAATACATCAGTTTGAAAGATGGTATCGCGATGATTACCAGGATCAGAACCGGCACCACCGTCCACAACATCTCGATGATGGTGTTGTGCGAGGTCCGCGTCGGCACCGGGTGGCGTTCATGACGAAAGCGAACGATTACGTAGAGCAGCAAGCCCAAAACAAATAGAGTGATCAGGAAAATGATAACCAAGAGTTCGTCGTGAAACGCCGTCAGCCGGTCCTTTACCGGCGTGGCCGGCGGCTGCATGCCGATTTCCCACGGCCACGGCCCCTCTGCCCGGGCGATCGCAGCGAAGGCGATACTGCCGATCAGCACCAGCGCGAGCATAAAAAGCGCTCTGGCCGCCACGTTTCTCGTGAACAATCTCGTCATCTGACCTTGAGCCTACAGCCTCTCACCCATCGCGAGCACCTGGAACAGAGTTTCCTAGAGGCTCCTGAGCGGGGAAGACCCGTCCACGTCCGCTCAACCGAAATCTCATTGCAGGGCTTGTTCGAGCCCGGAAACCACGCGAAGCTATACCACAGCTCGCTACGACAACAACCGGCACAAGCCGGGCCGCGTCCGTTTGCGTCAAGCCGCCGCACGCGCCGATAATCAATCCAAGTCTAGGGTCGCGGAACATCCGGCTTCCTCTAGGGGTCGGCTGCGCCCATATTGAGGCGCACCGTTCATGGAGTTTGCAGATGACCGATCTCGCCGTCACCGACGCGCTGTTTTTCGAACGGACGGGTATGGACCCGACCCGCATCGAGGCGCTCGTCGACCAGTCCCTGGCAGGAATGGATGACGGCGAGCTGTACCTCGAATACAGCCAGTCCGAGAGCCTCGCTCTCGATGACGGCCGGATTAAGAGCGCAAGTTTCGATACGACGCAGGGGTTCGGGCTGCGGGCGGTCGCTGACGAGGCGGCCGGGTACGCGCATGCCTCGGAACTCTCGGAGGCAGCGATCCGCCGTGCGGCCGCAACCGTGCGGGCGGTGGCGAGCGGACATTCCGGGGTTTTCGCTGCGCCCCCTCCCGGAACCAACCGCAGCCTCTATACCGAGCAGAACCCTCTCGGTCTCGTTGATCTGGGAGCAAAGACGCGGCTCCTCGCCGAAATCGACGCCTATGCTCGCAGCCGCGACCCGCGAGTAAAACAAGTCATGGCGTCGCTGAGCGGCGTCTGGCAAGCGGTGCAGATAATTCGCCCCAACGGCCGCCGGGTCGCGGATATCCGCCCGCTGGTGCGGCTGAGTGTCGCGATCGTCGTCGGTGACGGCGACCGCATGGAGACCGGCTCCTCCGGCGCGGGTGGCCGCGTCGGGTACGATCTCTATCTCGATCCGCAGCAGTGGAAGGCGCAGGTCGACGAAGCCTTGCGTCAGGCGCTGGTCAACCTCGGCTCGGTCCCGGCACCCGCGGGCGAGATGACCGTGGTCCTGGGGCCGGGCTGGCCGGGAGTCATGCTGCACGAGGCGGTCGGACACGGGCTCGAGGGCGATTTCAACCGAAAGAAGACCTCGGCTTTCTCCGGCATGATCGGGCAACGCGTCGCGAGCAAGGGCGTGACGGTGGTTGACGACGGGACAATGCCTGACCGGCGGGGCTCGCTGACTGTCGACGATGAGGGTACCCCGACGAATTACACAGTCCTGATCGAGGACGGGATTCTCAAAGGCTATATGCAGGACCGCATGAATGCGCGGCTGCTCGGCGCCGCCCCGACCGGGAACGGCCGACGCGAGAGCTTTGCGCATGCTCCGATGCCGCGGATGACCAATACCTACATGCTGGCCGGAGCACAGGACCCGCGGGATATCATCGCCTCGGTCAAGCGCGGGGTCTATGCGGTCAATTTCGGCGGCGGGCAGGTCGACATCACCTCGGGCAAGTTCGTGTTTTCCGCCTCCGAGGCGTATCTGATCGAGGACGGCAAAGTAGGGCCTGCGGTCAAAGGCGCGACGCTGATCGGCAACGGGCCGGATGCGCTGACAAAGGTGACGATGATTGGCAACGATCTTCGCCTCGACGACGGTATCGGCACCTGCGGCAAGGACGGTCAAAGCGTGCCGGTCGGTGTCGGCCAGCCGACATTGCGGATGGATGGCCTGACGGTCGGCGGCACGAGCGCGTGAAGCGTACCGCAGCCGCGCTCCTCCGAACAGCCTTCCTCTCAGCAGCAATATTAACCACCTGTCCCATTGGCATAGCTCGGGCTTGTGCTGATTTCTCGGCCGCACCGTCGAGTCGATGGTCGCTGACCACAGATCGTGGGGTTTCGTGGCTGGTGACGCCGTGCGCCGATCGATTTTTCAGCCTCGGGGTCAATGTCCTCGACGGCGGTTATGCCGAGCGCGAGAAGAACGGCAAGGTCTGGTACAGCTGGAAAGCGTTCGTCCCGACTTTGGCGGATTGGACATCAGAGACGCGGCGACGCCTTTTCGCTTGGGGGTTCAACAGTGCGGGCGGTTGGGCCTTGCCGCCGGACACACTCCAGCTTCCCACCATAGTCAATCTCGAACTTGGTCGTCTCGCACGGTTTCATTGGTTCGATCCCTTCGACCCGGCAACCGAACAGCGGATGAATGCGCTGGCCCGCGAGCTTGTAGGGCCGTATCGGGGCTCACCCTACCGGATCGGCTATTTCTCGGATAACGAAGTCGGTTGGTGGGCAGGAGCATTGTTCGTTTTCTATTCGGCGAAGCCAGCCGACTCATTCACCAAACAGCGCTGGGTCGAACTGCTGCGCCGGCATTATGGGGGTGACTGGTCCCGCTTCACCGCCGATTTTCTGCCTCCCGCCGATGCCGATTCCTGGGAGACGCTCCTAGCCACTACGCAAAGGACGCGGATGAGACCGGGCGGCGCCGGGATTCATGCGGTTCGCGAATGGACGGGCATAGTAGCGGAACGCTACTATGCCCTCGCCGAACGAGCGATCCGGTCCGCCGACCCGGACGCCCTGTACTTTGGCGACCGGCTGCCGATCTATTATGACCCGGCAGCGGTGCGGGCGATGGCATCGCATGTCGACGCAATCGCCACGAACTACAACGTCGACAGCGGAGATGGCTGGATCTCGGACTATTTTTTCGACGGTCTGAGGAAACTGACGGGCGGCAAGCCGATCCTGATTTCGGAGTGGTTCTTTGCGGCGCGTGAGAACCGCACCGGGAACCGCAACAACGGCCATCTGATGACGGTCGCGACGCAGAGCGAACGCGCAGTCGGCGCGGCCGCAGCGACGCTCAATTTTGCGGCGATACCGGAAGTCATCGGATCCCATTGGTTCCAGTACTACGACCACCCGAGGGGCGGACGCGGCGATGGCGAAGATTATGATTTCGGGCTCGTCGATATCGACAACCAGCCGTACCAGCAGCTGACCTCGGACCTCGCGATCGCCAACCGGCGTGCTGCCGGCGTTCACGACAACGCGGCGATCTCCGCAGCGTCTCCAGCGCCGGGAGGGATTTTTTCTCTGCCTCATGCGGCCATTTCCGTCGACGACCGTTCCCTCGCCGATTGGCCCAAGCCGTCCAGCCTTCTGCCTCGGCTCACACCATCCCCGGGTTCGATCGAATTCGGCGAAGCCTACCTCTCGTGGAACGAGCAAGGGCTTGCCCTTGCGACGATCGGACAGGATTACTTCGACATCGATCTTTTCGCTTATGAGGGCGGTTTTCCGCTGGTCGACGCCTACCGTGTCGAGCTGGGCGTCGATATCGGCGCCGGGCCGCGGCGGTTCACGCTGTTCTTTATTCCGCCGCGGACGAAGCTACACGACTACCCGGAAATGGCGGCACAATTGTGCGCCGGAGCGGCGCAACGGACGATCGGTCTGGACTGCACCCGGGTTAGCGACGCTAAAGCCGTATATTTTGGCGCTGACCAGCCCCGGATCACGGCGGAGGTGATGATCCCCTGGTCGGCGGTCGGGGTCTCGACGCCCGCTCCCGGCACGCGCCTGCGCGTCGAAGTCGCCGTCACCTCATGGCATCGCGAGCGCTGGATGTCTCTGTCCGGCCTCCCGCCCGCTACAGCGATGAACTACCCCGAGCGCTGGCGGAGAATGCGGCTCGGCAACGGCTCGCAAATGATCGAGAGTTCGCCTGCGCCGCCGATTTTCCCGCCGGGTTGAGAGGGATTTCGGCACGCTGACCGCTAATACGCGTAATCGGTAAAGACTGGGTCGATCCGTCCACCCCAACGGGTTTGGAAGTCTTCGAGCAATTCCTCGGCGGGGGTGCGGCCGGAGCCGGCTATCGCGAAAAGCGGGTCGACAAAATGCGTCTCGTCCTCGCCCGCGGTGTTGCGACGCGCTCGGCGATGGAGCCCTTCCCGTGAGATCTCCAGGACTTCGAGCGCGATGTCGCGCAAGGTGCGGGAGCGCAGCGGTGTGGCGAGCCCCTGCCGGGGTACGTCGTTGCGCATCGCTTCGCGCTCCTCCGCCGTCCAATCCTTAACGAGATCGTAGGCTGCATCCAGCGACATCGAATCATAGAAGATGCCGACCCAAAACGCCGGCAAAGCGCAGAGTCGGCGCCACGGACCGCCGTCGGCGCCGCGCATTTCGAGAAACGTCTTTAACCGCACTTCGGGGAAAGCGGTTGTCACGTGGTCGGCCCAATCGCCGATACGCGGGACGTCGTTGGTGAGCGCCGGCAGCTTGCCGGCCATGAAATCTCGAAAAGATTGCCCGCTCGCGTCGATGTATCTTCCGTCGCGGTACACGAAATACATCGGCACATCGAGCATGTAATCGACATAGCGTTCGAACCCGAAACCTGGGTCGAAGACAAAGGGCAAGGTGCCGCAGCGGTCCGGGTCGGTATCGGTCCAAATGTAGCTGCGGTAGCTGAGATACCCGGTCGGACGGCCTTCGACAAAGGGCGAGTTGGCAAACAGCGCGACGGCGATCG
>Ga0207693_10004130_pt1 | contig 12327 bp, 13 predicted proteins | sample LARL81metaG_FD_184347 | JGI IMG/M metagenome (GOLD analysis project Ga0207693, IMG submission 184347) | Corn, switchgrass and miscanthus rhizosphere microbial communities from Kellogg Biological Station, Michigan, USA - LAR L8-1 metaG... | ecosystem: Host-associated > Plants > Roots >...
CGGACTGAAGTTGTGTTTTGCTTCTGCTCGACATCTCCGGCCGGACGTCGTGAATTCACCAAAGATGCCGTGACGATGTAACGTTCCGGAGCACTGCCAATAAAATAGAACGGGTAGCACGTCACCAGACTCAATGTCGGCGCCCCCGTGGGTCGTAACACAGACACATCGCTGGGACTTACGATCACGATTTCATCCACCCGATATTTGTCGATTCGATCGAGAGTTTCTAATTCAACGGTGTCGCCGCGGTGAACGTCTTTCAGCACGCGGAAGAATCCGTCTCTATGCCCAGCAATGCCAATTTTTCCGCCGTCTCCCGGAGGATTCGTACCCTCGATGAGGCCAACGCCGCGGTTCAACGTCAGATCGTCGGTACCAGGAAGCACCACCACTTCCAAACGAACCTTCGGGATTCGCAGAATTGCTAACGGAGGGTCGAAATGAGAGGCGAGACTTTGTTCATACTCCGCAATTCTTACGTTTGACCAAAGGCTGGAGTCTAAGGCCAATTTCTTGTCCCAAAGCGATGGCGTGGTTTTCGCGACAGAATGTTCCTTAGCCTGCCTGAAATCGTTCAACGCTGATCGCGAGAGAACTTCCCGGTGAATATGCGCACTCACAAAAATCGTGATGAGCAACACGCCCACGGTCAGTAATGCGATTTCGATCCAGCGGAGATACTTGCTGCTCATATCAACGGTACCTTGTGCCTCACGGATCGACAAATTGCTTCGACCGATCCGAATATTGCCGGACGGCAGCGCAACACTTTTATCTTGTGTGCTCGCAGGAAGTGTAGGTATGCGGGGTACTGTTCGTAACTGGTAGTTCTAACAGCAAAAGTATCTGCGGCTTATAGCAGTCTTTGGGTCGGTTTGTCCCAGGGTTTTGATAGGCGGAACTACGTTCGCAGCAACGGTGGAAAGTCACAGGCTTGGTGCGATGACCCTGTCAGGTTTGCGAGTGGTGTGGCAGATTGCCCCAGAGTAAATGAAATGTGCAGACAGACGGGAGCATTTCTTGATTCAAGACTATTATCCGGAGAACACTGGCGGAAGTTCTCATGTTCGCGACTGTCAGTTGTGGGCTGAGATCGACTACCTGGATTCGCTTACTGATTATCGCGAGTATCTACCAGGGCAAAGCACGTCGCCTGATATGTCTGGCCGCTCCGAGTTGGTGATGCTGGAGACCCAGAATCACGGCTCGATCAAAACTACGACGAGATTGCCGATAGTCGTCATGGGAATCATCACGATGCTGATCATTGTGGTGCTCTGTGGGTGCTTCTTGCGCCTACTTCTCGACGTATTCTAGAGCGGCTTTCCCGGTAGATTCCACTTGAAGGTTTTTCAAAAAGTGGCGGCCTGAGCCCCCAGAGGTGGATGGGAGGTGGGCACATTTCAAGTTTCAGGCCGTCATAGGAAAGACCGGCTGGCGAGATGTTACCGATAGCTCTCCCAGTCATTCGAATCGGGTTTCAAGGTAAGAGGCTGTGCGAGCTGAAAGCTCAAAGCGGATTCGGCGGGAAGTTGAATGTCCCGATTGCCGGTCGCAGCTCCGATGGTGCCGCCAGCTGCACCCACGAGTGCTCCGATAGCTGCGCCCTTACCGCCGCCGGCGATACCGCCAATGGCCGCACCAACGCCGGTACCACCCCCGATCGCTACCGCTGTTCGTTTACCTTTCCCAGTCGAGGCCTGGTCGAAGCTTCCAGTTTGGATGTTGTACTGGTGTCCCTTGACGGTGACCGAATCGAGTTGCAAGGAAAGAGTGGCTCCTCCTTTAAACCGGCCAGCTTTCTTCGCATCAGTAACAGCGCCGGTAATGTTGGAGCCTGCGGGAATCGCGATTTTTCCTTCGATCGTAATTGGAGTCGTGACTGAGCCAGTGAAAGCCGTTCCCACCTGGCTGATTTTGGATCCCACAGCCTGTCCCAGTCGGATCGTCAAGACTGTTCCAGCTGGAACGACCACAGGCTTCGGCGGGGGCGGGGGTGGTGGTAGTGGTTCTCGTTCGGCCGCCTGTACGAGTGGGCCGGCGACGGGGACAGGACTAGACTGCTGACTTTCATCGATTGAAACTTGATTGTCGACTTCCGTGACGCCCGGCTCTTCTTTGGCAATCGTCTCCAGTTCGTGCCGAACAGCCTGCGTTTTAGCCTTTCCCTTCAAGGTAACGACGCCTTGTTTACTTTCGACGGTCACTTGCGCTTCTTGTGCTTGTGGATCAACCGCTGCCTTTTTCTCGATATCCTGAGTGATGGTTTCATCGCTGGGCTTGCGCGAGCAGGAAATCGCAACGCCGATCAATAGCACCAGACACAAAATCGTGAGCTTATGCATAAGAGACGTCTTTCCGACGGCGACCCCCACACGCAGCCGTACGCCTCACAACGTAGCTAGAAAGAGATCGCCAAGGAACTGGTTTTTTTGTCAGGTATCACCACCGAATTGATAGATAAGGGATGCGATCTAACTGGAAACAGTTCAGGCACGAGAGCTAAGAAATTCATCCGGCCAAGGCTTGGGGCTCAGGACTCGGGAGAGGAACACGAGCGCGGATTGTGGTTCCAGATCCTGGCTTGGACCGGATGGAGAACTCGCCGTTAACCATTTCCAGTCTTTCCCGCATGCTGATCAAACCAAGGCCTCTGCCCGTGAGGGCTTCTGGGGGATCAAATCCCGCTCCCCTATCTAGCACGGTTAATTCAATCGAGTCGGCAGTACCGCGGAGATCAACCGTGAAGCATTTCACACCGCTATGTTTCACCGCGTTCTGGAGAGATTCCTGCAAAACTCGAAACAGCGATAAAGAGATTTCCGGCGGCACTACTGTCGGAACACCTTCATGCCTGAAGATTACCTCGACGTTCGATTGTTGTGACAATTCTTTGCAGAAACTGCTTGCGGCCCTTGCCAAACCCAGGTATTCGAGCTTCGATGAGTGGAAACGGTGCGACAGATTCTGAATGTCCCTCGTGAGTTCAGTCATCCGCTGCTGAACCCGGTGTATTGTTCCACGTGCTTCCACTTTCGGGAGATTGTCCTTAATTAATCGATCCAGCTCCACCGAGAGAAATGCAAGGCGCTGATTGATGTCGTCGTGAAGCTCTCTGCCAATCCATGTGCGTTCCTCTTCATGGGCTTCAATCAATCTGCGGCCAATGGTGGCCATTGCCTCTTCCGCTCGCTTTCGTTCTGTAATGTCGATACAGGAACCAATATAGCCGGCAAAGGACCCGTCATGATTGAATCGCGGGACACCGAAATCCAGAATCCATCGGTACTGTCGATCGTGTCTCAGGAGACGATATTGAACTTCGACAGTTGCCCTGTGCGCGAACCCATCTTTGCACGCCTCAAGAAAAGCCTCCAAGTCGTCTGAGTGAATTCTTTCGAGCCACCCGTTGCCCAATTCTGCGTCTAGCTCACGGCCGGTGAACTCCAACCAGCGCTTGTTGACGTAGGTGCACTGATTATCCGTTCCGACCATCCAGATCATGACCGGAGCCGTATTTGCGACCAGCCGGAAACGTTCTTCACTCTCCCGAAGTTCAGTTTCAGCTTTTTTGCGAGCGCTGATGTCTCGAATCGCCGATTGCGTGCCCGTTATCTTACCCTCCTGATCAACAATGGGCACGACATCCACCTCCAGCCACAATCGCTTGCCGTCGGCTCTGATACCCTCATGTTCGAAATGCGTTGAAACCGATTCGCCGCGCATGCGGCGAGTATGGCGATTGCGGATTTCAGCCAGGTATTCCGGTGCGACGAAATCCTCGGGCCGGAGAGAGAACAACTGTTCCCGCCGGAAACCGAACAGTTGCAAGAAACGGTCATTTGCAAAGACGGCGTGGCCCTCTACATTTTCGACCAACAGTCCGTCGCCGATATGTTCGACGACCCTGCGGAATCGCTCTTCGCTTTCTCGCAGCGCCTCTTCCGTGCACACTCGATCGGTTATGTCTACTGCGATCCCGAGCATGCGGACTGCATCACCTTTTCTCGAGTATTGGAATTCGCCGCCAGCGCTCACCCAGCGGACATTACCGTCCTCGCGGACGATGCGAAACTCGCATGTATAAGGGGAGTGACTTTTCTCCGCCTGCGCAACTGCCTCTGAAACGCGCCGGACATCCTCTGGATGAACACGCCGGTAAAAATCCCCTCTCTGACTCGTAAACGTGTCGTCGGAGATTCCAAACATTGTTTTAAGGTCGCCGAACCAGCGGTCCTCGCCAGTTTTGACGTCCAGATCCCAAGCCACCGAGTTCCCGGCTAACAGCGCCTTGCGCAAGGTGTCATGGGAAAGGCGCGCCTCAACAAGAGCCTTATGGCTATGAAGAAACTCGCTGGTCAGGACTACCAGTCCTGAAAGGAAGAGCGCCAGGAAAATGGGTAAGAGGTGTTGACGATGAGCACCGCCTAGAAACAGTTCCCATATTCCACCGAGTGAAAGAACACAGAGGGTGGTGGCCGGGACTAACCAGCGCAGGTTTTGATGTTTGAACCTGGAAGAAGAGGGCGTTCGGTGAATCATGGCCATCACCGTTGACCATTTTCGACGTCAGACAGTAAGGCAATCACGCGGTGAAAGAAGCGGGTCTCGTGCCCAGAAGTTCTGATTCCGGAGACCCTCGATCTTGCCGACACCTGATCGTTCTTACGTGCGGCGATTGTACACCTGTTTCTTCTATAAGTAAGAGGCATAGTATTGCGCCGAGTTTTGTAACATTTGAATAATGAGTCTGAACCTGTAAGAACAGACAGCGTCTCTTCAATCGCCGTGACGCACTTCGGAGTGTCCAAGCGGAAGAAAAGAGACGCTACGAGAGATCCAACCTGGGATCAGCGGTGTTTACCGCGCGTGGCCGTCCAGCCCGGTACTTACAAATCTACCTCCGTGCAGAACGGCTTCGATCGCGGCCGGCAAATCTTTATAGCAGAGGGATTTAGAAACGAACCCACTAGCCCCTAAATTGAAAGCTTCGTGGACGATTTCCGGCGAGGATTCCTGGGTCAGGAAGATGATTCTTGCGTTCGGTGCGAACTTGCGAATGCGGCGTGCCGCTTCAATCCCATTCAGCCCCGGCAAACCAATGTCGAGGAGAATCAAGTCCGGCTGCAATGTTGTGGCTCGCTCGACAGCCTGAAGCCCATCTTGCACCTCGCCAACGATCTGAGTATTCGGCCACTCGCGAAGCATGGAAGTTATGTGGTCGAGGAAGGCTTTGTGGTCCTCGACGACGAGTGTCCGAAGTTGGGAAATTGCGGCTTGCTTTGCCACGAGACTTTTGCGGTTTGAGGATTGAGCGACTGTCTGCGCCAAGGGTAAGCGCGTCCTTCCTGCCAGACTAAAACGTTTACATGCAGTGAACAAAGGAAATTTAGACCTCAGCCGAGACAAGGGCAACTGCCAAAGAGTGCCATACGAACGGCCCTTTCGGGTCAGTCGGACTGGTGCTGTGCGGGTCGGGATGGGCTGGGCATCAGATCAAGGCAGTTTACGTGAGCAGTGGCACCGGAGTGGTGCTATGCGGTTAGCGGCGATCCCCCCGATCTATGCGATTGCCGCTTCGAGTGGCTTACTTTCCCCTAGACGTTGGCGAGTTTGAACCTCCTTCTGAGAAGGAGAGATGATGTGAAGCAACCAGAGTGCGACGGCGATTTTCACGAACAGTTCGATCGGAGTTGCCCACTTCATAGTCTTCTCCCGATTGGAACTCCCGCTCGGTCATTTGCATCAGTCATCGGAGTGTCCAGCAATCAGTACTTTTGAGGGATCCAACGATAGGGCCATTCTGGTTCCTTATAGCCGTGAGGGCCCTTCCGCTTCGGCAACGTGATCTTTTCTTGTGGAATCTTTTTCCAGGGGACAGCGCTCAGCAGATGAGAAATGCAGTTCAGTCGAGCTCGTTCCTTGTCGTCTGTCTGGACTACGTTCCAGGGCGATTGCGGCGTATCTGTGGCGGCGAACATGGCATCACGGGCGCGCGAATAGTCGTACCACCGACGATGGGACTCGAGGTCCATGGGACTCAGCTTCCAGCGCCGCATAGGATCTTCAATGCGCCTCTGGAATCTCTTGTGCTGCTCTTTCTCACTGACTTCAAACCAATACTTGATGAGATGGATGCCATTGTTCCGGAGGAGCGCTTCGAAGTTCGGACAGAGACGCAGGAATAGGTCGTAGTCTTTGTCACCGCAGAAGCCCATGACGTGCTCGACGAGAGCGCGGTTATACCAACTGCGGTCGAAGAGCACTACCTCGCCCGCTGCGGGCATTTCCTTCATGTAGCGCTGTGCATAGAGTTGCGACTTCTCTCGTTCAGTCGGGGCAGGTAAAGCCACATGGCGAAAAACGCGCGGACTGACGCGTTCCATAATGCGATGAATCACGCCGCCTTTTCCGGCCGCATCACGGCCCTCGAAGACGATCACAACCTTAGCTCCCGTCGCCCTCACCCATTCCTGCATTTCTACCAATTTAGTTTGAAGCTTTCGCAACTCCCGTTCGTATTGTTTACCTTTTAGTGTTGGCCGTTCGTTAGAGCTTTGATTCTTCTGCTGAGCTTGCCTTGGCATTATGGTCTCCTGGGCGAGATCAAGTTTCTCATTGAGTTCTCCCGTACGGTGATTCTGCGGTTCTGGGTGATAGCGAGGGAACTGAGACTTCTGTCAGTACACTTTGGCGTGTACGCCTCACAAAAGAGAACATGCGGGCCGATGAGTCATCGCTGTAACTAGTGACAGTTCCTGCCCCAAAGCAAAGCTCCTAGCATCACCCATGATTTCTTAATGAGTGTCATGCATCGCAGTTCGTGGATGCACCGAGCGGGAATGTGGCCGCACGAGTGGTCGACACACAGGACGGGAGGTTCACGATGAAAAGAGTTTTGTTTCTTACGATGGTAGGCATTGTCTTTGCTTCCGCGAGTGCAGCTTTCGCGCAGGATGTCCGATTCAACTTCGACAAAGAAACCGATTTCTCGCGCTTTAAGACGTACAAGTGGGTGGCATTGAAGGACGCCAAAGATCCCGGGGATCTCCTCGACAAGCAGATCAAGAGTACCTTTGACGCTCAACTTGCCACAAAAGGACTAACGAAGGTCGAGGACGATTCCGCCAACCTATACATCGGCTACCAGGCGGCGATTGGGCAGGAGAAACAGTTCACCTCCTACAACTCCGACTGGGGATATGGCCCAGGCTGGTATCGAGGAGGATGGTACGGCTCCCCAGGAGGTGGGATGACGACTGGGTCCACTTCGACTATTTATGTCGGGCAACTCGTGCTCGATATGTACGATTCGGCAAATAAGGACCTGGTGTGGCGCGGCATCGGAAGCAAAACCATTGATACTAATGCGAAACCTGACAAACAACAAAAGAACCTGACCAAGACGGTTACGAAGATGCTGAAGAACTATCCGCCAGTTGTGAAGAAGTAGCGAAGCCTGGCAGCACAGAACCAGCCTAACGAAAAGGAGAGAAATGCGTGCTCCAAAGCTCGTGCAGCTGATGAAAACAAAGTCAGCCGAGGTATCGGAAAAATTGGTTCAAAAAATCCGGGCCTCAGAAAACTGTGCAGACCTGTTCCTACGCGTTCCAGAAAGCGAACACAAGCAGTATGCCCTTGAGGTTTTCGAGGATCTAACTCAATGGCTCGGCGATGAGAAGGATTCGATTCTCGAACAGCGTTACGTGGATCTTGGAGCTCGGCGGGCGGGGCAGGGCGTTCCGATCTGCCAAGTTTCGTGGGCCATGGCGATCGCACGAGACTGCCTCTGGGATTACACACAACACGAATGCTTACTCGAAGAACCTGTCGAGTTCTGGGGCGGGTTAACGCTGCTTCGGTCTTTGAACAGCTTTTTCGATCGTACATTGTATTTTGTGCTTGTCGGGTACGAAAAAGCGGAAAAGGACAAATCAGCGGCTATGTCGTTTCTTGCGGAGAGACGATCGGCGTGAGCCGAATAACAACTGTTAAACGGGGGGAGACATTGGCTCGACGTCCCAATCGATGTCCGCGCGTTAAGGCGCGGACTTTATCGGTCCTTTCGGTTCTTCTGATTTGTTGGAGCACCGCCAGCGGTGCTCTGGCTGCAGAACGAGCGATGTCGATCGGAGCGGTCGCTTCGACGAATGCGGTAGAAGCTGGGAATTCGTCCGAGCCTGCGCCCGAAGGCGCCCATCACGGCCTCTCAGCCAAGGCCGTTGAGATTGCACGCCCATTTGGTTTTCCGCTCACCAATTCCATGCTCGTTGGTTGGATTGTGGCTCTGGGGCTAATTGCTCTCGCGCAGGCTGCTACCCGAGATATGAAGCAAGTACCAGCTGGATTGCAAAACTTTGTGGAGTGGTTAGTTGAAGGCTTACACAACTTCATGGTTGGAATCGTAGGTCCGCACTTAGCCGATAAGACGTTTTGGTTCTTTGCAACGATTTTTATTTTCATTCTTTCGGCGAATTGGGTGGGGCTGATCCCAGGAGTCGGTTCGGTCGGATGGGGAACGCATACTGATCACGGTTTTGTAATCGCGCAGCCGCTCTTCCGGGGTGCCAACGCGGATGTGAACATGACCTTCGCTATGGCTCTCGTGTTCTTCGCATGCTGGATCGTTTGGGCTCTGCAAGAAATCGGCCCGGTTGGGTTTTTTAAAGAACTGTTTGCGCCAAAGGGGGAGAGCGAAGGTCTTCTCAAGGTCTTAATGATAGTGGTGTTCTTCGCTGCGGGATGCCTCGAGGTTATTTCTATTCTATTTCGGCCGATCTCTCTAGGATTCCGTTTGTACGGAAACATCTTCGCCGGCGAGAACTTATTGGAAGCGATGGCGAAGCTCGTGCCAGGATTTGGCTGGCTGGTCCCGATTCCTTTTTATTTTCTTGAACTCTTAATGGGACTTGTTCAAGCACTCGTCTTCATGCTGTTGACTGCCGTGTTCACGATGCTGATGTGTCAGCACGAAACAGAAGCACCTGCCACGGCACATGGTTAGAAATTAATAGCCGGTGGTTCGACCGTGTTCAATCGCGGGAACTGACGGAGAAGAAGAGGACGGTCACATGAACGGAAGTATTCACGTTGGTTTAGCAGCATTAGGTGCAGCAATCGGTGTAGGACTGATCGGCATGGCGGCGTCGCAAGCAGTTGGACGCAATCCTGTTGCTTCAACGAAGATTCTGGTCCAGTCCATTCTGGCCATTGCCTTCGCAGAGGCGATCGTGTTCTACGCGCTGTTCCTGGTCAAGTAGAGGCATTGTCGTTGACTCGGTGTGGGACGAGAGTGCAGAACGCATACAGTCGAGAATGAGCCATGAATGCTTTGATCTTGCTCGCAGAAGCTGATCCTGGAAGTCAGGTTCAGCAGATTGCCACTACGTTTGGTGTGGATTGGCCTCACCTTGTCGCGCAAATCATCAGCTTCAGCATTGTGTGCTTTCTGCTTCACCGCTTTGCTTACAAGCCTGTCCTAAAGACGTTGGACCAAAGACGGAAGCAGATTGCTCAAGATGTCGTCGACAGAGAAAAGATCAAGGTCGAACTGGAACAGGCAGAAGCAGAACGTCGACGGATTATGGTCCAGGCGGACGCGAAGGCATCCAGGGTGATCGAAGAAGCGCACGCCGCAGCCGCTCGTTTGCTCGAGCAGGAGATGCAGAAGGCCGTTTCGGTTGCGGAGCAGACCATCGCTAAGGCGAAGGAAGCGGCTTTGCTGGAGCACGACCGTATGCTCGCCGAGTTAAGGCGTGAGATCGGAAGCTTGGTCATTGAGGCCACGGCGGCGGCTACACGCAAGATGCTTACTGCCGATGATCAGCGGCGATTGGCTGAGGAGACTGTAAAGAGTCTGGCTCGAGCTGCTTAGTTATTGGACCAGAGGAGAATTGTGCCGGCAACTGTTTCCCAATTGAAGCGCACAGGGAAGATGCTGTTCCGCTTATGTGTGGTGAATGAAACCCTGGATGAAGGGCGCGCGCGAGTCGTTGTGCAACAGGTCTTGCAATCCAGGCGCCGCGGTTATTTCACCGTGCTCAACGAATTCCACCGGCTGATCAAGCTTCAGCAAGCCAGGCAGACCGCCAAAATCGACAGTGCTGTTCCGTTGCAGATTGATCTTCAAACACGAATCCGCGAGACCGTAGAGCGAGTCTACGGCCAGGCGATGAATACGGAATTCGCGGAGGCTCCGGAGTTGATTGGGGGAATTCGAATTCAGGTGAGCAACGATGTTTATGACGGCAGTGTGAAAGCGAGATTGGCGGCGCTCGCCGCGAGATTTGGTATTCGCAGCGCGTAGGAACCGACCCGCCCTTTTACGTACTGAAGATCGCGACTTTCGAATGGAGTGATAGATATGCCCGGGCTACTAGAGGAACTTGAGTCTCAAATTGCAGGCATTAAAGCGACGACTACCAAACAGAACGTAGGGGTGATCCGTGAAGTTGGCGACGGAGTGGCTCGTGTGGAAGGCCTCAGTGACGCGATGCTCAACGAGATGCTTGATTTAGGCCATGGCATCACCGGACTCGCGCTGAACCTCGAAGAGACCGAAGTCGGAGTCATTGTGCTCGGCGACTACACGCAGCTCGAAGAAGGGGGCGAAGTACGAACCACTGGAAAACTTCTGCAAGTACCGGTGGGGATGGGTTTGCTCGGACGAGTGGTGAACACACTTGGAGAGCCGGTGGATGGAAAAGGACCCGTAAAGAGTGACGTTGCGTATCCCGTAGAACGAATGGCGCCCGGGATTATTCGACGACGTTCCGTCAGTCAGCCAGTACAAACTGGAATTATGGCGATCGATGCGATGATTCCGATCGGGCGAGGCCAAAGGGAACTCATCATCGGCGACAGATCCACCGGCAAGACCACGATCTGCGTTGATACGGTCATTAGTCAGGCTCGTCTCAACCGAGCGGCTCAGGCCAGCGGCGACAAGGAGTACCGCCCGCTCTATTGCATCTACGTTGCGATCGGCCAGAAACAGTCAAATATCGCCCGAATCATCGCGGTGCTTGAGCGGGAAGGCGCAATGCCGTACACGATCGTCGTTGCCTCCCCCGCTTCGGATTCTGCGACCAACCAATATCTGGCCCCATTCGCTGGAGCGGCGATCGGCGAGTGGTTTATGGATCACGGGATGGATGCGTTGATCATTTACGACGATTTGTCGAAGCACGCTGTGGCATACCGCCAAGTCTCTCTTGTTTTGAAAAGGCCATCAGGTCGCGAAGCGTATCCGGGAGATGTTTTCTATCTGCATAGCAGACTCCTCGAAAGAGCGGCTCGAGTTGGAGAGAAGTATGGCAATGGGTCGCTAACGGCGTTGCCAATTATCGAAACGCAGGCCGGAGATGTTTCCGCATACATTCCGACAAACGTCATTTCCATCACGGATGGGCAAATCTATCTGGAAACGGACTTGTTCTATCAAGGCATGCGTCCGGCGATTTCAGTGGGGCTATCGGTTTCGAGAGTGGGATCAGCCGCACAACTGAAAGCCATGAAACAAGTGGCGGGGCAACTCAAGGGTGACCTCGCCCAGTTCCGGGAACTGGCGGCATTTGCGCAGTTTGGCTCCGAGTTGGACGCCAAGACCCAGGCGCAGATCGACCGCGGCAAACGGATCATGGAAGTTTTCAAGCAGCCTCAGTACAGTCCGATTCCCGTCGAGACGCAGATTGCGGTTCTCTGGGCGGTGCAGAACGGATACTTCGATGATGTGCCGGTGAACCGGGCGAAGGAGTTTCAGCTCAAGTTGGCCGAGTTCCTTAGCACTCGCAAAACGGACCTCCTACAGAAGATTGCTGCGGAAAAGACACTGAGTGCAGCCTTATCGGAAGAGATGAAAGCAGCAGGGGACCAGTTCAAAGAGACTTGGAGTTGATTTTGGCGTTTCGGTAAAGGCGGGCAGGAGCATGGCTCGCTGAATAGGAAAACATAGTGAACAGCCCTCGCGATTTGCGGCGTCGAATTCGATCCGTCAGCAGCACCGCGCAGATCACCAAAGCAATGCAAATGGTCGCGGCGTCGAAGATGCGCCGCGCTCAACAGCATGCGCTCGCAGGTCGACCCTTTGTGCAAATGATTTACCGGATTCAACTCGAGGCGACCAGCCGCATGGGCGAGTTGAAGCATCCACTGTTGGAAGTGCGGGCAGTTAAGAGACGCGGTGTGATCCTGATTGCTGCTGATAAGGGGCTCTGCGGAGCGCTCAATACGAATCTATTCCGTCTCGCGTCCGAATTCGATCCGCAGACAACTATATTCATCGCAGCAGGAAAGAAGGCCGCGCAGTTCATTGCACGCACTCAT
>Ga0207693_10004131_pt1 | contig 12324 bp, 11 predicted proteins | sample LARL81metaG_FD_184347 | JGI IMG/M metagenome (GOLD analysis project Ga0207693, IMG submission 184347) | Corn, switchgrass and miscanthus rhizosphere microbial communities from Kellogg Biological Station, Michigan, USA - LAR L8-1 metaG... | ecosystem: Host-associated > Plants > Roots >...
GCCGGAATCGAAAAGGCGCAGGCGGATTATTGGGCCGCCGAGGTTGCGCGCTCTCAAGAGAGGCTGGAGAGAACGGCCATCCGTTCGCCAATCGACGGAGTTATCGCGACTCCGCAGCTGGAGAATTTGGTTGGCCGTAAAGTCAAGGATGGTGAAAGCTTCGTAGACATTGTGGACAACTCTCAAGCCGTGGTGGATGTTGCCGTCGACGCAGGAGATGTTGCCCTGCTGCGTGTCGGGGAGAAAACCAGTCTGAAGCTGGATGGCTTTCCGGAGCGAACATTCCGCGGGCAGGTGGCGGTAGTGAGTCCGCTAGGCATTCTGCAGAATTCTGAGCCGACATTTTTTGCGCGAGTGAGCGTGGCAAACCCAGATCATCTATTACGCTCGGGGATGCAGGGCAGGGGGAAGATTTCGACGGGTTGGCGTTCGGCTGGCGTAGTCATGTTCCGCCGCACGGGAATGTGGATTTGGACGAAGCTTTGGTCCTGGTTCGGATGGTGAGGGAAAACGGGAGTATTTTCATGTCGAGACTAGCAGTAACTGCCGCGATCGCGCTTTGGTTGCTTGCAGCAATTGGTTGCACCAGTTCACCCGCCGCCGCGCCCAGCACGGCTTCTGCAGCGGAACCGGTGACTCCGCAGAACAGCGCGAGGACGCCGGCAGCGTTGCCGCCGAGTGATTTCGTAGCTTCGGGGCCGATCATTGTTGAAGATCAGGTTGATGTGGCGGCGCAGCGCGAAGGCGTGATCACGAAAGTGTTGGCGGACGCGGGTACGCGGGTGAAAAAAGGGCAAATGCTGGCGGCTTTGGACGACCGTCAAATAACCGCCGATCTCGAAGCGGCGCGCGCCAAAACTCGCAGCACCCAGAATGATCTGAAGAATTGGGAAGCTGAAGCCATGGTGCTGGACGTCGATTATCAGCGTGCCGAAAAAATGTGGGAAGCGCAGATCATTTCAAAAGAGCAACTCGACCACGCAAAGTACAAGTCGGAATCGGACCAGTGGGACGTGAAGCGGGTCTCTGAATTACTGGCTAACGCCAAAGAGGTCGAGCATTCTCTGGAGCTAGAGCTGGAAAAGACCCGGATTACGGCGCCATTTGACGGGGTTGTGGCACGCCGATATGTAAGGGTGGGACAGAGTATCAACCGGAGCGACCGGCTGTTTTGGGTGACGGCGGTTGCGCCGCTGCGGATTCGCGTGACTCTGCCGGAGAGATTTCTGGGACGCGTGAAGTCTGGGGCAATGGTAGGAATCACGCCTGCGGATGGCCAGTCTTCTGCTCGCAGTTACCGGGCGCGAGTGATCGAAGTGAGCCCGGTGGTTGATCCTTCGAGCGACACGATTGAGATTCTGGCGGAACTGTACGGCGACACTAACGGCCTTCGGCCGGGAATGCGTGCCGACCTTCATCTTTCCGATCCTCATCTTCCCGAGCGTCCATGAATATTGTTCGAGCTCTCGAGGTGGCGCTTCCGGAACTGCCGGAGCGGATCATCCGCAATATCCCGCCAAAGCTCGACCCCAAGGTGATTTCAAAAGAGCACTTCGAAAAGGGGCAGGCGCTTGTCCTGGTGAAAATGCCGGGAACGGAGCTGGTGTTCCGCTTTTTCCCGATGCAATGGAAACTCATTCAGCTGTTCGATGGCAACAGCTCGCCCGCGGCGATTGCCGAGCGTTTCGAAAAAGAGACCGGCAGCAGTGTCGCAGAAGAGGATGTGCAGGAATTGGCGAGCTTCCTGCAAAGCGACACGCCGCTGCTGTACAAGACGCCGCTCGAAAAGAACATTACATTCCAGCAGGAATTGCGATCTTCCCGCAAGAAGCGCAGCCGGTTTCACGGACTCGACTTTTCCGACATCATCATTAAGACGTGGTACAACGCCGACGGTTATATTACCCGGCTGTATCCCAAGGTGCGGTTTTTGTTCACACCGTGGTTTGTGTGGACCAGCATTGGAATGTTCATTCTGATGGGCTGGATGTGGGCGGACCGGTTCGGCGAAATCTGGTCTGATAGCTTCGCGTTTTACAACTTCACCCAAAAATCCGGGCGGGACCTGCTGGAATTCTGGTTCCTGTTTGGCGCCATGGCGGCGTTGCATGAGACGGCGCACGGGCTAGTGGGCAAGCACTTCGGGGCGACGATCGAAAGAATGGGTTTCAGCTTGATGTACTTTGCGCCCAGCTTTTTCTGCGATGCGACCCAAGTGTGGGTCCTGGCCGGCAAGTGGGCGCGCATCGCAACCGCGATTGCCGGGATTTGGCTGGATCTGGTGGTTTGCTTTTTCGCGACCATCATTTGGTGGGGCACGGCTACCGGGATGGCAGTCCACGATTGGGCGTACAAAGTGATGATGGTGACGGGAATCGGTGTATCCATTCTGAACTTGAACCCGCTTATTAAGCTGGATGGATATCTCATCTTTTCCGAGCTGGTGGCAGAGGCGTCTCTCAAAGAAAGCAGTACCGAATATCTTTCAGGCTGGATGCGCAAGCGCGTTTTTGGGCTTCCGGTCGAAGTTCCCTATGTGCCGCGCCGGAAGCGGGCGTTCTTCGCAATTTATGGAGTTCTTTCGGGACTGTACAGCTATTTGCTGCTTTCGTTCCTGATGGTAGTGACGTATCACATCTTGAGATCGTTCACCCCTGAGTGGGCGTTCATTCCTTCGGCCGCCATGGGATTGTGGGTGTTTCGTTCGCGTGTGAAAAAACTGGTGAGTTTTATGAAAATGCTTTATGCAGACAAGAAAGAGCGGGTGCGTGCATGGTTCACGCCGACGCGCGGTGTCGTGGTTAGTGCGGCAGTACTTGTGATCGCCTTTGTTCCCGTCTGGCCGGATTTCGTGCAAGGCCCATTCTTGCTGGTGGCTTCGAAAACCGCAGTCCTGCATGCAACGGTGTCTGGAACGGTGGCGAGCGTTTCCGTTGAAGAAGGGCAGGCGGTAACACCCGGCACTCCGCTATTACAGCTTCGCAACCTAGCGCTTGAGTCTGATGCGGCCAAAGCACGCCAGGAACTCAGTACCTCTACATCTCAAGCTACCTTGGCGGCATTGCGGTACAGGGACTATGGGGCCGCGGAGAACGAGCGGCAACATCGCGCCGAGGACAACCGCTTGCTTGCCGACAAACTGGGGCAACTCACGGTGCTAAGCCCGATTGCCGGCACCGTGACCACTCCGCAGGTGCAGGACCTGACCGGGCGATCGCTTGAGGCGGGGGATTTGCTACTTCAGGTAGCGGACACATCCGAGATGAAGGCGAACATATATATCCCCGAATTTGCCATGCGAGATGTGCACCCGGGAGAGAGTGTCAGGTTATTGATTGATGGCCAGGTGAAACCGCATTCAGGGGTGTTGTTGCGAATCTCTGCCGGCGCAGCGCCGATTTCGAACGGCTTACTGGAAAAAGACTCATTGCAGGGCATAACCCTCTCGACCTATTACCTGGGCACTGTCATTTTAAAAAACGATAGCGGGTTGATGCCAGGAATGGGCGGGGTGGCGAAGGTGCTCACCACCAGGCGCAGCCTGGCTGGTTTCACTCTCAGGTTTTGCCGGGACTTGGTGCGACGAAAGGTCTGGTAAGAGAACGTCCCACAAATGAGCGAAGGGCCGGGAATTTACCCGGCCCTTCTTGTACTGGCTTCTTAATCTTTCTAACTAAGCGTTCCTGGCGCGGTACCGCTTTAGCTGTCCGCTGTGGCGCACAACGGGTCGGCTTTTCGGCTTACTACTAAAGGGTCGGGGCTTTGCCCAGCCCTTCTTCAACGGAGAGGCAAGCTTGCCCCAAACTACATCGTCTTAATTCTGGGCATCCCTAGACGCGTCTTGACGGGAGCGGTGGCGATTCTGACGTGGCTGAGTTTAGTTACGGACATCTTTGTCGACGCGACCTTGCTAGCTTCCGGCTTGGTTACCAGGGCCTTCTTGGCTGCGCTGCGGTTGCTGATCAGAGATTTCTTTTCAATCGACATTTGCCTCTCCTTGTTGTTTTTTAAATTGCTGACCGATGCCATGTACATAGCACAGCAGTTGCCAAACTCACCGGTGCGGAATGACTAGCCAGTTTGCGGAGTAGAATCAGCAACTTACCGCTACGTCGCCCCGCGAACTCGCACCCGAGACCGGCCGAAAAATTGGTCGTAGGTTAAAAATTAACCTATGTTGGGTTAAAAATTAACCTTCAAGAGCCAGGTTGCGCTTACGGCAGAGATACTTCATACGCTGCGGATCAATGTGCAGGAGCGCGGCCGCCGCAGTTTTTCGGCCCTTGGTGCGTTTTAGTGCCGCGGTCAGGTAGGCCAGTTCGATGCGCTCCATTTCAGCGTCGAAATCTACGCCTTCCTCGGGGATCAGAATCGCCTCCTGGCTTGCGTTGCTGGAAAAGAGCAATTGCTGAGGGAGGTGGGTGGCCTTAATCAGGTGCGAGTCGTTCATCACAACCAGACGCTGGATGACATTCTCCAACTCGCGTACATTGCCCGGCCAGGAGTAGTCCTCCATGATCTCGAGGGCATCTGGCTCAAGCTGCTTCAGGGGCTTGTTGTTGGCGGCACAGTAGACCCGGAGAAAATGATCGACGAGTATCGGGAGGTCGCTATGCCGGTCGCGCAGGGGAGGAACGAAAATGGGAACGACGTTGATGCGGTAGTACAGATCTTCGCGAAACCGGCCCTGTTGCACCAGTTGTTCCAGATCGTCATTGGTCGCCGCAATAAGCCGAAAATCGATTTTTTTGGTGGATCGGCCGCCAATGCGTTGCACCGTCCGTTCCTGCAGCACTCGCAATAATTTGCTCTGCAGGCTGGGATCAAGTGTAGTGATTTCATCCAGGAAAAGCGTGCCGCCGTGGGCCGACTCAATTAGCCCTGACTTGGCGGTGTCGGCGCCGGTAAAGGAACCTTTTTCATGGCCGAACAGTTCAGATTCAATCAGACTCTCCGGGATGGCGGAGCAATTCAGGCAAATGTAAGGCTTGTCGCGCCGGCTTCCAGTTTGCACTATGGCAGAGGCGATGAGCTCTTTACCTGTGCCGCTCTCCCCGCGCAGAACCACGGTGGTATTGCTGTCGGCGACAGCCCGGATGGCCTGATAGACCAACTGCATGGGCTCACTGCCGCCAATAAGGCCGCAAAATGCCGACTTGCTCTCCGCCTGTTCTAAAAGACGCCGGCCCTCCATCTGGAGACCGCGTTTGTGAATGGCGCGCGCGAGTACAACCTGCAGTTCCTGAAAATCCAAAGGCGCAAGGAAGAACTCGTCCGCGCCCGCCTCGCTGGCTTTCAGCGGAATGCTGCGGCTGTTGGACCGGGTTATAGCGACCAGGACAAGGTCATCCCTGACATGACGGATATCACGTAATAAGCGCAGGGCTTCCGCTGAATCCTGACCGACACTGTCCAAATCCAACAGCACGGCCCGGATCTCGGGATCATCAACAGCAGTTTGAATTTGCTTCTCGTCTTGTGTAAGCACCGCGGTGAACCTGGGCGCGAGGAAGTGTTCCATGTCGGGGAAGGCAGAGGTTTCAGCGGTGATGATTGCCACCCGGCAGACATCCAGGTTGTGATTACCGTTTTCCATGAGGAAGCCGCAGGCGCGAAAAGAGCGGTCTCGGATTATATGAGAAGTTCGCGCTGGTTTGAAGGAGTTTGTAACCGTCGTGCAGCCCCGCGGATTCAGGCATGGCTAGCAGGCACCCTCACTCAAAGGAAGGCCGACTACGGTTCGAGCTTCGACAGTGAAGCGGCTGCGCCCCCATTCTGAGGTCGATCAGGGGTGAGAGATGCAGTCTCGGCTTCAGGTTCACGCTGTTTGGACCTCGAAAAGAACCCAATCAACGCCAGGATAGAGATTCCGACGATAACGCTTTCCGAAACTGCGGGTTGCATTTTGTGGGGCGAAAGATTGCGGATATAGTGGACCGAGACATTTATGGCGACCAAGGTGAATGCGATTGAGAAAATCGTGATGCCGAGTGCCGACAGCAGTACCCACGCAGACTTTTGAAACCTGACGACGATTACCTTAACAAGCAGCAGGGGAGCTAGAACCAAGGCCAGACTCATGTGCAGAATCAGCCTGGGCGACAGCTCATCGGCGGTCCCTCTGATCCGCAACAGCATGAAGTAGAAGAAGATTAGGAACAGGGCAATGAAAATGTAACCAGCAGTGCGATGGGCCTGCGACCACAATCTCCGCGTTCGCGGCGTCGCGCCGCGGCCACTCAACATGATCCAGGCATTGAATCCCGCGAGAAAAACGAACAACATAGCCAGCGGCACGCTGATTGAGGTATGCACAATGTCCTCGGAGTGCGTATCAAAGTTGAATGTGTACATCCGCCGAGCGGTGAGTATTTAATCGGCGATGGAAGCCTCAGCTATTAACTCCAGTTATGAATCCGCCCAGATGGGCAGTCAGTCCGATCAAGACGACTCCCAGTAGCTCGACGAGCATGCTGTAGGCGGGAAGAGTCTGCAGGGATTTGCGCGCCCGCCAGTGCACCCACCAGGAGGCGATAACCAGCGAGGCTGCAGTGCAGGCGGCAATCACATGGATCAGCAGAATTCCTTTGAGCCTTTCACCATCGAGTGCAAATTGCCAGGCAAGCAGGCCGGTCAAAATGGTGGGAAGCACAGTTGCCGCGGCGATGGACAAGTTCAAGTATGCGGCGGCCGCTAGCGGCGAACCGGGCTTCCCTCGGGAGAAAAGATCCAGAGCAACGCCGGTGATAAACAGTGCGATGGGAAAGTGGATCAACACCACATGCTGCGCATGCTTAGCCAACAGAATGGTTCGCGGATCGAAAGGATTAATCGTAGCCATGGAGAAGCGCCTCGGGTGGTCCTATTGGACAGCCATCTAACGAAAACGATCTAGTGAACAACGATCTACTGAACAACGATCTTGCCCACCATTTTGGGGTGAATGCTGCAGTAGTACGGATAAGTCCCCGGCTTGGTGAAGGTGTAAGAAAAGCTTTGGTCAGTATCGAGCGCCTTGGACTTGAACAGGCCGTCGTTGCTGGCGATCACATGTGGAATGTCATCTTTGTTGACCCAGGTAACGGTGCTGTTCACCGCGACTGTGAGAGTTTCCGGGCCGAAGGTGAAGTTATCGACTCGGACTTCGGTGGACGAGTTTTCTCCGGCCGTGGCCCTCGTAGGTTGCAGGACCAAAGCCGAAACCGCCAGCAAAAGCATGACGGGTACACCACTAAACAGAATTGTCCTTTTCATAATGCGTTTCCTCCTTTAGGAAATTGAAATAGCCCCGCGCGTCTTACGCGAGGGTTGAATCCACCACAGCCAGCGCATGCCGGCCTTGAACATAATTGACGTCAGTGATTCCGAGCAGACTGCGCAGTTGCTCGGCTGGCACTTTCATGGGACCTGGGCCATCAGCTTTGCCCGGCGCGGGTTGGACAAATGCCGTCGAGAAAGCGGTATGGAAGGTCACATTGCCTTCGACCTTTTGCATAGTCTGATGAATGTGCCCATTCAGCACCGTGACTGAAGCAAATCTCTTCAGATAGGAGAGCGCCTGCGCGCTGTCGTCGGTGCCCCAGCCCCACTGCGGATAAATTGTCCAGAGCGGGATATGAGCAAAGACAACAATCGGAGTGCTGGATTTCAGGTGTCTGACATCGTCTTCAAGCCACTCAAGCTGGTCGTGCCCCAGGGTCCCCAGGCCACCCGCTTTGAGATTCATGACATTGACCAGGCCGATGAAGTGGACTCCATTCTTGTCAAAGCTGTACCAACCGCTACCTTTGGAGTTCTTCCCATAGCGTTCCAGGAACATTTTCCCGTCGTCGTTCAGAACGTCGTGTTCTCCGGGGACGAAAAAGATTTCCTTGTTAGTGGCTTTGAGGATCTGGTCGACATTATCGAATTCCGCAGGATTCGAAAGGTGACTGATGTCGCCGGTGTGGAGAATGAACTCGGGTTGATGGGGCAGGGCATTGATTTTTTCGACAGCAGCTTTGAGCGTCCCGATCACGTCTGGGTTGGCGGGTTTGTTAAATCCCATATGGCTGTCGCTGATTTGCACGAAGGTGAGCTCGCCGGCTTTGTGGGACTTCATCTTGGAACCCATTTGTGATCCAAGAGCGTAGGATTTCAGCACGCCTCCCTGGATCGCGCAGATGGCGCCCGTGCCCGCCCAGGCCATGCATTTTAGAAAGCCGCGGCGGTCGATTCCGTCGTTGTTGTGATCGTGCTCGATCAGGCCATTTACATTCGGCGCGATGATTCGTGACTTTTCCATTTGTTATCTCCAGTTTCTGCGGCGGTACGACCGCCGGCATTTGCCACACGTAGGAACCAGGCGACGCCAGCGACTACCAGGGGTACGGGCCGACTTTCAGTCCGGCGTCGCCTGTCAGGACGTGTTACATCTGCCTAGACAGGGGCCAGCCAGGTTTTATTCCACCTGTGATTTCGCCGGAACTGGGGCAGGATCTCTGCCGGGCTCTTGACAGCAATTCCCTGGAGAGCGGGTATGCTAGTTGCGACAGCAGCCAGCGGGCAGCGACCGCCAGCAACCACTGCTGAAGATGCCGAATCAGAGATCGTTGGGGTTGGCGGCTTGAGGTTCACCGCGCGTTGCGGCGAATTTTCTGACAAGGAGTGATGATGAACACCATCCTACGAAAAATGCTGAAGATTGCAATTATGGCTATATCAACAATCGTTGCGACGTCGCCCACTGCCAACGCGCAAGAGGTTCCCAGCGATTACCAGCAGGTTTTGAAGATTGTCGGCAAATCCGGCGACTACAAAGCGAATGTGTTGAAAGTGAATGTTCCGCGGAATGACCTGCATGTGAAGATCGCAGGGTACGGCGTTCCAACCCCTTTCGGCTTTGGAGGTTGGTTCGCCCTGACGAAAGGTGACGGAGGCGATGATGTGATGATGGGCGACCTGGTCCTTACCCAGGATGAGGTGAATCCTGTTATGTCGGCGCTGCTTGATCACGGACTTGAAGTCACGGCTTTGCACAACCACTTTTTCTGGGAGGAGCCGCGAGTCTTTTTCATGCACATTCATGGACACGGCAAAGCGATGCATCTGGCAAACCAGATTCGACCCGCCCTGGAGTTGATTGGCCACGGGCAATCTGCGCAGTCCAGCAGCGCTATGAATGCTGCATCCGAAAAACACGGGAGTTTGGATACAGAGAGGATTGCCAAAATAGTTGGACATTCCGGTGAGCAGACCGGTGCGGTTTACAAAATAACGGTGGGCCGCGATGACTTCAGCTTGAAGGAGATGGGCGCCACCATCAATGCTCGAATGGGACTTAACACCTGGGCGGCATTTGTTGGCACGAACGAGGATGCTGCCGTGGCCGGTGACGTTGCCATGCTGGAGAGTGAAGTGACTCCGACGCTCAAGGCGCTTCGCTCGCATGGGCTTGATGTTGTCGCAATCCACCACCACATGATCGGTACCACCCCGATGATCATCTTCTTGCACTATTGGGGACGCGGACCTGCGGACAAACTGGCTACAGGCTTCAAGGCTGCTCTGGATGAGCTCGGCAAAGGAAACAAGTAACAGGCGAACAAGAACAAACGGAGCCACTACTGGGCCAAGCTGACGACCAATCCGTTGGGGATAGCCGGAACGCAGCCGATCTGGAGCGGCTGTTCCAAATCCGATACGGATCGCACCCGCGAATTTTTCGTGCCCCGGGTCGCGTCAATTTGATTGGCGAACACACCGACTACAACGACGGCTTTGTCATGCCTTCGGCAATTGATTTCGCGGTGTGGATTGCAATCGCGCCTCGCGGCGACCGCAAGCTGGTTATCCACTCGACGAACTTTTCGCAGAGCGCTGAAATTCATTTGCAGGATGGCGCTGCTCCATCGCAGAAGCACTGGAGCGACTACGTTCACGGAGTTGCGTTAATGCTGGAGCAGGCCGGCCACCATCTTCAAGGGGCGAACCTGCTGGTGAGAGGCGATGTTCCTATCGGCTCTGGCCTGAGTTCGTCGGCTGCGATTGAGGTCGCATCGGCGCTCGCCTTGCTGTCCAATTCGAGCCTCTCGATGGACCGGGTCGAGCTTGCGAAACTCTGCCGCAGGGCGGAAAACGAGTTCGTTGGCGTGCGGGTTGGAATCATGGACCCGTTCATTTCCTGCTGCGGCCACGCCGGTCATGCTTTGATGCTCGATTGCAGATCGCTGGACTTCAAGCTGCTGCCGCTGCCGGATGACGTCTCGCTGGTTGTCTGCAACACCATGGTGAAGCATGAGCTCGGCAGTGGCGAATACAACGTCCGTCGCGCCCAGTGCGAGGAAGGCGTTCGCATTCTCGCGCGCTCGCTCTCCAACATCCGCGCGCTGCGTGATGTTAGCGTTGAGCAGCTAAAGCAACATCGCAGCGAATTTCCCGAGCTGGTGTACCGCCGTTGCCGGCACGTGGTAACAGAGAACGCGCGTGTGCAGCAAGGCGCCGCTGCGGTTCAGAAGCGAGACTTGGGTGAATTTGGACGCCTGATGGGCGAATCACATCGCAGCTTGCGCGACGACTATGAAGTCAGTTGCGACGAACTCGATTGCATGGTCGAACTTGCAGGCAAACAGCAGGGCGTGTACGGCGCGCGCATGACAGGCGGAGGCTTTGGCGGGTGCACCATCAATCTGGTCAAGAGCGAGGCGGTAGCGGATTTTAAGAAGTCAGTCAGCGCCTCGTATCACGATAAAACCGGACTCAGGCCCGAGATCTTCGTCTCCTCGGCGGCCGAGGGAGCCAGCGAAGTGCCGGTATGAAATTTTCGCACGGCTCAACCTATGGTTTTGCCGAAGCGACCTTGGCTTTTTCTTTTCCAGTCAACCTTTTTATGAGTTGCACTTCCGCTGGGCGATACGGCCTGCCATCAGGGTAGAAGATGTCGTGAAACCAGACCGGCGGCGGCCCGGTGTATTGCTTGTCCCATGAATCCCACGGATAAATAGTCTGCGACTTGCCAGAGACGAAGCCCCAGTTGTAAGCCCCGACGTGCTCCTGTTTGAGCAGCGGGAGGATAGATTGAAAAGTACTGCCGAGTGGCCTCGCCATGTACTCGGTGCAAATGATTGGCCGCCCAAATCGCCGAAGCGACTTGATCTTTGCTTTCGTGACCGCCGGCTTGTCATAACTGTGGAAAGTGATCACGTCCGAGTTTTCCAGTTGCAGGCGCGAGGTATCAGAGAGCTGTGCGTCAGTGGCCCACTCGCCGCTCCACACACCGCTGGTCAACGGCTGTGAAGGGTCCACCTCGCGGGCCCACTTCCATTCCTGTTTTAACAATTCGGTGGCGAGCGCCGCCTTATTGGGTATTTCCTTTTTTCCGTACGGCGCATTGTCATTATCCGGCTCATTCATCAGGTCCCACATTTCCACTCGCTTATCGTCGCGAAAACGCGTGAGCACGCCAGTCACGTAAGGTCTCAATTCTTTCTCCCATCGGAAAGAGTTCTGCAGGATTTCGGCCCCTGGCGCCTGCACCCATCCAGAATTGTGAACGTGCGGCTTGGGAGCGCGCTGCTTTCCGGTCTTCGGATGGGGATCCCAAACCGAATCGAGCAACACTAGCGTGATGCGAATGTGGTGTTTGTCAGCAATCTCGAGGAACTTATCAATTCGCTCTGAAAATCCCTTTGAGTCCTCGGTCCAGGGCAGATTGTGAAGGAATACGCGCATGGTATTCATGCCGATGGACTCGGCCCAGCCCAATTCCCGATCGATAGTCGCGGGATCGAAGGTGTCGGCCTGCCACATCTCTAATTCATTGATGGCGGTGCTGGGAATGAAATTGCTGCCCACCAGCCAGGGCTGCGAGGCATACCACTGGTTAGCTTTCTCTGGCGTCCATTGACCCGGATCGGCTGCGCGCGAAACCTGCACGAATGAGATGGCGAACAGCAGAGCCGATCCAGTTAACTGCGACTTGAGCATGCAGCCCCCTGCACCTGAAAGTCCGAATGTTTGCTTGAGGAATTTACAACAAAAACGGTGGTGAGCGCGAGAGAACGGTTGCGTGTACGAAGTGAGAACCGTATACAGGTGTTCGGCCTCTGCGATTTCTAACGCCGTGCTGATCTCCCTGATTTCGACAACTTGTCGAGTGCACGGGACTGCGGCAGAATCTTCAGGGATCTCACTCGAACCGCAACGCTACCATGGGGTCAAGCTTCGTGGTGCGGCGCGCTGGAACGTAGCACGCACAAAGGGCAATTGCCACCAGGAACACAGTCGCACCCACGAATGTGAGCGGATCGGTGGCACTCACGCCGACCAGCAGGTTCGACATTGCTT
>Ga0207693_10004132_pt1 | contig 12323 bp, 8 predicted proteins | sample LARL81metaG_FD_184347 | JGI IMG/M metagenome (GOLD analysis project Ga0207693, IMG submission 184347) | Corn, switchgrass and miscanthus rhizosphere microbial communities from Kellogg Biological Station, Michigan, USA - LAR L8-1 metaG... | ecosystem: Host-associated > Plants > Roots >...
CGCCGTCGAAGGTTGCGGAAAAATTCCGCATCTTCCATCAGCGGCAGTTGTGGGAATCCGCCGATTTCTCGAAAGACAGCGTGGCGGCAAAAGAACCCGTGGTCGCCGAAACGCATCTGCAGAAGCAACCCCGCGTAGTGCGCGAAGGAATCGGTTAAGCGATAGACAAAACGCCTGCTTGGAATGCGGATTCGAAAGAAACCTCCGGCGACTTCAGGAACCCGAAGAACATCATAGATTCTTTGAACGCAATCGGCTGGCACTTCGGTGTCGGCATGGAGGAACCAGAAGATGTCACCCGACGCCGCGGCGGCGCCAGTGTTCATTTGTAGCGCTCGACCTCGAGCCGAGTGTAAACATTGATCGCAACGATCCCGTGCCAGATCGAACGTGCCGTCGCTGCTGCCGCCATCCACCACGATGATCTCCACATCGCCAGCTCGTTCCCGTAGGGATCTGAGAAATTGCTCGATCGTCGAGGCTTCGTTAAGTGTGGGAATGATGATGGAGATTACCGGCGTGCGCATGATGCCCGTCTGAGCATTGCCAATTTCCTGTTTCATTAAAAGGACGAGCGCTGTAGCCTCTTCAGCGCACCAGTTGTTCAGATTCTGCTGAGGACAGCGGACACTACAGCATCGAATCCGAGATTTCGCGCACCGTGATTGCCGCTACCTTTTCTGACTGCCGCCGGTACCTTCTTGCTGTAATTTCCTGCAAACTGACAAGGTGAATCGTTTCTCCGAAACACTGGCTGCGCATTCGTTATCTTTGCGTCACACCAAAACCGAAGTGTTGCAGGTGAACGTCGGGAAGCTCTGCAATCTCACCTGCGTGCATTGCCACGTGAATGCCGGGCCGAAGCGGAAGGAAATCATGACACGCCAAACCATCGACCGCATCATCGATTGGTTCGTGCACACCGAAATCTCGACCATCGATCTTACCGGCGGCGCGCCGGAAATGATTCCGGACTTCCGCTATTTCATCGAACGAGTAAGAGCGCTCACTTTGAAGCGTCGCGTCATCGACCGGTGCAACCTTACGATCCTGCTCGAGCCCGGTTACAAAGATCTCCCGCAATGTCTTGCCGATCACGAAGTGGAGATCATTGCGTCCATGCCGTGTTACACTCCGGACAACGTAAACGCGCAGCGCGGCGCAGGAGTGTTCGATGCTAGCATTAAGGCGCTTCAGGTGTTAAATTCGTTAGGGTACGGCGCGCATCTTCCTCTTCATCTCGTCTACAATCCAGTCGGCGCATTTCTGCCTGGTCCGCAGGCAGAGCTGGAAGCCGATTACAAGCGCGAGTTAAAGAAACATTTCGGCATCATTTTCAACAATCTCTACACCATCACCAACCTGCCGATCGCACGGTTCGCTTCCTATCTTCGTCACAACAACAAGCTGGAAGAATACATGCAGTTGCTCCTCGACAATTTTAATCCCGCGACTGTTTCCGGCTTGATGTGTCGCAACACCATCAGCGTGAGTTGGACCGGTGAAGTCTTCGACTGCGATTTCAATCAAATGCTGAACATGAACTGGCACGATGGAAACGGCGTGCTTCATCTCTGGGACATCGATCCCGCGATGGTGGAGAATCGCAAAATCCTCACCGGGAGCCATTGCTTTGGTTGCACCGCCGGCGCCGGCTCCAGCTGCGGCGGCGCGCTCGTGTAAGTCGCGACGCGATTTTGGGCCCTCCGCAGATTTCCGCAGATTTTAACTTCCTGACCTTCCAACAATCTGGGAAAATCTGCGTAATCTGCGGATTCAATCTTTACTTCATTGCGGTGCGTTCCCATTCCTGCCACCGCTCCATTCCGGCGAACATCGAAACAGAATCGGAAACCTTGAGGTCGCGGAGCAGGCGGAAGTATTTGCCGAAAATTTCTGCCGCCTGTGTTTTGTTGATCGGATAAGGCGGCGGCTCGGGCTCGGTTCCGTAAAAAAAGATGCCGATAAGTTTTCCGCCCGGTCGCAGTAATTCGGCGACGCGTTTGGCGTATCGTGCCCATCTCCGTGGATGCATCGCGCAGAGAAGAGTCCGTTCGTAGACAAGATCAAAGCGCCTTCCGAAATCGGATTTGAAAAAATCTGCGCGCATGATTCTGCCGTCAAAGTTCCCGAGCGCTTTCTTCGTTTCAGCAAGGGCAACCGGTGAAAAGTCAATGGCGGTAACTTCGAATCCGGCGTCAGCAAAAACTTTGATTACACGGTGGTCGGTTCCACAGCCCGGAACGAGGACTCGTCCTTTCCTCCGTGTTCGCTTAAGAAAGGAGCGCAGCGTGGCCGGAATCTTGTGCAGGACCCACGGCGTTTCGCCAGAAGCGTAGCGCTGGTTCCAGAAGGCGGGCCGAGCACTGTTGGTGGATTTCTTCATCGGATAGTTTTGTCGCGCGGAGTTATTAGAGATAAGAATTCGTTCGTTACAGCGGATAAACATTCAACATCCAACGCTCGACGCCCAACGGCACTAGCGAACGAATTTCCGCTGTTGTCCTCTCTGATTATGCGCGACATTACGAACATGAAGACGTACGCGAAAATTCTGTTTTCGATTCTGGCGGCAGCGATTTGCACGAGCGCGTTTGCAGCAGAGCCCACGCCTCAAAGCTGCAAGAAGAGCGGCAAGAACTGCCCGATGAACGATAACAAGGCCTGCAACTGCGGGAAGAAATGTAGCTGTTAGTGTGGCGTAACTGATAGGACGCTACACTTGCAACGGCGGTCATAGGCCGCCGCTTCAGCGTCTGGCTACAGGCTACTGCTGTAGGGGCGCTCTGTGAGCGCCGAAATTCGCTTTTATCATCCGCGCCCCGGGCTACAGCTCAGCTCATTATCTGAAACCGCTCCATTAACTGTTCGCGCATTTCCATGGCAAGTTTCGGATTGAGTCGTTGCAGTAATTTCTCCCGCCGTTCCGGTTCCATTGCTGCCAGGTCTCGCACGAGGGTGTTGCGCGTTTTCCATTTTACGTAGCGACTCCAGCCAATCCCTACCGCGAGCACAGCCGATATAGTCCAAACGGTAATGTCAGTTCCGGTGATCATTGTTATTAGACAAGATTAACAGGATAATTGAGAAACACCCACTCCGTAATCCTGCACCATCCTGTCACTCGGCACCTAGCTCCGGATGTCAACTGGTGGGGCACCTTGATCGGAGCTTTCGGTTTTGGAGATGGGGTTGGTTCCATCACCTTCACGCTTTTTCTCGAGACGACGGGAAAGTGCGACCGGATGGCTGCGGATCCGCTTCCTTTTTTCGGACAATCTTTTGCACCGCCCGGACCGCAATCATGCGAAGTCGTCGTCTCGATTTTCGTGTGCCCATCCGGCAAGAAAGTGGTGCACACTTTCTTGGTAACGGTACACGAGTCGCCGTCCGATGTGCATTTGTTACTTGTCGAAAGAAAGCCAAAGCGCCAATGACGCTCATCAAGTTCGATTTATGATTCATGAAGGTGGCGTAACTCAAGCCCGCGCTCGCGCCAGTCGAAACGCGATACGCTACGGGGCACGCGCTTCCGCTCGTCTTCAACAATGAACGGCGGTCTCCGACGTCGTTTGTTTAGGTCGGTCGTAGAAACAACCGCTCCTTGTGGCTGCCGCTCCCCTTGCTCTTTCCCGACCTGTCCATAGGGTGAAATGCTCGTGCAAAATGATCAGGAAGAACGTTCCGAACCGACGGGAAAAAAGCGACGTCGCGGCTGGATTTCGCTCGCAATTTTTCTTGTCCTGCTTGCCATTTTTCATCGACCGATTCTGCTCGGCGCCATTCATTGGTTCGCGGTTCATCGCGCCGCTAAGGAAAATCTAAAGCTCGACTTTCGCGCTGAAGGAAATGTTTTCACGGGACTGACGATTCGTAATCTCCACGTTGTCCCCACTGGGCCGGCAGCGATTGAGATTGCCGACGCGGAGTACGTTCACGCTGACTACAGTTTGATTTCGTTGCTTCGCGGTCATGCCGATTTCCTGAGGTCGATCGAGACGCGAAACGCGCGGGTCGTAATCGATCCGGCGAAGGTGCGAGTGAAAGTCTCGCCGCGTCCGCACGAAAAGGTGACGTTGCCGCCGGTTTTTCCGGAGCGTGCGCGCCTGGAGAACGTGTCGGTGATCGTGCGTGATCCGGCACACGATTTCATCGCTGAAAATGTTGCGATCGATTTGAATCCGCGCGCCGCCGGTTTGCTGAGCATCACTTTGTTGCAGTTACCGACTGGTGAAAAATGGACGCGCGTGACTGGCACGACCAATTACGAGAATCGCAATCTCATTTTGCGCGACGTGGTGTTGAATGAGCAAACGCGGTTCCAACTGATCAACGTAGATGCCTCGCACATTCGCCAGCACACGATGGCGTTGCGTGGGGTGGGGACGCTCGACGGCGCGCCGGTTGATTTGCAGGCATCGCTAACCGAACAGGCGCGGTCGCTCTTTATAAAGTCGCACGCTACGGCGCGCGATCTATCCATTTCGTCTGCGAAGAAACTCGGATTGTTCGCGGCCGCGCCAGTGCAGGGCGATATCGAGACTTTTGCTTTCGATTTTGTCGGGTTGTTGCGCGCGCCGAAAACGTGGGCGGCATCAGGGGATGGAATTGTCCGCAATTTGCGAGTCGCGGGCGCGACTTTCGATCGAGCAACGGCGCACATTTCCGCTCACGATGGAGTGGCCACGGCGGAACCGATTGAGCTGACGCGCGCCGGAACGGGGCTGCAAGTTCACGGGACAGTTCAGCTGCCGGAAGAGGCCGACGATCTTGGACGTAGCCCGGCCAAATTTGAAATCGTCAGCAATGATCTCGATCTCGCGCCCATCACCTCGGCGATGGAAAATCCGTTATCCGGTCATGGGCAGATCAACGGAACACTGGAAGTTCGCGATCAACAAATGCAGGCCGCGCTTCGCGTAGGGACGGGAGCGATCAGCAGTCGTGATTTCAGCTTGGAAAAACTTGAGGCAGCAGTTACCGCGACAAAAAACCTGCGAGTACAAAAGAAAGATGCCCCGTGGTTTGAGGGTATGCGTGCCGACATGAATGTCGTCCTCTCAGCTGCCCGGAACAACGAGTTCGCAGTCGATGCCGTTTCCGCTCACCTCGAGGAAAACGGCGACCTGGTTAATATCAGCAATCTTACCATCCAGCGCGGACCCAATCAGATCGCGGGCAGCGGCTCGGTGCGCCTGCTTGCGGACGAAAAAGATTTCACCAAACAACCGGCAACGATCCAATTCGCGATCAACGCTCCGCAAACCGGCGATTTTTGGAACGGGAATTCACCGAATCGCGTAACTGGCGTGTTCAATGCCTCCGGTAGTGTGCGATGGAACGGCGCAATCGCGGCCGGTTGGTTCAATGTTTACGGAACGAACTTGCAGACCCGAAACTTATCTGTCCCGCAACTGAGCGGCGTGGGATCAATCTGGCAAAGCACGGTTTTTCTGAATGATTTGACCGCCAATCTGAATCAGCGCGATTTCGTGAATGGGCAGGGGACGCTCGATTTGCGCGGTGAAAGAAAATTCGCCGGCAAACTAACCATCGATATCGCGGATTTGAACACGCTGAAGCCGTTGCTGGAAGCGAGTGGAAATAAAACGGAGCTGGGCGGTTCATTCACGATGAATTGGAATGGGCACGGCTCGCTCGCCAAGCTAACGGAAATTGGATCGCTCAAGCTCGATTGGAAGAACGGCCGGCTCGGTAACATGAAGGCGATGACTGCGAACATCGACGCGACTTATTCGCAGGCAGGGCTCGAGGTTCCAACCTTCTTTATCGGAAGCGATCGGATGGATTTCCAGGCGATCGTTTCCGCCAAAGGCGAGACGCTCGAGATTTCGAAAATCCAGCTCGACCAGGGGCAGGCGAAATACGCCACCGGTTACGCATCCGTCCCATTCATTTGGAAAAATGTCGGCACAAATCAGCCCGTTTTTCCGCGCGACGGAAAGGTGAACGCAAGCTTTGATTCAGCGAATCTCGATCTCAAGAAATTGTTCGATGACTTCGGGATGGAGCCGACGGCGTCCGGATTTTTGTCGATCAAACTGCAGGCGGGCGGCACCCTCGCGGATTTGCAGGCGCATCTCGATGTCGAGGGTCGGGATTTGCGCAACCCCAAGCTGACGAACCTTGATCCGGCGACGTTTCGTCTGTCGGCCGATGCCGCTGGAAAAAAGATCAATGTTACGGGGGAATTGAAGCAATCGAAGATTCAGCCCGTCAGTATTGCCGCGACGATGCCATTCGATGCCGGAAAAATCCTGAGCACGCGTTCGTTTGACGAAAACACGCCGCTGCAGGCGACGGTGCGGATGCCGCGAAGCTCTGTGAATTTCTTGCGGCAATTCATTCCTGCGGTCGAGCAGCTCGACGGCGATCTGGCGTTTGATGTCGCGATCGGCGGGACCATTGCGCGTCCGGAATTCACCGGCAGCGGCGATATCACGATCAATGCCGCACGATTTACCGACGCGACGTTGCCGGCGTTGCGCGGGTTTCAATCGCGGCTGCTTTTCCGGGGCAACACGCTGACGCTGGAAAGATTCCGCGGCGATCTCGCCGGCGGACCGTTCACGCTCGGCGGCCGGGTTGTTTTCACCAAGCTGACGGAACCGAACATGGACGTTGACCTGCGTGCCGAGAGCGTGCTGATTGCGCGCAACGATTCGCTGACCGCGCGCGCCGATGCGAATTTGAAAGTAACCGGCCCGGTGACGAGCGCGACGGTGAAAGGAAATGTCGCCCTCACGAATAGCCATTTTCTCAAGGACATCGATTTGATTCCGATCGGATTGCCGGGCCGGCCCGCGCCGCAACCAATGGAGAACCGCCCGGATTATTCGATTAAAACCCCGCCAATGCGTGATTGGAAATTCGATATTGCGATCAAAACCAAGGACCCATTTTCCATTCGCGGGAATCTCGCCAACGGCGGTGCCCTCATTGATTTGCATTTGGGCGGGACCGGCGGGCGCCCGGAATTAAAAGGCACGGTCAAATTGCAGAATGTGGAAGCGACCCTGCCGTTTAGCCGCCTCGATGTGACCAACGGGTTTCTTTATTTTGATCCGAGCGATTCGTTCAATCCGAGGATCGATCTGCAAGGCAGATCATTGATCCGCGATTACACGGTGCGGGTTTATGTTTATGGAGACTCGCTTTCCCCCCAGGCGATTTTTACCAGCGAACCACCGCTACCGCAGGAAGAAATTATATCGCTGCTCGCGACCGGCACCACGCGGCAGGAGTTAACTGGAAGCGGCAACGTCCTGGCCGGTCGCGCTGCCATGCTGGTGGTGCAGCAGCTTTACCGCAAAATTTTCAAAAAAGGCCAGCCCACACAGAGCAATTCCGTTTTCGATCGTTTGCAGGTCGACGTCGGCACCGTCGACCCGCGCACCGGGCGCGAGCAGGCCACGGCACGGTTCAAAGTTAACGAGAATTGGGTGCTTGTCGGCGACATTGGAGTTGGAGGAGATTTTCGCGGTCAAGTGAAATACCTCATCCGATTCCATTGAAATGGGACGTGCGTTTTTTTTGCTCGGCCTGACCGCGATGATCGGCGCACCAAATCTTTGGGGACAACGCGCCGTGGATGTGAAGCGGCCAGAAGAACGTGCGCGCGAGCAGAAAGTCGTCGAGCGCCAGGAGAAGAAAAAAGCGAAAAGCACGGACTTGGAAATTCGCGGCGCGACCGCTTTCAAGGAAAATGAGTTGCGCACGGCGCTGAAGGAACAGATTGCGACCATTTACGATTTCGGATTAACCGCGGCCCGGGCCGACGATGCCGCATTTTTTCTGGAGCTGTTTTACCGGAAACACGGCTACGCCAAAGTAGATGTACAATACCGGATCGAGAGCGGGTCCCGACTTGTTCTCGAGGTTACGGAAGGGCCGCAGGTAATTTTGAGCGCGATCAATTTCGCCGGTAACAATCATGTTCCGGCGGAAAAGCTTTTCGAATACGCCGTTGGTCCGACGCGAGAGCGTTATTCGCGATTGCAAAAGGAACTACCTTTTGTCGCGACCGACGTCCAGGAGGGAGCTGACCTCGTGCACCGCTATTACATTAGCGAGGGTTATCTGGAGGCAGTGGTCGATTCGCCGCAATATCATTTCAGCGCGGACGGCACGCGCGTCGATGCGACCATTCCCGTGCAGGAAGGGCGCCAGTATTTTTTCGGCAACCTAATTTTTCACGGGAACACGATTTACGACCCGGAAACATTGCGGGGCCAGATGCTCGATCTGCTTTCGCAACCATACACCGACCACCGGGTAGATGACATTTCACGGCGGCTTCAGGCTTACTTCAAAGCGCGCGGGTATTACGCAGTCAAAGTGGATGCGACCGGAGAACCGGAACAGGCCGCGGGCGGTCACGTGCCCGTGATTGTCACGCTTTCACCGGGTCCGGTTTACAAATTTGATGGCGTGAATGTGACCGGTCTGCGGCGGCTCCGGCCGAGTTATGTGCGTAATCGTTTTGCCTCGCTCGAGGGCAAAAACTACAGCCCGGATGTGCTCGACGAAAAATTCCGCGAGCTGATGCGGACCGGGCTGTTCAATGTTCTCCAGATCAATCCCCAGCCCGAGGCCGGAAATTATCTTCGGCTCGATATTTCCGCTGAGGAAGCGAAGGCGAAAGAGTTCGGGTTTTCGGTCGGCTACGGGACATACGTCGGCGGAATTGTCGGGCTCAGCTTTGCCGATCGAGATCTTTTTGGTTATGGCCGGCCTCTGACCACGTCGATTGAGATTTCAGAGCGCGGATACAAGGGAGAAATACTATGGGACGATCCCCATTTTTTTGAAAGCGACGTCGAACTGAAGGTTCGATTGAGCGCGTTTACGTTTGATTTCGACGGTTATTCGAAGTTTGAAATCGGAGCCCGGACAGAATTCTCCTACAATATTACAAAACAATATCAGGTCGGTGTTTTCGGCTCGGAGCGGCGTGTCGAAATTGTGAGTAATGACATCAAGGACAAGTTCATCGGCGACACCAAGTATTTTGTGAGTTCGATCGGCTTGTTTCACACCCTCGATTTGCGCGACAGTCCGCTCGTGCCCAGTCGTGGTCTGATCCTCGGTCAGACTTTCGAGCTCGCCGCTAACGCCATCGGAAGCGAGATCGAATTGTTTCGCACCACCGCGCGCGCCAGTTACTTCATTCCGGTTGGAAAAACTTTGCTGGAGGTCGGCGCCCGCGCCGGATTGGTTCGGCCGCTGGAGGAAAGCACCAGCGACATCAACGCGATTCCGATCGACGAACGTTTCTTCAACGGTGGCAGCACTTCTGTGCGCAGCTTCGGCGAACGCGATCTCGGGCCGCATGATCACAGAGGCCACCCGCTTGGCGGGGAATTTTATACCATCTTCAATGTCGAACATACCTTCCCGCTTTATGGCGAACTGCAGGGCGCGGTTTTTTTCGATGCCGGTAATTTGTTGCCCGATGCCGACAATCCCGATTTCAGTGACATGCGCTATGGAATCGGCGCAGGTTTACGCTACAAACTACCCATCGGGCCGATCCGGCTCGATTATGGTGTGAACCCAGACCCACGTGAACATGAAGATTTCGGGGCGTTTCATTTTAGTTTTGGATTTGCGTTTTGAGGTATGCAAGGTCATTCCGAGCGAAGTAAAGCGAAGCAGAACGCAGTCGAGGAATCCCGTGGCGGAACCTTAAAGGCGGCGCGACGGGATCCCTCCGCGCCGCTGCGCTCTGGTCGGGATGACAAAGCGTCACTTGGCGACACGCCACCGGAAGAATTCCGCGAACAATTGCATCGGCTGGCCGATTGGATCGCTGATTACCGCGCGAACCTCGAACAACTGCGCGTAGCGCCAAATGCGGTGCCCGGTTCGATTCAACGAGCGTTACCTTCTGAGCCACCGGATGCAGCAGAATCATTCGAGAAAATTCTTGCCGACATCGATCGCATCATTGTCCCAGGAATGGTGCATTGGGGCCACCCCAGCTTTCTAGCCTATTTTGGATGGACCGTGACCGGGCCGTCTATTTTGGGCGAGATCGTCACGGCGCCGCTCAACGTCAATGCCATGACGTGGCGGACATCGCCCGCGGCGACGGAACTGGAGACGGTTGTGATCGGTTGGTTGCGCCAATGGATGGGATTGCCGGCAGAATTCGGCGGCGTGATTTATGACACGGCGTCTGTTGGGGTGATGCACGCACTCGCCGTCGCCCGCGAAGAAGCGGCACCCTCTACGCGTAAACTCGGTCTAACGAGTCGTGGACTGCCGCGCTTCCGCATTTATACCTCTGACCAGGCGCATAGCTCCGCGGAGAAAGCCGCGATCGCGCTCGGGTTGGGCGAGGAAAATGTCGTGCGGGTGGCCAGCGATTCTGATTTTCGGATGGATGTCAGCGCGTTGCGTGAAGCTGTGACCCGGGACCTCGCTGAAAAGCTTAAACCACTGGCCGTAATCGCGACTGTCGGCACGACCTCAACAGCCAGCGTCGATCCGATTCCTGAAATCGCGAAGATTTGCCGCGAAAATAATATCTGGCTGCACATTGACGGCGCCTATGGCGGCGGATTCGCACTGCTCCCGGAATTCAAGGGCCTGACCGAAGGATGGGCGGACGCGGATTCCATCGTGATCAATCCGCACAAGACTGTTTTTGTGCCCTTAGATTTCAGTGTCCTCTATGTCCGTGACATCGAACGGCTGCGAAGGGTGTTTACCCTGGTGCCGGAATATTTGCGCGGCGATACCATCGAGGCGGAGAAAAATTACATGGACTACGGCATCCAGCTTGGCCGCAGGTTCCGGGCACTGAAAGCGTGGGTGATTTGGCGGTCGTTCGGCCGCGAAGGAATGGTCGCATTCATGCGTGAGCATTTGCGTCTGGCACGTTTATTCGGGGAATGGGTGAAGGGATCGAGCGATTTTGAATTGTCCGCGCCCATCAGCATGGGCGTCATTTGTTTTCGCTTTGTAGCCGGCATCGTTGACGCCGGCCCGGAGATCGATGCTTTAAATTCGAAAATCGTTGAAGAGGTCAACGCTTCGGGGAAAGCCTATCTGACCCAAACCAAGCTGCACGGACGTACGATCATCCGCATCGGCTTGGGTAACGTCCTAACGACTGAGAGACATTTGGCGGAGGCGTGGGCGTTGATTCGGAAGACGGCGTTTCAGGTAGGGGCGATTGACCCTGCCACTCCGGCTCGGAGTCGCCCGCGGGCAGTGCGGTGAACCGCCCTACCAAAAACCGTTTGGCGCACGCGCAAGCCGCCGTAAATTCTGCGGCCGCTCGAGCGCTCCATGATCACCTTATTTCGCAAACACCAAAAGTGGCTCATGATCGTAATCGCGATCCTGGCGATGCCGTTTTGTCTTTATTTTGTCAGGAGCGACTGGACAACCGCGCTTCGCGGAGAGCCAGGGACGACAAAACTTTATGGCCGCACCATACCTCGTTTGGAACTCGATCGCGGCGGACGTTTGTTCGACCTCGCGCGCATGCTGGGAATGAGCGATTTTCTTAATGACATTTTGGCGCAATGGCGCCCCCAACGCGCGAAGACACAATCGGAAGCGGAGCGTGAGGCTGGTGAGGAATTTGCCATCGATTTGATCATTCTGCGTCATGAAGCCGATGCTCTCGGTATCCGCCCAACGACGAGCGAGATCGCGTCGGTTGTCAGTAAGATGCGCGCCTTCCGTGGCGATGCCGGCGGTTTCGATCCAAAAAAGTACAACGACATCGTGGAAAACGCATTGGGGCCGCGCGGGTTTGGCGAGGCACAGATTGAGGAATTGGCCGCAGATCAGATTCGTCTCGAGCGAGTGAAAGAACTGATCAGCACCGGCATAATGGTGTCGCCCGCAGAGAGCAAAAGGAATTTCGACCAGGTTTATTCGAAATTTGAAGTAAGTGTGGTGCGATTTAAGACGAGCGATTTCGCCAATGACGTCAAGATTGCCGACGACGAGATCGCAAAGTACTACGAAGGCGCCAAGGAACAGCTGAAGAGCGAGGAAAAGCGCAAAGTGCAATTCGTTGCCCTCACCTTATCGGAGCCGGAAAAGAAACTAACGGGAAAAGAACGGGTTGATGCCCTGCAAAAGCTTTCGGACAAGGCAAATGACGTCGTGCAGGCGCTGGCGGAGAAGGGCGCAGATTTTGGCGCAGTCGCGAGCAAGTTCCAGGTGCCGGTGAAGACGACTGGCGAGTTCACACAAGCGACGCCTGATCCGGAGCTGAAACAGGATCCACAATTGAGCCAGAGCGCATTTCAGCTATCCAATGACGAACCAATCAGCGA
>Ga0207693_10004133_pt1 | contig 12321 bp, 10 predicted proteins | sample LARL81metaG_FD_184347 | JGI IMG/M metagenome (GOLD analysis project Ga0207693, IMG submission 184347) | Corn, switchgrass and miscanthus rhizosphere microbial communities from Kellogg Biological Station, Michigan, USA - LAR L8-1 metaG... | ecosystem: Host-associated > Plants > Roots >...
AAGGCGATCTACAGCTTCATGCCGACGATCGTGAAGTTCTACCTCGGCGAAGAGCCTTTGCTGAAAACGGTGCCGACCTGGCGCTGCCGCGAGGAAGAACATCTCGCCTACGTGCTTGACCATCTGCACGAGCTTGTCGTGAAGGAAGTGCACGGCTCGGGCGGCTACGGCATGCTGATCGGGCCTGCCGCGAGCAAGATCGGCATCGAGCAGTTCCGCGCCAAGCTGAAGACATCGCCGAAGAATTTCATCGCCCAGCCGACATTGGCGCTCTCCACCTGCCCGACCTGCGTCGAGCAGGGCGTGGCGCCGCGGCACGTCGACCTGCGGCCCTTCGTGCTCAGCGGGCGCGACGGCGTGCGCATCGTGCCGGGAGGATTGACGCGCGTCGCATTGAAGGAAGGCTCGCTCGTGGTGAACTCCAGCCAGGGCGGCGGCACGAAGGACACATGGGTGCTGGACGGATGAATACCTCTTTAGTCATTCCGGGGCACGCCGAAGGCGTGAGCCCGGAATCCAGCGGCTTGTATCTGATTTTGGATTCCGGGTCCGTCGCTGCGCGACGTCCCGGAATGACAGAATGGATGGATAATGCTTTCGCGGACCGCCGATAATCTCTATTGGCTTTCGCGCTACGTTGAACGCGCGGAATATCTCGCGCGCATTCTCGACGCCACGCAGCGTCTGTCGGCGCTTCCCCTCGCCTATGTCGGCACCAGCAATGAATGGGAATCCGCGGTCGCGACCGCAGGCTGTGCCAACGCCTTCTTCAAGCTCTATGACGAAGCCAACGAGGAAAACGTCACCGATTTCCTCGCCTTTTCGACCGCCAACTCCTCGTCGATCCGCTCGTGCTTTGAGCTTGCCCGCGGCAATGCGCGCGCCGTACGCACTGCTTTGACGATGGAGATGTGGGATGCCATCAACGGCACCTGGCTCGAGCTCAAGCGCTACGGCAACGGCCCGACCTCGCGCGAGGAATTTTCGCGGTTTCTCCGCTGGGTGCAGGAGTCGTCCCTGCGTTTCGATGGCTCCGCCTACCGCACCATGCTGCGCAACGATGCCTACTGGTTTTCGCGGCTCGGCGTCTATGTCGAACGCGCCGACAACACCGCACGCATCCTCGACGTCAAATATCATCTGCTGCTGCCGGAGAACGAACGCGTCGGCGGCCCGCTGGATTATTTCCAGTGGGCTGCGATCCTGCGGTCGGTGTCAGCGCTCACCGCCTACCACTGGGTCTATCGCGAAAGCCTGAAGCCCTGGCTGGTTGCCGACCTGCTGATCCTGCGCGATGAAATGCCGCGTTCGCTGTCATCCTGCTACGAGGCCATCGTGCGCAATCTGGATTCGATCGCCGGCGCCTATGGCCGGCAAGGTTCGGCGCAACGACAGGCCCGCGGCATTCGCACCCGGTTGCAGAACAGCCGGATGGATGGGATCTTTCAGCGTGGCCTGCACGAGTTCATCGGGGAGTTCATCGTCGAAAACAACCGGCTCGGCGCCTCGATCACCGAGCAATTCCTGACATGAGTCACGGCACTTTACGACGAGGCCGACTGCCTCTTTCCCCGATGTGACCTCCCAGTTAGATTTTGTCATGGCCGGACTTGTTCCGGCCATGACAATGTGAAGTCCTCGTTACACTTGTGTCGCGAACCACTGACGGCGTCATGCGAATTCACATTTCCCACGCGACCACCTACACTTATGACACGCCGCCATCCGGCGTGACGCAGTTGCTGCGCCTTACGCCGCGCAATCATGAGGGACAGCATGTCCTGTCCTGGCGGATCGATCTGTCCGAAGATTGCCTTTTGCATCAGCATGAGGACGCGTTCGGCAATATCACTCATTCGTTCACGGCCGAGGGCCCGTTCAACAAATTGAGCGTCGAGGTCAATGGCGAAGTCGACACCCAGGACACCCACGGCCTGGTCAAAGACGCCGTCGAACGTTTTCCACCTGAACTTTTTCTGCGCGAGACATCACTGACCCAGGCTGACTCCTCGATCAGCGACTTCGCGGCCGCAACCCGAGCCGATGCGCGTGGCGACAATCTCGCCCTGCTGCATGCGCTCCTTGCTGCGCTCAATCGCGAAATCACCTTCGACACCGATCCAACCCACACCGCCACCACTGCCGCGGAGGCCTTCAAGCTCCGGCGCGGCGTGTGTCAGGACATCACCCACATCTTCGTGGCCGCCGCGCGTTCTCTCGGCATCCCGGCACGCTACGTGGGGGGCCACTTCCACCGCGTCGACGGCGTCACCTCGCAGGAGGCCGGTCACGCCTGGGCGGAGGCCCATGTCGAGAACCTGGGCTGGGTTGGCTTCGACCCGACCAATGGCATCTCCACCACCGACGCCCATGTGCGGGTGGCGGTAGGTCTCGACTACCTTGGGGCTGCGCCGGTGCGCGGCACGCGCTACGGTGGCGCCGGCGAAACCCTGACCGTCGCGGTACGTGTTGCCCAGGCGCGTCAGCAGATTCAGAACTGAAGGTGACGCATTGCCGAAGGGACACCCGCATCGCTATAACCTCATGGCGGGATCTTCAGAAAAATCAAAAAAGCATATGACCTATTGTTGCGGAATTCTCGTCCAAGCCGGTCTCGTCATGGTTGCGGATACGCGCACCAACGCGGGCCTCGACAACATCTCCACATTTCGCAAGTTGCACGTCTATTCGCAGCCGGGCGAACGCATCATGGCCATCGCCTCCTCCGGAAACCTCTCGCTCAGCCAGTCGGTGCGCTCGACGCTGACCGAAGGTGTGCAAAATCCGGACACGGGCGAAGTCGAAACGCTGATGAACGCGCCGACGATGTTCCAGGCCGCGCAACGCATCGGGCGAACGATCCGCAACCTCCAGCACGCCGAAGGAAAGGTGCTCGCCGCCGCGGAAGTCGATCATGAAGTCGCATTTCTGTTCGGTGGCCAGATCAAGGGCGGCCGCCTGCAGTTGTTCATGATCTACTCGGCGGGGAACTTCATCGAATGCACCATCGATACTCCCTATCTGCAGATCGGCGAGCACAAATACGGCAAGCCGGTTCTCGATCGTGCGATCGCGTTTGACACCGATCTTTACGACGCGCTGAAGATCGGGCTCATCTCCATGGATTCGACGATGCGTTCCAATCTCGGCGTCGGTCTGCCGATTGACATCCTGGTCGTGCGTCGGGACGCCTGCACGGCCGAGGTGAACTACCGCATCGAGCCAGGCGAACCCTACTTCCTGGACTTGCGCGAACGCTGGTCGTCTGCGCTGCGCGCCGCGCACATCGCAATTCCGCGCCCGCCATATCGGAGCTCAAACTGAGCGGTTCCGCGGTCACTAAATCACCGAATAAATTTGCGCTTTCCAATTAATTAATTTAGCCGCGCGCAGCGCGACAAATACTTTTACTGCCAGTTAACAGAACCGGGCGAATTGCAGGTTCCTGAGCCGAACTGGGCCGAGTCATTGGTGAACGAAAGCGAATAGCAAGTATTAGTCCCTAGCTTCCGGCCTGAAAAAGCTAATGGGCAGGACGCTTTAAGGGACTTCAACCGTGTCGGCTGTGGCTCGCTCGCGCGCTTCCGATGCGCGGCAATACACCAGTTGGGATCGCGCCCGCCTGAGCGTGGTCGTCCCGATTGGTGTCATCGTTGCCGTCGCGATCGTTTGCATCGTCGTCGCCGTGCTGTCGTCGGCGCAGCGCGCGGATGTGGTTGCCGTCGATCACGAAAAGCAGATGTTCTCGCGTGCGCTCAGCAATTACGGCGAGCGCGTATTGCGCGAAGCGGAAAGCGTCGCCTCCTCGGAAGGCGCGATCCAGCGCATCCGCCAGTCGTTCGACTATGATTGGGTCAATCAGCGTGTCGGCGCGTGGCTCGAGGCCTACTTCGATCACGATTACATCTTCGTCTTCGATCGCAACGACCGCATGATCTACTCGCTGGTCGATCATCGACCGGCCGATGCAAAATGGCTGGCGACTGCGCGCCCCGGATTGACTCCGGTGATCGACTTCATGCGTGGCCGCGATCAGAACCCGCGTGGCGCGATCCGTCTCAATCAGGTGAACCCGGCCGAAACTGGCGCGCACCGGCAAACGGCCGTGATCCGTCGTCTCGTCGACCGGCCGGCGGTGATCGCAGCCGTTGTGGTCGGCCCGAGCGACAGTATTCCTTCATCGATTGACGGCGTCGCGCCGATCCTGGTGTCGGTGAAGTTCATCGATGACCGCGCGCTCTCGCACATCGCCGGACAATTGCACCTTAACAATCTGCGCAAGCTCGATCAGGACCAGGTTCCGGTCGGCGATCTCGCTTTCGATCTCAACGATCCGGATGGCAGGGTCATCGCCCGTTTTGCCTGGACGCCGAAGCAACCGGGCGCCGAAATCGTGCACAATGTGGTGCCGTTCATCGCCGTAGCCCTCATCGGTTTTGCGCTGCTTGCCGCTTTCGTGCTGCGCTACATGCGCCGGACGGCCGCGGCGATCGCAGCCGGCGAATCGCGCCTGCGCCACCTCGCCATGCATGATCCACTTTGCGGTCTGCCCAACCGCATCTACTTCGGCGAACGCCTCGAAGCGGTGATCGAGGAAGTGCGCAACGGCACGGCGCCCGCTGCCGTCTTCTATATCGACCTCGATCACTTCAAGGACGTGAACGATACGCTCGGCCACCATGTTGGTGACGAACTCATCCGCAACGTGACGCTGCGCCTCTCACACACACTGCGCGGCGGTGATCTTGTCGCGCGTCTCGGCGGCGACGAGTTCGCGGTGATCTCATCGATCGCGGGCGACAGCGAACAGATGATGGCGCTGGCGCAGCGCATCATCGGTGCGATCTGCGCTCCCTATATCATCAACGGACAGAATATCATCATCGGCGCCTCGCTCGGAATTGCGATGGTCGACAACAAGTGCGGGACCGCAACCGACATCATGCGCTACGCCGATATGGCGCTCTATCGCGCGAAGAACGAAGGTCGCAACCGCGCTTGCATCTACGACGCCGCTATGGATGCCGATCTCTCGAGTCGCAAGCTGCTCGAAGCCGATCTGCGCGAGGCGATCAAGAACGACCGCCTGCGGCTTGTATACCAGCCGGTCGTCAACAAGAGCGGTGAAGTGGTCGTGGGCGTTGAAGCGCTCTGTCGCTGGACGCATCCGACCCGCGGCGAAATCCCGCCGAGCGAATTCATCGCGATTGCCGAGCACAGCGGATTGATCATTGAATTGGGGAACTGGGTGCTGCGCAGGGCCTGCATGGACGGCAAGGCGTGGCCGGATCTCACCATCGCGGTCAACGTGTCGTCGCTTCAATTCCGTCGCATCGATTTCGTCGAGGTCGTCGAGAAGATCCTGAACGAAACACGATTCAATCCGGCACGGCTCGAACTCGAACTGACCGAAAGCGTGCTGCTTGGCAATGTCGACACGGCAGAGGCCGCCATGGTGCGGCTAAAGGCGCTCGGCGTGCGGCTCGCGCTCGATGATTTCGGGACTGGATATTCGAGCTTGCTCTATCTGCGCCGCTTTCCGTTCGACAAGCTCAAGATTGACCGCAGTTTCGTGCGATCGATCGAGAAGGCCGCCGACGCCGCGGCCATCGTCCACGCAATCGTCAGCCTCGGCCGCGGTCTCGGCATGCAGGTTACCGCGGAGGGCGTGGAAACGGCCGACCAGCAGCTCTTCCTGCGCGCGGCCGGCGTCCATTCGATGCAGGGCTTCCGCTTCGGCAGGCCGGTAACGGTCGCTGAAATCAGCGCGCGCCTGCAATCGCCGGGGTCATTCCTCCCCGTCGAAGTCACCGCACTCGCCAGCTAGACAAGCCGCCAATCCTGATTGCGCGCGCGACGATGGCGCGCGCGCTCGCTTTTATGATATGCGGGCGTCTCCAAGTTTTGTCATGAAAGGACATCCGAATGGCTGCGTCCGCAAAAGTCGCGTTGGTGACAGGAGCCGGAACCGGCGTAGGGCGTGCAGTGTCGATCGCGCTCGCCAAGGCCGGCTACAACATTGTGCTCGCGGGTCGCCGCAAGGAAATGCTCGACAAGGTCGCCGGCGAAGTCAACGGCGTCGGCGCGCAGGCGCTGGCGGTGCCGACCGACGTGTCCAAGCGTGAGTCGATCCTGGCTTTGTTTGCCAACGTGAAATCGAGCTTCGGCCGACTTGATGTCCTGTTCAACAACGCGGGCATCGGCGCGCCGCCAGTCCCGCTCGAGGATCTGCCATTCGAGACCTGGCAGAACGTGGTCGCGACAAACTTCACCGGCATGTTCCTGTGCACGCAGGAAGCGATCAAGATCATGAAGAGCCAGTCGCCGCGCGGCGGCCGCATCATCAATAACGGTTCGATCTCGGCGCATGCACCGCGGCCATATTCGGTTGCCTATACATCGACCAAGCACGCGGTCACCGGGCTCACCAAATCGACATCGCTCGATTGCCGGCAATACGACATTTGTTGCGGCCAAATTGATATCGGCAATGCCGCAACGCCGCTGACTGAGCGCATGGTTCAGGGCGAAGGCGTCCTGCAGGCGGACGGCCGCAAGATGGTCGAGCCGCGCATGGAAGCCGACCATGTCGGCAACGCGGTGGTTTACATGGCAAGCCTGCCGCTCGACACCAATGTGCTGTTCATGACGGTGATGGCCAACAAGATGCCGTTTGTCGGCCGAGGATAATCGGCATGGAATCGCTGCACGCGTGGCATGAGTTCTACCTGCTGCTCGGCACGGCCGGCGCCACGTTGCTTGCGCTTCTGTTTGTCGCGGTGTCGCTCGGCACCGGCTTTCTCAATGCGAAGGATCCGAGCGGCACACGGACTTTCATGAGTCCCGTGGTGATTCATTTCACCAGCGTGTTCTTTGTCTCCGCGGTGTGCCTCGTGCCTTCGCACGGACCGGTTTTCTTCGCCGTGCTGATCGGGGCGACGGCCGTACTCGGTGTCGTCGTTTCGATCGTCATCACCGTGTTGGTCGTGCGCACCACGATGACGCAGTACGTGCCCGACTACTTCGCATACGGAGCGCTGCCGGTCGCCGCCTATCTTGCCATGTTGGCCGCCGCCATCATGATCCTGAAAGGGCTGGACTACGCGCCTGAGGTTCTCGCCGGCGGAATGCTCCTGCTCGCCATCGTCAACATCCGCAATGCCTGGGATCTCACGCTGTCGATGGTGCGGCGCCACGCCCGTGAACGGCCGTCGCCCTAGTCGACCTTGCTGACTTTGACTTCGACGCCCGTCTTTATCTTGGACAAAACCTTCACGCTCCCGACGGCCTTGGCGAAGACATTGCACGGGCTTGCGAGCCGCGTTTCATCGCCCTTGGAGATCGGCGTGCGGCCAAAGCCGATGGCGATCGCCGGACCCTGAGGCCAATAGGCAATTTCTCCGGGCGTGATCACGGCGCGGGCATCGGGTTCGCGCGGCACATCGACAGGCACGTCGAAATAAACCTCCTCACCCCAGGTCAGCACCGCCGACGTGAGAGGAAGCGCGGCGACGATGGCCTTGGCGGTCGGGGTGTCGAGCAATTCGGCGTCGAGCTTCAGCGCACCGAAATCGAAGCGGATGCGGGCCATGCGGCCTCCCTCCTTGCTTTAGTCCCGGCCCATGCATTTTCCCGAGTGTGGCAGGCTTGGCAAGGGAGGTTCCGGATTGCCCACACGTCTTCGATATTACGATTGACGACGCTTGCTGGTCTCCCACGCTGCGGCCAGCAGCGCGCAGGCGAGTGCGACAAAGCCCGCGCCGACATAGCCGACAAGATGAAAATATTCGTGCGCAAAAAGCAGTCCGCCGATCGCGGAGCCGATGGCCTGCCCGACATAGAGCACAGATGTATTGAGCGCGACCGACGCGCTCGCAAGATCAGGCGCGGCAGCAACAAGCCGCGCCTGTTGCATGGAATTGATCGCGGCAAATCCGAAGGCCCAGAAGAATATCCCGGCGCCCATCGCCACCAGCCAGCCGGCGCCGACCGACCATAGCGTCAGGCCGAGAAGCGTGGAGGCCATGAACAGCGCGAGCGTTTTCTGCGTGCCTAATTTCGTCACGATGCCGCTCGCCACCACATTGCCGACAAGCCCGACAACGCCATAGAACGCGAAGAACCCGCCGGCGACGGCCGGCCCTGCGCCCGTGAGTGCGTGCAGCAGCGGGGCGAGATAAATGAAAACCGTGAACTGGCCGGAAGTCTGCAGCAGCGTCACCAACAAAATGAGCATGATGCGTTTGCTGTGCGCGATCGTCACGAAACTCTGTGGCGAGAGCGGATGTCCCTGCAGCCCTTTCGGCAACACCACAAACAGCAGCGCGGCGACGATTGCCGCGATCGCAGCGAGCGTGCCGTAGACTGCCTGCCAGCCGAAATGCGTCGCGATCAATGTCACCAGCGGCAGGCCGCCGGCTATGGCAATAGACCAGCCGAGAAACACAAAGGCGATCGCGCTCGGCCGCTCGCGATCGTGGACGATCAACGCCACGGTGGCGGCGGCTTGCGGGGTGTAAATCGCGCCGATCGCCAGCATACCGACCCGCAACAAAAGGATGACGTAATAATTCGACGTCAGCGCCGACGCCGCCTGCCCCGCCGCCAGGATCGCAAGCGTTGCGACCAGAAGCGCGCGTCTGTCCACGCGCGTCGTCAGCCAGGCCATGACCGGCGAACCGATGCAGAGCACGATGGCGCCGTAGGTGACCAGCAGGCCGGTATCGTGGATGCCGACGTGCAGACCTCTGGCGAGGTCGGCAAGCATCCCCGCCGGCCCAAGGATGCTGAGGCCAGTGACGACATTGCCAAGCATCAGCACGATGCGGGAGAAGTAATTTCGCACGGGATTTCACTCGGGCGGGTGCTTTGACGCTCTAGGTAATGCACTTGCGCGGCCTGCGCCACGACGCTCGCAAGATTAGCCGTGCAAAACATTCGAATGTCGGAGATGACGAACTTTGATAGTGCGGGCTTTCTGTTGTCATTCCGGGGCGCATGCGCAGCACGCGAACCCGGAATCCAGAAGTACACTGTTTGCATCTGGATTCCGGGTCCGGCGCTGGCGCGCCGTCCCGGAATGACCGGTGAGAGGCAGGTCATCTCAGATACCTCACGTCATCACCGGGCTATGTCCTGGTCCGCACATTGGAACTCCACCAAGTTCTCGCGCGTTGACAGACGCCATAACTTGAAGATTTCAGCGATGGATCAACGTGACCAGGAACTGCTGGACAAGCAATTGTGGGGTGTCAGTCCTGCACCTCCGGGAAACGAGAGCCTGATAGGCATCGCGTTCCTCGCTGTTCTTTTGGTGGGTATCGCAATCGGCGCAACTCTGTTCGCGAGTGAACGCAAACAGATGCAGACAGCGTCACATGATGTAACGGCGGCCCTGCTAAGGGGTTTGCCCCAGGACATACGCTGATTGTTGCTCGAGCAGCTGGTGGAACCTTGGTTGGTCCACCGGGTTAAGTTGTTATGCCCCAACGTGAAACAGAGCGTGCTGAGCGGCTCTTCAAAGCGCGCGAACAGCTGAAGGCCGACGCCCCAAAAGCGCTGGCAGATTATTATGCAGCCGAGCAGGCGCTGCGCGATCGAACGCAAGAGCTGAGGCGATTAAGACTCGCTCGCGATGCCGAGAAGCGCGATTTGGCCAGCTGATAGTCGCTGCATCAGGCGTCTCCACTGTGGATAGGCAACGGTTCAATCAGCGTCATTCCGGGGCGCGCTGAAAGCGCGAACCCGGAATCCAGAAACACGCATAGTGCCTGTATCTGGATTCCGGGTCCGGCGCTGCGCGCCGTCCCGGAATGACGGACGAGAGCTTGACTTTAATCCTATATGATATTATTCCTAACAGTGTCCGGTCTGCCAGAGGGCGCTCTCATGAGGCGTCATGCGGGTGGGATCGGATGCGGCGCCCGCGGCCGGGAGAGGACGCTTCTCCCGCACCCGGGCGGCGCCGGGAGCTCCGCCCGGCGGCCACTATGAGCCGTCCGCCAGGAGCCTGGCTCTCGGGGGCCGACCGCCCGCCGTGTGCTTCGCCCAAAACGCGAAGCCAGGGCGGGAGCAACGGACGGTCCCTGCAAAGCGCGGCCCGGCGCAGTAAGGAAGACGCCGCGATGGCGCGCCATGAGGCGCCCGCGTCTCTCGAGAGGGAGCGCGGCACAGAACGAACAATGGTTGCGCCACCTGGCGCGCCATCTCCCTCGCGTTTTGCGTGGGACGAAAAAGACGACGGCGTACCCGGCGCCAGAAAAAATGCGGGCGAAGATGCTCGCCACGCTGTTTGACAATTGAATACGTGGTCATTCCGGGGCGCGCTGAAAGCGCGAACCCGGAATCCAGAAACACGCACAGTGCCTGTATCTGGATTCGGGGTCCGGCGCTACGCGCCGTCCCGGAATGACGAGCGGATGGTGCAGTGCGTCTCCACCGTCATGGCCGGGCTTGTCCCGGTGATCTCGCTTAGGAAGGCACGGGCCGTACCCATTGAATCGGGATGGCCGGAACATAGGCGTGCGAAAGCACGCCGTCCTTCGGACGGCTATGCGCGGTGCATGACAGTTGAATGACTCCGGCTCACATCAGAGGAGCAACCCCTCCCCCATGAATCATCATGGCCGGGCGCTGTCCGCCCGGCCATGAATTCACAACGCGCTTTCGAACCGCTCACTCAGTGCAATCGGAATTCGCCGCTGATCGCTTTGAGCTCCGCCGGCTTGATCAGCTTGCAGTGGGCCACCTGCACGGAATGCAATGGCCCCTCAAGCTTTTCCTGCCAGAACGCGAGAAAACGCTGCAGCTCGGGAAACTCGGGGAACAGATCGTAATTCTGCCAGACGTAGGACTGCAGCAGCCAGCGATGATCGGGACGCCTGTACAGGATGTGGGCGGTCGTCAGGCCATAACCACTGACTTGTTTACGGAAATCCTCTGAAACCATTTCGTCCTCCGTCGAGTCGGACTGAAAGTTTCCGTTTCCGGCGCTATCCATTGCAAGCCGAAAAGGTAAACAAGTTGTTTAAAATCAAGGCAGTAGCAGCAGAGAATTCCGCCTGCTAACAGCCCCGACGGCATGCCTCGTGCCGGCCGCGATGGGTAACGTCGGGCGCATAAACCCCGTTCCCATCACATGCCCGTTAACCATTGTCCTTGCTGGGTTTTCGAGAATTGTTGGCACTCATCTCAAATGAGTGCTAAAAAATTTTCCGATGGCCCTTGCGGGCAAAAAAGTCGCCACCCATGTGGCGGCAAGGTGCTGGTGGCGGGTCTGCCAGTGCCTAAAAGCCAAGATCGTCCAATATTTTAGGAGGACTGCCATGAAGTTTCGTCCGCTTCACGACCGTGTCGTCGTCAAGCGCATCGATGCCGAAGAAAAAACTGCTGGCGGCATCATCATTCCCGATACAGCCAAAGAGAAGCCCTCGCAGGGCGAAATCATCGCCGTCGGCCCCGGTGGCCGCGACGAAAGCGGCAAGCTGATTCCGATCGATCTGAAAGTCGGCGACACCGTGTTGTTCGGCAAATGGTCGGGCACCGAAGTGAAGATCGACGGCCAGGATCTCCTGATCATGAAGGAGTCCGACATCATGGGCGTCATCGAAGGCGGCAGCGCCGCCAAGAAGAAGGCCGCCTGAGGCTGCCGATCCAAAATTCTAAATCAGAGGAACACAAACAATGGCTGCTAAGGACGTCAAATTTTCCGTCGATGCCCGCGATCGCATGCTGCGCGGCGTCGACATCCTCGCCAATGCGGTGAGGGTGACGCTTGGCCCCAAGGGCCGCAATGTCGTGCTCGATAAATCGTTCGGCGCCCCGCGCATCACCAAGGACGGTGTGACGGTCGCGAAAGAGATCGAGCTCGAAGACAAGTTCGAGAATATGGGCGCGCAGATGGTGCGCGAAGTCGCGTCGAAGTCCTCGGACTTCGCCGGTGACGGCACCACGACCGCTACCGTGCTCGCCGCTGCGATCGTCAAGGAAGGCACCAAGGCGGTTGCTGCCGGCATGAACCCGATGGACCTCAAGCGCGGCGTCGACCTCGCGGTCGAAGCTATCGTCGAACACCTGAAGGCCAATTCGAAGAAAGTCACATCGAACGAAGAGATCGCCCAGGTCGGAACCATTTCCGCCAACGGCGATCGCGAGATCGGCGACTTCCTCGCCAAGGCCATGCAGAAGGTCGGCAATGAAGGCGTGATCACGGTCGAAGAGGCGAAGTCTCTCGAGACCGAGCTCGACGTGGTCGAGGGCATGCAGTTCGATCGCGGCTACATCTCCCCCTACTTCATCACCAATGCCGACAAGATGCGGACG
>Ga0207693_10004134_pt1 | contig 12318 bp, 12 predicted proteins | sample LARL81metaG_FD_184347 | JGI IMG/M metagenome (GOLD analysis project Ga0207693, IMG submission 184347) | Corn, switchgrass and miscanthus rhizosphere microbial communities from Kellogg Biological Station, Michigan, USA - LAR L8-1 metaG... | ecosystem: Host-associated > Plants > Roots >...
GCCGAGCTCAACCCGATCGCGGGCACGATCGCCCCCGGCGAAGGCGATGCGGCGGCGCTGCTCTCGTCGGCGAAGGACCGAGCGGAGCACACGATGCTCGTCGACCTCGGGCGCAACGACCTCTCGCGCGTCTGCGTTCCCGGCTCCGTGCGGGTCGAGCGCTTCATGGAGCCCGAGCGCTACTCGCACGTGACGCATCTCGTCTCCGAGGTGGTCGGGGAGCTGCGCGACGGGATCACGCCCTTCGAGTTGCTGCGCGCGACCTTCCCGGCCGGCACGGTCTCGGGCGCGCCGAAGGTGCGCGCGATGCAGATCATCTCGGAGCTCGAGCAGTACCGGCGCGGCATCTACGCGGGCGCGGTGGGCTACTTCCTACCGGAGACGAGAGAGCTCGACACGTGCATCGCGATCCGCACGCTGTGGCTGCGCGACGGGGTCGCGCACCTGCAGGCCGGCGGCGGCATCGTCGCCGACTCGGATCCCGCGGCCGAGCACGAGGAGTGCCTCGCCAAGCTGCGCGCGCTCGAGACCGCAATCGACCTGGCAGAGTCGGAGCAGGACGCCGCGCCGTGATCCTTCTCATCGACAACTACGACTCGTTCTCGTGGAACCTCGCGCACCTGTTCGGCGCGCTCGGCGCCGACGTCGTCGTGCGGCGGAACGACGAGGTCGACGCAGACGAAGCCGAACGCCTCGCTCCCTCCCACCTCGTGGTCTCGCCGGGCCCCGGCCGGCCGGCCGCCGCGGGCGCCACACCGTCCATCGTGGCGCGGCTGCTGACCACGACCCCCACGCTCGGGGTCTGCCTCGGCCACCAGGCGCTCGTCGAGGCCTGCGGCGGCGAGGTCGGCTACGCCCGCGAGCTCGTCCACGGGAAGGCGAGCCCGGTGCGCCACGACGGCAGCGGGTTGTTCACCGGGCTACCGGATCCGTTCGAGGCCGGGCGCTACCACTCGCTCGCCGCGACGCGGTTGCCGGACGTGCTCGAGCCGACGGCGTTCGCGGACGACGGCGAGGTGATGGCGGTGCGGCACCGCGAGCTCCCCGCGGTCGGCGTCCAGTTTCACCCCGAATCGGTGCTGACGCCGGACGGGCCGGCACTCGCGCGCAACTTCCTCGAGGGGACGTTGTGATCCAGCAGTCGCTCGCCAGGCTGCTGGACGGCCACGACCTTTCCCGCGACGAGGCCCGCGGGACGATGGCGGTGATCATGGCCGGCGACGCGACGCAGGCGCAGATCGCCGGCTTCCTCGTCGCGCTGCGGGCGAAAGGCGAGACCGCGGACGAGATCGCCGGCTGCGCCGAGGCGATGCGCGAACACGTCCTCCGCGTCCGCCCCGCCCGCACCGACCTCGTCGACGTGGTGGGAACCGGCGGCGACGGTGCGAACACGTACAACATCTCGACCGCCGCCGCGCTCGTCGCCGCGGCCGCGGGAGCCGCCGTCGCCAAGCACGGCAACCGCGCGGCCTCGTCGCAGACCGGGGCGGCGGACGTGCTCGAGGCGCTCGGCTTCGAGCTCGAGCTGCCGCCGGAACGGATCGAGCGCTCGATCGACGAGCTCGGCTTCGGCTTCCTCTTCGCGCAGGCGCACCACCCGGCCATGCGGCACGCGGCGCCCGTCCGGCGCGAGCTCGCGACGCGTACCGTCTTCAACGTGCTCGGCCCCTTGACGAACCCGGCGGGTGCGCGCGCCCTCGTGCTCGGCGTTTACTCGCCGGAGCTCGCACGAACGCTGGCCGACGCGCTCGTCCAGCTCGAGACGACGCGCGCCTACGTCGTCCACGGTGCCGGTGGCATCGACGAGCTCTCCCCTTGCGGGCCGAACCTCGTCTACGAGGTCGCAGCCGGAACCGTCCGCGAGTACGAGCTCGACCCACTCGAGCTCGGCATCGACCGCTGCGACCCGGAGGAGCTGCGCGGCGGCGACCCGGCGACGAACGCCGCGGCCCTGCGGGACGTGCTCGGCGGCGCGGACGGCGGCCATCGCTCGGCCGTGATCCTCAACGCGGCCGGCGGAATCGCCGCCGCGGGACACGCGGAGAGCCTGCACGAAGGGATCGCGGCGGCACGCGAGGCGATCGACTCGGGCGCGGCCGCAGCGCGGCTCGACGAGCTCGTGGAGTTCTCCCGCGCATGAGGTTCGCGGAAGCGCTCTCGCAGCCCGGCTTCGGCGCGATCGCCGAGTTCAAGCGGCGCTCGCCGTCGGCCGGGGACATCAGCCCCGGCGCACGGGTCGAGGACGTCGTCCCCGCTTACGAGGCCGGAGGAGCGCGCGCGGTTTCCGTCCTCGTGGACGATGCGTTCGCGGGCTCGCTCGACGACCTGCGGGCGGCACGTGCGAGTGTCGGCCTGCCGTTGCTCGCGAAGGGCTTCTTCTCGACGGAGGAGCACCTGCGCGACGTGCGGGAGGCCGGCGCCGACGCCGCGCTCCTCATCCTCCGCGACCTTGACGACGCAACGGCCGCCCAGCTGATGCGTGTAGCCGAGCGGGTCGGCCTGGACACGCTCGTCGAGGCGCACGACGCGGACGAGCTCGAGCGCGCCGCCCGCCTCGGCGCCGGAGTGATCGGGGTCAACGCCCGCGACCTCGGCACCTTCCGCATCGACCGTGCGGCGCAGCTCGCACTGGTGGCCAAGGCTCCGCGCGACCGGGTAGTCGTCGCTGAGAGCGCGGTTCATACGCGAGCGCAGACTGCGGCAGCCGAGCTCGCCGGCGCGAACGCCGTGCTCGTCGGCACGTCTCTGATGCGCGCGACCGAGCCGGGCGCGAAGCTGCTCGAGCTGCTCTCGCGACCGCTCGTCAAGGTCTGCGGCCTCACCCGGCAGGAGGACGTCGACGCCGCGGTCGAGGCCGGAGCCGACCTGTGCGGCTTCATCTTCGCGGAGGGCTCTCCGCGTAGGGCGCCGGCCGTTCTCGAGGTTCCCGAAACGGTGCTGAGCGTCGCCGTCTTCGTCGGTGAGCCCGAGGAACAGGGCGCGGACCTCGTCCAGCTCTACGCGCGGGAGGAGGGCGCGGTGCGCGGGCGCGACGCCGTGCTGCTCCGTGACGGCGAGCCCGTCGCGCGGGTCGCAGATCTCCCCTGGGAGGGAGAGGATCCCGACCACTGGCGGAACGCGCGTGCCGACGGCGACCGGCTCGTGCTCGCAGGGCGACTCGGGGCGGACAACGTGCGCGAGGCGATCCGCGCCGTGCAGCCCTGGGCGGTGGATGCCGCGTCGCGGCTCGAGTCCTCCCCCGGCGTCAAGGATCACGCCAAGGTGCGAGCGTTCGTTGAGGAGGCGCGGGCATGAGCGACTTCGGCGCCTACGGCGGCCGCTACGTCCCCGAGACGCTGATCCCGGCGCTCGACGAGCTGGAGCGCGGCTGGCGCGAGGCCCTCGCCGACGACTCCTTCCGCGCCGAGCTCCACCACCTGCTGACGACGTACGCCGGGCGGCCGACTCCGCTCACGCTCGCCGAGCGCTTCGCGCCCGGGAAGCGCATCTACCTCAAGCGCGAGGACCTTCTCCACACCGGCGCGCACAAGCTCAACAACGCGCTCGGCCAGGCCGTGCTCGCGCAGCGGCTCGGCAAGCAGCGGATCGTCGCGGAGACGGGCGCCGGGCAGCACGGCGTGGCCACCGCGACGGTCTGCGCCCGCTTCGGCTTCGAGTGCGTCGTCTACATGGGCGAGGAGGACATGCGCCGCCAGCGGCCCAACGTCGAGCGGATGCGGCTGCTCGGGGCCGAGGTGCGCGGCGTCGACTTCGGCACGAAGACGTTGAAGGAGGCGACGAGCGAGGCGATCCGCGACTGGATCACGAACGTCGAGACGACCCACTACCTGATCGGCTCCTGCGTCGGCCCGGCGCCGTACCCCGAGCTCGTGGCCGAGCTGCAGTCGGTGATCGGCCGCGAGGCGCGCGAGCAGATGCTCGCCGTCGAGCAGCGGCTCCCCGAGGCGGTCGTCGCCTGCGTCGGCGGCGGCTCGAACGCGATCGGGATCTTCCACGGCTTCGTGGAGGACGAGGACGTGCGGCTCGTCGGCGTCGAGGCCGCCGGGGCGGCGTCGCTCGGCAGCGGCCGGCCCGCAGTGCTCCACGGCGCGCGCTCCTCCGTCCTCGCGGACGAGGACGGCCAGATCGCAGACGCGCACTCGATCTCGGCGGGTCTCGACTATCCCGGCGTCGGCCCGGAGCACGCGTTCCTCCGAGACACCGGCCGGGCCGAGTACGGCGTCGCGACCGACGAGGAGGCGCTCGCGGCCTTCCAGGATCTCGCCCGCACGGAAGGCATCCTCCCCGCGCTCGAGCCGGCTCACGCGCTCGCCCGCGCGCGCGATCTCGACGCCGAGCTGATCCTCGTGGGCCTCAGCGGCCGCGGCGACAAGGACCTCGCCGAGGTGCTGGAGCACTTGTGAGCACCTGGGATCCCGCACGCACGGCCGAGTTCTTCGACGAGTACGGCGAGCGCGAGTGGACGCGCTTCGAGGACGGGCGGACGCCCGGCCCGAGCCTCACGACGCACACCCGAGTGCTCGAGGGCTACGTGCGCCCGGGGGACCGGGTGCTCGACGCCGGCGCCGGTCCCGGGCGGTTCACGCTGGAGATGCTCCGGCTCGGAGCGCACGTGACCGCGCTCGACATCTCGCCCGGCCAGCTCGAGCTCCTGCGCGCGCGGGTGCCCGACGTCGAGGCGGTAATGGGCGACATCACGGACCTCTCACGCTTCCCAGGCCACGGGTTCGACGTGACGGTCTGCTTCGGCGGGCCGCTCAGCTACGTCGTCGACCGGGCGGAGCTCGCCGTCGCCGAGCTCGTCCGCGTCACCCGGCCGGGCGGGCACGTCCTCGTCAGCGTGATGGGGCTTGCCGGCGCGGTGATCCACTACGCCCCGATCCTCGTGGAGCTCGCCCGGCGCGACGGGCCGGGGAAGTCGCTGGAAGTCGCGCGCACCGGCGTCCTTCCGGAAGGCGACGGCTACGGCCACCTCCCGATGCGGATGTACCTCTGGGAGGAGCTCGAGGAGCTGCTGGCTCCGCACGGCGACGTCGTAGAGGGCGCGGCCGCGGGCGTTCTCCCCCACCTCGAGGTCGAGGAGCCGGAGATCCGCGCGCTGCTCGAAGAGCTCGAGGAGAAGCTCGCCTACGACCCCGGCCTGCGCAGCGCCGGCGAGCACCTCATCGGCGTCCTGCGCGTCGCGTGAGCAAGAAGCTCGTCATCTATTTGGTCGCCGAGCCCGAGGCGCCCGAGCTCGCGCGCGCCGCAGTCGAGGGCGGTGCCGACATCGTCGAGCTCGGCTTTCCGTTCTCGGACCCCCTCGCCGAGGGGCCGGTGATCCGGCGCGCGTCGGAGCGCGCGCTCTCGCGCGGAATGCGCACGCGCGCCTGCCTCGACGTCCTCGCACGGACGCGCGAGCTGCTGCCCGAGACCCCGCTCGTCCCGATGACGTATGCCGCCATCCTCGAGGCCTACGGCTACGAGCGCTTCGAAGCGGACGCGCGGGAGCGCGGCGCGTCGAGCTTCATCCTCGTCGACCTCCCGGTCGAGGAGCAGCCGACGCTCCGGCGCATCCAGCTCGTGGCCCCGACGTCGACCGAGGAGCGGATCCGCACCGCCGCGGCGGCGACCGACGGCTGGCTCTACCTCGTTTCGGTCACGGGAACAACCGGTGCCCGCACCGAGCTCTCGCCCGCGCTGCCGCCGTTCGTGGAGCGCGTGCGAGCGGCCACCGACGTCCCCGTCTACGTGGGCTTCGGGATCTCGACGCCCGAGCTCGCGCACTCGGTCGGCGAGCTGGCCGACGGCGTCGTCGTCGGCTCGCGTGCTGTCGAGGTCGCGGAGAGCGGTGCCGAGGCGCTGCGCAGCTTCGTCGCGTCGCTCCGAGCGGCGATCGACGACTCTTAGCGAACTCACAGGCTGGTCTCAGCCCGGTCTCACGCGGCGCCGGAAGCATGTATCCCAGCGCAACCCCTGGCCTCCTAGAGAGCGCGGGCCCGGCGACCGGCTTTCCCCCTCAGATGCCGGCGTCGGGCCCGACGCCGTTTCACGAGCAATCCGAACGACGCGAACCGGCCGTTCTTACGGAAGCCTCACGGGTCTCTCAGCTTGGTCCTAGGAAGAACGGGCAGGCTGGGGGCCGACACAGATGCAAGGAGAACACGATCACATGAACCCTCGCCCAGCCAACAAGGGCCTGCGACGCGCCCTCCCCCTCGCCGTCGCGCTGGTGATCGGCGCTGCAGCCGGCGCCGGCGCGTACGCCCTCGGCAACCACGGTTCCGGGACGCCGAGCGCGTCCCCCGTGGTCGTGCCGGCGCCGCAGCGGGCCTCGTCCACATCGACGGTCGACTCGCTGACAGAGCTCTACAAGCAGGATGCGCCGGGCGTCGTCGACATCACCGTCCAGCTCCCATCGAGCGGCGGCTCGTCCGGCGGCGGCTTCCCGTTCCCCCAGGGCTCGCAGAAGCAGGAGGCCGAGGGAACGGGCTTCGAGATCGACACGAAGGGCAACATCCTCACCGCCGACCACGTGGTGGACGGAGCCACCTCGATCAAGGTCACCTTCCAGGACGGCTCCACCGAGAGCGCGACGCTCGTCGGTGGCGACAAGTCGACGGACACGGCTGTGATCCACGTCGACAAGCCCGCCTCCGAGCTGCACCCGCTCACGCTCGGTGACTCCTCATCCGCCGAGCCGGGCCGGACCGTCGTGGCGATCGGCAGCCCGTTCAGCCTGCCCGAGACCATGACCGCCGGCATCGTCAGCGCGACGAACCGGACCATCACGGCCACCAACGGTTTCTCCATGACCGGCGCGATCCAGACCGATGCCGCGATCAACCACGGCAACTCCGGCGGGCCGCTCATCGACACCGCGACCAACACCGTGATCGGGATCAACGACCAGATCCTCAACGCGGGCGACACGAACGACAACGCCGGCGTCGGCTTCGCCGTCCCGATCGACTCGTCGAAGAGCGTCGCGCAGACGTTCATCGCCGGCGGCAAGGTCGAGCACGCGTATCTCGGAGTGACGGTGCTGCGGACTGCCTCCAACGCGCGCGTCGCCTGCATCGTCAACAACGGACCCGCAGACACGGCCGGACTGAAGACCGGCGACGTCATCACCGCCTTCAACGGCAAGCCGGTCGCGAACTATGACGCGCTCACGGCTGCAATCGGCGCGGCGAAGCCCGGCGACAAGGTGACGCTGACGGTGACGAACAAGGGCTCGACGCGGCACGTGACCGTGACGTTGGGCTCGAGGCCTGCCTCGACCAACAACAACTGCAGCAAGCCGTAGTCCCTCCGAGCGGCGGGCGGCCCATCGGCCGCCCGCCGCGGTCGCTGCGCCGCCCGTAGGATCGCCGCATGGAGCGGGCGGAAGGCGCGGCACCGCCGGTGGCGTCGGCCGTGGCGCGCTGGACCCTCATTGCGAGCATCCTCGGCTCGTCGATGGCCTTCGTCGACGGCTCGGTCGTCAACGTCGCGCTGCCCTCGATCCAGGCCGACCTCGGCGGAGGGCTGGCGACGCAGCAGTGGGTCGTCGACGCCTACCTGCTCACGCTCGGCTCGCTGATCCTCGTCGGCGGCTCGCTCGGCGACATCTTCGGGGAGTCGCGGGTGTTCGCGATCGGCGTGGCGAGCTTCGCCGGCGCCTCCCTCCTCTGCGCGATCGCCCCTGACGCGACGGCGCTCATCGTCTTCCGCGGGGTTCAAGGCATGGCAGGCGCGCTCCTCACGCCGGCCTCGCTCGCGATGATCACCGCCACCTTCACGGGCACCGCGCGCGGCAACGCCATCGGGCAGTGGACGTCCTGGACCGGGATCTCGTTCATTCTCGGGCCGACCCTCGGCGGCTGGCTGGTCGATGTCTCGACCTGGCGGGTCATCTTCCTGATCAACATCCCGATCGCGCTCGCCACGTTCTTGCTCCTCGTGCGACTCGGCGGGATGCACCAGAAGCGACGCGAGGACCTGCGCGTGGACGTGCCGGGCGCGATCCTGTGCACCGCCGGCCTCGGCCTCCTCGTGGCCGGCTTCATCGAGCAGCCGCAGCGCGGCTGGGGAGATCCGCTCATCCTCGCCGCCTTCCTCGGCGGCGCCGCCCTCCTCGGAGCGTTCGTCGCGTACGAGCTGCGGACGCCGATGCCGATGCTCCCGCTCCGGCTGTTCCGGCTGCGCAACTTCTCGGTCACCAACGTCGAGACGCTCTCCGTGTACGGCGGGCTCTCGGCACTGACCACCTTCCTCACGCTGTACCTGATCGAGTTCGCCGGCTTCTCCGCGCTGCACGCCGGCATCTCCTTGCTGCCGGTCACGGTCGTGATGTTCTTCCTCTCGCCCCGCACGGGACGCCTCTCGATGCAGTACGGGCCGCGGCTGTTCATGGCGCTCGGCCCGATCATCGCGGGCCTCGGCGTACTCGCCTACACGCGCCTGCCGCAGGACGTGAACTACTGGGCGGACATCCTCCCCGCGCTCCTCGTCTTCTCGCTCGGGCTGTCCCTGACGGTCGCGCCGCTGACGACGACGGTGCTTGCCGACGCAGGCCCCGGCGACGCGGGTGTCGCCTCCGGCGTGAACAACGCCGTGGCACGAATCGCGGGCCTCCTGGCGATCGCGATCCTCGGGATCCTGGCCGCAGGCGGCGGCGACCACCTCACCGTGCACGGCTTCCACGTGACGATGGGAGCCGTCGCCGTGCTACTCGTCGGCGGCGGCCTGATCGGCGCGATCGGGATCCGCAACCCGGCACGAACCTAGGCGACGACGCGGGTACCCGTGGCCTTGAAGCTGGCGTACGCCGGCTGACCGGGCTGCAACCCGAGCCTCCGCAAGGAGTCGACGGTGATCTCGGCCGTGAGCGGGCCGATCGTGACGCGCGCCCGGTTGCCGAGCTCGGTGATCCCCGTGATGACGCCCGCGACCACGTTCATCGCGGAGTCGTTCGGAAGGATGGTCGAGATGGTGATGTCCCAGGGATAGACGGCGAGCATGACCGCCCCGACGCCGCTGTCGCTCGTCGTGATCACGCTGCCGTCCTCGAGCCTGAGCGCTGTCGTGGAACCACCCGCCGAGTGCGGCTGCCCGCGGAGGAGGTTGGCCCCGGTGAAGGACGCGACGAACGCGTCGGCGGGCTCCGCGACGAGGTCGGCCGCGGTGCCGGTCTGACGCAGCTCTCCGTCGACCAGCACGCCGATGCGCCCCGCGAGCGCAGCCGCGTCCTCGAAGTCGTGCGTCACCAGGAGCGTCGGAATCTCGAGCTCGGCGAGCAGCTGCTGCAGCTCGGTCCGCACCTCGATCTTCGTGTGCGCGTCGAGTGCCGAGAGCGGCTCGTCGAGCAGCAGGATCTCGGGATCCCGCGCGAGCGCGCGGGCGAGCGCGACACGTTGCCGTTCACCGCCGGAGAGGCTGCCGGGACGCGCGTCCGCCAGGTGCCCGATCCGAAAGCGGTCGAGGTACTCGTCCGCGGCGTGGCGCCGCGCGTACTCGATGTTCTGGCGGACGGTGAGGTGCGGGAACAGCGCGTAGTCCTGGAAGACGAGGCCGACTCGACGGTCCTCCGGCCGCACGAAGACACCGCGGTCGGCGTCGAACCAGGTCTCGGCGTCGCAGCGGATCGAGCCGGCTGCCGGCTTGACGAGCCCGGCGATGGCGTTGAGGACGGTGCTCTTGCCGGCGCCCGAGGGCCCGATGAGCGCAACCGTGGAGTCGACCGCGAGGCTCAGGCAGAGCCGGAAGTCCCGAAGAGGGACAGCGATCTCGTCGAGGGTGACCGTTGCCATGAGAGTCCGATTCTGAGCGTTAGCAGGAGGACGGCGCTGATCACGATGAGCACGCCGCTCATCGCCAGGGCGGCGTCGAAGTTCTGGTCGAACTCGGCGTAGATCGCCAGCGGCAGGGTCTGGGTGACGCCCTGCAGGCTGCCCGCGAACATGATCGTCGCCCCGAACTCGCCGAGCCCGCGCGCGAAGGAGAGCGCGAGGCCGGCGATCAGCCCGCCGCGGGCGAGCGGCAGCACGACGCGGAAGAAGGTGCGGAGAGCTCCGGCGCCGAGCGTGCGCGAGGCGGCCGTCAGGTGGGGATCGGTCGCCTCGAACGAGGCGATCGCCTGGCGGATGTAGAGGGGGCTCGCGACATACGCGACCGCGACCGTGACCGCGCTCTGGGTGAACGGAAGCGAGACGCCGAACGCGTGCAAGCTCGAGCCGAGCATGCCTTCGCGGCCGAGCGCCGCGAGCAGCCCGATTCCGGCGACCGCCGGCGGGAGCACGAGCGGCAACTCGACAAGAGTGACCGCGAGCGAGTGCCCGGGGAAGCGGCGCGTCGCGAGCAGATAGGCGGTCGGCGTGCCGAAGAGGAGGATCAGCGCCTGCGCGATCGCGCTGGTCTTGAGGCTGACGACGAACGCGTCCTTGACGACGGGGTTCGACAGCTGGTCGAGGAGCTTGCCCGGAGTCGTGTGGACGAAGATCCCGACGATCGGCAGCGCGAGAAACGCGAGCGTGATGCCCGCGACCGCAAGGAAGAGGCCGATGCCGATCCCGCGCTTCATCGCTCCGCCGGCCTACTTCTTGTGACGCGCGAGGAAGCCGAACCTGTGCAGCTTCCTCTGGCCGGCCGTGCTCAGCACGCGCTTGACGAACGCCCTGGCGGCGGACTTGTGGGGACTCGAGGAGACGACGCAAATGCCGTACTGCACCTTCGGCTGCGCCCAGGCGGGGATCTTGACGACGAGCACCTTCCTGGCGACGGTTTTCGCGTCGGTGGAATAGACGAAGCCTGCGTCGACCTCCCCGAGCGCGACCTTGGCCAGCACCTCGCGCACGTCGGTCTCCTGGCTGACGACGTTCTTCAGCACCGCGTTCGACAGGTTCATGTTCTGCAGGATCTGGAGCGTGTAGCTCCCTACCGGAACGCCTTTGGCGGCGATGTCGATCGTCACGCCCGACTTCGCCAGGTCGTAGACGTTCTGGATGTGCGCCGGATTCTTCAGGGGCACCACGATCACGAGCCTGTTGCGGGTGAAGACGACCGGCTTCGAGCACAGGTTCTGCTGGAAGAGCTGTCTCGGCAGTGTCGTGTTGGCCGAGGCGAACACGTCCGCGGGCGCTCCCTGCTGGATCTGCGCCGCGAGGGCGTTGGAACCGCCGAAGGAGTACTTCTCGTGCGGGGCGATCGCGGGGAACGCGTTGGTCAAGGAGGCCGCGGCGTAGACCGTGAGCTGCGTGCTCCCCGACGCGGCCGTCCCGCCCGCCGGGACCGCGAGCAGGCCGAGCACGGCGACGGCCGTCACGACAGCGATGCGGCTACGACGGAACACGGGCGGAACCCTCAGCTCTGGATGATCACGTTGGTGGATTTGACGATCGCGGTCGCGGACATCCCCTCCTTCAGTCCCAGCTCCTCGACCGCGTCCCGGGTGACGATGGCGACCAGGCGCACCGGCTCGGCGACCACGAACTCCACCTGTGCCATCAGCCCCTCGACCTGGACGTCGGTGACGGTGGCGCGAAAGCGGTTCCGGGCGGAGATGTGGGTGCCCTGACCGTCGCCGCGCAGGCGGTCGATCTCGGCTGCCGCTACGACCCGGCGGTTGCTGCGATCACGCGCCACGCGGATGCGGCCGGCCCGGTCCCAGCGGCGCAGCGTGTCGAGGCTGATCCCGAGGGCAGCCGCCGCCTCGCTCGCCGTGTATTCCTGCTTCGCCAACGTCAGCTCTCGAACTCGTCCAAGGCGTCGGAGACGGCACTCATCTGCAGCCTCGGCGCGAACGTCTTCCCGACCACCGATCCGCCGCGAAGCGCGGCGAACGCACCCTGGTGCTGCGCCTCGTTCACCGCGATCTGCCCGATCGGCAGCCGCCATTCCGGCGTCTCGAGATTCTCGATCGCACCGACGTACGCGCCGACCATCAGGTGCTCGAGCCGCCCGGCCAATCGCACGATCGAGCCCTGGGACTTGAAGCTGCCCCTCGGGTAGGAGAAGTCGATGTCGTGGGAGGTCGCAGGCGTCTGGCCGGCGGCCGTGAGCAGGCCGGCGAGCTTCGTGTAGTGCGCCTTCTCGTCCGCCCGAATCCGGTGGAAGAGCGCGTGAGCGCCGTTGCGTCGCAGCTTTCCGCCGGCCAGCGCCCTCGTCTGGAAGTCGGCGGCGAGGAGCTCCGCCGCGATCAGCAAGCGCAGATACGCGAGGTCGGAGTCCGGAGGCGCATCGGCTGCTGACGCTGCTACAGGCGCGACCGTCGCCAGCCCCGAGGCCGATGCGAGCAGCACGCCTCCGCCGACGGCCCCACGACGGAGGAGGTCTGCCCTGCGTATGCCGGTGCAATGC
>Ga0207693_10004136_pt1 | contig 12315 bp, 11 predicted proteins | sample LARL81metaG_FD_184347 | JGI IMG/M metagenome (GOLD analysis project Ga0207693, IMG submission 184347) | Corn, switchgrass and miscanthus rhizosphere microbial communities from Kellogg Biological Station, Michigan, USA - LAR L8-1 metaG... | ecosystem: Host-associated > Plants > Roots >...
CGCAAGCGTTCGTGTCTTCATATTCCCTCCGCACAGCGCTGATACCTCATGGCTGTGCGGGGTGCAAACCCGGCCCTTCGATCCTAGCCGCTCGGTTTATTTCGACAATGAGCAAAGGTCCGGCAAGCTGTCCATCGACCTCAGCGTGTTGGATACTGAGAGGCGGGCTAGCTCCTCGACACATGGTAGCATGGCACACAAGCCTTTCGACTGCGTCATGCCATGAGAATGCCTGGAAATTCTTAATAGAGCGTCGCGGCTTCCCGTTACTGACTGCGGTGTAAAAGAAGCGATATGTCCTGAGCGCATTTCCTTTGCTCACCGGAAATACCCTCCGCAGTCCTCTAGCTGTTGCTGGTACATGCGCCGTTCCTGGTCTCTAGCCACGCACTGATTGTACCGCTCTTCGCGTGAGGCTACAGCAGGAGGCGGTATGGGCTCCGGCTGTCTCCACTCCTGCCTCTGATAGTATGGCTCAGGTTGCGGCCATTCCTGCTGTCTCGCTTGGTAGTACGGGTTAGGTGGCGGCACTTGGTAGTGGTACACTGATACTTGCTGTGGATATTGCGGGACTGAATATACAGCGCCAGTGTTGGGATCGACGTAGCATCCGCTCAGTAGGATGCATGAGGCTAGCAGGGTGCGTTTCATCTTATTTCCTCCGTTCGTTTTGATAGTCAAGAACGGCTTTTGCCAACGCCGCATTTTCTTGGCGCAGTCGCTCGACCTCCTTTATGGCCCGAGCGAAAAGATGCTCTCCATCCAAGCCTCCGACATAGTCGGTTATCGCCTTGCGTAGAGAGACTAGGATATCTTCATCGGCATAGCGCTTCTCTGTCATTTCCTCACTCTCCAATCGGTAGGAGCCGGGTGGCGTTCGTGGAATGCGGCTAGCGTAGAGAGCCACTTAGCGACGCTGGGCGGTATTTGTGATGTCCCTTGTGCCCATCGTTGGGGAAGCTTGAGGTCGCAGCCTAATCGTCGCGCGACCTCGCTCCTGTCCCATCCTAGTCTGTCTATCGTGGCAAGGAACTCGGCTGGGGTCATTCTACTAGATGTGGCCCAGCAGCATGCCGTCGTCTGTATCAACGACCTGAACTACGAACTTGCCGGGGCGGCCCTTGGCAGGAGCAACGACGAAGCCCTCGTCCTTGCCGCCATTTGCCTCTGCCATCTTGGTTGCGGCCGCTTCGGAGGCGAAGAAGGTGATGGTCTGGGCGGTGGTGATGAGCATCTCGTCACTCCCTCTCTATGTCCCATAGAATAGGACAACGAGCGGGCTGTGTCCAGTGCAAAATGCATAGTCCCCCGAATTATTTTCCATCCCTACAGCGGCGCTGATGCGTCGATAGCCGCTGTCGTGGCGAGGTCTGTTTCGACGCAAGGAGAAATACATGACCGACGAAGCTGACCGTCCAGACGCGCCAGTGCCCCCGCATGGCTTGCGCAACAACGACGGGACGATCATCCCCGGCACGCAGCCGCCCCATGCGCCCCAGGTTCTTCCTGGCTCGGCGTTCGCTGCGATGCCCGACACTCCCTTTACCCCGGACCCTGCCATTGCGGGGCCGCAGATGCCGCTACAGCCGGGTGAAGGCCCCAAGCAGGCGGTAGATGCGAACCAACCCGTCTACGCCAATCCTCAGGCCTCTGGCGCCTGGGCTGCGCGTCGTCCGCCCTCGGACAAGGAGCGGATCGAACGGGCGATGAACGAGGGCGTCGAGGAGGACCCGCGTTTCGCCGCTGCTGACAACGCGCCGAACCCTGAGGTCGTCCCGGCTGAGCCTGTGCATGAGGCGCCATCTGAAGGCGAGCACGCGCAGGAGACCGAGGAAGCCCGGCGGCTTCGTGAAGAGCAGGAACGGCTAGAGCGCGAGCGGCGCGATGCGGAGCGGCAGGAGGAAGAGCGCCGCCAGCAGGAGCAGAACCAACACCAAGGCTAACTGAGCTACCAGAGGTGTTCCTCCCCGGGAACCTCCGCCCCTCTGGTTAGCGCGTCCCCCCGGGCTCTCCCAGCGGCTCGGGGGGCGTTGCGCAATGTACTGCTGGGATTAGCTGGGAACTAATCATATGGGACACTTGAGCGATCCGCCGATTGCGGAGTTCGCGCTAAAGCTGCGCGACCGCATCGGTATTAAACGACTTGTCGAGACGGGGACTTACCTAGGCGAATCTACCCAATGGGCAGCGTTGCATTTCGAGGAAGTAGATACCCTCGATATCTCCGAGGACTTCGTCCACAAGGCGATGGACCGCTGTGACGGTCTGCAGAACATCACCTACCGTCTGGGAGACTCTCGGAAGGTCCTTCCTCGCGTTGTCGCGAAGCTAACCGAGCCGGCGCTGTTCTGGCTCGACGCCCATAACGCGGCGGGGCTGTTCGGCAATGGGCCGGATGACTGTCCGATTATCGAAGAGCTGATGACGATCCTCTGCTCTCCGCATCGGCACGCCATCCTGATCGATGACGCTACCTGCTTCATCCCTCCTCAACCGCATGACCCGAAGGCCTATCCGGAAATCAGCCGGATTAAAGCGATGGCGCGCGAGGCTGGTCGGATCTGCGACGTAGCGCACGACGTCGTCGCGATTATTCCCCCTGATCTGGAAAATGAGTTGGGGGAGTTCACTCGATCGAATTACGCCGTCATGCACGGCTTCATTCCGGGTGGTCGTCGGAGGTTCTCAGTCAACCTCATGAGACGGCAGCCTTTCGCAGTGCGCGCTACAGTCGCCGTGGGGAGCGCTGTTCCTGAGGCAGAGGTTCCAGAGGAACCGCCTCGTGAGAACCTAATCTCCGAGGTCGTCCGCACGCGGTATGGCGATATGATCGTGCCGTCCTGCGATACGAACCAGACGCCGTCTTTGCGTTCTGCCGGGATTGCGCAGCAGTGGTATGAGATAGACTACCTCGTATCGCTTCTCGAAAGGCGCCCAGGTGCCGTCTTTGTCGATATCGGAGCGAATATCGGGACATTTTCCTTCGCTCTCAGGCCCTATTGCAGCACCGTCTATGCGTTTGAGCCGCAACGGCTGATATTCAATATGCTGGCCGGGTCTGTGGCTCTGAATGGCTGGACCAACGTCTACTGTGTCCATGCCGCCGTTGGCGATCACCACGGATCAATCGAGGTTCCGCAGTTCGACTACACAAAGCCTTGTAGCTTTGGCTCTATTGAGTTCGGCGATACTCAGCGTGAACGGCTGAGCCAAGAGCGCGGCAACGATCCGGATAAAGCAGACCGCGTTTCTCTTGTTCCTCTGGATATGTGGAATTTCCGTCGAGTTGATCTAATCAAGATCGACGTCGAGGGGATGGAAATGCAAGTCCTCGATGGGGCAGCGAAGACGATCGGCATGCACCGTCCGATGATGCTTGTGGAATACGGGAAGGTCGACAAGCCCAACCTCCAGCAGAAACTCACCAGCCTGGGATATCTCATCAAAGACTTCGGCAATGACTTTCTAGCGGTGCCGGAGGTCTACGCATGAGTGTCACTATTGACGTCCATCCGGACTTCCATAAGCGCCGTGAAGAAATGTTCGACGCTTACGGGCAGGGCGACTACCACAAAGCAGCGGAACTTGGGGCGCGTATCCTCCAGGACAGCTTAGCATTCGATGCGATCCATATTTGTGGCGTGGCGCTTCCTAAGCTGGGGAACTATGACCAGGGATATGATTTCGCCTGCGCATCTCTAGCGCTGACGAAGCCTCCGGTCGAGTGGTATATCAACTGCGCCAAGACCTATTGTGACGAGAAGATGTACGTCCACTCAATGGCGTTCGTCGTCAACGGTCTTGAGGCGTTTCCCGATAATCTCCAGCTTCTGTATCAACGCGGCATAAACCTTTGCCATACGCTCGCATACGAGGACGGCGTTAAGGCATTCGACGAATGCCTGGAGAAATACCCGTATTTCTACCATGCGAAGATGAGCAAGGGCTTCGCGCTCCATATGCTCAGTCGATACGACGAGGCTCTCGTTTGCTGCGAAGAAGTAGAGGAGGTCGCAGAAGGCGGAGCATATGAGGACGTTGTTAACAACCATTCCTCGGTCCTCATGGACCTCGGGCGCAGGGACGAGGCGCTCTGGATGCTGGAGCACAAAGTCCGAGACCCGCAGCGAAAGGGGACGCTCTACAACAAGAGCCTCATTTTCCTGGGGAACGGCAACTGGCCTGAGGCATGGCATCTCTATCGGTTGCGTGACACCGTCCAGTCCAAGTCGAAGATAGCCGACCTCGGACTTCGGCTCGCCCAGACGCTGGATGAGATTCGCGACAAGCATCTGGTTCTTATCCATGAGCAAGGCCTTGGCGACTGCCTTCAGTTCATCCGGTATGCCCCTATCCTGCGGAAATACGTCTCCAAGCTGACTATCGGCGTACCTCGCTCAATGGAGCGTATGGCTAAGCAGCTCATTGTGGACGGCGACTATGAGGTCATAGCCGGTCGCCATATGGAGTCGGAAATGGAGCGCGTCATGAAATGCGACGTGGTCCTGCCGATGCTAGATGCTCCAGCTATCTTGGACCAGAGAACCGACAATATCCCGAACGAGCGGTACTTTCTTCCGCCTCCGGACGCTCTCGTTCAAGAACGGTCAATCGGTGAGCGGGATGGGAGACTGCGCGTAGGGCTTGTCTGGGCCGGTGCAAGCCGTCCAGACCATCTGATGGCCTACGCGATCGACAGGCGGCGCAGCGTCCCCTTCCCTCTCCTAGAGCCGCTTCTGGCGCTATCAGACCGCATCCAGTTCGTCTCTCTGCAACAGTCTAACCATAGCGTTGATGATAAGCGGATTATGCAACCTATCGGAGAGGACTATGACATCCTCGATACGGCTGCTGTGATCCAGCAGCTCGACCTCGTGATTACGATCGATAGCGCTGTCTGTCACTTGGCTGCGGCATTGGATAAGCCGACGTGGATGCTGTCTCGGTTCGATGCGTGCTGGCGTTGGAGATGGCCAGAAGAGAGCGATTGGCACGATCAGAATACCGAGTGGTATCCGGCCATGAAAATCTTCCGCCAACGCGAACCGGGAGACTGGGAAAGCGTCATTCGCAGGATATGCGCCGGTCTTATCTAGGATAATTGGAGCTAATGATGAAAAGGCTATGGTGGGCAGCCATCGCTCTGTGCTGCCTCGCTGTACATTCAAGCGCTACGGTTACGTCTCCGAACGACCTGGACACTAACTATTTTGAAGACAGTCAAGTAGGAGCGATTTCTGCTGCGCGTATCCGTACGCTGAATAACTCCATTAGTGGCATGTTCACGTCGCAGCAGGCGGGAACTAGCTACACCTTCGTGCTGGCCGATCGAGGCACGATGGTCGAGAGCACATCGTCATCCGCGACGACCTTCACTGTTCCAACAAATGCGACTGCCGCCTTTGATATCGGCGCCGTTATTTCCTTCCGCCAATACGGCACTGGGGTTCTGACGATTGCCGGAGCGAGCGGCGTGACGATCCGGACGCCAACTTCCTTGATAGTGCGGGCGCAGTACGGCTCTGGCTTCATACAGAAGCGCGCCACGAACGAGTGGGTGCTGTCGGGTGACATGCAATGACGAAGGCGTTCCTGGCGCTATCCTGGGCGTGCGCTTTGCTTTGTATCGCTGACGGCGCATTTGCGCGCGGTGCATTTATAGGTGGGGTTAGGTACCGTAATAATAACCTTGCGCCTGGGTTTTTCATTGCGACGGCTGCCAATGGTGGAAGTGACAGCAACCCAGGAACCCTAGCTGCGCCATTTGCGACCCTAACGGCAGCGCGCACAGCTATGCGCAACAGCACCACTAAGAAGACCACCTATATTCGCGCCGGAACCTACAACGTCACTGGAGCCGCGAGCGACTGCGATGGAACGGCGGCGATCCAATTACAGTCTCAGGACACTGGCACTACCTGGTCCGACTATCCACCGGATGGTCCCGGGACAGCAATTATTGATGGCGGCTCGACCAGTCCGACGACTGGTATCTTCAATGGATTCTGCATCAACGGAACCAATGGGGCTACAATAAATGGCTTGCAGATTCAGAGGTTCATCCAGACTCTGATCCAGGTCTATGACCCAAATGTCGTGATCAAGAATAACACCCTACATGACTACACCAATCACAGCAACAATGGCGCAGTGAATATCGGTGGTGCAACCGCGCAGAATGCGCAAGTGCTGAACAATTACATCTATAGCACTCCGGAGAGGGGAATATCCATTGGCCCCTGCTTTCAGGCGGGCTGTGGCGGCGGCACTAACAACGCTCTGGTTTCCGGAAATTACATTCAGAATTCCTGCCAGCAGGAGCCTGACTGTGGCGGCATTTACATTGTCGATTTCCAGTCGCCACGTTCGACGAATATGAGAATCCTAAACAACTACATTCGAGACTCGTATATCAGTTCGTCCGGGGGGCGTGGCATATACCTGGATGACGGCGCGAGTGGTGTAACCGTTTCCGGGAATATCGTCATAGGTGCGGGAACGACCTGCTATAATATCCACGCCGGATGGCATAACACCTATACAGGCAATCTGTGTGACCTGGCGGCAGTTAGCTCCACCAATATTCTGCTGTCTCAGAATGGAGACCAGGGCAGCGGAGGGAACAACGGACCAGGGAACTCGTTTAGCAACAATATTATCATTGCCGGGATGTCTGGCAGTGGTGGCGGTTATGGCGGCGATACCACGTCGCCGATAACCTATGACCATATCGTGATCGTCGTGGAGGAGAACCACGCTTATAGCGAGATCGTCGGCGACACTACCGACGCGCCATACATCAACAATACTCTGATCGCGGACGGTGCATTGATGAGCAACTATAAGGCCATCACGCATCCTAGTGAGCCGAACTACTTCGCGCTTTATGCCGGCAGCACGTTCGGGATTACAGATGATGGGGATTACTCGGAGCCTGATCCTTCGCTGTATACAGTCCTCAATGCAGCAGGCAAGACTTTCACTGGCTATATCGAGACCGCCAGTCCTCGCAAACATAACCCCTGGGAGTCTTTCCCAGAGGGCGTGACGGTCGAAAAGGACTTCAGCCAGTTCCCGACCGACTTTTCAACCTTGCCGAACGTCTCGTTCGTCATTCCTGACCTGAACGACGATATGCATGATGGCACCATTGCTGACGGTGATGCTTGGCTACAGAACAACATAGCAGCCTATGAGACATGGGCTAAGACCCACAACTCGCTGCTTATAGTGACGTGGGACGAGGATGATAGCTCTGGTACCAATCAGGTGCCGACAATCTTCGTAGGAGACGGAGTAGTTCACGGGACTTATGCGACTGCGGCGAACCATTATAGTCTACTGAGAATGATCGCCACATCAATGGGCGTCACTGCGCCTCGCAACGGTGCTACCGCTTCGCAAATCACTACTCCCTTCGCATCTACTGTGCCCGCAGTGCAAAATAACTTCTATCACAACTATGTCGGCGCCTCGGTAAATTCTGGCGGCGCCTTTTCTGACTCCCATGCGGTGACAGGTGATCCACTCATAAATGGATGGACCTATACGATAAGCGGCGCCAGTCCGGTATTTAACAGCCCAGTGTCTTTCCCAGGCCTGCCGTCAAGCTGGGGGCCACCAGGATTCGTTGTTCCGCAAGTCGGGACTGCGCCGTCCAATCCTCATTGAGATAAAGAGATGGCTGATTATATCGGCCTCCTGGTGGGGGCAAACACCGATCGCGTCTATGCGGTTATCAATCCGGATCATGACCATGAGCTGGAGAACCCGCGTCATCTCCTGATTCAGAATGAGGAGAAAGAACCTGTCAGGCTGATTAAGGTGGCTCGGGGCGATTATCACAACACCCTGACATTCAAGGACGTACAAGAACTAGCAGACCGTCATATTCGCCGCATGTCAGGGGCCGAGTAACGCCCCCTAAATGACGCAGGTCTTTCTCCTCACCGGGACGACTTCGTACCCTGATCCTGGAGATTGGAACGCCTCATCCAATCTGATCGAATGCGTAGGATCTGGTGGCGCAGGGTCAGCGAGAAGTAGTGCATCTGTCGGCGGTCGAGGTGGCGGCGGCGGCGCATATGCTGCTGGGGCAAACCAGAGCCCGACCTTCCCAGTTACGACTGCCATCCCAGCGACGGGCGCTCAGTCGACCTGTAGCTTTGGCTCTCTAGTTATCGCCGACTTTGGCCGCACGGGCACGTCGTCGACGGCGGGCGCTGGCGGACTTGCTGCTAACAGCACTGGTGACTCGGGCAAAGTCTTCAGCGGTGGCTCTGGCGGCGCAAACTCTGGCAGCACTGGCGGAGGCGGAGGCGGGGCAGGAGGCCCGCATGGCGCTGGATCTAACGGAACATCTTCTGGCGGCGGTGCGGCCGACAACGGCAACACATCGGGCGTAGGGAACGCCACAGCAGGCAACGCTGGAACGCAGTTCGACGCCTCGCACGGCTGCGGCTCTGGTGGTGGCGGTGTAGTCGGCAGCACTGGTTCGCCCGGGGCTGGTGGCCTCTATGGTGGTGGTGGTGGCGCCCGAGGAACTGCCACATCGGGGACACTGACCGGATCTGCCGGCATTATTTCTATTACCTATACGGGTATTCCACAGCCGTACGTCAACATCGGAACTATGAGCCAGGGCAGCGGCACGACCGCTGTGCTCACCGTTCCCTCTGGGGGCGTCCCATCTGGTAGCCTGATTATCGTCTGCATAGCCGAACAGGGGACTGCCACATTCGGGTCCGTTGCCGATGACGCAGGCAACAGCTACTCGGTCGTTGATACGCTGGCGAGCGGCACAAATGTCGTTGGGTCTATGCGCTATGCATGGAATTGCAATGCGCTAACCAGTGGCCAGCATATCACCTACACGCCTAACAATAGTGGCGATAGCGCTGCTGTTTCTGCGTTTTATGTAACCGGCATTCAAACCTCCGCTGATCCCCAGGACTCGGCGACACACGCGACAGCCACGGCCGGAAATCCGGGAACATCCCCGAGCAAGACAACAGGCACGCCGTCAGTCAGCGGCGAACTTATCGTGGGAGTTATATTCCTGGGTGGCACCATCGGTGCTACCGGAATTACGCAAGACTCCACGAATGCCGCCTATAAGAACTTTCCAGTAGCGATTATAAATTCCGGCCAAGGCCTCGGCATTGTCGGCGGCACGGTGTTTAACTCCGGGTCGAGCGCACTGACCTGGAACCCGACGTTAACGCCGTCCGGTGCATCAGACCAAGTCATGATGCTGACCGGCTTTAAGCCGGCAGCTAGCGGGAACTCGGCATCGGCTAGCGACGCTTTCATGTCGCTGACTGCTGCTGGTAGTGCTAGTCAGTCAGACAATGCATCATCCGCTAGAACGGTCCTAGCGCTACAGTCGGTCGCGTCCATATCGGACTGGTCCTATGAGCGAGCGACAATAGGTGCGCTTGCTGCGTCGGCCTCTGTCAATCAGTTTGATCCGGCTTTCGCTTCTGCCAGCTTCTTTTCTCTGCAATCCGTTGCGTCTGTTTCAGACTGGTCCAACGGGCGAGCAACGCTACTAGCTCTGAGCGCTTCCGGTTCGGCGTCACAATCGGATCAGGCCAGCGGCACAGACACATTCCTCCAACTACAATCCGTCGCTAGCGTTTCGGATTGGTCATACGCTAGGATAACTGTTCTATCTATTGCAGCGGCAGGCAATGTCGCTCAGTCCGATCAAGCTAGTGGGCTAGCATCGTTCTTCTCTCTGAGCGATGTCGCGACGATCAGCGACTGGTCCTACGGCGTCGCTGCTATTCCCGGCCTCTCCGCGACCGGACAAGCTGCTCAGAGCGTCTTCGCTTCCGCCGTAGATAGCCTGCTGGTTCTGAGTGCTTCTGGGCAGGCAAGCGAGTCCGACCTAGCCTCTGGGGCAGCGTCGCTATGCGCAATAGCTGTCAGAGCCACGGTAAGCCTATGGAGTTATGGGTCAGCTTCTCTGACTCTTTCCTCCATAGGTCAGGCGTCTCAGTTCGATTCTGCCTCAAGCGCCCTCACCTTTGCTGCGCTCTCGGTCAGCGGCTCTCTATCCTCAAACACAAGTGCTAACGCTACTGCCTCTATTGAGGCGCTCAGTGCCTCAGGGCAGGCTCTCCAGAGCGATGCTGCGTCAAGCGTCGCGACGATCCTTCCTGTCAGTGCTCAAGGCGAGATTAGCCTCTGGAGCTACGGCAGAGCGACATTAGCCGTCTCCTGCTCTGCCAGCGCGAGTCAAGTCGACCAGGCATCTAGCCTTGCGACGGTCCTTCCACTGGTATCATCCGGGCAGGTATCGTCTAACACTAATGTAAGCGCATCCGACTCGATTCTCTCGCTTAGTGTTTCTGGCCAGCTTGCCCAGTTCGATCATGCGTCTGCGTCTGGGACAATTTTACCGCTTTCCTGCGTTGCGACTTCTCCAGACTGGTGCCTAGCCACCAACACTATCCTCACACTTTCCGGCTCGGCGTTTGCCGGTCAAGGGTCGGTCTGCTTCGCTCGGGTTAGTCTTCCTGGGCTATCGGCACATGGGACCGCCGTTGCGCCTATCGGCGCATCTGGCTCAGCATCTATCCTATCGGTTTCGGCTATCGGCGCAGTATCGCTCGCCGCGTATAGCCGGTCGCTAGTTCTTGGAGTAAGTGCGGCTAGCGCGGCAGTCCAGCAGAATTCGGCTTTTCTCGCTGGGCCGTGGTCCCCTGACTTTTCGTCCGACTTCGGCCCACTTGGGGCTTATATCCTCAACCTGTCGGCCTTTGGTTCAATCAGTAATAAGTGCGCCGGATTAGCATCTCTTTCATTTGCTGTATCTGCGCATGCCGTCCAGGGAACGAGCCTTGTTGCGGTCGCGACCCTAGAGTCGATATCCGCTTCTTCTACTGCCAGCCAGCAGGACATTGCCTCAGGTCTGGTGACGTTGGCTGCGCTATCCGCGCAGGGCGCAAGTGTAGTCGGGCTGTCGACCGAGGGCAGTGGAGTAATCGCTTTTTCTGCGGCTGGGATCTCGGCCCAGACTATATCGGCATCTGCCAATCTACCGTGGAATATAATCGGACAGGGCGCTCTTAGCTTAGAGCAGTTCGCTTCTGGACTGGCGGCACTCCCCTTCGGGAGCAAGGCCGCTATTTTCCAGGGGAGTGGCACTCCTGCTGAGGGCTTAAGCGTCTTGCCTACTCTCTTTGCGAGAGGGCAGATCCGGACATTTACGCAAGGTGTATCCCGCGAGGTCTTCTTCGGCGGAGACGATCGACTTGTCTACTGGCCTCCGTGGGCTGGAGACATGCTCCCGCCGCCTAACAATGCCTCTACGACTGCTACCCGTACTGTTTGGTGGGCCTGACTCCCAGACCTTTTCCCCTCTGACTGTTCTCAAGAGATAATATGACAATTCGGCAGTGGTCATACCTTGACGGCACTTTGCTGGCTTCTGGTCAGACTGCGGGCAGCATTACGCCTGCGCGCGTGCAGGACTTTGTCGACACCGTCAACATACGCACGACGGTATCTGTGCTGGAATACAACCCTTCGGCGGGGGATGGGTCTACCGACGGTACTGCTGCTTTTACCAGTGCCATAGCCGCCGGTTACAAGACCGTTTACGTGCCAGATGGCACCTACATTGTCACCGGCATCACAATGAACAATGCCGGGCAATGTCTCTGGATCTCTCCTGGGGCTACCATCAAGCTCAAGGCGGCTGGTACAAACGCGGTAATCACGATCAGCGCCAACAATGTCATTGTGACTGGTGGTGGCACCATCGATGGCAACCGTGCGAACGCCACTGCCGGGTCGGCCTATGGCGTCTATGTCAACGGCGTCACCAACGCCACCATTCAGAATCTGATAATCCAGCACACCATCAACGAGGCCATTCGAGGATCGAATTGCTCAAACCTCAGTGTGTTGGACAACTACATCACCGACACTGCCACCTCGGCTATATTTGTTGAGATTACGACGACCTCCGGAACACTTGCCGATTGCGAATTCTCTCGCAACTTTATCGACCGCTCCGCAGAGTCGGCCTCTACGATAACCACCAGTGGTCTACAAGTCCACGCTACAGGCACATCGTCAATCCAGCAGGGCACGAAGGTCATAGCGAATACTATCCTTCTGCCGTCGAACCCTACCAGCAACGCCACCCTCTGTATCGAAATCTTCGAGGAAAACCACGGCACTGTAATAGCCAACAACGTCATTCGTGGTGGTGGGTTCGGAATATCTCTCGACACCGGCTATAGGGCGTCTATTACCGGAAACACCTGCTTCGGTTGCAAGAATATCGGTATCGAGTTTGCC
>Ga0207693_10004138_pt1 | contig 12313 bp, 10 predicted proteins | sample LARL81metaG_FD_184347 | JGI IMG/M metagenome (GOLD analysis project Ga0207693, IMG submission 184347) | Corn, switchgrass and miscanthus rhizosphere microbial communities from Kellogg Biological Station, Michigan, USA - LAR L8-1 metaG... | ecosystem: Host-associated > Plants > Roots >...
GCGCCCTGCACCATGGAAACCACGATGATCAGCGTGGAGACGGAAAGGATGACCCCCAGCAGCGTCAAAAACGACCGCAGCTTGTGGGACCGCAGGGTCTCCAGCGCGATCATCACCGGCTCTTTGAGCGAGACGCCCCGGCGTCCGGACCGTCGCGCGGTTACCGGCGCGGCAATCCCTTGTACCCGAACTCCTGGTTCTGCGAGGTTGGAAGGTTCTGTGAGGTCGGAAGCTGGCATATTTGTGCTTAAGGGGTGCTGCTAAAAGTCTAACCTGTTCCTATATACAAGACGCAAAATTAAACGGTTGGTTCCATTTAAAGGAAAAATTAGGCCCTTAATTTGTTTGGACGCGCACCAGCTCCTTTGGTTTGACGATTTCATCCCAGTCGGCGAGAATAGAAGGGCGAGACTGTGGGCCTGTGGCGCAGCTGGGAGCGCGCTTCCATGGCATGGAAGAGGTCGTCGGTTCGATCCCGACCAGGTCCACCATTTTTACCCGCCTAGAATCAATCACTTCCAGAGCATTTGCTCGAATCGTACAAAAATCGTACAACCGACCCGACAGTGGTGATCGAAAATGCTCTCTGTTTACACGCGTCATTACGCGCCCTGCAAGCACACAGATATCTATCATCGGCGCTGCCGCTGCCCGAAATGGATACAAGGAACGCTCGATGATGGCAGGATAATTCGCCAAGCAGCCAACACTCGCAACTGGGAAAAAGCGGAGCTCACAGCGCGCGATCTCGAAGATGCAGCTAATCCGCACAAACCTGAAGCGCGCACCAGGATCACGATTGCCGATGCGATCCAATGTTTTCGCGATGACGAAAAATCACGCCATTTAAGCAAAGACAGTAATCGCAAGAGCGCCTTCTTTTTTGAGACGCAATTGAAGACCTGGGCGGAGAGGCAGGGGTTTGTTTACCTCAATCACTTGACCGCAGCGGAGCTGACCAAGTTTCGCGGCCAATGGGGCAACGGACCGCAGACAACTCGCCGTAAGCATGAGAGATTGATCGCCTTCTTCTGGTTCTGTGCTCGAATGGATTGGATCGACAAGAACCCCGCAATCCTTATGAAGCGGGTAAAAGCCGAGGTGAAGCCCACCGACTATTTCACCAAAGAAGAATTCAAAGCCATTGTGGATGCCACGTATGCTTACGGCAATTGGCTTGGGGGCCACGATTTCGAATATCGGCGTGACCGTCTACGCGCGTTGGTGTTGCTCATGCGCTGGTCTGGTTTGGCCATTAAAGATGCGGTTACGCTGGAGCGCAGTCGCATCAGTGCGGATGGAAGCGTTTTTCTGTACCGAGCCAAGACAGGCGTACCGGTCTATGTTCCTTTGCCTCCGCATGTCCATCAGTTATTGCGTTCTCTTCCCAGCGAGAACCCACGCTATTTCTTCTGGAGCGGCAATGGCGATCCTGCAACCTGCAAACGAGGATGGACTCGCGCCTTGGCGCGGCTCTTTCAAGCTGGCCAACATACAGAAACCCGATAAGACGCCCAAACGGTGCCACTCTCACATGTTTCGAGACACCTTTGCTGTAGAGCTGCTGTGGGCTGAGGTGCCCATCGATCAAGTGTCCCTAGTGAATGTAGCAGTGGAGTTCAAATCCACCCACCACGTAATGTATTGCTCGTCTTCTCTGGTGCTCAAGCCCCCAACGGAGTTACACTTGGATGAGGCGGCCCGTTCCGCTCAACGAACTGAGATCAATCTCGGCGACGCATTGCACTTTGACGTAATCCAGAGTGAGACCGCCGACGAGAGTGATTTTGCCAATGCCCTTCTCGAAATCCGCATTCAGTTTGCTCGCATCCTTGTCCAACCGAACGCCAAGTTCAGTTCCGCCTTTGGTTTCGGTGAACTTTACATGCACGTAACCCCGGTCTATACATGCCTTTAATGCCTGAATATCGCGTTCCGGCCTGAGGGAAATTTCGACAGGCTGTTCCTCCTTGGAAAGCTTTTGCACCAACTCACTCATAACCGACCCTCCTTAGTATGATCAACTCTTTGTTGTAAAGCCTAGCAGCGACAACAATGTCCCAAGGCCAGCGAAGAGATGCCGTGTTATTTGTCGTGCCTCATCTCCCGTAGCGCTGAAAAATTGCTCCACGCTAAAAAGGCCGCCATTATAACCGCGAGCAGAAGCTCCGACAATCTGGCCTCTCAAAATAGGAAGGGACAGGGGACAAGCAGCAAAGGCTGTGCTATGTTGCCTGTCCATGTCCATATCAGAGTCAAAATCAAGGTACGATTTAGTAGTCATCGGAGGTGGTCCCGGCGGTTCTACTCTGGCTTCACTTGTAGCCATGCAAGGGCATCGAGTCATTCTGCTTGAAAAACAACGTTTTCCGCGGCACCAAATTGGCGAATCTCTATTACCTTCCACGGTTCACGGCATCTGCTGTTTATTAGGCGTGGGAAAAGACCTGGAGGCGGCCGGTTTTCAACGTAAACGCGGAGGCACTTTTCTCTGGGGAAACTCCCCGGCGCCATGGACATTTACTTTTTCTAAAAATCCGGATTCTGTAACCGGCCATGCTTATCAGGTAGAACGCTCCAAGTTCGACAAGATTCTTTTGGACAATGCAGCCCGCCTGGGCGTAGAAGTGCATCAGGAATGCACGGTTACCGATATCGCGTTTGAAGATGGCCGGGTGAGCGAGGTAATTTACCAGGACTCTGTTGGCGCCACGCACAAAGCAAACGCCACTTTTGTGGCTGATGCCGCAGGACACCAATCACAATTCTACCGCCTGGTAGGTCGACGAATTCTCTCACAGTTTTTTCAGAACGTGGCTCTGTATGGCTATTTTCGAAATGGAAAGAGATTACCCGAGCCGGACTCCGGAAATATCCTATGCGCTGCATTTCCCGAAGGTTGGTTCTGGTACATCCCGCTGACGCCAGATCTGACCAGTGTTGGTGTGGTGATATCAAAGAAGGCAGCCGGTAAAATCCGGCAGGGACGGGAAGAAGCGTTTTATAGTTTTGTAGACAAGTGTCCACTTATTCGGGAATATCTGAGCAACGCCTCTAGAATCAAGGAAGGCCAATATGGAGAATTCCGTCTTCGAAAAGATTATTCTTATTGCAATACCTCGTTTTTTCGTGATGGTTTAGTCCTTATCGGCGACGCCGCATGCTTTGTGGATCCGGTTTTGTCCTCCGGTGTTCACTTGGCCACGTACTCTGCTTTGCTTGCCGCCCGTTCTATCAATACCTTACTGGCTGGTTGTTTTGATGAGGCTGCCTGTTTCGATGAATTCGAATATCGCTATCGCCGGGAATTCGGCAATTTCTATCAGTTCCTTGCCGCTTTTTATGACATGCACAAGGACGAGAAGTCATACTATTGGGAGGCGCGAAAAACCCTGGATAGCAAGGAGGATCCGCGAGAAGCTTTCGTTCGATTAGTGGCTGGACTGGCGCAAGAAGATGAGTCGGTATTTCCGAAGGAACGCCATCTTGAAGTCCACCAAGGTCTTGGGAAATGGTTTGAAACCATGGAAGCCGACGCAAGACAGGAACAGAATGGTTCTCAACTTGGGGGGACACCGCGGGTCACCAGTTTTGACTTTGACAGCTTCATGCCGGGAATCAGCACTGAAATCACTCAGGTTCAAGTTCAGGCTTTGTTAGGGAAAGATCGATCTTCAGAGAACCCTCTGCGCAAAGAAGGATTGATTCCTTCTCCGGATGGTTTTCACTGGGTGAAGCCTGAAGCACTACAGAGATTCTGATCACATTGCAGCAGAACCACCAGATCCGTATGAAATCGCGGAGCAGAAGAGACCCTGCAACCTAACGCTGCTATACCTCGCGCACTGCATGCTCTTCCGCTTGTTCTACCGGGACCTGTTCCATGTCCTGAAGCACAAGGGAGAACAGCCGGTCGCCTTCACGGAAAATCAGGCCTCTTCCTTCAAGCGATGAAATTACTCCTGACGCGTTATGCCCGCTTTCCTCCAAGATTTGCCTGATCAGGTCCTTGGCCGTCACAGGCCTGGAAAGCCGATTCAAAATCAAGCGCTCAATCAGTCCCAGTGAGTGTTCCGCCGCCGAGCCATTACGGGAGTCGTAGACAATGCTTGAATCACCGGAGAAGTGGAGCTGAGGCAATATACTGGTGGAACTGCTCCAGCGCGATTGCCATGCTTCGACGAGGCTTTTCAACTGGTCAATCCACTTCACCATCTCGGTCCTATATTCAGCGTTTACATTGCGATCGGTAAAGTAATAGGCAAAATTCCTGAGGTCTGGCTCGATGAAGGGGTACACGAGCGAATAAAAATCCGCTGGTTGCAAGTCTAGTCCGTACATTTCCGCCTGAGTATGATAGGGGCTGAAGCGATCAAATCGCACCGGAAAAACTCCGGATGGGGGAGGCAAATGAAAAAAAAGAGGCAGGATCTCGGTATATCTCCTGTAGATCTCCTCACGCTCTCCCGGAAAGCCGACCAGAAGATTCCAGCAAGGGCGGACGCCGTACCGCGCACACAACTTCAGCAGGTTGAGGTTTTGGAAAACGGTAGTGCCCTTCTTCATTAGTTTCAAGGTAGAGGTAGCGAGCGATTCAATGCCAGGCTGGATTTCCTTGACACGTGCTTTGGCTAATACAGACACATCCCGCTCGCTAAGATCAGCTTTTACCTCATAAAATATTTCCATGTTTTCGGGAGTTTGCAGCGCCGGCAGAACATCCTGGAGATAACTTTTGGGAAGAATGTTATCCACCGCCGCCAAGTGAGCGACCTTGCCGGAATAGCGGAACAACGAGTTAAACTGTCGAATAGCGACTTCCGGTTTCATTGATCGATAACCCATGGAAGCGCCATTGAGTCCGCAGAATGTGCAATGCGCGCGCTGGCCCCACCAGCATCCCCGCGATGTTTCGAAAGTCAAAGTAGGCTTGATCCTGCTGGACGGGAAGTAACGTGCAAATCTGCGAAGAAAAGAATCGTAATCCAATTCTACCGGCGAATCAATCTCGAGGTCCTCGCCAATAGTATCCGTCCCTGATTTGGGCAGGCCATGTCGTGAAAAAACGCCACGGATTGTCGATCCCTTGGCTGTCCTGCCATCCAGGCAATATTGCACGAACTCTGGAAAACTCTTAAGGGCGGGGCCGGAGAATACAAAGTCAATCGCATCCATGTGTTTTGCAATGACCTCACCCATGGGAAATTCGCAATTCGCGCCACCCATCACAGTAACAACACCGGGATTGCGCTGTTTGAGTTTTCTAGCCAGAGCAAAGCTGGCTGTATTCTGCATGAACATAGACGTGAATCCGACGAGTTGAGCTCTATCGAGTTTGTAAAGGGTGATTAGGTCTTGCATGTATGGGCCTAACTTGAATCGCTTTTGATGAACCAGTTCCTGAAACAGGCGTGCCTGAGCGGCTTGAGGAAAGCAGCGCCGGAAATATGCTTCCGTATTGTCCGTTAATTCTGGATATGCCTCTTGCCGAAAAAACCAATCACCGAATCCCGCGTTGAACGATTGCATCGAGGTGCTGACATAATGGTAGGGTTCGACGCCGAGGAATGTCGCAAAATCATGGTTTAGATAAATTGTGTGAATATCTATCTCGTTTCCAAAGCGGCGCCGCAACGTCGATTTGAGTTGGGTCAATGCAATCGAAGGCATTGCAACATTCGAGAATGGCATGTCAATCAGCATGATCGTATACATATCGGCATCTCACCTTTACTCCCCGGCTTACTCACACGGGGTTTTTGCTGGAAACAAAGCTTGATTCAAAAAACTAGCCTCAGCGTCAATTGAACAAGCATAGACCGCTCATTGTGGCACAGGCTTGTAAAAGCCGTGTAACGTCGCAGATTATACTGCTAATAGCACAGTGCCCAGCGGTTTAGTAGATCGCAAAGTATGCACAGCCAATTTGTTCCCATTTTGCAACATTCAACCTACTTCCCATTGTGTAACTGCCAATCTATTTCCATTGTGTAATAACCAATCTCATTCCAATTTTGCAACAGCTAACTATTCCCATTTTGCAACAGCCAATCAGTTCCCATTTTGCAACTGACGCGAACTGCTCTGCGATATCTTCGCTGTACCAAAAAAATTCAAGCGGCCAGTTGCTTACACACACATTTATTGCTAAAAGTTATGACCCCGCGTTTAAGACGTAACATGTGGGAATACAGGTAGTTCCACTCTGGGCCGAAAGAAAATGGAGGTACTAACGGGACTCAGAATGGCGTAAGCCTGTGCCGAAGCCGATCATTAGAGATACTTAAGGAGCTGAAGATGTTGAATTCGAACGATCGGCGGCAAATCAAAGTAGCGTCTAGCGATTCTATTCAGACGTCAATATTAAATCCCCTGGTTCATGTGAGCGACTCTCCCATTCCATTGGTCATCCGCACGCGTCACCCTTTAGTTGCCTGCCTGATTGAGATGGTGTTGCAGGCAGATCGGCAGCTGCCGCCATTCGAAATTGTGGATTCGAATATTTTTGATCTGCCGGCGCATCCTGAGACCATCGTTATCATCGATGCATTCTCCATACGATTGTGGCGCCAGCAGTTAATCCTTTGCCAGGAGCAGCATTGCCGGAGCATTATTCTGATGATGCCCAATCCGCACAAGGATACCGATGTGCTGGAGGCCTTTTCCCTGGGTGCGCGAGGCATTGTTGCCATGGGATGCAGCCAGAAAGAGGAACTACAGACCGCTATCCGGAAAGTGATAGAAGGCGAGGTGTGGAGCAGTACTACGCTGTCGCAATGCTGCCTCAGACATCTATATCGGCTGCGCAAGCAAATGGCTTCACTGTCACAGACCTTGACGGCCCGCGAGCAGGACGTGATGAGCATGGTGACCAAAGGCCTGGCCAATAAAGAAATTGCCGGCGCCTTGAAAATATCCGCTAGGACTGTCAAGTTTCATGTTTCAAATATTCTGCGCAAAGGAAACTTGAGCAACCGGCACGATCTGATCATTCTGAAGCAGCCATAGAAAATGGGTGGCACGTGGATTACCAAAGTTCAATTTACTACTCATGCGCACCAAAAGAGCTGGAGGAGGCGTGGTTTGCACTGCAAGTAACGCCCCACCATGAGAGCAAGGTAGCAACCTATCTGGAATATAAGGGCCTTATTAGCTTCTTTCCTACACAGAAAGTAAAGCGGAAATGGAGTGACCGGATAAAGATCGTCGATTGGCCCTTATTTCCGACATATGTGTTTTGCCGCTTTTGCCGAGTCAAAACCTGGATCGTGCGATCTATCCCTGGTGTGAATCGCATCGTAGGTTCTGGACAAACACCTAGTCCAATTCCCGATTCGGAGATTGAGTCTCTCCGCCAGATAATTCAGTCTGGAGTGGATGTTTTGCCCACTTCCTATTTGCGATCTGGGGAAAAGATACGAATCAGAGATGGTCCGCTGGCCGGGATGTCTGGTGTTGTCATCAGAATGTCAAACCACAATTGGCTGGTTGTATCGGTGCATTTAATAGGAAGATCCGTAATGGCGCAGGTCCCGGTCTCAGCCGTGGGTGTCTCGCCCGATGGCGACAGTCGCCGGTTACTTAGTTGAAAAAATGCAGGCAGGATCGCACTGCGCAGCCGTATGCAATTCAACCTGAAAGGAGATTAGCGATGACTGATGAAAGAGATGATAAGACGGTTTACAAAGTTGTTCTCAACCATGAAGAGCAGTATTCGATTTGGCCAGCCCATCGGGACAATGCTCTCGGTTGGCAAGATGCCGGGAAAAGCGGAACCAAACAAGAATGTCTGGCTTATATCGAGGAAGTGTGGACAGATATGCGCCCACTAAGCCTGCGCAAGAGAATGCAGGAGCAGGGGTTGGGATAGCTATCGCGCTTTTCGGCGTTGGCGCCGACCAGCATGCATTCGCGTTGGGTTACTTGTGGAGTCTCAAAGGTGCTGCACGCACTGCTTTCAGCGGCGTCTCCTCTCAGTTCCGGCCGGCCTTTCATCACGCTCTAAGCCGCCTCCATTCGTAGCTTTTCCACGCCAACAGCATTGGCTGCCGGATCAAATGAAAGTTACAAGTCTATGACTGTCCATTCGGGTGTTGAGGAAGAGCGCCCGTTGCCTGAGCAGGCGCCAATGCAGGAGATATGGGGCGTAATCGGTGGCATGGGGCCATTTGCATCAGCGGAATTCATCAAGACCATTTATGAACTGGGATGTGAGCGGCGAGAGCAGGAGATGCCGGAAGTGATGCTGTTGTCAGATCCGACGATGCCTGATCGCACCACATGTTTCCGCGAGGGTTGCAGCTATATCCTTGCCCAGCGGCTGGAAATGAGCATCCGGCAGCTCGAATCACTGGGCGTCACCAACATCGTAGTGTGCTGCCTGACCATTCATCATGCGCTGCATCTTTTGCCGGGGAATTTGCAACGGAAAATTCTTTCCCTGGTAGAGCTGATCCACTCAGCGGTAATCCGCAGCCAAAGGATGCATCTGCTGCTGTGCACGTCTGGAGCGCGAGAGATGCAGGTTTTTGAAAGTCATCCGTTGTGGGAGCAGGGGTCGAAACATATAACGATGCCCTCAGCTACAGACCAGGATGCGATCCATCAGGTGATATACAGGATCAAGAGGAATATCCACAAGAACAGCGATATTGAACTTCTGCAAAGATTGCAGGACCGCTATGGAACAGATGTAGTGATCGGCGGTTGCACGGAGTTCCACCTGATGGCAAAGCGAATGCTGGGTGCCGGGGACGATAGGGTGCAATGGCTGGATCCATTGCAGATCGCCGCAACGCGCATTGTGCACGGCAGTTTTCTGGAAAAAGCCACAATTTGTGCCGCGGGGTAGGGCAAGTGCGAGCGCTGCGTTCCCGGCTTCTTTCCCGACATCATGAAATTGGAACTCCAAAAGGAGCCCACGCGGCGGTGGGCCGCAACGCAAAAACTTGCATGGAGGGCCGATCCAAAGCCAGATCAAAGTCTCTGCCTTCTATGAAAAAGAAGCTCCTCAAGCGAGAATAAAAGACGAATATTTTTGCCTTTGGTTTAAAAAGCTTTACAGGTATAATCTACCCCAAGTTTCTTTCTGCTCCGAGATCGAGGAACTGGTTAATTTTTTAAGCACAAAGGAGCTTCCCATCGCGGGAAACAGGCTATGGCGAGCATTTTTCGAAATCTTTCATATTCATTGCGCATGCTCCTGAGAACACCGCATTTCACGCTAATCGCGGTGCTGACACTGGCCTTGGGAATTGGGGTTAACGCAAGTGTGTTCATCCTTTTTAACGCAGTGATGTACAGGGCCTTGCCTGTGCAACATTCTGAGACAGTGGTTAACATCTTTCAGCAATTCAAAGGTAAATACATACGAGAAAACCAAGGCTCGCTGTATACATTTTCAGTACCCGAGTACGAGTTATATCGAAGCAAAAAAGGAGCGCTGGAGGATTTAGCCGCCTATGCTGAAGGCACATTCAGCCTGGGAAGTAGCGGCGCGAAGAACATCAATGGGCTTTTCGTTTCCGACAACTACTTCCGGCTGCTGGGTGCGTCCCTGTCTATGGGACGTGATTTCAATCCTGTGGAATGGCAGAAGGCCGTTCCAGTAGCGATCTTGAGTTTTCATCTTTGGCAGACCGAGTTTCTATCCGATCCAGCCATCCTGAATAAGCCGGTGGTACTTAATCAAACTGTTTTTACAGTGATTGGAGTAGCGGCGCAGGATTTTGTCGGTACAGATATTGTCGCTCCCGATGTCTGGATTCCTTATACAGTGCAGCCCACCGTCATCAAAGGGGAAAATTTTCTGCGGCCAAACGTGGGTTGGCTGAATATGTTGGGGCGGCTTAAGCCGGGAATGTCATCCTCTGACGCGCAGGCTGCGATTTCAGCGTACGCGCATCAACTCGATGAAAACTACCCGGGTCGGGCTACTAAGATCACGGTCAGAAAAGGCAGCTTCAGCGGTGATCCGGAGATGCGAGCGGACATCATGTCAATTTCGCTGCTGACAATGTTGCCCGTGGCGCTACTTTTTCTGGTTTGTTGTACGAACATTATCAACCTGCTGCTGGTGCGGGCCTCGGAAAAACAGAAAGAAATCGCTGTTAGAATGGCATTGGGGGCAGGTAGATCTCAAATATTTCAGCAACTTCTTTCTGAAAGCATTGTTGTTGCCATGCTCGGCGGGGCGGTAGCCTTCTTCTTTGTAATTTGGAGCTTGCCGCTGTTACTGCCGATGCTGTTAAGTTTCATGCCTGCCGAAATGGGCAGACTTAATGTCCGACTACAGCCTGACATAAGAGTCATCGCCTATACCCTTGGCTTATCGATCCTGGCAGGCATCGTTTGTGGTTTTGTGCCTGCTTATAAGGTGTCCAAGAGAGACCTGTTTCCAATACTCAAAGATGGCATTCTTGGCGTTACAAGGACCCGTTCCCGTTTCCAGAATAATTTAATCGTGGCGCAAGTATGCGTGTGCCTTACGCTTCTGTTTGGCGGAAACCTGCTATTTATTGCGCTCAGGAATCTTACCCATGTGAGCACCGGATTTGATATATCTCATGTGATTGTCGGATCTCTGCAGTCCGTACAAGAAAGCGCCAGCAGTGAAGCCGGGTTATCGGCGGATGAAATTGGGCGGAAGATAAGCGCCATGCCTGGGATCACGTCAGTGGCATGGGCGGTCAATATTCCACTGGAAAGCAATGGTATTACATCTATCAACACCGTTCCGGCTGATGTCAACACGGCTTTTACCGCACATTTTAATGTAGTGTCTTCGAGTTACTTCAACACATTAGGAATATCGTTGGTTTCAGGCCGAATGTTTGATGAGGTGGATAGCGATAAACAATTGCCGGTCGCTGTGATAAACGAAGCAATGGCCAGAAGGTTTTGGCCAAAGCAAAATGCGCTCGGCAAGCGGTTTGAACAGAACGGCGAGAAATATGAGGTAATCGGGATTATAAGAACGGTACGCAGTGTTGACTTAGCGCAGCTTGACGATTCATTTTTCTACCGTCCCTTGTCCTTGCGAGGCTGGAAAGGCAACGGAGAACGTCTAAGCCTGTTTGTTCGCACCTCTGGTGATCCCCATAAAATGGTAAGCTCAATACAAAAAACCGCCAGTACCGTTTATGAGAACTCGCTGGTGAACGTCCGGTTGCTGGATGCAGCGTTGAATCGCTGGGTGGAGTCCTCTCGTTTGCGATTCATTTTCGTGGGAATATCAAGCTTTCTTGGACTGATTTTGGTCGCAGTAGGCACGTTTGGAATTGTCTCTTACGCGGTCAGCCGGCGCCGCCAGGAGTTCGCGATGCAGATTGCATTGGGGGCACAGAAGAAGACCGTCATTTTTGTTGCGCTTCGGCATACCATGCGCCTGGTTTTAATTGGGACCGCAGTTGGAGCGCTGGTTTCGATTGCCCTTACGCAACTACTGTCCGACTATCTGCCGGGCTTGCCGAGCGAGATTTCTCTATCTCTGGCGTCTGCCGTTCTGCTGTTGGTGGCGATTGCGCTGGTGGCATGCTATATCCCGGCCAGAAATGCAGCCAGTGTTGATCCGATCATTGCCCTTAGACACGAAGCTTAATGTATTTAGAACGTTTTCGTGAGTAACGGTCCGCGGACCGGAGCATCACACCACACACCTGAGAAGCAGAGGACCTTCTCCTCTCGTATCGTTTATTACTCCGCAAATTGTCAAGTAAACCGAGATCACTTCCAAGGGCGAATCCAGCCGGGGAGGTAGCGTGAAAACCCTATTCCAAAGATTGAAAGCTGCTGTAGAAAACCCACCTGCTGCAAGCGCACTGCTTATGATAGGAGTCCTATGCCTGGCTTCTTTTTGGTGGATGCCAGCCCTGTCGGTAACGGCTTCTGTACACCAGGATGCCTTGCTCAAAGAGTTCTCTTCAGAGCGTTCTTTTGCATATTTAACGAAAATCGCGGGCCAATCGCATCCGCTCGGAACTGCCGCTCATGATGCCGTCCGTTCCTATCTGATGGACCAGCTTTCCGCACTCGGTTTAGATCCGCAAATCCAGCACACAACTTTTTTGCAAGAGAGGCGAAGCGACTATTTGGCTGCGGAACTCGACAACATTCTCGTACGGATTCAAGGGACCAACAATTCCAAAGGAGTGCTTCTGGTTGCGCATTATGACTCAGCGATAACCAGTCCGGGAGCCGGCGATGACGGCGCCGGAGTGGCGGTACTGATTGAAACGGCACGGGTGCTGCATGAGGCCCCCCGCCTTCGCAATGATGTGATTTTTCTGCTTTCTGATGGAGAAGAGCAGGGATC
>Ga0207693_10004142_pt1 | contig 12304 bp, 6 predicted proteins | sample LARL81metaG_FD_184347 | JGI IMG/M metagenome (GOLD analysis project Ga0207693, IMG submission 184347) | Corn, switchgrass and miscanthus rhizosphere microbial communities from Kellogg Biological Station, Michigan, USA - LAR L8-1 metaG... | ecosystem: Host-associated > Plants > Roots >...
CACCTTCTTGAGGCTTCGCCCAAGCAGTCCTGCACCTACGACGAGAACAAGCGTGATGGCGAACTGTGCGGCAACAATACCCTGTCCGACGCGCCGACTGCTCTGGGATCCAGCCTGTCCGCGTCCGCCTTCGGAGAGAGTTTCACGCGTATCGCCAGCGGTCGCACGAATGGCGGTGAATGCGCCGAGTCCCACAGCAACTGCAGTCGAGAGCAACAGCGCAAATCCGAACACGGGCAAGTTGATGGAGATATCTCCGAGCCGCGGCAGATTTTCCGGAGCGAGCGCGATCAGTGCTCGTACACCGAAGAATGCGCCGATGATGCCTAGAGCGCCAGAGATGAGTGAGAGTACGAGAGCCTCAGTGAGGAATTGCCGAATCAGCCGGCCGCGCTCGGCACCGAGCGCACTGCGAATTGCAAGTTCCCGCTCTCGCACTGAAGCTTGCGCAAGAAGCAGATTGGCAACATTCGCGCACGCAACCAGAAGCAGGAATCCTACTGCGCCTAAGAGAACTAACAGCGCGGGACGAGCCTCGCCCGTGATCGAATCGTGCAATGGGACGACAACGCCGTCTTTCAGCAGAAAATCGTTCTGCTCGCTCGAACTGTCGTGAATGCGGCGTGCGATCGCGCTGATCTCTGCATTCGCCTGTTGTGGACTTACACCGTCTCGAAGCCGTGCCACCGCGCTGTAATTGTGAGAGGTTCGGCTCGGGTTTTCGCCATCGAGATCCGCCGGAACCCACATCGCAGTTTCTGATGGAAACTCGAACCTGTCCGGCAGCACTCCAATTACCGAATAGACTGCGTTGTCTATTTTGAGATGGAGTTGCGACAGATCAGTGAGCGATCCGAGGTTCTGTTTCCAATATCCGTAGCTGACGATCGCGACCGGCGCTGCTCCCTTTTTCATATCGGACCGGCCGAAACCGCGTCCGATGGTTGGCTGCATGCGGAAGACATTCAAGAAATCCGCGGAGACACTCGCCACCATCGAGCGTGTCGGCCGGGCAGACCCTGAAACAGAAGCAATGTTTGCGCTGTACTTCGCGATCGCCTGAAAACTATGGTTCTGATCGCGAAAGTCGTCAAAATTGGGATCGGCCAGTCGATTCCATGTGCCCTTGGTTGTCACCTCGAAGACAGCCATGATCCGGCTGGGATCCTGGTACGGCAGCGGCCGCAGTAAAACGCCATACACCACGCTGAACATCGCAGTGCTCGCGCCAATCCCCAATCCCAGCGTGATCACCGCAACCGCCGTGAACCCTAGCTTCTTGTGGAGTTGCCTCAGCGCGTACCGGATGTCATAGATCAGGGTGGTCATGGTATCCCTCATTCATTTCGAAGAGCGACGACCGGATCGACTTTGCTCGCGCGATATGCAGGGATAAGGCAAGCGACCAAAGCAATCAGTCCCAGCAGGATGGCCACCGCTGCAAACGTGATGGGGTCTGATGGCTTCACCTGATATACAAGGCTTGCAACCACTCGGCCCAAGGCCAAAGCTGCAACCATTCCGATTCCCACTCCTAGCAACGCGGGTTTCATCCCTTCGAAAACGACCATCCGTAAGACGTCCCCGAGGCGCGCCCCCAGTGCGAGGCGGATCCCGATCTCAGGTACTCTCTGCCGGACGCTGTACGAAAGCACGCTATAGATTCCGATGGCGGCGAGCAAAGCGGCGACGCCGGCGAACACACCCAGCAGGAACATGTTGAAACGAGGTTGCGATAGAGACTTTGAGACCATGTCGTCCATCGTGAAGATGTCGCGCACCGGCATATTCCGATCGACGTCATGAATCGCATTCTTGACCGCGGAGACCATGCTTGACGGAGCGACCGTCGCGCGAACAACGAAGGTCATAGAGAAAGAACTCCAGCCTAACGCGCTGGACTTCGAGAACTGCTCAAGCGGCACATAAAGAGCGGTCGATGGCCGCTGTTGGTCTAAACCGTCGAGCTTCACGTCGCCGACTATACCGACAACTTCGCGGACGTGATCAGGAGAAAAAGTAAGAGTGAGCCGTTTCCCAATCGGATCTTCGCCCGGCCAAAAGTGCTCCGCCATTGATTGACTGATCAGCACCGTCGCCGGGCGTCCGACCACGTCTTGATCGCCGAAATCGCGGCCCCTCAGTACGGGTATGTGCATCGCAGCCATGTAGCCCGGACTTATCGCCCGCACATCGACCTCCGGCTGATCTGCCATCGCAACGACCGGCCGACCTTCAATTTGGATCGGCTGATGGGAGCCGCCATTGTCGAGTGGAATGTCATCAACCACCCCGGCTGACTCCACTCCAGGAAGAGCCCTGATGCGCAACAAAACCTGGTCGAAAAACTGGATCTGCTGTTCCGGTTCAGGAAATTTCGCACGCGCGACTGCTGCTGTCATCGTCAATACGCCATGAGATTCGAATCCAGGCGCTACATTCTGAAGCTGTCGGAGACTGCGGATCATTAGCCCCGCGCCGATGAGTAGCACCAGGGAAAGAGCAACTTCTGCCACGACGAGAACGCTTCGGGTAACTTGGCTCCCGGAACTCGCGTCGGTGCGCCCTAATCCTTCCTTCAATGCCTGATTGACATCACTCTTGGCGAAGCGCAAAGCAGGAAGCGCCCCTGCGGCAATACCCGTCAGGAGGGAGATGCATGCGGTAAAGGCGAGAACTCTCAAGTCCAATGCGACCGTCACTGCGCCCGGAAGCTGGTTCGCCAGGTAGGCAACGATGAACCGTTCGCCAAAATACGCAACCACCAATCCAAGAGCGCCGCCAATCGATGACAGCAACACGGACTCGGTCAGAATCTGGCGGAGCACGCGAGCGGAGCTTGCACCGAGGGCCGAACGGATCGCGATCTCCTTCTGTCGGCTGAAAGTCCGCGCAAGCGCGAGGTTCGCCACATTGGCGCAGGCGATCAGAAGAACAAATGCAACCGCACCCAGCAGCATAAGTAGCGCAGGGCGAACATCACTCGCCAAATCTCGCTGCAACGGAACCACAATGGCTCCCCAACCCTTGTTATCGACTGGATAGAGCTCTTCCAGGCGGCGCGAGATCGTGTTCATTTCCGCTTGTGCCTGATCGAGTCCAACTCCAGATTTCAACCGGGCAATGACTACTGAATGGTGCTCCCCGCGGACGGCGCGTTCCTTATCGGTCCAACCCATCGGCGTCCACATTTGAGCGAACTCCGGGAACCGGAACGACGGCGGCATGACTCCTGCGATCAGAAAATTCTGCCCGTCCATCGTGACGTCGTGGCCGGCGATGTCGGGATTTGAGCCGAAGTGCTCCTGCCAGAAACGATAGCTGAGCACGACGACATTCGTGCGGCCAGGCTGATCTTCTTCAGGAGAGAAGGTGCGTCCCAACATCGGCGGAACACCGAGCGTCTCGAAAAATCCCTGACTCACAGACGACGCATCGATCTGCTGCGGCTGCGCAACGCCCGTCAACGTGAGGCCGCGGTAGCTGTAGATCGCCATGCCCTCGAACACGTGATTGTCGCGTTTCCAATCGACGTAGTTGGCGGCCGAGACGGAGAACTTATCCATGCCCGGAAAGCTCTTGGCCGGTGGAGTGTGCCAGACGCGGACAAGTCGATCCGAATCTTTGAAAGGCAGCGGGCGAAGCAACACTGCATTCACCACGCTGAAGATCGCCGTATTCGCTCCGATCCCCAGCGCAAGCATCAATACAGCGAGCACCGCGAAACTAGGTCTGGCTCGCAGTGTCCGCATTCCGTAAGTGAGATCTTGAAACAGCTTATTCATGAGGACACCTCATTCAGATCGCATTTTGGCAACACGAGTCCCTGTGACGCGCGTGAATGCTTTCTTTATCCGATCGTTTTACCACCCGTTGACCACGGGCAGCGTCTTAGGCGCCGACATCCGCCAAGAGTTTTTTAAGTTCTTCCTCCGCCACGACCTTGCCGTCAAATAGATGTACTTCCCTTTGGGCGTGCTTTGCGAAGCGCGGATCGTGTGTCACCATGCAGATGGTTGCGCCGTCCCGGTGTAGATCAGCGAGCAACTCCATTACTGCTTCTCCGTTTCGTGAGTCGAGGTTTCCGGTTGGCTCGTCTGCCAGCAGGATTGATGGCTTCCCACCTAGTGCGCGCGCTACCGCGACGCGCTGCTGCTGACCTCCAGACAGTTGCGATGGATAGTGCCGAACGCGGTGCGCCATCCCAACTCGCTCGAGCGCTTCCATAACGCGACCCTTGCGCTCGGCTGAAGGCATGCGCTGACGGTAGGTCAACGGCAGCTCAACGTTCTCGTAGACCGTGAGGTCACCGATCAAGTTGAAACTTTGGAAGATGAACCCGATCTCCTGATTACGAATCCGAGCCCGTTCCGCGAAGTCCAGGTTCTCTACGGGCTTGTCGTTCAACAGATAACGACCGCCAGTGGGAGTGTCGAGAAGTCCGATGATGGACAGCAGCGTCGATTTGCCGCAGCCCGAAGGCCCCGACATGGCGACATATTCGCCTCGAGCCACCGACAGGTGAACCCCGGAAAGGGCATGCGTTTCAATTTCGTCGGTGTAAAAGACCTTCGTAAGATCGGAAATTTGGATCAGAGGTTGGCCATTCGTCATGAAGTCATCCGCCTCATTCTTTGAATTTGGTTATTCCTGAAGCCGTATACGATCCGTGTTATCCCAGCGCGACATGTCCGAGAGCACTACTTTGTCTCCCTCGTGCAGGCCTTCGATAACCTGAATCGAATTCACCGAAGCTCGTCCTACTTTGACGGGAACGCGAGTTGCATCCCGGTCATTCGGGTCGACTTTGAACAGACTGATCGTGCTATTTTCCTGTCCGAAAGCTGGCCGGCCAACATACAGAACGTTTTCCAGCCGTTCCAAATCGATAGTGCCGTCGACGCTCAGATCCGGCCGTGCCCCTCTCGGAAGCTCTCCTGTGAGTTTGACGTCGACAGTGACCGTTCCGTTTTGTACGCCGGGATCCACACGCATAACTGTTCCAGAGATCACTCCGTTGTGGGTATCCACCGAGGCAGGCTCTCCTATCTGCACATCGCGCGCCTGTGTCTCCGCCACCTTTAACTCCGCCATTAAGTGATTGGGCTGCACCACCTTGGCCAGCATCGTCCCGGGTGATACGTGCATCCCCACATGGAGAGGCAGTTCGACCAGGACGCCCTCAATGCCTGCCCGTACTTTGAGGAGATCCATCTGCTTCTGCTTCAATTCGGCAAGCACCCTCATTTGATCGACCTTCGCCTGCAGTTCCGATAACTGCGCATCGATCGACTTCTGCGTGCTTTCCAGGCGTTGATCTTCCAGGTTGTTTCGAACAGTGAGTTCGTCAGCCTTACTCTTCGAAGCCTTATAGGCCAGACCCGAGATGACTCCGAGGTCATAGAGCGATTTGTCTGTCTGTGACTGCAACTGCGTCTGGTTGTAGTCGGCTTTGACCGTCGCGGCGCCTGCCTTCTGATTCATCAGGTCGCTTTCCAGCTTCATTCTCTGGCTCTGGTATTCAGCCTGGGCTGCCTTCCATTGAAGCTGCGCATCCACGGCAGCCTGCTCCACTTGAGGATTGCTCATATCGAGCAGAATGGTGTCAGTCTTGACGAGCGAACCCGGCAGCATGCGTATCCGCAGCACCGTGGCTTCGGTTTCGGCTGGAATTTGCAGGACTGATTCTTGCGAGGGAACCAGCGATCCGATGCCGCGAACTTGCCGCAGCATCGACCCACGCTTCACGGTATCGGTCCAAACTGTTCCTCTTTCTACTGTGGGTGCAGCGGGCTTCAGGCGGTAGACCGCCGCCGTCAGAATCGCGACTACTATTACGATCCCTCCGATGAGGGCGATCTGCTTCCTACGCTTGCGCTGTTTAAACTCTGGCCGAGCGATATCCATCGCCTATTGAAGGGGCAATTGTGCCGCCATTCGATGAGAAACGTAATCCACTGAAATAGAGGGAGATAACGCCGTCTTCGGGATTCGCGGGAAAGGTCAGGTGTTCGCTTGCCCCGGTCCACTGTTCATTATCGGACAGTACAGAGTAGCTGCTTCAGGCCATGCGGTAGGACCCCAAAGTCTAGATCGGCAAGCGAACTTCAGCGCGCTGGATTCGGCGGAATTCGAACGATGCCATGTCAAAGAAATTTATCCACTGCCAACCTCGGCTGGTCCTCTTAGCTTCTAAAGGCCGCTGTTGGCCTTCAGCGGACTCCCGGCTTTTGAGGCTTCGCAAAAATTTGACAAAAAGGCGCTTGGAGAATCAGGCGGGATGGGATATGTTGGCCGACATCAAAATTTGCGTCTGGGGTCTCGAGACGCATCTGCACTCGCGAGGCATTCGTCGTACCCTGTTCCCGCCTAGTCCTTGTGTAGGTAACAGATGACGTTTCGATAACCCGAGGGGATCCAGCCATGAGGCTCCGTTTCCGCCCGCATGTGCTTGTCGTTGGACTTGTCGCTTGCACCAGTTTTTCCGCCTTTGGGGCTCTGGTCGGCGCACTGCATCCTTCTGCCGATGGAGCCACATCGGCTTCAGCAAAGGGAACGAACTCAACTCTTGGTGAGTTCCCCATCCACGGTCCGCTGCGGTCGTTCTTGCGGATGGCAGGAGTCAGTCAGCAGGCCTCCACCGAGAATGTTCTACCGCTTCTAAGTTGGAACGTCTCCGCCCTCGGTTTCGAGGGCAGCGACCGGCCCACCGAATTCCTCTTGCTGCTCAGGCGATACGTCGTCCAATCGAAAGAGCTGTCAGAGCTCGCCGGAGGCGACGAAGTCATTCGGGTCTCCACCTGTGAAAGCGCGGGGCCTCTCTTACACATCCTCGGTTACCGCGTCCTGGGTGAGTGCGGTTCGCCCGGAGCGTCTCTGCTTACGGCGGACTGGGAGCGAGCTTTTCTTACGGTCGACTCCGGGTTCCCACTGACTGAATTGGAACAGACGTTGTCCGGAGGTAAACCCTTCGAGTATTCGTATCCGACTACTCGAGTCCCGGTGTTGTTCTCCGAAGACGAGTGGACAGCCGCCAGCTCGAAGAATCATGTCGAGAACAGCAGGGATTTGATCGATACGATCTTGAATGATCGCTCCGTCGCCAGGCTGTACTGGGCTATTTCCAAGATGGACGGACAAACCGCATCATTTCTGGAAAAAAATGTCGGTGTTCGGAAGCTCGTTTCCTACGCCGCTCTGTTGGACTTCTACGGGAGCCACATTTGTATCCGCGGCGGGCACGTGGTCGTGCCGGGTGGCGCGGCTACAGAGAAGGTTTGGGAAGACTTGGCTGGTTCGAGCCCAGCTGTTCCTGCCGATTTCATTCCACGACTTCTATTAAAAGATAAAGGATGGTTAGCAGCCTACTTCGATGTGCTGTCCATCATCAATTCTGAGCAACAGAGTGGGTTCACCGAACCTCAACGATTGCGGCGGTTCTATTCGGCCTTACGTCCTCCCGATAAATCTACCGGTGCAGCAAAAGGCGTGTTCCGACCCTCGCCCTGGCTACTGCTCCTTGTGAGTCAAGTGCGCTGGGATCAAAACGGACAACCATCGGTTCCCGGTGGTGTGGATGTATGGCGAGAGATCCTGAACAAGGAAAGCTCTCACGATTCGCGCAATTGGGTTCGGAAACACCCGATGAAGACTCCCGATGAGCTGCTCGAGGCCATGTTCTCTCTCTCTCGCAAAGAAACGGATGCGGGCGCCCTGCAAGCGTACGTGGTTCTTGTGGATATTGAGAGTAGGCGATCTCCCGCGAACCGTTTGTCTGCGGAAACTGTGCGCCTGATGAGCCACAAATTTGCTGATTACAGTGACCAGTACAAGATCTTCTCTGAGTTCCCGGAACTGAGTGATGCGTCGATTGCGCTTTTCCTCAACACGGCAGAACAGATGACCAAGTCTCCTGGCAACGTGCGCGGAAATGCGTTGGGAATCATGCAGGCCAATATTGGCTTGTGGCAAATCATGGCCAGGCAGGGTCAAATCCCGAGGGCGCAACTCGACGAATCGTGGCAAAACGTAATCAAGCCGTTTGCGCGCATGCGATCGCCGACTCAACTGTATGACGCCGGCCGGTCCTCTGTAGCCGAACTGTCGCGTGCAGCGACTGGCAGGCCCGCAATTTCTCAGGACGAGTTGATCGAACTACTGGCAGGCCCTCGCCAAAACACATCCGAGGGAAAAAAGATCCACGGCGAAGTGGCAGATCGAATCCGCTCGGTACTCGACGGTCAACGACTGATTTCCATCGACACGCTCGTTACGCTCGGAGAGGGACTGAAATCTAAGGCGAGTGGAACAACGCCACCAGATTATCTGCTCGATCTCGCTGCAGAGCTTCACGACTTTGAGATGCCTCAACCTATGTTCTCCAAATCGGAGCGGCAGGAATGGGCAGCCAGGGTCTACAACACTCACCATACAGACCTGCAGATGCGCAGCAATATCGCTGCGACGTTAAAGTCAGCGAAAGCATCGGCTGCCCAGATCGAGGAAGCCCGTGGCCAACTGGCTTCATTCCTGAGAGACACCTTAGTCGGTCTCAATTACGCCTACTATGAACCACCTGGTGCTCAGGCCTTGCACAGCAATCCGCTCTTCGTACGGTCTCACGATTTCGCTGGAGATACGGTCGAGGGTATCAAGACAGTCTGGCAAGCGCCTCAACTATTCGGTGTAGGCTCTCCTGCTGGAGGAGGCGCCCACTTAGTTGGATCCTTGGCCGATCTGCCATACGTTTTGGCTGACCTGGAGCAGGATTTCATCGCTCCCAAGAACACCCAGGCACTCATCTGGAAAGAATTGGTTCCGAGTCTTCTGACAAGTGCCGTTCTCGCCCGCTGGTGGAACGTAACTTCGAATGAGATTCACGCTGTAGCTCTTTACCAAAAAACTGGCGAGGAACTCTTGCTGGCATCGGAGCACGATGCGGAATTGCGAAGCAAGGTAAACGCAATTCTCTCTGATCGTCTGCTTCCCCGCCGAATGGATGAGGTGGAACGAGCAATGCTCTCAGGAACGGTTTCTGAGCTCATTCCCAGCATGCTCCCGGCAGACACTTTTTACTTAGCTGCGGAGTTTGAACACCGTCATCCGAAGGAGCTGAGCTCTTTTGAAGGCGCGGCCACTGAATTGGCGAGTCTGCGACAGCAACATCCGGATGAACTCAGCTGGAAACGGCTCTCGCGGGATTTCGGAGTACCTCATCCTACTTTGGCCCAAACCTACGCGCGGGAGTTGCTTAACGTACCGCCTATGCCTGCATTTTCTGGCTATGCCAGCCGCTTGCTGGGCGAATCATGGGACTCCTCAAACCTGTACTGGGCGCGCCTGGCCGACGAGACCGGTCACTCTCCTATGGAGCTCAATGTATTGGTTCCGCAATTCACGCAACGCATGGTTGAAAAGATCTTCGCGACTGACTTTGAAGATTGGCCTGCAATTCTTAGAGCCATGCGTGAAACAGGAGAAGATTTCCGGCACCAAAAACTTGCGTCAATTCAAGACACACCGAACCAACAACGATAGAGAACTGCGGCATGCAAGCAGAACTACATCATTTCAGGAGTGGTAACTAGAACGGGAGTGTTCGCACCATGATCCGTCGATTGGTCTTACTCACAAGTATCGTTCTTCTTTTGGGTTTAGGGAATTCCGCCAGAATCAAAGGCCAGGACGCCTCCGATTTCCGTGTGGTCGTCAGCATGGTCCAACTCAATGTTGCCGTCACAGATAAGAACGGAGAATATATTACGGGTCTTCGTCCCGAAGACTTCGTGATCACCGAAGATGGCATCACAGAGAAAATGGCGACCTTTGCTGAAGGAAATGCTCCGGCGCGTGATGTGAACGGCGATGCGCCGCCCGTTGAAAAGGCCGCAGAGATCGACAAGGAATCCACGCTCAGCTCATTACTTAGCGGTTCAGAAATCTACGTCCTCTTCGATACCAGCAACTACATGTATCGTGATTTCGTCTTTGCCCAGGACGCGATCTCTGAATTTGTCCGCTCTCTGGGAAGCGCCGACAAAATTGCCTTCTATTCCTATAGCCGCGACCTGGCGCGAAACACTGCCCTGACTGCGGATCGTTCGCAGGTCCTCCGCGGAGTTCGTTCCACTGTAGCTGGAGATTCTGCCGCTCTCTACAACGCGCTATTGCTTACGGTCAAAGATGCCGCTCAAACGACGGGCAGAAGGTTCGTCGTTGTCTTCTCCAATGGCCCGGACAATTCCAGCGTAGTTCCTCCCGAAGATGTTGCCGAGATTGCCCAGTCCTCAGGCGTTTCCGTCTACATGATCAGCACGCAGGAAGCCAAGATGGAGCCGATTTCGACCGCCGTCTTCGAACGCATGACCGCAGCGACAGGCGGCAAAGCTTATTTCGCGAAGAGCTGGAAAGATGAGCGTCGCGCGTTTGGTTCTATCCGCGATGACCTCGCGCATCTATATAACGTTAGCTACTATCCGAAGCCTAATGCGAATACGGGCTGGCGCTCTATCTCAGTCAAGCTAGCTGGCAACAAGTTCGGAAAATACAAGGTGCGCACGCGCAACGGATACCGCCTGCAGCCAACGCGGTTCGCAGCGCCTCGCAGGACTGCAGAGCTTACGCCACAAACGGCGGGTTCGAATTAGGAGATGTCTCGTTTTGAGGGGCGCAGTGTCAAGCCGTGCCGTAAGTATCGCAAAGCGATTACGGCTCCAGACATTTACGCGGTCAATTCGGAATAGATTTTTCGGCAATTGCTACAGTGATTGTCTTCTACGAACCGCAGAGTGTGGCTCACTACTCGCTCTTCTTGTAGTCGCCGCGGCTGAAGTATTTTTCCAGCCATAGATAAAGACAGATGAAAAGGTACCGGCTCCCCATTTCCTGAATCTTCAGCTTTGCCACACCGGTTCGGCGATTGCGCCAGGTGATCGGCATCGTGGTCCACGAATAGCCCCGAATAATAGCCTTCAGCGGAATCTCGACAGTTAAATTGAAGTGCGCGGACAGCAAAGGCTGGCAGCCTTCAATCACCCTCCGCCGGTATGCTTTGAACGCATTGGTCGTATCATTCAGAGAAATACCGAAGAGCATGCGGATGAACAGATTCGCCATACGATTGACCCGCAGCTTGAGCCACGGATAATCAATAACTCCTCCACCTTTCATGAACCGCGAGCCGAACACGGCATCCCAACCCTGGTTGAGAACGTTCCAGTAACGCACAACATCCCGGCAGTCGTCGGATTCATCCGCCATCATAATGACGACGGCATCTCCGCTCATCTTTTGGAGACCCGTATTAATGGCGCGTCCAAAACCATGCGGCGGGGCATTGGTCAGCAGTCGAACCTCTGGAATTCGCTCGCTTACCGAGTTGACGATCGCAGCTGTGCGATCGGTGCTGCCATCGTCGACGACCACAATTTCATGAGCAACATTGTGCAAAGTCAACTCAAGGTGCAAGTGCTCCAACGTGGACTGTATGCAGCCCTCTTCATCTCGAGCAGGAATCACCACGGTGAGCACCTTAAGCTCAGGATCCGCCTGCGCAATGGCGGTCACGTTCTGCACTGTCGAATTCTGGATTGTCGAACCTGCGCTCATACACAACACCACGTAAGCCAATCGGGATTTTCTTTCGCGTGCTTAGCAATCTCTTCGAGAATTTTCTCCAAATTGACTTCCGGCCGCCAAGACATGGTCTTCATCGCCTTGCTCGAATCCAATACCAGCCAAGGCACGTCATAGGGACGATCAGAACCGTCGGAAACGGGTCGATGCGCGCCGAAACGCTGATCGCACCACGAAGTTAATTGCGCAAGGGACATCGAATTGGCATGGCCGCCAGAAACATTCAACAGCGCTCCAGCCGCTGTACTACGCAACTGGATCTCCACCATTCTTCCCAGATCGCGCGGATGAAGTGCATCCCGGACTTGGTATCCTTGCCCTCCAAATCCTAAATATTTTAGTGGACGCCGCGTCGAATGTGCATGAATCCAATACGAGAAGATCCCCTGTTCCGCGGTTCCGAACTGCCCGGCTCCTGCCATCACTCCACACCGGTTGATCCACACCGGCATCTGAAATCCAGCAGCGTATTCCTGCGCCAACTGCTCGGAGGCCAGCTTCGTCGCGCCATAGAGCGAGATCGGCGCCTCCGTGCTAAAAGTCTCATTAAGACCATCCGGACTCGCCCCAGTTGGCAACTGTTGGCTTTTATCAACTACGAAGGCGTACGAATCCACGCGCAGCGGAAGCTGAGTCAAGACTGGAATCGAATACACGCGGCTCGTGCTCA
>Ga0207693_10004143_pt1 | contig 12301 bp, 11 predicted proteins | sample LARL81metaG_FD_184347 | JGI IMG/M metagenome (GOLD analysis project Ga0207693, IMG submission 184347) | Corn, switchgrass and miscanthus rhizosphere microbial communities from Kellogg Biological Station, Michigan, USA - LAR L8-1 metaG... | ecosystem: Host-associated > Plants > Roots >...
TGGTTGTGGCGCATCAGTTCTAGCAGGTGCGGGAACTCCATCGTGATGAGGCCATCCTCGCGCAGCAGCAGTTTCAGACCGGCGACAAAATCATTGAGGGCAGGAACGTGCGCCAAGACGTTATTGCCCAGCAGCAGGTCGGGCTTGCCGAACTCGCGCACGAGTTCGCGCGCGGTCTGGCTGCCAAAGAACTTGACGAGCGTCGGGATGCCACGCGCGGCCGCTGCTGCGGCCACATTGGCCGCCGGCTCAACGCCGAGCACCGTGACGCCGTGCGCCACGAAGTGCTGCAGCAGATAACCATCGTTGCTTGCGATCTCGACAACCCGGCTGTGCCGGTCGATGCCGAACCGGGCACTCATCAGGTCGCAGTAGTCCCGGGCGTGCGCAACCCAGCTCTCGGCGAAGGAGCTGAAATAGGCGTATTCGTTGAATATCTCCGGTGGTGCGACGAACTCCTCCAGCTGCACCAGGAAGCAGTGCTCGCACACGTACGCGTGCAGGGGATAGAAGCGCTCCATCGCGTTGAGCTGGTCCGCGGTGATGTGTGTCTGGCACAGCGGCGACATGCCGAGGTTGGCGAACGTGTGGCGCAGGGGATGTCCGCAGAAGCGGCAACTCACCACGTGATCCATCATGACAGGGCCGAACTCCCGGTGTTCTTGACAATAGTCGCCGTCCGAACTGAGCCGGAGCTTAATGGCTGGGAGGCAATTGTGCAGCGAACGGCCGCGATTCGCGGGGAAGCGGTGCCCGAAAGGCCGGCCATCCGTGCGCCGTTTCAACTTTCCGGGGGGTCACTCCCGGCTATCATAGTAAAGTCACGATAACATAAGAGCCAGGGACTGGCGTGCAAGCCCTGCCACGGGCCGCTGGGCGGCCCGTTCAGTGGTGCAGCACAAATTTTCGGGTGGACATACCGTGCGTGATTGGCTGTCGGAAATCTGGCGCTGCCGGGAGATTCTCTACTTCCTTGCCTGGCGCGACATCAAGGTGCGCTACAAGCAGGCCGTGCTCGGGGTCGCCTGGGCGGTGCTGCAGCCGCTGTTCACCATGATCACATTCGCGTTCTTCTTCGGCCGCCTGGCCGGGATTCCCAGCGACGGCGTGCCGTACCCGCTGTTCTCCTTCTCGGCACTCTTGTTGTGGACGTACTTCTCGGTCACGCTCACCCAGGTCGGCAACAGTCTGGTCACCAACTCGTCCCTGATCACGAAGATCTACTTTCCGCGGGTGTTGCTGCCGGCGTCGTCCGCCTTCGCGGGCCTGCTCGACCTGCTCGTCACTTCGCTCTTCCTGGCGGCGATGATGATCTATTACCACGTCACCCCGCGCTGGACCATGCTGCTCGCGCCGCTGTTCATCGCGCAGACCGCCATCCTGGTCATGGGCGCGGGCATGCTCCTGGCGGCGCTCAACGTGCGCTACCGCGACGTGAAGTACACCCTGCCGTTCGTGACGCAGCTCGGTCTGTTCGTGACGCCCGTCATCTATCCGATGAGCTTCTTGCCCCACCACTTCCAGGGCTGGCTGGCGCTGAACCCCATGACCGGCGTCATCGAGGGCTTTCGCAGCTGCCTGTTCGGCAGTGCGTTCAACTGGGGACTGATCGGTTGCTCCTGGGCCATCACGCTGTTCCTGCTGGTTCTTGGCGGCCTGCATTTCCGCAGCGCGGAGCGGGTCTTCGCCGACATCGTCTAGGTCCAGGAACTTCCATTCATGACTCAGTCCATTTCCGTCGAAGAACTCTCCAAGTGCTACGAGCTTGGACTGGCGCAGCAGGAGACGCAGTTGCGCGATCAGCTGGTGCGCCTGCTGCGCAACCCGTTCCACCGTCGCCGGCCCAAGGACATCCTCTGGGCGCTGCGCGATGTCAACTTCAGTGTCGAGGAGGGCGAGGTGGTCGGCATCATCGGCCGCAACGGCGCCGGCAAGAGCACCCTCCTCAAGATACTCTCGAAAATCACCTATCCGACCTCCGGCAGAGTACGCACGCGCGGGCGGGTCGCATCCTTGCTGGAAGTCGGCACCGGATTTCACGAGGAGCTGACCGGGCGCGAGAATGTGTACCTGAACGGCTCCATCCTCGGCATGAAGAAGCGCGAGGTGGACGAGAAGTTCGAGGCCATTGTGTCCTTCTCCGGCGTGGAACGCTTCGTCGACACGCCGATCAAGCGCTATTCGAGCGGCATGCGCATGCGGCTCGGATTCTCGGTCGCCGCGCACCTGGAGCCGGACGTGCTCATCGTCGATGAAGTGCTGGCGGTGGGCGATGCGGCGTTCCAGAAGAAGTGCATCACCGCCATGCAGGACATGCGCGGCGGGGGCAGAACCGTGCTGTTCGTGTCCCACAACATGGCGGCCGTTGAGAACCTGTGCACGCGGGGCATCTGGATCGCCAACGGCAACGTGCGCCTGGACGGGCCTACGCACGAGGTCATCGAGGCCTACATGGCGTCGTTCGCCTCCGCGGACGGCGCAGTCAACGCACTCACCGACGTGGAGGGGCGTCGCGGTTCGGGCGAGATCCGTTACACGCGCGTTGAATTCTTGTCCAAGGCCGGTGAGCCGCAGACGGTCACCCGCTGCGGCAAGAGCCTGGTGATTCGCCTGCACTACCTCGCGAACGAGGTGGTCGAGCATCCGAGCTTCGGTATCAGGATGTACACCGAAATGGGCACCCTGATCACCGACACCAGTACCTGGTTGCACGGTCTGGACATCTCGCGGGTGGCTGCCGGCACCGGCTACATCGACCTGGAGATCGATTCGCTCAACCTGCTGCCGGGTCGCTACTACTTCTCGCTGTGGGTGGACTCCTCGGTCGCCTCGCACATCTATGACGCCATGGAGCACGCGATCCAACTCGATATCGAGGAAGCGCCTGTCTACGGCCATTCCCGCCGCGTCGACAGCCGCTTTGGGCTGGTCTACTTCCCGCAGCGCTGGCGTCTGGACGGCATCGGCGGGCGGCTGAGCCCGGCCGCCAACGCGTGAAGCGGCTCGCTGCACGCAGACCCCCGCGCCCCGCCATCCGGGAAGAACGTGCGCGTCTTCGTCACAGGGGTTAACGGTTACATCGGGGCAGTCCTTGCCCCCTACCTGCTCGAGCGCGGCATGACGCTGGTAGGCCTTGATACCGGCTACTACCGCGACGGCTGGCTCTACAGCGACAACCGCCACCAGCCGGCCACGCCCCATACCCTGAACAAGGATCTGCGTGCGGCGACCGCGGCGGATCTGGCCGAGTGTACGGCGGTCGTGCATCTGGCCGAGCTCTCCAACGATCCCCTGGGGGAAAACAATCCCGAGGTGACGCACCAGATCAACCACCGGGGCAGCGTGGCGCTCGCACAGCAGGCCGTCGCGGCCGGCATCGAGCGCTTCGTCTACACCTCTTCGTGCAGCGTCTACGGCGCCGGCACCGGGGAATTTCTGGACGAGGATTCCCCCGTCAATCCGCAAACCGCCTACGCGCGCTGCAAGGTGCTCGTGGAGCGCGATCTGCTCGCCATGGCCGGTCCCGGGTTCACGCCGGTGTTGCTGCGCAATGCCACCGCCTTTGGTCCCTCGCCGCGCATGCGCTTCGATATCGTCATCAACGACCTGTGCGCGCTCGCCTGGACCACGCGCAAGGTGGCGATGACCAGCGACGGCAGCCCCTGGCGGCCGGTCGTGCACGTGGAGGATATCTGCGAGGCGATCTACCGCAGCCTGATCGCCCCGGCAGACGCGGTGATCGGCAAGACCTTCAATGTCGGCCAAACTGCCGAGAACTACCGGGTGCGCGAGCTGGCGCAGATAGTGGCCGAGGAATTCCCCGGCTGCGTGGTTTCGCTGGGTTCAGCCAGTGGCGACAATCGCAGCTACCGCGTCAATTTCGACCGCATTCACCGCGAGCTGCCAGGATTTAGGTGTCGCTACAGTGCGCGCGCCGGGGTGCAGCAGCTGCGCCGGCTGTTCGAGCACATTCAGATGGCACCGGAGAGCTACCAGTTCCGGGCCTTCACGCGCCTGAAGCAGCTGAAGTACCTGCAGGCGACCAATCAGATCGACGGCGACTTTTACTGGCGCTGACATGAAGTTTGAACCTCTCGGGCTCACGGGCGCCGTGCTGGTGAAGCTGGAGCGCCACACTGACGCGCGCGGCTTCTTCGCGCGCTCGGTATGCGCCGCGGAGTTCCGGGCGCACGGCCTGCCGGGTGAGTTCGTGCAGGCAAGCATCTCCTGCAGTGACCGCCGCGGTACGGTGCGGGGCATGCACTGGCAGTGGCCGCCCGCCCAGGAGGGCAAGCTGGTGCGCTGCCTGCGTGGTGCGATACATGACGTGCTGATTGACCTGCGCCCGGAAGAGCCCACGTATCTGCGGCACTGCGCGGTGGCGCTCGACGAGGACAACCGCGATGCGGTGTTCATCCCGCCCGGGGTGGCGCACGGCTTTCAGACCCTGCGCGATGCCTCCGAGGTGCTGTATCAGATGACCGTGGCGCACGCCCCGCAACTGGCGGCCGGCCTGCGCTGGAACGATCCGGCCTTCGCTATCCGCTGGCCTATCCAGGAGCCGATCGTCATTGCCGAGCGTGATGCGGCTTACCCGGACTTTGATCCGCGCAGCTTCGCGGCCGAGCTCGCACGGCGTGCCGCGAGCTCCGGCGAGGGGCCCCATGGACGCTAGCCCCGCACCGCCGGCGGCCGAAGCACGCGCGCTCTATGACTTTGCAGCGCGCCTCTACCCGATCTGCCGCAGCATCACCGGCGCTGGTGTGCGCCAGACCCTGGGCCTGATCCGCGCCCGCATCCCGCTGCAGATTCACGAAGTGCCAACCGGCACCCGGGTTTTCGATTGGCGGGTGCCGGAGGAGTGGAACGTGGAGGATGCGGCGGTGCTCGATCCGGACGGGCGCCGGGTGGTCGATTTCCAGGCGCACAACCTGCACCTGGTCGGCTATTCCGAGCCGATCCAGGCCTCGATGTCGCTTCAGGAATTGAGCCCGCGCCTGCACGTGCTGCCCGAGCACCCGGACTGGATTCCGTACCGCACCAGTTACTACAGCCGCAGCTGGGGCTTTTGCATGCGCGCGCGCGAGCGTGCGGCCCTGCGCCCGGGTCGCTACCGCGTCGAGGTGCGCACTTCGCTGGCCAAGGGATCGCTCAGCTACGGGGAACTGCTGCTCCCGGGCCGCAGCCGCGAGGAAGTCCTGTTCTTCACGCATATCTGCCACCCCTCGCTGGCCAATGACAATACCAGCGGCATGGCGGTCGCCACTGCGCTCGCGGAATGGCTGGCACGTGAGCCGCGACGCTTCACCTACCGGCTGGTCTTCGCACCGGGCACCATCGGTTCGCTCACCTGGCTCAGGCGCAACGAACCACGCCTGTCCCGCGTGCGGCACGCGCTGGTGCTGGCGCTGCTGGGGGATCCGGGCGCGCTCACCTACAAGCGCAGCCGGCGCGACACGAGCGAGATCGACGAGATCGCGGCGTACGTGCTGGCGGGCGAGGGCACCACCGTGCCGTTCTCGCCCTACGGCTACGATGAACGCCAGCTGTGTTCCCCGGGCTTCAATCTGCCGGCCGGACGGCTGACGCGCTCGGTGAACGGCGGCTACCCGCAGTACCATACCTCGGCGGACGATCTGACCCTGATCACGCCGCAGGCGCTCGCCGCGAGCCTCGCGGCGTGCCGGCGCATCGTTGAGGTCATGGAGAGCAACCGGCGCTTTGTGAACCTGAAACCCAAAGGCGAGCCGCGACTGGGCGCGCGCGGCCTGTACGGGGCGCTCGGCGGGGCGGGCCCCAAGCAGCACGAGCACGCTATGCTGTGGCTGCTGAACCAGTCCGATGGCGCGCACTCGCTGTTGGACATTGCGCGCCGTTCCCAGCTGCCGGTGGCGCTGCTGCGCGAGGCCGCGGCCGCGCTCGAGAGCGCCGGCCTGCTGGCGCCGGAGCCTGAGCCGGGCATTTCAGCACCGCGGCGCAAGCGGCCCGCGCGCCGCGCGGCCAACAGCAAGCAGGGGCGAAAGAAACCATGAAAGTCGTATTGTTCTGCGGGGGACTGGGCACGCGGCTGCGTGAACACTCCGACACCATACCCAAGCCGCTCGTCAACGTGGGCTACCGGCCGCTGCTGTGGCACCTGATGCGCTACTACGCGCACTTCGGGCACCGCGATTTCATCCTGTGCCTCGGCTACCGCGGCGACCTGATCCGTGAGTACTTCCTGAAGTACAACGAGGCCATGTCCAACGACTTCACCTGGCATGAGGGCGGGCGGCGCATCGAGCTGCACGGCCACGACACCGACGACTGGAACATCACCTTCGTGGACACCGGGCTGCACAGCAACATCGGCCAGCGGCTGCTGTGCGTGCGCCGCTACCTCAAGAACGAAGCCGAGTTTCTGGCCAATTATTCCGACGGGCTCGCCAACGTGCCGCTGGATGAGCAGCTCGCAGACTTTCGGGCCAAAGGGGCGATCGCCAGCTTCGCCGCGGTACGCAGCCCGCAGAGTTTCCACACCGTGCAGGCGCACGCCAATGGCACCGTGACCGCAATCGGCTCGGTACACGACGAAACGGTGCGCATTAACGGCGGCTTCTTCGCCATGCGCCAGGAGATGTTCGACTACATCCGTGACGGCGAGGAGCTGGTGGAGCAGCCCTTCGCCCGCCTGATCGAGCAGCAGCGGCTCATCGCTTTTCGCTGGGACGGGTTCTGGCAGTGCATGGACACCTTCAAGGACAAGATTACCTACGACCGTCTGGAGGCTCGCGGGGACTGTCCGTGGAAGGTGTGGCTGGCACCGCCGTCCGCAGCGCCGCGATGAACGCCTCGGCGAGGTAGGCGGGTTGCGCGTCCGGCCGCTCAGAGAACTCGCGGGTGCGCTGCACCAGGACCTCGTAGAGCGCGTGGTCATCCCACATCGAGCGCAGCGCCTGCGTCCACTCGGCGAGGGACGCATCCGGTGCCATGAGGATGCCGCCCCTACCGACGGATTCGGGCAAGCCCGCGTAGGCACGCGCCAACACCGGAATGCCGGCGGCGTGGGCTTCGGTGACGACGCGGCCCCAGGTCTCCTCCCACTCGCTCGGCGCGAGCAGAATGCGCGTGCTCGCGTAGACACTGCGCATGTCCAGGGTCGGTTTGCGCCAGGTGACACTGGGCATGGCGCGCGCGGCCTCACGCAGGCCGCTGACGAACTCGTCCTTGGTGTGCCAGGCCTCGACGAACATGAACGGAATATCCGGACAGGCACGCGCGAGATCGAACGCCGTCTGCCCGCCCTTGATGCGGCGTGGATTGACCATCGTGACGTGCCGTCGGGTGCTAGTCAGCCGGTAGGCCTCCCGGTCGACCAGCGGCGGCACCACCGCGGCGCCGCGCCCGAGCACCTCCAGCACCGCGCGTGCGGTGTAGGCCGAGTTGGCGACGAAGGTGACGCCCTCCAGCAGTGCGGGGGCCTTCAGGCGTCGCAGCGTATTGAGCTCGTGGAAATAGAACACCGTCGGCAGGCCGGTGCCGCGGCACTGGACGACGAGTTCGAAGGACTCATCCGCGCCGCCGGATACCACCAGTGCGTCGGGGTGAAAGTCCGCGATGACCGGGCCGAGACCGGTCTTATGCCCGTAGCCGCGGTACACCGGCATGCCGCGGTAATCCCCGCGCGGAAACAGCCGGCCGGTGAGGTAGCTCTTGAGGCGATTGAAAAACCAAATCGCATCGCCGCGGCCGATCTGGCTCATCACGGCGGTCTCATGCCCCATCAGCGTGAGCTGCCGGCATAAGTCAAACGTGGTCGTCTCCACGCCGCCCAGCAGCTGCGGCAGATAGACCCGCGGGTTCACGAACAGAATGCGCAAGAATGCCCTCCCGGTTTACCGTTTAGCTGGCCGCGCGGTGCCCTCCAGGCCGTGCGTACAATACAGATTCCGCGCGCCCGTTCCGAGCATATCGCGCCAGAGCGCCAGATGATCCGCCTGTGAGCACTCCGCAAGCACCGCTGGTGAGCGTGGTAACGCCGGTCTACAACGGCGCCCGCTACCTGCGCGAGTGCATCGAGAGTGTGCTGGCGCAGGGGTATGCCAACTGGCGCTACCTGCTGCTCAATAATCGCAGCACCGATGCGAGTCTTGAGATCGCGCAGCACTACGCGCGCCTGGACTCGCGCATCCGCGTGCACGACAGTGCCGAGTTCCTGCCCATCATCGACAACCACAACCGTGCCCTGAGCCTGCTCGACGCCGACAGCGACTATTGCAAACCGCTGATGGCGGACGACCGCCTGTACCCGTCCTGCATCGAGAGCCTGGTGCACGCGGCACTCGCCCGACCGCGCACCGGGCTGGTGTGCTGCCTGGGAATGACCGCCCGCGGCGATGTGCTGTTTGACTACCTGCCGGCCGACGGTCGTGCGGTGAGTCACTTAAGCGGCGGCGCGGCGTGCCGGCTGTCGTTCCTGGAGGACCGGCACTTTTTCGGCTCACCGAGCACGATGCTGGTGCGCGCGGACCTGATCCGCAAGCGCGTGCCGTTCTACGACCCGCGCAACCTGCACGCCGACGCGCAGTCCTGCTACGACATCCTGCGCGAGTCGGACTTCGCCTTCGTGCACGAACCGCTGGTGTTCATACGCGTGCACGAGGCGAGCCATGCCAGCGCGCTGCGCGACCTCGAGACCATCATGGCCGGTCGGATGTACACCCTGTCGAAATACGGCCGCGCGTACCTGAATGAGGGCGAGTTCGCGCGTCGCTTTGCGGCGCGGCGCGAGCAGTACTACGCGCGGCTCGCGGCGGCTGCGCTCACGCTGCCGGGGCGCAAATTCTGGGAGTTTCATGAGCGCATGCTGGCACTGAGTGACGCCCCGCTCGAGCGTGGCCGCCTGCTGCGCGCGGTGGCGGCGTATGGTGCGCGACGCTTACGCTCGCCCGGGTCCCTGCTGCGCGGCATTGCGCACCGGCTCGGGGGCTCGCGCGCGCCGGGCGGGTAGCCTGGCAGCGCCAGTGGGTCAGTACGGGCGCGGCGCTCGCAGGTGCAGGTCGGTGATTTCGATGCGCGCCGGGGCGCGGGTCAGTGCCAACAGCACCTGGGCGAGGTCCCGCGCACTCATGAGGTCGCCGGCGTGATAGCGCTTTTTCTCGTGCGCGTAGATACGGCGCATGCGCGCGGTCGCCGTGCGGCCAGGGTAGACGCTCGTGACCCGCAGCCCGCGGCGGTTCAGATCCTGCCGCAGGCTGTCGGTGAGGCCCTGCAGGGCGTGACGGGTTGCCTTGTAGGCGGCGACGCCCGCGCCTGGCGTGCGGACCACGCTCGAGTTGATGAAGATCACCTGACCGCGGGCGCGCTGCAGCGGCGGCAAGAGCCCCTGTGTCAGCAGGTAGGGGGCGCGCACATTGACCGCGAACAGCAGATCAAACCGCGCCGCCTCGGCCCGCCCGGCCTGGGTCCAGTCGTGTTCCCCGGCACAGTGCAGCAGCACGTCGGCGCGCCGCACGCGCGCGCGGATGTCGGCGAGCAGGCGCTTCAGATCACCAGGCGCACTCAGGTCGGCGAGCGCGGTGCCGGCCAGTCGCCGCGGCGGCACGCGGCGCGCGAGCGCGGCGAGCCGGGCGGCGCTGCGGCCAATGAGGAACACGCGCGCACCGTCGGCCGCGAAGGCACGCGTCGCGGCCGACCCGATTCCCGAGGTGGCGCCGGTGATGATGACAGTCTTCATCGCCTAAAGATGGTTGGCCCCGCGCGAGCGGTCAAGTTCCCATGGCGCAACGCCAGTCGCCTTGACAAACTGTGCGCCTGACAACGAATGATTACTCATCCATGCTGGATCTGACGCTGACTCGTGCCGCCAGGCGCCCGACACGCATTCTGTGCCTCGGGGCGCACTGCGATGACATCGAGATCGGCTGCGGCGGCACGCTGCTGAAACTGCTGGGACGCGGCGAGTGGCAGGTCACCTGGGTGGTGTTCAGCGCCGACGCGGCACGGGCCCGCGAGCTGCAGGCCAGCGCGCGGCGTTTCCTGCGCCGCTGCCGGCACAAGCGGGTCATCACGCATGAGCTGCGCGACGGCTTCTTCCCGGCGCAATATCTTGCGCTCAAGGGCATCTTCGAGTCCCTGAAGAGCCTGCCGGCACCGGACTTCGTCTTTACCCCCGAGCACGCCGATCTGCACCAGGATCACCGGCTGGTGAGCGAGCTCACCTTGAACACCTTCCGCCGTCAGCTGCTGCTCGAGTACGAAATCCCCAAATACGAGGGCGGGCTGACGACGCCCAATGCCTACGTGCAGTTGACCGCCGCCCAGGCGGGGGCGAAGACGCGCACGCTGCTCAGCTGTTACCCGAGCCAGCGGGCCAGGCACTGGTTCAGCGCCGAGACCTTCAACGGCCTCATGCGCCTGCGGGGCGTGGAGGCGGGGCCCGGCAGCGGCTGGGCGGAGGGCTTTCACCTGCGCAAGTGCCGCCTGGTGTGATGGGCTCCGCCATGCCGCGAGGGCAAACCGGCCGCAGCTACCTGTGGTTCGGGATGTTGGTGGCCGCGGCGCTCGTTGTGTGGCTGTTGCTGAGCCGTGCCGTACGCCCGCCTTCCGCGCCGGCAGCTGCGGCAAATCATGCCCCCGTCGCGGCCGCCGGGCCGCAGGCCGCGCGCGCACCGCTGGCCCCGGCGCCGCCCGTTGCACCGGCTACTAGTGCCGGCACGGCTGACGCGGCGGGCAGCACCCCAGCGCCCGAGGCGCCGCTGCTGAGCCCGGGCGCGGCCGGGGCCGACGAGCGGCAGCTGGTGAAGATCGCGCGCGGTCTGACTCTCGGGCCCGACGGTACTTTGCGTGTCAGTGCGACGCCCCCGGGAAGCGTGGTCGGGCAGCTGCACCTGCAGCCCGGGGACGTGATCGTGACCGTGAACGGACGGGCGGTCTCCACGCCGGAGGACTTCGCCCGCCTCTACCACGAGCAGGGGCCGCCGACTGAGCTCACGCTGCTGCGCGACGGGCAGGAGATCCACCGCCACTAGATCCACGGCCCCTTATGTCCGCTCGTCGCGCGAACGCTACAACGGCAGCGTCGGAAGTCTTTACAGCACGCTCGCACCCCGGGCAACAAGCCTGCCGGAACCCCTGATTAGCTTCAAGTTTTCCCGGGGGCATGATAGTTGCTGTATCTTTCTCGCCGTCCCCCAAGGCGGGGGGAACTATTTAGCCTGCGAGGGAGCGAAATGAAGTTGAGAGGCCTCTGGCTGGGGGTGCTGTTGCTCGCCGCAACCGTATCCCGGGCACAAACGGACGTGCTGGTCTCGCACTACGACGCCGCCCGTACCGGCCAGAATCTCAACGAGCCGACCCTCACCGTCCCGAACCTGAGTGCCACCACGTTCGGCAAGGTCTACGCCTTCGCGCTCGACGGCTACACCTACACGCAGCCGTTGTACAAATCCAACCTGACACTGCCCGGCCTCGGCACCTTCAACGTGGTGTTTGCCGCAACCGAGCATGGCAGCGTCTACGCGCTCGACGCCGACAGCGCGACACCGCTGTGGCAGCGCAGCTTCATCAATCCCGCGGCCGGGCTCACCACGCGCACCACCAATCCGGCCCTCGAGGACATCGTTCCGGAGGTCTCGATCACCTCGACCCCGGTGATCGACGCCGCGAGCGGCACGCTCTACGTGGTCGCGGAGACCGTGCAGAGCGGCTCGCCGGCGCTTTTCTGGCTGCATGCGCTGGACATCACCACGGGCGCCGACAAGGTGCCGCCGGTGTCGCTGCAGGCCTCCGCCGGCAGCGGCGCGGGCTTCCACGTCGATGCGCCCACCAGCGAGCAGCGCCCGGGCCTGTTTCTGGTGAACGGGGTGGTCTACGTCGGCCTGGGTTCCAGCGGGGACTCCTTCCCGTGGGTCGGGTGGCTGCTGGGCTACAACGCCACGACGCTCGCGCAGGTGAGCGTGTTCTGTACCTCCGGGGCCGGGGCACAGGGGGCCGGGGTCTGGGGCAGCGGCGAGGCCCCGGCGGTGGATGCGAGCGGCAACATCTTCTTCTCCACGGGCAACGGCTATTTCAGCAGCGGCTCCAACGCCTGGGCGGACACCTTCCTCAAGCTGAAAACCGCCGGGGGCCTCTCGGTCCTTGACTACTTTGCCCCGTTCAACGTGGCGGCGCTCGGGCTGGCGGACCTGGACGTGGCCGCCGCGGGCATCGTGCTGCTGCCGGACGCGGCCGGCAGCGCAGCACATCCGCACCTGTTGGTGGGGAGCGGCAAGGACGGTGAGATCTACCTCATCGACCGCGACAACATGGGGCACTTCAACGG
>Ga0207693_10004144_pt1 | contig 12299 bp, 9 predicted proteins | sample LARL81metaG_FD_184347 | JGI IMG/M metagenome (GOLD analysis project Ga0207693, IMG submission 184347) | Corn, switchgrass and miscanthus rhizosphere microbial communities from Kellogg Biological Station, Michigan, USA - LAR L8-1 metaG... | ecosystem: Host-associated > Plants > Roots >...
CGCGCCTGCTCCGACCACAACTGCATTGACTCGTCTCAATGCCATTCAGGTTCTGCTCTCAACAACGAATCAGGCTTTGCTTGCGTCGTACTTCAATCGCCCTCTCACCGGCGGGTAGGTAAGGCCCACCATCTTCCAACTGGCATGGGCGCGATTGCCGCCGTGGCGCGGATCACCATAAAAACCTTGCATCGTGTGTGCCAGGACAGTCTCGAAGAACCCTCGGGGATTCACATTGGCCCAAATGTTCTTGGGCGCATTACCTTTTTCGAGCGCCTTTAAGATTGCGATTTGTTGATCGCTGCTCAATTGAGCAAACGCGGTTCCGAAACTAGATTTGGCGGTTTTTTCGAGGCAGGCGATCCCATTGCGGTAAAGGGCCTGCGAGTCGCGGAACGGGCCGCATAATTGCACGTCGATGAAGTTGACGGCTTGCGCCCAATCGGCGCCCGGATCAACGTCGGGAGGAATGAGTTGGTCGCAGATTGCGGCAAGCGTGCGCGATTCATCAGTCCGGAGAAACCGCCACGGGCTTCGAGATCCGGAACAGGAGGCGGTTCCGCCGGCCGCGGCAGCTGCGGCCGCAAGCTGAATAAATTCGCGGCGGCTGAGGTTCTTGTACCAGCTCACAATGCGCAAGGCTTGATCAGCCGTTGCTTTCAACATTGTGGAGTGCGGGCGAGGCAGCCGAAGTGATCGGGGTCACATCAGCAGGTATCCGGACACACGACACATTCGAATCGCTGCTCGGCTCGGGCCTATTTGCCACGAACGCCTATTCGCCACGAACAAGGCGCAGAGTGTCCGCAACCGCATCTTCTGCGGGCTTGCGTTTTCCGTTGTTGCTCTCGAGGGAGACGTCTATGGTGTCGCCCTCGCCGGGAGCGAGAAAAAGATTGTTCACCAATCCCTGCTGCTTCGTGTAGAGGTCGTAATATCGGCCCTCTGCGGCATAGAGTTGGTCATGAGTGCCGCGTTCCACAACGCGTCCTGCTTCGACGACAAGAATCTGGTCGGCACGGCGAATGGTTGAGAGGCGGTGTGCGATCACGAACGTAGTGCGCCCGCGCATCAGGTAGGAGAGGCCTTCCTGGATCATTTGTTCGGATTCAGAGTCGAGGCTGGAGGTGGCCTCGTCGAGTATCAGGATTCGGGGTTCGGCGAGAATGGCGCGAGCTATCGAGATGCGTTGCCGCTGGCCTCCTGAGAGCTTCACACCGCGTTCACCGACGATGGTGTCGTACTTGTCAGCAAAGGTCTCGGCGAATTCGTCCACTCGAGCAATACGGCAGGCCCGCATCACTGCTTCTTCGCTTGCGTCAGGGCGGGAGAAGGCAACGTTCTCGCGGATGCTTCCGTCGAAGAGGAACGAGTCCTGCAAGACCACACCAAGCTGCGTGCGGTAGGAGTCGAGCCGCACGGTGCTCAAGTCAACGCCGTCTACGAGGATCGAACCTTGCGTCGGAACATAGAATGCGGAAATCAGTCCGATGATTGTGGACTTGCCGGATCCCGACGAACCAACGAGCGCCGTAACCGTTCCCGGGGAGGCGTGAAAAGAGATGTCGTCGAGCACGGTGCGCGCGCCGTCGTAGCTGAAACTGACGTTCTCGAAATCGATGTTGCCCTCAATGGCGGGAAGCGTGACTGTGCGTTTTGGATCGCGGTCCTCCGCAGATTCCTTCAGGAGTTCATGGGTACGTTCCAACCCCGCGAGCGCTTCGGTTAGCTGAGTGCCGATCTGAACGATCTGCATCACGGGTGCTATGAGGAATCCCATGAATAGGGTGTAAGTGAAAAAGCCGCCGATGGTGAGCGATCCAGCAAGAATCTGACGTGCTCCAAAGAACATGATGACCGCTCCGACAACTCCAAGAAGCACGCTTGCGGAGAGGCCCATGATCGAGGTTGCAGTAAGACTCCGAATTACGTTTTGCAGAAGGCGCATTACTCCTTCGGAAAAGACTTTCTCTTCGCGATCCTCAGCGTGATAGCCCTTTACGACGCGAATGCCGCCCAGAGACTCGGCCAGACGTCCAGTAACTTCGGCGTTGATCTTGCCGCGTTCGCGAAAGATGGGACGGATGGTCTGGAAGGCTTTCTTCAGCGCAAGGGCGAATGCCGCGAGGAAGCCGAATGCCAGCAATGTCATCAATGAGCTGATGCGAAAAAGGACCACGAGCGCGATGCACGCAGTAAGCAGTCCGCCGACGAGATCGACCAGGCCAGTACCAATCAGGTTGCGGACGCCCTCAACGTCACTCATGATTCGCGACACGAGCACGCCGCTCTTGGTGGAATCGTGGAACGAAACTGAAAGGCGGCCGACGTGGGCTTGGACTTTCTGCCTGAGCTCGGTGATCAAACGCTGTGCAGCTTTCGAGAGCAGCTGAGTTAAAGAGAAAGAAGTAATCCCCTGCAGCACGGTGGCGAGCAGAACGCCAAGTACGAGCGGTCTGAGCAGGTGCACTTGCCGCTTGATGATGACGTTATCAATCAGGAACCGAGTGGAGTAGGGAAGTACGAGTGCCGCAATGCGGTTGATGGCCATCAGAAGAAAGCCAAGCGCAAGCAAGCCGCGGCGTGGGCGCACGAGCTCCCAAACCAACGGCAGAACAGCGCGGAGCTTGGGGCGAGTCGTGCCGGCAAGAACTGATCTGGAGGGATGCGCCATGTGTCTTCATTGGATCATCAGGCGGTGAATTCTGCTTCAATTTGTTGAGCCGCGACCGAATCTTTAAGATCGGAAATCAGAGGCAACCCTGAGCCACCGCTCCTCAGGCACGAAGTTGGCTCGGCAAGCGGTAAAGCACATGCCGACGGAGAGGGTGTCCGGGTGGCAGCTGAGGATGGTCGAAGTCGTCGGCGTGATTACAGCTCATGCCAAGCTTCTCCATCACACGACGTGAGCGCAGGTTTTGCGGGACCGTGAAGGAAACGATTTCCGTGAGCCCGAGAATATGAAATCCATAGTCAAGAATGGCGCGCGCGCCTTCTGTCGCAAGGCCCTGACCCCATAACTCGGGAGCCAATCTCCAGCCTACTTCCACACAAGGCGTGAATCGCGCCTTGAATGAGGGCACACTCAAACCGATGAATCCGGCGAACTCACCGTTGCTGCGAAGCTCAGCTGCGTACGGTCCGAATCCACGCTGGCGAAAATGAGTTTCTATTCGTGTGATCAACGAATCGCTCTGCTCGCGAGTCAGCATGGCAGGGAAGAACTCCATAACGCGTGAATCCGTGTTCATGCGTGCAAAGGGTTCGCGGTCCGTGTCGCGCCATCGCCGGAGAATGAGGCGCTCGGTTTGTAAAATCTCCTGGCGACTCATTCCGAATCTACACGGCTTTCAGAACTCATCCGAACTGGCATCGAGATGTTCATCATCTGGCCGGGTACTGTTTGGCTTTGCCGGTTCGGGAATTGAGCACCTCAAAGCTGCCATCCGGCATTGCAGTTAACAGGAGGTAATGGCCGTCTTCGGAGCCCTGGGGATTGGCGATAAACTCCGCAGCAACGTTGTGCTGAACGCCGCCCTCTTCGGAATAGTGCAATTGCCACAAATTCTCCAGTCGGGGTGAATTCTCGATGATGTCCCATGCGGCCGGCGAGCCCCCCTTGCGGGCACCGTTGTCCATGACGGCGACTCGAGGATCAATTCCGTTCACGAGGGCAGCGCTACCGCTTTGAAAAAGCCCATGATGGGAAACAATATAAACGTCGAACTTGCCCAGTTTGTCGACTGGGCACATGAGCTCCAGTTCTTTGTCTTGAGTGAGATCGCCCAAATCCAGAATCCGCAGCTTGCCAAAGGCGATAACCAATCCCAGCGATCGTGCGTTTTCGGACTCATCCGGCGGGGATTGTGCAGCGTTCTTGCAGGCGGGGTTTTCAGCGCCTGCGCCCTGCAGCGGCTTAGCGAGCACTGCGCCGTCTCCGCTGACAACTACAGCATCAGCACCCTGTAGCGGAAGCTTGTCCCCTGGCTTCGCAGTAATGTGCTTATACTTCCCCGTGTGCAAAAGGTTTTGGTATTCCTGCCAAACGTGCGTTGTTGCCGCGTCAGTAGTCTCGCGGTTCTCGCCGTGATCTATGAAGGTTCCGATCGGCATGCGCTCAGCAAGTTGTCGCACCCCCCCGGCATGATCCATGTGGAAATGGGTGAGAAGGACATAGTTGATCTTATGGATGCCTGCATTTGTCGCAGCTGCCAAGATGCGGTCGGCATCTCGTCCATTGAAGTCAGGCCATCCAGAATCAACCAGCAAGGAGTCGCCGGCTGGCGCTACGAACAAGGTGGCCTGCCCGCCCTCGACGTCGATAAAGTAGATTCTTAACGCTTTACCTGACGGCTGTGCCCACAAACCCGATGGGAATAGCAATGCGGGCGCAACAGCCGCGATGAACACGAGAACCGCAATGCGAACCCGCCATGTGAGCGAGTGCAGACCTGCGAACATCGATACCTCCTGAAATTGCATTCTGACGCAGAGAACAAATGATGAGGCTACCTGAAGCCGTAGTCAAGCCGTCTGGCTTTGCGCAGAAATTCGCAACCGGTGCAGAATTTCCCACGGAGACCGCCATCCGTTTCAGTCCGTAGTTGACCTTTGGTTGAAATCCAGACACTCTCGTCAGCCGTCGCGGACAACTTGCCTCCGGAAACAGCACATCCAAAGCTATTCAATCCAGGAGCAATGGACGATTGCGGTCGTCAGTCCTCCGCGATTGAGTTGTGGCTAGCTTGCGAGTGCGCTACTCACATACGCACGCTGTAAGTGAGAGAGCGGAGCTATACCCTTTACCGCTGCCGAAAATCACGGTGGCGGAATACTGAAGTACGTTGCGCGTCCCGAGCCGCGGAATCCTGCATCTCACGATAGTGGCTAGGAAGTGCAAGGTCTCTGGGTTCTGGATGAATTGGCGAGCGCGCCAAGTGGTAAGCCAAAGTTAAAGAGCGGGCAAGGCAAGAAGCAAGAAAACCATAGTGAGTCCACCAAACAAGACCCCCGTTAGGATTGCTGAACGGCCGCCCGACGTCGTGCCTGGGAACGGTCATACGTCATTTGCGGATTCAGCCTCGGTCGAATCGCGCCGAGTTGAGTGGATGCGTCTGTTATGGAGCGAACGTCGATTCTTGAGGAAGGTCTCCATATGGGGGTTGGTGCTGTCAGTGGTTGTAGCGTTTTTGTTGCCAGTTCGCTACGAATCTAAAACACGGCTGATGCCCCCTGATCAGCAGTCCGGATCGGGGTTGGCAATGCTGGCCGCAATCGCGGGTCGCGGTGCCGGTGGCTCGGGGACCGGGGGAGGCATGGCCGGGGCTCTGGGCGGAGGTCTGGGCGGGGTCGCTGGTGACCTTCTTGGCCTTAAGAGTTCCGGATCGCTTTTCGTTGACATGCTCCAGGGCGCGACCGTTCAAGATCGGCTTGTTCAAAAATTTGATCTGCGCAGTATTTATGGGGACAAGTATTGGGAAGACGCACGCAAGGACTTGGCCAAGAGCACAAATGTCAAGGAAGATCGAAAAAGCGGCGTCATTTCCATAACTGTTACGGACCATGACGCCCAGCGCGCACAGCAGATGTCGCAGGCTTACGTGGACGCGCTCAACGCTACGGTTGCGCAGGTCTCGACATCTTCGGCCAGGCGAGAGCGTATTTTTCTGGAGGATCGCCTTAAGGCAGTTAGGCAGAATCTTGACAACGCCTCGCAACAGTTTAGCGAGTATGCCAGTAAGAATGGCACATTCGACGTGCCCGAGCAGGCCAAAGCAATGGCAAATAGTGAGGCCACTCTGCAGGGCCAGTTGATCGCAGCCGAATCCGAACTGGAAGGACTACGACAGATTTATACCGATAGCAATGTGCGAGTTAAAACGCTGGAAGCTCGGATTGGATCCCTCAGACACCAGATCGAGACAATGAGTGGCAACCGGGCTGACCTCACTGCGGACTCGGGGATAGCCGGAGATTTTCCTTCGATCCGCAAACTCCCACTTGTGGGTGTACGCTGGTTTAATTTGTATCGCGAGAACAGAATTCAGGAAACGATATACGAACTTCTAACCCAGGAATATGAAATGGCGAAGGTCCAGGAAGCGAAAGAAATACCGAGCGTCAACGTGCTCGACCCGCCGCTGCTTCCCGAGAAAAAGTCATTTCCGCCACGAATTGTGATTACGGTTGCGGGAACTTTCCTCGCATTTGCGTTGGGATGCATGTTAGTTCTCGGTTCAGCTGAGTGGGCAAGAAATGACTCCGCCGAGAAGCAACTTGCTACTGAAATTTGGGGAGACATCGCCAAGAACTCTGCGCCGGCTGACGTCCTTCACAGGTTCTGGAGCAAGATGGGCGGTCGCAATGGTTCGAACGGAAAAGCCGCGTAACTTGTCGGCCTCGTCGACTTATGCTCGCCGAGAGTCAGCAAAGAGCCAAAGCAGTAGGGAGTGAGAGAGCATTGTGGCGTACTTCTATGGCTGTGTTAGAGAAGAGTGCAGTTGGGCGCGTACCGCGCAGTTCGGATAGGGCCGAGCGCGCAAGGTGGCAACAGACCGCGAAGAGGGTAATGGATGTTTTTGGATCGCTGGTTCTGGTGATCCTCCTCGCGCCGGTGTTGGTTCTTGTAGCGTTAGCCGTACTTTTCAGCGACGGCCCCCCAATTATTTTTCGCAGGCGCTGTATTGGACCGAACGGCGAGTTCGAAGCTTTCAAGTTCCGCACCATGCGCCGGGACGCCGATCGAGTACTCGAACACGACCAGGCGTTGCGGCAAACGTTCCGTCAAAACTTCAAACTGAAGTCCGATCCACGTGTGACGAGATTGGGCGCAGTTTTGCGAAAGTTCAGCCTGGACGAACTGCCGCAACTGTTCAACGTCCTGCGGGGAGAGATGAGCCTAGTGGGGCCACGCATGATTACCACTCCGGAACTGGAGAAGTATGGAGAACACCAGGAGTTGTTACTGACGGTTCGACCCGGAATTACCGGCTATTGGCAGGTGCATGGGAGACAAGAAGTGTCATACGACGAACGTGTGCGGATGGACGTCGAGTACATTCGAAATTGGAGCATGGGCATGGATCTTAAGTTATTGTGCCTGACGCCATCGCGGGTGATTCGTGGACGGGGAGCCTACTAATGGCGGTGATTTTAGTCACCGGAGGGGCGGGCTATGTCGGTTCCGTGTGCAGCAGGCAATTGCTGGAGTGTGGCCACGAAGTTGTGATCATTGATGACCTCTCTACCGGACACGCCGAAGCAGTGCCTACCGACGCTACGTTCCATCGGCTGAATTACGGTGATCGCAATGGGGTCGCGCATGTGCTGAAGCAGTACTCAATCGATGCAGTTTTTCATTTTGCTGCTAAGGCACTCATACCCGAGTCGATGTCGAACCCCGGGACGTTCTTTGATTCGAATGTCGGGTTAGGAATTTCGCTCCTTGAGGTGCTGCGCAGCTTTGGGATAAAGAGGTTCGTGTTTTCGTCATCGGCGGCGGTGTACGGCAATCCCCGATTGGTTCCAATCGACGAGAGTCATCCGAAGGATCCCGTGAACTCGTACGGTGAAACCAAGCTGATGTTTGAGCGAGTGTTGCGATGGTACGCCGCTGCTTACGATTGGACTGTCGCAGCTTTCAGATACTTCAATGCATCCGGCGCGACGGTTGATGCAGGAGAGAGCCATCGCCCGGAGACGCACATCATTCCGCTGCTGCTCGAAGCCGTTACCGGCGAACGCCCCCACTTTGATATCTACGGAGATGACTACCACACCCCGGACGGGACGTGCATTCGAGACTATGTTCACGTCTCGGATATCGCATCAGCACACCTGCTAGCCCTCGAGATGCCCGAGCATGCGGGTATGCAGGCTTACAACATCGGCACAGGGCAGGGATATTCGGTGCGAGAGGTCATCTGTGCGGTCGAGGAGGTCACAGGCAGTAAGATTCCGGTGCGAGTTGCATCAAGAAGGCAGGGTGATCCTGCGGTGTTGTGCGCCAGTCCAAAGAAGCTAATTGCCGAGCTCAATTGGAAACCGCGGTCCTCAGATCTGAAGAACATCGTCCACAGCGCGTGGGAGTGGAAACGTAGCCGTTCGCTCCTAGCCGCATAAGCCGGATCACAGAGCCGCGTAGACAACCTATTCACCCCTCTTCTTCCCGCCTTTTCTGGCGGATATCAATTCCCAGTTGTTCTGCTTTTTTGTACAAGTGGCTACGCTCCAGGCCCAGAGCCTTCGCGGCGTTGGTCATGTGGAAGTTGGTGCGTTTCAGTTCCGCGAGTATCACGTCTCGCTCGAAGCTCTCCACACGATTAGCCAGCGGGCCTGATCCCATATCAGCCTTTGCTGGGGTGCCAGCAGGCGTCAAAACCTGCCGAACAGTTTCCTCATCAACTTCACTGCCCGACGCCAACAGCATAAGGCGCTCCACCATGTTGCGAAGTTCGCGTACGTTTCCCGGCCATGAGTGCCGTTGTAATGCGCGAACTGCACACGGGGTAAAGGCCACGGGTTTCCAGCCATTCTGAGTGCAAACATGAGCGGAGAAGTGCTCGATCAGCGTGGGAATGTCTTCGGTGCGATCGCGCAACGGCGGCAAAACAATCGGAAATACGAACACGCGATGAAAAAGATCTTGTCGAAACTTGCCGTCACGCACCTGCGTTTCGAGGTTGCAGTGTGTTGCGACGATGACGCGAACGTCAACGCTCGTTGGCTTGGTAGTGCCGATGCGCTCGATCTCCCCCTCTTCCAGAACGCGCAGAAGCTTCGCCTGCATGGTCAGGGGCATGTCGCCGATTTCATCGAGGAACAACGTACCGTGATCGGCCTGTTCGAATTTGCCGACGTGTCGCGCCATCGCACCTGTGAACGACCCCTTTTCGTGGCCGAATAGTTCCGATTCAATCAGTTCGGCCGGAACAGCAGCACAATTAATCGCGACAAACGGCCCGGAAGCTCTCGGGCTTTTTTCATGCACCGCACGTGCGACCAGTTCCTTTCCCGTGCCGGTCTCACCGAGAATGCAAACGCGCGTTTCGGTGCTCGCCACGCGATCAACCTGGCCCATGACTTTCTTCATAGCTTCGCCGGTGAAAACAATTTCATGGTTTCCAAGCCGCTGGCGAAGCTGGCGGTTTTCGGATTCAAGCCGCTGCAATCGCATGGCGTTGTCAACGGTGAGGAGTAGCTTTTCGGTGGAGATCGGCTTTTCCAGAAAATCGAGAGCACCGAGCTTGGTGGCACGCACGGCCATTTCGATGTGCGCTTGTCCCGACATCATCACCACGGGGGTGGCAATGTTTTGCGAACGCAGCTCTTCCAGGAAGGCGAGGCCATCCTTACCCGGCATCACTACGTCGGAAAAAATGAGATCGAAATCATCTGCCTTCGCGATTTCCAGTGCCTTGTTCGCGTTATCGCAAACCGTCGCCTCATGGCCCGCGAGGCGGAATGCACGCGACAAGGAAGCCAAAGTGCTGGGCTCGTCATCAAGGATCAACAGATTGGCTTTTCGTGCCAAAGCATTCTCCTATATGTGTGTGCTATCAGGCTACCGGGCGCACTCCGTGGCCGACGGGCAGTTCGATGATAAACGTTGTGCCTTGCCCCGGTTGGCTGCTTACGCTGATTCTGCCGCCGTGGTCGCTGACAATCGATTGCACGATCGCAAGGCCTAGTCCGGTGCCATGGGACTTGCTCGTGTAGTAAGGGGTGAACAGTCGGGCGCATTCTTCGGGAGTGAGTCCTGTTCCAGTGTCGGAGACCTCGATCCGTGCGGAACCCGAGACATTCGATGTGCGAAGCCCGAGCTTGCCGCCGTCAGGCATAACTTCAATGGCGTTTAGGACGAGATTCGAAAGAGCGCGATGCAGCAGATCAGGATCAGCGGTGATCGAACCAACTTCAGCAGGAAATTCAGTGCGACACTCGATTTTCAATTTCTGCAACTGTGGCTGGTAAACCTTAACAACACCAGAAATGAGATCCGCGAGTGATACGTTTTGCAACTGCGGCTGCGGCATCCTGGAGAACTCACTGAAGCGGTTAATGATGGTCTTCAAGTTCGCGATTTCGGAGAGCAATGTGGAAGCGCTCTCGCGAAATGTTTCCTCGAACGTTTGCGGGCTTTGTTCGCGCGAGCGTAGCAGGTTTTCGACGGTGAGTTGAAGAGGGAAGAGTGGGTTCTTCAATTCGTGCGCCAGCCGTCGAGCCAACTCGCGCCATGCGGCGACACGTTCAGCTTGGACGAGTCGCTCGCGATGATCGATCAAATCACGGGTCATGCGATTGAAAGAGTCCGCGAGAACCCCGAGTTCGTCATCAGTGTCTGCCGTAACCTGAGCATCCAGATTGCCGGCCGCCACTTCGCGGGCTGCGTGGGCAAGCTCTACAACTGGCTTGGTCACGCGTACTGCAGCAATGCTGCTGAGCACGATGGCCAACAGAAGTCCGGCGGAGGATGCGATCAGAGCAGCAGACCGGATCTCGCTACTCAGTTCCGTGTAGATTTGGCGCGAACTGCCCACCAGCAGAACCCCCAACATCTCGTTGCTCTCTCCGGTCAGCGGGAAGGCAGTAACGCTCTCGGTGTTTCCCGGACCCCAGTTGATAATGGCGCTCGATTCTTGCGGAGAGCCCTGCAACCGCTGAACCAGCGGCGCGAGCGCCTGTGCGTTTCGAATTGGGTCCCCTGCGGTGATCAGATGATCTGGTGAAAACGCTCCCGCAGGCGCGACATTCTCGTACAACATCACGCGCATGCCGGCAGGCAAGTCGAGTGATGATAGAAATGTGCGGTTCAGCCGAGTGCCGCCGATTGCGAAAAGCTTGTGCTCACCCGCAGTGATCACGTGTATGGCAAACAGTCCGAGAGCCGCCCCTGATGGTGTTTCCTCCTGTTTCAGAAACGGTGTTGATGGCCCAGAGTGGGTTGCCAGCGGTTCCTGGTAACCGAATTTGGCGGGCCACTGTGCCGACGAAATGATCACGCCGCGATCATCGGCGAATTCCAGGAAGTCGAGGCGCTGGCTCTCAGCCAATGAACGCGCATCGTCGAGAAAGCTGTTGTAGTTGGGAGGACTTTGTGACGCTGCCAGAGCCATTCTGTCCGCGGAAGCGGTCGACGTCGCGGTCTGAACTTTCCGGCTGATGTCATCTCCCCTGCGCGAGAACTCGCGCTGAAATTGCGCTACGAGCACGGCCGTACGCTCGTCATTCGCGCGGTCGAAAGCTCGGCGGGCCATGACCGATACAATCCCTGTCACAGCGGCCACGGATACAAAGACCGTCAATGCGAAGAGTAAGAGCAACCGGCGGCGGAAGCTCATGGCTTCTCCGCTGCGAGCCACACGTTGTCCAATCTCCATGAGCCGTCGGGAAGAATGCTGAAATCACGAAGGTTGGTGCGAATTGCGGCCCCGGTCCTGAGATGGAGCAAGGGGATAACCTGACGAGACTGCAGCAGCGCTTCTTCCGCAGAATAATGCTCCGTAACCGAGCTGTTAGTGAATTTGGGCTGCGGGAGTTTTAGGGCCTTTGCAAGTTCGGTGAGTGCGGTTTGTGGATCGGATGAGGCAATCGGGATTCGTACGAGAAGCATGTCTAAATGCCCCGCGGTCGTCAGTTGTAGGGTGATGCCGGCATCACGAGCGTTTAGAAGGACTCGTTCAGCGATGGTGTGGGCTACGGGGTCGAGAGCGTTGTACCCGAGCACTGCTGACGTGGCCTGTTTTGCCTGCGAGCGCTCCTGGCGGGCGCGTTCAAGGTTGGTAGGAGTGGAAAAGACAAATTGGTAACCGGAAAGCCAGTTGGGCAGCAGGGCTCCGGTCGGTTCTCCCCCGCCTTGTAGAACTACGTTGTTGATCGCCGATGTATCGATACTGATCGCAAGTGCATTGCGCGCGTGAATCTCTTCTTCTGAGCGGGGCGGCGCGGAAAACACCAGCGCCAGTAACTCGGTAGGAGCCGATGTCACGAGGGTACGACCGTCCGCGCGTGCACGACGAATGTTCTCGGGAGCGACTTCAGATATGTCCGCCCTCCCCAAATCGAGTGCGGTCAATTGCTCACGATCGTTTCTGCCGAATTCAATCTCAATCGAGTCCACGAAAGGACGGCCGTCCCAGTACTGGTCATTGGCAGTGAAGGTCAGATGCTTGCCGGGCAGCCATTGCGAAACTACGAACGGACCAGTCCCGACTGGTTGCTGCCCCCCAAGCCAGAGGAAGACGCTCGCCCGCCTGCCCCTAAGCCCGACGCCGCCCCATTTACCAAAGAGGAACTCATAG
>Ga0207693_10004145_pt1 | contig 12299 bp, 11 predicted proteins | sample LARL81metaG_FD_184347 | JGI IMG/M metagenome (GOLD analysis project Ga0207693, IMG submission 184347) | Corn, switchgrass and miscanthus rhizosphere microbial communities from Kellogg Biological Station, Michigan, USA - LAR L8-1 metaG... | ecosystem: Host-associated > Plants > Roots >...
CGACTATGACGATCAAACTCGTTGCGTTGGTTCTGCTGTGCCTCATGACCGGCACGGCGGTGGCTCAGGAGCCTAAGGTCACGGCGCTCATGTCTAAGGATCTTCCGGAGAATCCCGGCAGGGAAGTTCTGATGATCACAGTCGAGCATGCGCCCGGCGGGTCGAGCGCTATCCACCGACATAATGCACATGCGTTTGTTTACGTGCTTGAGGGCTCCGTCGTGATGCAGCTGAAGGGGGGACAACAGGTGACACTGACACCAGGCCAGACCTTCTATGAAGGCCCTGACGATGTTCATGTCGTCGACCGGAACGCAAGCAGCACCCAGCCGGCGAAATTCCTGGTGCTCTTGATCAAGGACAAGGGCGCCCCGGCGCTCGTGCCCGCACAGTGACTGTTACGCAACCCCAAGGGACGCAACGAGACGGGGGTGTAGTGGCGCCGCCATGACGAGTACGGCGCCGCGGTGAGATCAAGTGACCCCACCGTGCCGGCACGCGGCGATAAAGAAAGCAACGCTGCTTGCCACGTGCGGCTCGATCTCGGCGCACAACGCCTTCGGCTTCTCTCCGTGCAACGCCCGATGCAGCAGCGGCAACACCACGAGATCGAGAAAGATGTCGGCGGTCTTTGCCAGGCGCTGTGGGGCGAAGGCCGGCAAGTGACCGAGCTCGTCGGATTGCGCCGCCTCCGCCAAAAGCCGGGCCACCGCTTGCAGGCCGCGCCCGCGGGCCATCCGTTGGACGCTGCTGGCCAAATCGGGAAACCGGCGCGCCTCGGCAATCGATAGCCGAAGTAGACCGACGGTATCGCCGGCCAAAAGCTGGCGCAGGACGGCAGCACCTACGCTTGCCAGGCGTTCCTCGATGGTTGCTCCGGCCGGCACGAAGTTCGCGAAGCGGGCAACGTTGGCGGCAACCTTGCGCATGACGACGGCGCTAAAGAGCGCTTCCTTGCCGGGAAACCGGGCATAGATGGTCGGCTTTCCGGCGCAGGCCAGCTCGGCGATTTCGTCGATGCTGGCGCCGGCAAGCCCGCGCTCGAGAAATACCCGGCGGGCCGCATTGAGGATGCGCGACTCGACCTCGCCGGCGAATTCCCGCGGCGGCCGCCCGGTGCGGGAGGCCGCCCGTTTCTTGAACCGGTTACCCATCGTCGGAACGCTGTCCATTGCCCGCCTTCACATCCTCGCGAGCCCATTCCAGGCCGGCGCCCAATGCCGCCTGCGCTCTTGATTTAGGGCTGGCGGACGCATTAGTAAAGGAACGAAACGGTATCGTTTCGTTTATTAGACGGGCACCGCTGGAATGCCCGCCGCCATCGCCGGGAGCAATCGATGGCTTTAGAGGCACAAAAACGAGATTGGGACCTGCGGCCGCTGCTTGAGAGATCGGGGCAGCAACAAGCCCGGCCGCTCTCCCGGCCGCCAAGCGAGCATGACCAGCAGACTGCAGCTGCCGGTAGCGCTCGCGCCCGGGCGCCGGCGCCGCAAGAGCGTCCCCCTGGGGAGCGGCGCATCGTGGAAGCGCCCCGAGAGCGAGAGGATCACCATCCGGGACAAGATCGCGAAGGTGCGCCGCGCAGGAGTCTCCTGCGAAGGCACCCGATCGCTTTCCTGCTCGGGCTCTTTCTCTTCATTGCGGCGGCGGCGGGCGGCTGTCTCTACTGGGATTACGCCGAGCATTTCCAGTCGACCGACGACGCCTTCATTGCGGCGCGGCAATTCGCTATTGCGCCGAAGGTGTCGGGATACATCACGGCGGTGCCCGTAACCGACAACCAGCACGTCAACGCCGGCGATGTGATCGCGCAAATCGACGAGCGCGACTATCGGATCGCGCTCGATCAGGCGCAGGCGCAGGTGACGAGCGCTCAGGCCAGCATCCGGAACATCGACGCGCAGCTCAACGTTCAGCAGGCGCAGATCAGCGCCAGCCAAGCCCAGGTGGAACAGGCGCAAGCGTCGCTGGTCTTCGCGCAGCAGCAGGCCGCGCGCTATCAGGATCTGGCGCGGACAGGCTCGGGCACCGTCCAGAACGCGCAGCAGTGGACGTCGCAGCAACAACAGCAACAGGCGGCGCTCGCGAGCGCGCAAGCCAACCTTAAGGTCGCACAACAGCAACTCGAGGCCCTCAAGGCACAGCGCGAGAGCGCCGTCGCCAGTCTCGCGCAAGCAAACGCCCAGCGGGACCAAGCGCAGCTGAACCTTTCCTACACGACGGTGACGGCGGCCCAGCCGGGCCGGGTCGTCCAGCTCAGTGCTGCAGCCGGTGGGTTTGCCCAGGCGGGCACAAACCTGACCATGTTCGTTCCGGATGAGATCTGGGTTACGGCGAACTTCAAGGAGACGCAGCTCGATGCCATGCGTCCCGCCCAGCCGGTAACGCTCGAAATCGATGCCTATCCCGAACGTCGCATCCGCGGGCATGTGGCGAGCGTGCAGCCCGGATCCGGCACCGCGTTCTCGCTGCTGCCGGCACAGAATGCCACCGGCAACTACGTCAAGATCGTCCAGCGCGTGCCGGTTAAGGTCATCATCGACAACCCGCCGACCGATGTGGCGCTCGGCCCCGGCATGTCCGTGGTTCCGACCGTGCGGGTCGATCCGGCGCCTTCCGTCTATGAACGGCTCGCGTCACGCTACGAGCGGCTCAGGGCGTGGCTATGAGCGCCGGCGCAAGTGGCGCGGGCGCTCCAGTCGCGCCCACGAACCCGTGGTTGATCGCGGTAGTGGTCGCGTTCGCCACCTTCATGGAAGTGCTCGATACCACGATCGCCAATGTCGCGTTGCCGTATATCGCCGGCGGCTTGGGAGTGAGCGAGGATGAAGCGTCCTGGGTGGTGACGACCTATCTGGTCTCCAATGCCATCATTCTTACGGCCAGCAGCTTTCTCGCCCGATGGCTCGGGCGCAAGAGATTCTTCCTGATCTGCCTGGCGCTGTTCACGGTTAGCTCGGTGCTCTGCGGTTTCGCTTGGAATCTTCAATCGTTGCTGCTCTTCCGCATCCTGCAAGGCCTCGGCGGCGGCGGCATGGTGCCGGTCTCGCAATCGATTCTGGCCGATGCCTTCCCCCCGGCTAAGCGCGGCCAAGGATTCGCGCTGTTCGGGGTCGCGGTTGTCGTGGCGCCGGTGGTCGGGCCGACGCTCGGCGGCTGGCTGGCCGACAACTATTCCTGGCACTGGTGCTTTCTTATCAACGGCCCGGTCGGCGTGCTCGCAATCGCGGTGATCGCACTGCTCCTGCGCGATTCGGCGGCAGTGGACGAGGAGCGTCGGCGACGGCTGATGGAAGCAGGCGGATTCGATGTCGTCGGGTTTGTGTTGGTTGCCACCTTTCTCGGTGCGTTAGAGATCGTGCTCGACCGCGGCCTGGTGGACGACTGGTTCTCGTCGAGCTTCATCGTCGCATTCGCCGTCATTAGCGCGATCGCGTTCGTGCTCATGATTCCGTGGGAGATTAGCCGCCGTAACCCGATGATCGACATCCGCATGGTGGGGACGCGGCAGTTCGGCGCTTGCTTCGTGGTCATGCTGGCGACCGGCGCCATCCTTTACGCGACCACGCAGTTCATGCCGCAGCTGGTGCAGCAGAATTTCGGATATACGGCGACGTGGGCCGGCTTGGTGCTCTCGCCGGGCGGCGTGGTCACCATGGTGATGATGTTCGTGGTGGGCCGCCTGTCGGGCAAGGTCCAGCCCAAATATCTGATCATCGCCGGCGCCATCATCATTGCGCTGTCCATGTACGATCTGACCAACGTCTACGGCGATCTCGGTTTCTGGTTCTTCGCCCGCTCGCGCATGCTGCTGGGTGTCGGATTGCCGCTGATCTTCCTGTCGATCACCACGGCGTCCTACGACGGCGTTCCAGCCGAGAAGACTGACCAAGCCTCGGCCTTGATCAACGCGGCACGTAATACCGGCGGCTCAATCGGCGTCTCCCTTGCGTCGAACGTGCTCGCCCATCGAGAGCAGTTCCATCAGAGCCGGCTCGTCGAAAGCGTGATTCCGTCAAGCGTGCAGTATCAGGATACGCTTCATCGGGTGACGGACTATTTCGTTGCCCAGGGCAACTCGCTGCTCCAGGCACAGCAACAGGCCATCCAATGGATCGGACAGCAGGTGCAGACGCAGGCCTCTTTTTTGGCCTATATGGATGTCTTCTGGGTCCTGATGCTGATCTCCCTTGCGGCGGTGCCGCTCGCGCTTGCACTGCGCAAGGTGAAGCTGGGCGGCGCTGCTCCTGTAGCGCACTGATCGCAGCGTCCTAAGTTTGGTTGCATCTACGGGAGTGATCCCTATGGCGCTGCGAATCGAAGACTACGCGCTGATCGGCGACTGCAGGACCGCAGCCTTGGTCGGCCGCGACGGCTCGATCGACTGGCTGTGCTGGCCACGTTTCGATTCCGCTGCTTGCTTTGCCGCCCTGCTCGGGACGCCTGACAACGGCCGGTGGGTCATTGCACCGAGAGATCCGCCCCGCCACGTGAGCCGCGCCTATCGTCCCGGCACCCTCGTCCTCGAAACCGAATTCGAAACCGACACCGGCCGTGCGGCAGTGATCGATTTCATGTCTGCGGCAGAGGGCGGGACTCTCGTTCGGATCGTGACCGGGAGGTCGGGGCGGGTGGTTTTTCGCACCGAGTTCGTGGTGCGGTTCAACTACGGGGCGACGGTGCCGTGGGTCAGTCGGCTGGACGACGGCACACTCAGTGCGATCGCCGGTCCGGAGCGTCTGGTCCTGAGGAGCCCGGCGGCAATGTGCGCTGAAGATCTCACAACGATCGGCGAGTTCACGATCGAGGCCGGCCAATCCATTCCCTTCGTGCTTTCGCACGGAGCCTCGTTTCAAGATCCTCCGGCCGGAGTCGACGCTTTGGACGCGTTGGAGCGCACGCAGGCATTCTGGCGCGAATGGAGCGATCGTTGCCCCGAGGTGGGGCCTTGGACGGAAACGGTCAAGCGCTCGCTCGTCACGTTAAAAGCTCTGACCTACGCCCCGACCGGCGGCGTTGTCGCCGCTGCCACGACGTCGCTTCCCGAGCAGCTCGGCGGCGTGAGGAACTGGGATTACCGCTACTGCTGGCTGCGCGATGCCACCTTCACCCTGCTCGCTTTGATGCATCTTGGATATCACGATGAAGGGCGCGCCTGGCGAGATTGGCTCATTCGTGCCGTCGCCGGCAGCCCGGAGCAGGTGCAGATCATGTACGGGGTAGGCGGCGAGCGGTGGCTTCCCGAATCGATCGTCCCGTGGCTGCCCGGCTACGAAAACTCCTCGCCTGTGCGCATTGGCAACGCGGCCTACGAACAGCTGCAGATCGACGTCTTCGGCGAGGTGATTGACGCGATGTTTCAGGCGCGGAAAGCCGGCATGCCTCGCTCCGAACGCGGCGAGGCTTTGCGGCCGATTGTGATGGACTATCTGGCGAAGGCTTGGCGGCAGCCCGACGAAGGCATCTGGGAGGTACGCGGCGGGCGCCAGCACTTCGTTCACTCCAAGGTCATGGCTTGGGTCGCCTTCGACCGCGCGGCCACCGAGTCGGAAGGCACCGAATCGGGGCGACGTTGGCGCGAGATCGCCGACGAAATCCATGCCGAAGTCTGCGAGCGCGGTTTCGATCGGGAGCTCAATAGCTTTGTGCAGGCCTACGGTTCCAAGCGGCTCGACGCGGGCCTGCTGGTGATCCCGCTGGTCGGATTTCTTCCCGCGTCCGACCCCCGGGTCCGCGGCACGCTTCGCGCGATCGAGGATAGGCTGCTGATCGATCAAGAATTCGTGCTGCGCTACGAACCGGAAAATCTCGGCGACGGCCTGCCTCCAGGCGAGGGCGCTTTCCTGGCCTGCAGCTTTTTGCTGATCAACAATTACATATTGCAGGGCCGCTACGTCGAAGCGCGCAAGCTGTTCGACCGCTTGCTCGCGCGCTGCAATGACGTGGGTCTGCTCGCCGAAGAGATCGATCCGTTGACGGGGCGCATGCTCGGCAATTTTCCGCAGGCTTATAGTCACATCGGCTTGATCAATTGCGCGCTCGGCTTGAGCCGGCAGACAGGGCCGGCAGAAGAGCGCGCCGAATCGCAAGCGCCGACCGACAAGGTCGTCTCCACCGCAACGTCAGCTGATGCGTGACGTCTCTTGCTTGCGGAGATCGAATGTCGCGATCGTGAGGACGCCCATGCTCCATGCGGTCGTCAACGCCTCGCGTATCATGTGAGCTGCAAGCCGTCGCGCGATCGCGTGGGACTGATCGCGCGGCTCACGGTGCCCGTTTGAGCAGTTCGTATGTCACCGGATTGTCCGGGCAGGCGCCGAAGCCGCATTCCAGCAAGGTCGAAATCACGTTGAGTGCCGTGAGCGCCAGCACCAGCCACACCGCCGCGCGCGCGAAACCGCCGACCGGTTGCGCCTTGTCGTCCTCTTTGAACTGGGCGTCGAACAGCAGCATGGCCGCGAGCGCAACGACGGCAACGGCAAAGCCGATGAACGCCCAGGTGTAATAATGATAGCCGAGCAGCGCCGAGCCGTAGCCGAGATCGCCCGGCATGACGTGCAGCAGAATCTGCCGCGCGGCGAAAGCCGCACCGGCCGCCGCGGTCAAAAGCGACACGGCATAGTGACTGGGCCGCGGCCCGAACCGGACGTTGAGAATGGGCCCCACCGCCAACATCGCGAACTGGATGCGCTGGAGCAGGCATAAGGGACACGGCAGTTCGTGCAGGATCAATTGCGCGCCAAAGGCAACCAGCAAGATCAGTGCGATGGCGTAGAGGCCGAGCGCGTTGAGGGTTATGGCGAGCGATCGAGTCATCGGTGCGTTAAAATGACAGCGTCAAGACGTTACTCGCGTGGTGCAAGTAGATCGCAATGGAGGCCAGCAACGTGGCGGCGAACAACGCCAGCGCGAGCGTTCGCGTGCCCCACCAGGCAGCGACCATCACGACGGCGACGGCGAGGAACAGAATCGTGAATTCCATCATCGTGCTTTAGCACAGACGCCGCATTCTAAGCGAGCCGGGCGCGTGCGTTGGAATTTCGTATGGCACTCGAGGGAGCGAACGTACCGCAGCGAGGATAAGGGGATACGACGAGTTCTGCCGCGGCGCGCTCAATTGATTTTGAGATCGAGCGCCTTGATCACGGGCGACCAGCGCGCGAGATCGGCATCGATCTTGGCGCGGAACTGCGCCGGCGTGGTGGGAATCGGCTCCATGAATTGCGTCGCGAGCGTCTCGCGGATCACCGGTTCGCCCAGGGCATCGACGGCCGCCTCGTGAATTTTTGCGATGGTCGCCTCGGGCGTCTTTGCCGGTGCGATCAGGCCGTTCCAGGCGTCCGCCTCGACGTCGAGGCCCGCCTCCTTGAGCGTCGGCACGCCGGCCAGGAGGGCAGAGCGCCGGCCCAGCGAAACGGCCAAAACTTTGATTTGCCCGGACGCAACGTGCGGCACCGCCGAGATCGCCGGCAGGCAAACCATCTGCACGTCGTTGCGCAGCAGCGCGGTCATCGCCTGCGGCGACCCGGCATAGGGGACATGCACCATAGTCGTGCCGCTCTTGAGCGCCAGCGCCTCCATGGCCAGATGCGACAGCGAGCCGTTGCCGATCGAGCCGTAATTGTATTTGCCCGGATTCTTCCGCAGCAGCTCGACTAGCTCGGCGACCGAATCCACTTTCAGGCTCCTCTGCACCACCAGCACGCTCGGTTGCGTGGTCAGCATGGTGATGAGCGCGATGTCCTTGACGGGATCGTAGGGCATTCTGGCAAATAGCAACGTATTGATCGCGAGCGGGCCGCCGAGACTGATGCCCACGGTGTAGCCGTCCGGATCCGCCTTCGCCACCATATCGGTTCCGGTGTTGGCGCTGGCGCCCGGCCGGTTCTCGATCACGAACGGCTGACCGAGCTTCTGTTGCATGCGGTCGCCGATCAGTCGCCCGACCATGTCCGGCGTGGAGCCAGGGCCGAATGGCACGATGATGCGCACGGTTTTCGTAGGCCACTCTTGCGCCACGGCCGTGGCAGCAGCGAGCAACAGCGCGGACAAGGCCAACGCCAAGCTTTTATTCATCGACCCTCTCGCACCTCACGATACGATCATCCGTGCGGTCTCGTCGCTCGCGCAGCTTGTCCCTGCGCGTGGGAATCGCATGATCTGAATAATCACGGGCGAGGCGACCGCCGCAAGCATGGACTTGCTGCGGTCGTCGTCACGGGCGCGAGTCGCGCCGATGCAGGGACCGCCTTGCCTCGCGACCTGCCATGGCCTCTACTGTCGCGCACTCAGTAAGCCGGCGCGGCGCGATTTTCACCAAGCTTGGCCGGAGGACTCATGGGCTTGGCTATTCTTGTGCTTGGACTGGCCTTGTTCCTCGGAGCGCATGTGTTCGTGACGTTGCGCACGCCGCGCGCGGCGCTCATCAAGGACATCGGCGAGGGGCGCTACAAGGGACTGATGGCCTTGGTCTCGCTCGCAGGGCTCGTCCTGATCGGCTATGGCTTCGGACAGTATCGGGCGACCGGTTGGATCGACGTGTGGTCTCCGCCGGGATGGACCTATTACATCACCCAGATCTTGATGTGGCCCGCGAGCATTTTCGTGGTGGCGGCGTATAGCCGCGGCAACATCTGGCGCGCGCTCAAGCATCCGATGCTTGTCGGTGTGAAGACGTGGGCGGCCGCACACCTCATATCGAACGGCGATCTCGGCTCGATCGTGCTGTTTGGCTCGTTTCTCGCCTGGGCGGTTTACGATCGCATTACGCTCAAACACCGAAGCGATCCCGGCGCGCCCGCGATCCCGGTGGGCGGCCATCGCAACGACACAATCGCGCTCGTCGTGGGGACCGTGCTCTTTCTTGCGCTCGGTTTCATTTTCCATCCCCTCGTGGTCGGCGTCGCGGTGTTCGGCACGCCGGCGCATTAGGAACCACGCCAATGTCGGCACGAGACGAGATCAAGCGGCTGACGGCGCCCGATATCCGCGCGCGCAAGGGCGGCGAACCCATCGCCTGCCTGACGTCCTACCACGCGCATACCGCGCGGCTAATTGATCGCCACTGTGATCTGATTCTGGTCGGGGATTCACTCGGCATGGTCATGCACGGGCTGGAAACCACCGTGCCGGTCACCCTCGACATGATGATCCTGCAGGGACTCGCGGTGATGCGCGGATCGAAGCGAGCTCTCGTCGTGGTCGACATGCCGTTCGGCTCCTACGAAGCTTCCAAGGAGCAAGCCTTTATGTCGGCCGCGCGGGTGATGAAGGACACCGGCTGCGGCGCGATCAAGGTCGAAGGCGGCCGCCGCATGGCCGAGACCATCGCGTTTCTGGTCGAGCGCGGGATTCCGGTCATGGGGCATATCGGCTTGACGCCGCAGTCGATCAACACGATCGGCTCGTTCCGCGCGCAAGGCCGCGACGAAAGCGACTGGGAGCCGATCGAGGCGGACGCTCGCGCCGTCGCGCAGGCGGGCGCCTTTTCCGTGGTGATCGAGGCGGTGGCCGAGCCGCTCGCGCGACGCATCACCGCCGCGGTCGAGATCCCGACCATCGGCATCGGCGGAAGCGTCGCTTGCGACGGCCAAATCCTCGTGCTCGAGGATATGCTCGGGCTGTCGCCGCGCGTGCCGAAATTCGTCAAGCGCTACGCCGAGCTCGGCCCGTCGATCGAGGCGGCGGTCGCGGCCTACGCGGCCGATGTTCGCGCCCGGGCCTTCCCCGGGACGGAGCATGTCTACCCGCTCCGGACCAAGAAATAGATCGGTTTTCCAGGGTCTTAACGGTGGAACCGCCGGCGTGGCTTTGCCTTGCCTGTGCCACATCAATCCGCTAACTGCCTACCTCCGGGCAGTGGTGAAACGGGATTGGGCGGTCCGTGGCCGACATCTTTCAGGAAGTCGACGAGGAAGTTCGGCGAGAACAGCTCAAAAAGCTGTGGGAGCGCTACGGCAATTACGTCGTCGTCGCCGCCGTTTTGCTGGTCGTGGCGGTTGCGGCCTGGCGCGGCTACCTGTGGTGGGAGGCCAAGAAGGCCGCCGAGGCCGGCGCCGCCTTCGAGGCGGCCGCCGCGCTCGCCGACGCCGGCAAGCGCAGCGAGGCGGAGGCGGCCTTCGCCAAGGTCGTCGCCGAGGGCACGCCCGGCTATCGCCATCTCGCGCGCATGCGCGAAGCGGCCGAGCTGGCGCAGACTGACGCGAAGGCGGCGATCGCGACTTATGATCAGATTGCCGCCGACGGCGCGGTCGGCCCCGTGTTGCAGGATCTCGCCGCGCTACGGGCGGGGGCGCTCCTCATCGACGCCGATGCCTTGCAAGAGGCGCAACAGCGGCTCGAGCCGCTTGCGGCGAATGACCGCACGTTCCGTCATACCGCGCGCGAATTCCTGGTGCTCGCTGCTTGGCGTGCCGGCGATACGGCGGCGGCCAAGCGGTGGTTCGACATGGTCATGACCGATGCGCAGACGCCCGCCGGCACCCGCTCCCGCGTCGAGATGCTGATGGCACTAGGCGCCGGCGCGAGCAAAAGTTGAAGAGCGCAGCATGAGCCGCTTAGCACGCATCGGTTTCACCGTCCTGACGCTGTCGCTCGGCCTCGCACTTGCAGGGTGCGAAGGCTTTGATCCGACGAGCATCGTGGATACGGATTTTTTCAACACCAAGAAGCGGCTCCCCGGTGAACGCAAGGCGGTGTTCCCGGAGGGCACACCTGGTGTGCCGCAGGGCGTGCCCATGGAGTTGGTCAAGGGCAATCAGGGCATCGAGCAGGCGGAGCAGACCGAGCAGGCGCAGCCGACCGCGCAGGCTGCGCCCGCCGAGCCCAAGGCGGACAGCAAGCCCAAACCCAAGCCGAAGCCGAAAATCGTAGCCAAGCCGCAAGAGGACAAGCCGCAAGAGGAATCGAGACCGACCGCCGTCACGGTTCGGCCGGCACAAACGCAACCTGCGGCACAAACGCAACCGGCCCCGGCGCAATCGCAGGTCCAATGGCCTGATCCGCCGCCGATGCAACAGCAACCGGCGGCGGGCGCCTGGCCCGGGTCGGCGCAGGGCCGGTCCGGCGGCGTCGCTTGGCCCGATCCGCCCGCGCCGCGCTGATTGCACTCCTCACTGCCACCGGGCAATAGAGCGTGTCACTAACGCGCTCTGCGTGGTCATGACTTTCACGGTCGCCATTGTCGGACGGCCGAATGTCGGCAAGTCGACGCTGTTCAATCGTCTTGTCGGCAAGCGCGTCGCATTGGTCGATGACCTCCCCGGCGTCACGCGCGATCGGCGCGAAGCGCAAGCGCGGCTGGGTGACCTGACGTTCGTCGCCATCGATACGGCGGGCCTCGAAGAGGCTCGACCGGAGAGCTTGACCGCCCGCATGCAAGAGCAGACGGGGGCCGCCATCGCTGCCGCTGATGCAGTGATGTTCCTCATTGATGCCCGCGCAGGCGCGACACCTGCCGACCGCGCCTTTGCTAATCTCGTGCGCAAATCCGGCAAGCCCGCGATTGTCATCGCCAACAAGAGCGAGGGGAGGGCCGCCGAGGCCGGCCTGTTGGAGGCATATGAGCTCGGTCTCGGGGAGCCGATCGCGATCTCCGCCGAGCACGGGGAAGGCCTGGCCGATCTCTATGCCGCCTTGCGCGAGGCGCTGCCCGAGGCGACGGCGCCTGCGACCGCGGCCGGTGAAGTCGACGCGCCAGATGCAGATCGCAAGCCGATCCGCATCGCGGTGGTCGGCCGCCCCAATTCGGGAAAATCGACGCTGGTCAATCGGCTGCTCGGCGAGGAGCGGCTGCTGACCGGGCCCGAGGCCGGCATCACCCGCGACGCCATCGCCGTCGATTTGATGTGGCGGGATCAGCGCTTCCGGGTCCACGACACCGCCGGATTGCGTCGTCGCGCGCGGATCGAAGAGAAGCTGGAGAAGCTCTCGGTAGCGGACGCGCTTAATGCCGTGCGTTTCGCCGAGGTCGTCGTCTTGCTGATGGACGCGCAAAAGCCGTTCGAGGAACAGGACCTTCGCATCGCCGATCTCATCGAGCGCGAGGGCCGCGCCCTCGTCATCGGCATGAACAAGTGGGACCTGGTCGAACGCCGTCCCGGCGCAATCAAGAACCTCCGCGAGGAAGTCGATCATCGGCTGCCGCAGGTCAAGGGCGTACCCGTTGCCGCTGTCTCGGGGCTCACCGGCGAGGGACTCGACCGCTTGATGCAAGCCGTCATCGCGGCGCATGCAACCTGGAACCGACGGGTGGGAACGAGTGCGCTCAACCGCTGGCTCGGCGAGGTCGTTTCCTCCCA
>Ga0207693_10004147_pt1 | contig 12297 bp, 12 predicted proteins | sample LARL81metaG_FD_184347 | JGI IMG/M metagenome (GOLD analysis project Ga0207693, IMG submission 184347) | Corn, switchgrass and miscanthus rhizosphere microbial communities from Kellogg Biological Station, Michigan, USA - LAR L8-1 metaG... | ecosystem: Host-associated > Plants > Roots >...
GCGACTGACAGTTTGGCGTTGTCCCAACGAAAAGGTCCAGTAATGTGTTTACAGCCAATTCCGACCACGTACAAAATGTCGTTGGCTCCGTCTCTTTGAACCAGGAGTGCTAATCGTCGAAAAGCAAGATCAAATATCCAAACCTCTGCCTTAGCCCCGTGCCACTGCGACAGAACCGACGATTGATCGTTTACACCGACAGTGACTCTCACAGTTCGGCAACCTCCTGCGCGGTGATGATATAGCAACTGTTTTCCCAGATGGTTGGCGTAATATCGGGATTTCACGCAATTGCTGGACGAACAACGCCATGACAGCCATGAAAGTCAGCATAGTTCGGTACATCAGTGATGATCCCCAGCCAGGTATCGTCGAGTGCCAATTCCAAGATGCCTACGGCCGTCGATGGTCGTTCATAGAAAAGACTCTCGTAGTCAGCGTAGAACAGTTGGACGCTCACAACGTTTATCCGCAACGAGGGGTGACAGCTTGCACGATTGTCCAGCGATTCCCTGATACCGCCGGGCGGGAAGTGGTCCGTATCAACACCGTCGAATCGGTGGAGGGCGTCACTCAGTTCGACGTATTGCCGCAGTCACTTGTTGAGTAACAGCCCGTGCCACTTGGCGAAAAATCGCGATTACACCAACGATGGCGATAGTAGACTTCCGAGTCACGGAGTCCGATTGGGCCGCATAGTGCTTGGCCAGTGAGCGAAACCGGAGTTTTTCAACAGCCACGCCTGGTTACATCAACTGATTACATCAACTGATACGAGCTCGAGACTGTCCGCTCGATACCTCTCATCCACGGCTGTTGGATGATTTTGCAAATATAGGTAGGCCCTTTGAGGGCCTACCTAGGAGATGCACGGCAGGTTGTCGTCGAATTAAGTTACCACCGCACGTGGACCGACAACTGCATTTGACGGGCGATATCGGCGACCGTTGGATCGCCCATCCCGTTGAATACGGAACGCAGATTCGTCTTTGGACTTACTCTCCCGCGCCGCAGGCTTTGGACTGTTAGGGACTGTCCGCTCGCGCCGATGAACTGGCCGCTAAAAGGATTCAGACAGGAGTTACAGTTCGCGTTGAAGTCTGCGCTTCCGATGGCTGGAACCGAAAACAAGTTTATGGTATCGAGTCCGTTGAAGCCAAGGAAGTTTGTGTGATTGAACACGTTGAAGAAATCGGCCCGCAGTTCGATCCGAACCCTTTCCCGGATGGGAACGGTGCGAGTCACGGAGAGGTCGAAGCGGTAGTAGGGGTCGCCCTTGCTCGAGTTGCGCGGCGCGTTGCCATTGAGGAACTGGAAATCCACGTTGGTGTTGGTGCATGGAGTCGCGCCCGTTGGAAGCAGACCGCAGAGCGTATCCTGTGGACCACTCGAACTGGCAGCTGCCGGGGCATTGAACGTCGTCGTAGCAGGACAAGCGCCCGGAGCGTTGCCGTACACAGCCTCGCACGCCGCAAAACCTGCCGGGCCGATCTCCAGGTTGCCGCCCGCATAGGAAGGAATGTTGGTGACGCTCAGCACGCCACCCTGCAGCACATTCGGCCGTTCCTGGGTTTCAGCGCCCAGGCCGAAAAACTTCGAGCCGCTGAAGGGTGCTTCGCCGGTCGACAAACCATAGGGCTGACCGGAATGCAGGTTCCCGTTGAGGCCAAGTTGCCAGTCATTGAAAACATGCTTTATCACCGAGGTGTTGAACTGCTTCGCCGTATCGTAGATGAAGGCGAAGTTGAAGGCATGCCTTGCGTCGGCATAGGCCAGCCCTCGTTCGGCCCTTAGGTTACGAGGATCGCCCGGTTCGGAAGGTCCATAGAAGTCCTCCGTGGAGGCAATCAGCTTGGAAAAGGTGTACCCACCGTGGAACTGGAAGTGATTCGAGAACCGCTTGTTCAGGTCCAGAATCAGCCCGTTGTAGGCAGAAGTACGACTGTTCTCCTGGGTGCGGATCGCACCGAAAGAAGGATTCGGCCTGCCGTTGGACGTTGCACATCCCAGGTAGAAAAAGCCCGAATGTGCCGGGTCTTCGTTGATGCAAGGGAAGTTTGTATCCCTTTCCCCGAACTGCCCGAACCCAAACGCCCCTACATATCCGATGCTCATCACCGTGGTCCGACTCAGCTCACGGCGAATGGTCAAATTGACATCGCGTGTTTCAGGGTTTCGAAGGTGATTGGAAATCGGTCGGATTCTCCCGAAGTTGGTTGTAGTTCCCGTGTTGCAAGCCGCCAGTGCGGCAGCAGACGGATAATCGGGATAGGCACCAACCAGACCAGGCCAGCAGCCTGATGTCGGATCCGCCGTCGCAGTCAGCAGCGTCACACCGTCAAAGTTCAGGGAGTCCAGAGAGATGTTAAGGTACGCCATCTGCGTGACCTCGCCGAAGCCAGCACTCACTAGGCTCTGGTTGGGATCCCCGAAGAGCCAGTGCATGGGACCGCTGGTGAACTGAGGACTCCAGGCCAAGCCAAGCCGCGGCTGGAAGTTGTTCTTGTCGCTCGAGCAGGCTGGTATCAGCCCGTTTGCCATCAGGCAACCACCTCCCGAAGTGGAAATGTAGCCCCCCTTGAAGGCGCCCGCTTCATAGTCATATCGCAATCCGTAGTTCAACGTAAGGTTCGGGCGAATCTTCCAGCTATCCTGCGCGAACCAACTCCAAATGTTGTCCTTGGCGTTCACTGCCCCCGGGCCCTGTGCGTAAGTGAACAGGATCGGCGGGTTGGCGCCGGCGGAATCAGTGGGTGGATACGGATTGTTGAAGTCCCACAGGCCATAATTCACCTGCTTGAAGAGCGAAAAGTAAGGGAAATAGTTGAACGCAACACCACCCTTGATGGTGTGCGATCCGTGTACCCATGTCAGCGTCTCGTTGGCTTGGGTCCGGTTCTGATCCGCTCCCTGCGGGCAGCAGAACGCAGCATGTTGGTAAAAATTCGGTCCCTCCAGACCCGGAAGCGTGGACTTGGTGGGTGTCTGGCTGAAGAAGCGGTGCCAGACCACGCGCGCTTCGTTGACGAGGTACGGGTTGATGGTCGAAGTGAGCGATCCATTGATGGTATGGTCGTGCACAACTGACGCAACCAAGGCATCCGGCGACGCGGTTTGAGGAACCTGTACCAGCTGGTTGTCGGCCGTGATACGTTGCTGGTTCCACCGAATGAAAAACTGATTGTTCGTCGTCAGGCGATGATCCAGTCTCGCCGAGAGAGCCACTTCGTTGTCGGGCTGGGACGTCGCCACAGATCCGGTGGGCGGGTTCAGCTGCAACGGAATTCCCTGCGCTACCTTTTCCCAGGCGACAAACCAGAAAGTACGGTCCTTGATGAGTGGGCCGCCCAACGTGATTCCCTGTTCGTGTTTGAAGAAGGGCGCACGCCCACAGCCATCCGTACTCACGATCCCATCAGTTCCAACATGTTTGCAGCCCTGAGCCTGCGCATCCGCGGGAGTGAGGCTGAAAAGGCCTTGGTTGTAAAAGAAGTTGGACGACGAGAAGTTGCGGCCGCGGCCGTAGAAGTGATAGTCGCCGTGGATGCTATTGCTGCCTGACTTGGTAACCACGTTCAGAATCACGCCGCCAGCCTGCCCATACTCAGCGTTGTAGTTGTTGGTCAAGACTTCGAACTCCTTGACCTCCTCGACCGTTGCTCCTGGAGTGTCGCGCGTGGAAACCACCTGGTCGGAAATGTTTCCACCGTTCACCAGATAGAGGTTGCCTCGATTGTTGAAAGACCCAGGTCCAATTACGTCGCCCGAGTTCCCGCTCGTATCGAAGCGTACGCCCGGTGCGGTGGCAGCCAGACCGACATAATCATTCATCTGGCCATTGACACCTGTGACACCTAGCGCGCTCGGAGCATTCGTCATGGGCAAGCGCTCCATGTCGGCCTCGTTGACCACGGTGGAGAGATCGGTCTTGGTTGTCTCGATCAGGGGTGTCTGCGATGTGACCTCGACGGTGGTGGACACTTCGCCAACCACGAGATTGAAGTTCACGTCCCGCATTGCCCCCACATCAATGTGGACTTTGGCAGCCTGCGCGGCCGCGAAGCTCTTCGCACGAACCTTCACGTCGTAGTCGCCCGGCGGCAGCGAGAAGCGGTAGATACCGTCCGACGTGGTCTGCGTAGTCACTTCGGTCCCAGTGGCTAAGTTTCGCGCCGTGACGGTTGCGCCCGGCACGACGGCGTTTTGAGGATCGGCGACACGCCCCGAAATGGTTGCAGTCGCCCCACCCTGTGACTGCACCACGACGGCGCTGAGCGCTGCAAATACGACGGACCACAAGAATGCTCGGCATAACAAGCGTGGGTTCATGCTCGCTCCTTCCAGATTGAAATTGCCTCCATCAGAAAACGGATCGATAAGGCTCTCAGAAAAAAAGCTGTTCCGTGCTTTCTGAATCACAGAGGCCGAGGACCGGCTAACGCTAACGTCTTGACGGTGCGCGCATTTTGAGCCGCAGCTGTCAAGTCCTCTCACGTCGAGAACGGGCTCAACTCGCGGCGCTACATAACATCGTGAATAAGTAATTGTGCAAGTGATCGACCAAAGGAAGAAAGCCGGAGCCAGACCTAAAATCAACAACTTGCGACTGTGGTGATCCTGCATGTATGAGGAGCTGAATATTGCCCGACGCCGTCTACGAAAATTGGAAGCCCGTCTGAAGTCTTGCGTTGGCTGCGTAACAGACGGGAATGATAGCGCTCAGTTCAGTGCGAACAAACAGCGCAAGCTTGTGCAAACGCCTGTTTTCGTCAGTTAGCACGTAACCAATCATTACGACCCTAAAGCTGATCCACTGGTGTCTACCAGTACAGTGGAACGCGCTTGAAAAAAACTCTGAAAGTCTTCGCTTTCGCGGCGGGCTACTTGGTGGCCTATCTGTTCGTGCTATTCGTTCTGCTATAGGGTGCGGACTTCCTCGTTTCAAATGGCGCCGCCCGTTTCATGCTTACTGAATTGAGCTGGCCGCTTGTGAAAAGACAATGTTGGCGTTCGAACCAACCAGTCGAATAGTGCCGACCACCAGCACTAAGATCACGGCCAGCATGACCGCGTATTCGCCCTGATCACCCTAAAGTGGAGAACAAAGTGGAGAACAAAAACTGCCGAATGAGAGTGGATTCACCCATTTTCGAGCCACCGGCCCGACTGTAAGCTCTTGACATGATTGCGCACCGCATAAATCTATACACTTGCTAAACCGTTGTACGGGCTAACACCTGTACCGAGGGTTCGAATCCCTCCCTCTCCGCCAGTCCCTTCAAAATACAACTGTTAGCGGTCCCGTCAGTCTTTGCCTCCAACGTGTGGGCCTCTATTTGGAGAACAAAGCGGAGAACAATTCGCCTGTTTCCGAAAGAGAACTCTGCTCCGATGGTGAGAATCGAGTCTGGAGATCGAAGAACCGGAAACCCGTACGAGGCTTCACAACCGCCGACGTGGGCACGTAGCGTGCGGCTCTTACGTTGTGATCCTGCGGCGCGTCATGTACATTCCCACTCCCGCGTGCTGATAAGCCGTTGAATTTCTGTTCTGATGACGGAAGTTGGTTGCGTACCATCGACTGTCACCACCTGCGCGCCCGGTAACGCCGTGCGGAAGAATTCCACGCCTTAAGGCGACTTTAAACCATTCGAGTGTCGGTGTGTGACCGGGCTCCACCTGCTTTGGCGTTCGCTGAGCCCACCGTCGAGAGCTGATGTCGGCCGGCACCTCGATCGAAAGCAGCGTGGTACGTCGTTCAAGCGTCGGATACATTCTTGTGAAGATGATGTCCTGTTGCCCGTGCAATTCCGGGTCGAACCGCAAATGCGGGCTGAAGTGCCGCCGCGTACGCGCGAACGCCAGATTCGATACCCAGGAGCGATCGCAAACGACCGTTGTTCCGTTGGCGATTGCGGAGTTCGCACGTTCCATCATCACGGCTGTGCCAGTCAGGAGGGCGATTTCGAAATCGGAATCGCCGCTGGTACCAACCGCGAATATTGAACTGAGCTTTAGTGCAAGTTCAGGGAAGCACAGTCGATTGAGGTGTTTTTCATGCGCCAACCGCGCTGTTTACTTCACAAATTTTGGGTGATAAACCTAGTACCTTCAGGCCCAGTTCTTTCTGGGCTCGTTCCATCCCTTCGTCGATCCTGCCAGTCGGAGTCCGCTGGAGGCATAATCAGGCGATGCTCACGTCATGGCTACGTGATGTCCGGTTCACCACACGCCATTCAATCGTGCTTCCACTTCACTCTGCCGCCCGTCCATACAAATCATGTCCAACCTGAAATTCGCCCTCCGGCAGTTCGCGAAATCTCCCGGCTTTGCCATCACCGTCGTCCTCACGATTTCGCTCGGCATCGGAGCGAATACGGCAATTTTTACCCTGGTCCACGCGATTATGTTAAGGTCGCTGCCTGTAGCGAATCCCGCTACCCTATACCGCATTGGCGACCTCGACGACTGCTGCGTCAACGGCGGTTTCATCAACGACAACGGTGACTTCGATCTCTTCTCCTACGACCTCTACCGCGAATTCCAGAACAATACTCCCGAATTCGAGCAACTCGCCGCCTTCCAGTCTGGCCAAAACATGATGAGCGTCCGCGTCGGGAACAACATGGCCAAGTCCGAGCGCACTGAATACGTTTCCGGAAATTATTTCTCCACTTTTGGCATCAACGCCTATGCCGGACGAATGCTCCAGCCCTCCGACGATGTTCCCGGAGCCGCGCCAGTCGGGGTTCTCAGCTATGCAGCCTGGCAATCCGTGCACGCCTCTGATCCCAACGTCGTGGGCTCCACGTTCTACATACAAAGCCATCCTGTGACCATCGTCGGCATCGCTCCACCTGGATTCTTCGGCGATCGCGTCAATAGCAACCCTCCGGCTTTCTGGATTTCCCTGAACATCGAGCCTGTACTGGAGGGAGAGACCACCATCCTGAGAGTAGCCGAATCGAACTGGCTCTATGCTCTCGGTCGCGTGAAACCAGGAGTTGCTCCCAAGGCGCTGGAGGCCAAGGTCTCCAACACCCTTCGCCAGTGGCTTGCCACACAGCCTACCTATACTCTGAACGGAAACGATAAAGAGATTCCCAAACAACACGTGGTGCTCACTCCAGGAGGAGGAGGCATTCAAAACCTCCAGCAGGAAACGGGAGACGGTCTGCGCTTGCTTACCTGGATTTCCGCGCTCGTCCTGCTCGTGGCCTGCGCAAATATCGCGAATCTTCTGCTGGCGCGCGGCACCGCTCGCCGCGCCGAGACTTCGATTCGTACCGCGCTCGGCGCTTCCCGCTCTGCTCTGATCGGCCAATCGCTCACGGAAAGTGTGCTCCTTGCCGTCGCCGGAGGCATTATCGCGATCGGAATCGCCTATCTCGGGGCGCGAATGATTCTCAACCTGGCCTTCCCGGAAGCCACCCAGATGCCCATTCAGGCAACTCCATCGCCGGTTATCCTTGGCTTTGCATTTCTATTGTCTCTCATCACTGGAGTCATCTTCGGGATCGTACCAGCATGGATTTCTTCGCATGCCGATCCCGCCGAAGCCTTGCGCGGGTTGAATCGCTCCACTGGAGATCGCTCTGTGCTTCCGCAAAAGGCGCTGATCGTTCTTCAAGGCGCGCTTTCGTTGGTGCTGCTCGTCGGAGCCGGTCTGTTGACGAAAACTCTGAGTAACCTTGAACGCCAGAACTTCGGCATCACAACGGCGAACCGCTACATCATTCACTTCGACACAGGCGGCGGATACAACCTCGAAACAATCGGCGCTCTGAATCAGCGGATCGAGGATGAATTCAAAGCTCTGCCAGGTGTCAAAAGTGCGGGCCTGGCTCTCTACAGCACGCTCGAAGGAAACAACTGGGGCGAATCAGTTTTTATTGAGGGCCGTCCCGCGCCCGGACCTGAAGATCACAATGGCTCTTCGTGGGATCGTGTGAGCCCCCAATTCTTTCAAACCATCGGCCAGTCGATCATGCGCGGGCGCGGCTTCACTGATCAGGACACGGCTACATCGCGGATGGTCGCAGTGGTGAATCAGGCTTTCGTACAGAGGTTTTTCCCCAAAGAAGACCCTATCGGACGTCACTTCGGAGTCTTCGATCAGAAGTACGCCGACAACTTCGAAATCGTCGGCATCGTCGCTGACGCCAAGTACAACAACCCACGCGATCCATACCGCCCCATGTATTTCCGCCCCATGACGCAGTTCAATCGCAAAGTAACAGGGCGCAATTTCTTCATGGCTGAGAGCCGCTCTCTTTACCCGAACTCGATCACTGTGCAATACGCCGGCGACGCAGCATCGCTGGAATCGCTGGCACGCCGCACTCTCGCCAACATCAATCCCAACCTGACCATCGTCAGCTTCAAATCACTCGACTACCAAGTCGCCGATAATTTCAACGGAGAACGCCTGATCTCGCGGCTGACGAGCCTCTTCGGAGTGCTCGCTCTGCTCCTCGCTTCGGTGGGCCTCTACGGCATCACCGCATACTTCGTTGCACGTCGCATGAACGAAATCGGCGTGCGAATGGCCTTGGGCGCCAATCGGGGCAACGTCGTCGCGATGGTCATGCGCCGCGCTCTGGTGCTAGTCGCAATTGGCCTAGCGATGGGCGTTCCTGTGGCCCTTGTCGGCGGACGCCTGATGCGTACCCAACTGTATGGAGTCAGCACCTACGATCCGATCACGCTCAGCGGCGCAGTATTGGTACTAGCGGCTTCTGCCGCCCTGGCAGGATTCATCCCCGCCCTTCGTGCTGCAAGCATAGAGCCAATGAACGCCCTGCGCGTTGAATAGGACGAATCGGCGGAGGCGATGTGGAGGACTTCAATAGCTTCTCAACAAATTGTCGCAGGAAGTCAAGACAGGCGCAGACTTTTTAACGAAGCGCGAGCCGCTCCTCCACCGATGTTAGGCACAATGATTAATTCAAGAACCGTAACATCCGAGAGGTCCACCTGATACTCCTCGATCTCTCGTGTTGTCTCAGGGGGACTGAAATTCCACTGCTGGCGTACAATCTCTCGAAACGAGCGTCCGCCGTCCGGGGACCATCGCAAGACGAACTCTTGGGTACGCTCGGTCTCGGTTTCTTCGAAGACGAGGCAAGTTCGTGTCAGTTTTTGCGGCTCGTCGAAGACTAGTCGAATGGTTTGTGTACCAGAATCTGCGGCACGCCAGCCGGCCACTTCTCCTGGGACCAGCGCAGCCTCCACCGGATATTCCTTTTCTTCCGATGTGACCTCGACCACGGCTGCACTGTCGAGGTCCAGCCAGTCCTCGTCGAGAGACGAAGCATCCTGCGGAATCTGCGTGATCAGGCGCTTGCGCACAACGCTAGTTTACCTCTGGTGCTGCGGTCCGGATCACAGACCGGAATTTGCCTCGGATTCCCAAGCTTGGGGCGTGTGCCCTGCTATTAATGCGAAACTTTGCGCAGTGCGTCGAACGTGTCGTATGACATCGATCTGAGAACGTCAGTGTGTTCGTACAGGAATTCTCTCAGCCGTATCATCACGTTCTCGACCCCACGTCGGTCCCGCTGTGCGCTGGCTTCGGCACATAACTGCTTCACCGTGTTTTCGGCCTCGTCAGTTTGCATAACCTCCACAGGCTACTCCCAAGAACGGCAGGCACTATCGGGCCGACGGCGTACATGTACGGGTGAAATCCTGCTGTGCAGCCATGGCGGACTTTCACACGGGCAGATCGACACGAAACGAATGGTTCGGGATATAAAGAAACCTTGTTTATCACAGTGCGGGGAATCCTGTACATCAGGTTTGGAAATTGTGTACGACAAAAGCTCTTCCCTGCCAGCGCAAAATTACAACCTGTCGTTCACCGCGCAGAAACCAGATCAATCACTTAGTGATTTGGCACGAGTATTGCTTCTCCAAGGGTGACCGGAACGCCTTGACTCGGGGGTGCATCATGACTCAAGAGGAAGGAAGCTGGCACAAAATCTGCGAGGCGATGGTAAACGAGGCAGACCCTAAGAAGATGATAGAACTGGCTGAGAAATTGTTTTCTGCATTGAACGAGGAGAAAATGGCCTCCGCTCGGAAGCGGACGGCTGAACCACCCAGACCTCAATGAAGCAGCGCAAGGATCTTGCTGAGGATCAAAGTATAGTCCTGTGCCGAAGAAGCCCTGCTCCGGATTTGTCGGGTCGCCCCACTGATTTCTGGTAACCTCTAGTTGGTCCTGATTTTCATCCGAATCCCAGAATTCACGCCTCCCCCGCCGCTTCAACCAAAACCCTCTGTACCCAATCGCAGTGAGGACTCTACCGTCGGCGACGCAGAGTACGAGGTTTTTCCAGAATCCTCTACGCGACTCCCTGATCTTTCTTGTTTGGGCTCGCCGCTGCAACTACAGCGACACCTGTATTGTCTAGCACACATTCGAAGACAAAACGGTCCACGTGGGGCATGCATCTAAACTCTAGGCCACTTCCAGGAGGTGCGTATGAAACGCATGTTTTGGTACTTGGCTCTGGCGTTTGTGACCTCAGCTTTCGCACAGCAACAGCCGCCGACTAACTCGCCGCCATATACAACTCCGCCGACATTCCCCGAGGGCAGGCCCCAACGGCAGATGCCGCCGGACACGAAGGCGCCACCTCCGCCAAACTTGCCGGTCTCCGAGGTCGAGCAGCAAATTCAGGACAAGCTCAATCACGAGCCAGCCTTGGCGAACACGGCGATCGGAGTCAAGATCGATGCCAAGTCAGTGACGCTCACTGGGTCGGTGGATACAGAAAAACAGCGCGACCTCGCCCTCCGTATCGCACAATCGTATGCAGGCCATCGAAAGACCGTGGACAAGATCAAGATTCAAGGACAGGCATAGGACCCGATGCGGTTGCCTTGCCAGGCGAACTTGCACAGGAGGTGGCAGAGAAAAAAGAAAAGCCTCAGCTAGACCGGGGCTTTTTCTGTTTGGGACTGCCTTAGTGATGTCTCAAGAGGCACCGGCGAAGAGGCCGTCACCGGCAGGCAGACTTCGACCTTCGTGCCATTGCTGCCGGACTTGATGTCCAGCCTACCACCCAGTTGCCGGATTCTTTCCCGCATTCCACGAACTCCAACGCCGGGTACTCCAACCGAGTCCATCTCAACCAGCCTCTCTGCGGGTATTCCTTTGCCTTGATCCTCGACTTCAACGAGAACCAGACCATCGGAGTAGACGATGCGGATTTTGGCCATCGGACTTCCCGAATGACGATGAATGTTGGTTAGGCACTCCTGCACAACGCGAAAAATAGCTAGTTCATGTTCCCGAGAGAGCCGTCCCAAATCCTCCGGGAGTTCCAGATCAACTTTAATTTTGCTGCGTTTCTCAAATCCGTCTATGTACCAGCTAAGGGCCGACGAGAGTCCCCTCTCATCGAGCAGAGGCGGGTGAAGCAGATGGGAAATGGTGCGCACTTCCTTGGTCATCTCCTGAACCAGAGCCTCGCTTTCGCTCAGAGTCTCGGCTGCCTTGGCGAGCCGTTCAATTTCGGTTCGCGTCGTTGACAGATTCATGCCCAAAGCTGCCAACAGTTGCCCCACGCTGTCGTGCAATTCGCGGGCGAAGCGTCGTCTCTCTTCATCCTGCAGTTGGAGCAGGCGGGCCGTTAGTTCACTGAGACTCTCATTGACGCTATCCAGTTCGGCCGTGCGTTCTTTAACGCAAACCTCCAGCGTGCGCTGCGCGTTCCGCAACTTTTCATTCTCCCGCCGCCGGGCTGCTCCCATGGTTACGACCAAGCCAGAGGCCAGCAGGAATGCAAGCGAATCGATGAGATGTTCTGTAGAAGGGCTCTTGAAGGAGTGCACTGGTGGGATGAACCGGTATTCTACGGCGACGAGGGAGAGAACCACGACCAAAACGGACGGTCCCACACCGCAATACCAGGCGCAGAACGCAACCGCTGGAAAAAGGATGACGTAGGGAGTGGAATTGCCAAGCAGAGGGTTCAGTGCACCACAAATAAGCAAGGAAAATGCAACTGTGGAGAGCGCAATCGCGTACCCCAGCAGACCGTTCTTCGAAGTTCGTGCGGAAAGCGAAACGGCACTCGCCATAATCCCATCCTCACTTCGGAATCTTAGAAACAAGATCACTAGGGCAGGACTGCAATGACGAAGTACACGAATAATATAACGAGAACGCCTCGATGGAGATAGAATCTCGGCGAAAACCGGTGGGCAGACCTCGAATCACCGATCCAGCGTCCAACTTGTCCCAAAGTCCTGTCAGCGCGCCACCTAGCATTGCCTCAGCGGTGC